>Ga0302325_10018776_pt1 | contig 14555 bp, 13 predicted proteins | sample Palsa_T0_2_FD_201948 | JGI IMG/M metagenome (GOLD analysis project Ga0302325, IMG submission 201948) | Peat permafrost microbial communities from Stordalen Mire near Abisko, Sweden - Palsa_T0_2 | ecosystem: Environmental > Terrestrial > Soil > Palsa > Peat permafrost | place: Sweden: Abisko... | reverse complement strand
GGGCGGGCGTGGGGAGCAGCCGGTACCGGGGCATGCGAACACACTATCGAGTACCGCCGACAATTCCGGGGAGGTGAAGCGGCGCTTCCTCCCCGGCCCGAAGGCCGGAGTACCCACGCCGCGATCCCGATGACCGTCCCGGCAGCATTCAAGGGCAAGGTGGCCCTGGTCACCGGCAGCTCCCGTGGCGTCGGCTTCCGTATCGCCGAACGGCTCGCCGAGGCCGGTGCCGTCGTCTTCATCAATGGCCGCTCCGCCGAGCGTGGCGAGCAGGCCGCCGCAGAGCTGCGTCAGGCCAGCCCCGATGTGCGGTTCGTGGCCGGCGACTGCGCCTCCTATCCGGATGTGGCGGCGGTCGTCGGTACCGCCCGGTCGATGGCCGGGCGGCTCGACATCCTGATCAGCGCCGGAGCGGAGGGAGACGGGCCGGCGCCATTCGCCGAGATGACCCCGGAGCAGATCGAGAGCACGATCCGCACTCGCCTGCTGCCCCGCATCTTCCCGGTGCATGCCGCGCTGCCCGCCCTGCGCGAGAACGGCGGATCGGTCGTCCTGCTGACGACGGACGCCGCCCGGCAGCCCACCCCGGGTGAATCCGTGCTGGGCGCCGTCGGCGCCAGCGTCATGATGATGACCAAGGTCCTGGCCAGGGAATTCAGCCGCTTCAAGGTCCGGGTCAATAGCGTCGCCCTCACGCTCACCTCAGACACTCCGACGTGGGACCGGTTCTTCGCGGGTGCCAGTTTCGAGCAGGACATGCTGGCCAAGGCCGTCGCGCGCTTCCCGCTGGGCCGCCCCCCGTCCGCGGACGAGGTGGCGGAGGTGGCTGTTTTTCTCGCTTCCGACGCCGCCGCGCAAGTGACCGGTCAGACCATCAGCGTGAACGGCGGATTGTCCTTCGGGGGCTGGTAACCAGACGCCGCCCGGGGCGAGGCCGTGCAGGGCGGCGCCGGCCCGGGCGAAGCCGTCGTCAAAGCCGACCACCACTTCTGATCGGCTTGCCCCCACGTGCCCTGCGGACCATCTCCCGCTGTCCGCAGGGCCGCACATTGGGGCTAAATGGTGAAGCCGATGGCGCGCAACTCCTCCCGCCCGCCGTCCGTGATGTCAGCCGGCCGCCAGGCGGGTATCCATTGCCAGTCGATGCGGAAGTTCTCGATGCCGCCGAGCGGGGCGAGCCCGGCGCGGATCTGACTCTCCATGACGCCGGTGAGGGGGCACGCTGCGGAGGTGAGGGTCATGGTGATGGCGGCGGTGCGCCCCTCGACGGCGACAGCGCGGACGAATCCCAGATCGATGATATTCACGCCCAGATCGGGGTCGATGACGTCGGACAGCGCCGCGAGGACCGCGGCCACCCGCTCGTCGGCCGATTCCGCCGGGACACCTTCTGCCGGCACACTGGCCTGTGGGGGGACACCGGCCTGCGCGGGGACACCGGCCTGCCCGGGAGCACCGGCCCGCCCGGGGACACCGGCCTGCCCGGGAGCACCGGCCTGCCCGGGAGCACCGGGCTCTGCGGGAAGATCAGCGGGCTGCGGGCCGGGAACGGGGGGCTCAGCGGCTGGGGACCGGTCCAGGCCAGCCGTCGCGTGCAGGCCAGCTGTCGCGTGCAGGCCGGCCGGGCGCAGGATGATCTGAACGGCGCACGTCGGGCTGCGGATCCAGTCCGCATTCCCGTGGGCCCTGCGGCGCACCCGGATGATGTCCTCCGCCGCCTGCACGCTGCCGTCGGCGACGATGAGCAGCCCCGGGTCGAGACCTGCGCCTTCGGCCTGGACGATAGCGCGGTCGAGCAGCCGGGCGACCGGCTCACAGGTGCGGCCGGGGCCGAAACGCAGCCTGGCCCGGGCGGAAACAACGGGCCTGCCCACGACGGTGCGCAGGGCGGTCCGGGCGTCGCCTTCCGCGACCCGCAGCCGCGGTTCGTCCGTGTGCAGTTCAGCAGCGAGCGTCCTGCTCATGCGGTGCCTCCCGCTTGCCTCCGGGGCGCCTTTAGGTGCCGTCTTCCCTCGTCGCTCCTCCGTCGCTCCTCAGTCCAGACGGCACCGCGCCCCTTCGGCTCGCTCATGCGCCGCCCTCCTTCCGGCTCAGTGCCTGATGTCCACGTAGATGGTGCCGTCGTCGCCGATCCGGCAGCCGAAGCTCGTCAGCCGCGCGTTGTCCGGGTTGATGCCGCAGCCTGTGCTGGCGTTGAACTCCCAAAGATGCGTGGCGCAGGTCAGCGTCTCGCCGTCTAGATCACCCTCGTCCAGAGCTGATGCCTGGTGGGGGCACCGGTTGGAGTAGGCCCGGACGGTCCCGTCGATATTGACCAGCAGCACGGGTTCGCCGTTCACCGTGACGGCCGTCATATCGCCTTCCCAGAGGTCGTCGAGGTTGATCGTTTCCCGCCATTGCGCGATCATCGCGATCTCCACGTTCAGCCCGCTGGCACGGTCCCGTCGCTGCCGGGGCCCTCGCGCAGGCCGGCCAGATAGTGTTCCCGGGCCGTCTTCGCGTGGGCGGCGACGTCAGCGGCCGGGACGCTGCTCCCCGGAGCCGTGTTCTCCAGCGCCGTTTCGAGCATTCTCCCGAGCCCCAGGGCGGCGTCGTCCGCGAGCGCAGACCACCGGTCGATCCAGCCGCCGAGCACGGCGCGGTTTTCCGGGCGCTGAGCGACGGCCAGGTCGGCCAGGGCCCGGCTCCACCGGCCCCGCCGCCTCGAGTCTTCGGCCAGGAACGAAGTGAGCAGCCAGGTCAGGTCGTCACCCTGATTCCGGGCGGCCTGGCCGAGCTGGGTCAGCAGCACGTCGTCCAGGGTCGGCGCGAGCACGAGGTTCAGCGCGGTGAAGGCTTCGCCCCAGTCGTAGCTGACCAGTGCGTACTCGATCGCCTTGCGGGCCGGCTGCCAGCCATCGCGGCCTTCCCATCGGGACCGTTCCGCCGAGCCGATCTCCGCATCAGGGTGGGCGATCTGCAACTCCCTGGTGCGGTAGGCGATCGTCGTCACGCGGCGCAGGAAGTCAGCCGTGGCGAACCCGGCCGCGCTGGTGATGTAGGGGCTCGGAGCCATGAAACCGATGTAGGCCTCTACCTGCTGGAATCCGTGACAGAGGTAGCGCGACGGGGTGAACAGGTGACCAAGCAGCGCCGCTGATTCCGCGCTGGCGGCCCCGCCGGCGTGCGCCTCGAGAACGCCGTGCACTTTCGTCTCCGCCTCGGACTGCAGGGTGACGTACGCCCGGTAGGTCAGCGCGTCCGGATCGCGGAAGGCATCCCAGTTGTCCGCCTTCAGCGGCGAGTTCTCCCGGTAGGTCAGGAACCACAGGTTGGCGGGTGACGACGGGTTCTGCTCGAACGTCGCCGCCCGGTTCTGCCGGAGCGTCCAGTTCTGCCCCTGGGTGACGATCTCGTACTCACTGGGCATCTTGCGCACGTCCCCGAACGCGCTGAACGTTCGCCGCGGGCGGGGCTTGCGTGCGGGGCTCTCTGTCATGTCGTCACCGCCTTGTCGCTGGCCTGAGGCTTCCCGGCAACTTCTTCCCCGGCTTCTTCCTCGGCCTGATGCTCCCCGGTCTTGTGCCGGGCCACGCTCTGCCAGGTGATGGCGTCGCTGGTCGTGATCGCCCGCCCGCTGAAGGCCGACATGATCCCGCCAAAGGACCTGATCTCGTAGTCCGCCCCGAGGTACCGGCGCAGGGTCGGCTGGGTCACCGTGATCTCGCCCTCGCCCTGCACGCGGACGTAGGCGCCGCGGTCGATGACCTCGATGTCAGTGCCCGGGTTGTCGTCCTCGATCGCGGCGATGATCAGCTCGACCTCATCGCCCATCCGCAGCACGGGGCCCACCGGGTTCTTCATGACCGCTCCGGGACGTCGTACTCGACCGCGATGTGGTCGAGCGGCCTGATGCCGGCGGCGGCGACCGTCATGTCGGCGGGCATTCGTTCGCCGTGATAGATGACCACCTTGTCGTAGGGCAGCGCGCGCACCCGCTTGCCCTCGACGTGGTGCGCCACCGCGGCGGCTACCTCCCGCATGGTGTCCGCGGTGGTGACCGGGACGAGGATCTGGACGAAGTCGGTGGCGAAGACGGCGTTCAGCGGGACCAGTTCCGGCGCGCGGTCTTCCGCGCCCAGGTTCTCCGTCATGGCCGGGCCGCCGTGGCGAGGCCCTCCGCGGGCCGGCCGGCGTAGTCCTTGGTCCATGCCGTGTAGTCCGGGTCGTCACCCATCACGTCCGGGGTAAGGCCCATGTAGCCGAGGATCCCGCCGACGTCCATCGGCTGGATCTGCCCGGCCAGGAACCGATCGACCAGCGTCCCGTGGTTGACGCTGTCCCGGTCCTTCCAGAAGATCTGCCGGCAGGCGTTGGTGCAGAAGTGGTAGATGCGGCCGTCGTAGGTGAGCTGCCAGTCCCGGACCCGCCAGGTCCCGTTGCGCGACTGCGTGGGGTTGCACGCAGGCAGGTGACAGGTGCTGCACAGCCACGGCAGGGTCTCCGGCAGCGTCGCCTCCATGTTACCGGCGTTCACGTTGTCGATGATCACGTCCCACTTGTCGCCGTAGACCTGTTCCCAGGTGGGGTACTTCTGCGCCAGCCACGCGCGCTCGTCCTTGCTGACCGCGGCCATTGGCCGCCACCACAGCGTCGGCCGCCAGTACCACAGGCCCATGTGCAGCCCGTGGTGCCAGGTGTCCAGGCCGCGCATGAACTCATCCCAGTACCACGGCTTCTTCAGGCCGTACCCCTCGATGGTGTGGACGAACTGGTCGATGATCCACTCCTCCATGAACTCCCGGTAAGACTGCTTCCGGTGCTCCAGCGGCGTGTAGTAGTCCATCGACGGCCCGGTGAGCGCGGCGAACGCGCGCGCGGAAGCCCAGAAGGTCTTGTCGACCACCCACTGCGCCCGGGCCGGGTCGTGCTCGACCAGGATCTCCAGTGTCGGGCCGCCCTGCTGGGAGTGCCGTGCCTCGTCGGTCTGGATCGAGGAGATCATGTTCGCAAAGTTGACGTCACCGGATGCCAGCGCGTCCGCGGCCAGCCCGACGAACTGCAGGTTCGTGAAGCCGGTCTCGAAGGTCAGCGGCAGCTGGAGGGCGAGGTCCACCACATTGGCGGAGCTCATCATGGCGTCGAACAGGTTACGCAGCGAGATCGCCACCCAGTCGTTGGTCTGGAAGGCCTTCTGCGTCCAGTCGTACTGCGGGTCCTTGGCGATGAATTCATGCCCGAAGAACGTGGTGATCGTGGCGTGCCGCAGCTCGTCGAGCTGGCCGAAGACCGCCATGTTCCGCCACCCGCCGGTCAGCCCGAACCGTGCCATCTTCAGCTCAGCCAGCACCGCGGCGTATTCACTGAGAGCGATGCCGCCGAAGTGCATCTTGGTCGCGGATTTCCAGCCTTCATTCAGGCTCTCGAAGGCCGACGAGCGCTGCAACGCGGCCTTGACCGCGTACGCCGCCGCTTCCTTCTCCCGCTGGGTCGCGACGTACTCCGGATAGCTGACCTTGTAACTCTCCTCCCACGCCTGCCAGGCCTCACGGGGCACTTTCCCGGTGCCGCTGTGCCACTCGGGGAAAACGGCTTCGTCGTCGACATAGCGGTAGGACCAGTCCACGTCACGGACAAAGCCCTGCCATTCTTCTCGCTTGAGCAGTGCCATTGGGCGGTTCCTTCGTTCAGTCGACTTCGTTGTGGCCGAGCTGCTGGCTGATGCCGGCGTCGTTCCAGTAGGCGGTGATGCTGTCGATGAGCAGGTCCGCCCCGACATGGAAGATGAACAGGTGCGGCTCGCGGTAATGTTTGCCCGCCGGGGCGATGAGCCCCCAGGGCCGTTGCTGGGTGCCCTCGATGTCGACCTGGGCCACGACGTCGCCGTCGTCGTTGCTCGTGATGGTGTGCACCGCGAGTGACAGGTCAGGGAACGAGGCAATCAGGCCGGTCCACAGCGGCTTGCCGACCGTGCGGACCTTGCCGTCACCGCGCAGCACCCGCTGCTTGCCCCACAGTTCGACCGGCACGTAGGAGAAGTCGGCGTTGACCGAGCACAGGCCGGTCATGGCCTCGACGTCATGCGCCCGGTACCGGTCGAAGAACTCGCTCACCACCCCGGCCGCGGACTCGGCGGTGGTACGAGGCGTGCCGTTCAGGGTGGTCATTCCGCTCTCCATGGCTCAGGCGATCGCGATCTCGTCGTAGCGCTTCACGGCGAGCCGCCGGTACACCTGCGCCTGGCACCAGTAGGCGGTGACCTCGGTGATCAGGCCGTTGCTGGTCACGAACCGCCAGGCCTGATCGATGTCCAGGTGCTTCTCCTGGTTGATGGCGCCGGCGTAATCGGCGGACTGAGTGCCCTCGGTCTTGACCAGGGCCGTGACCACGCCGCCGGTGGTGACAATCCGGCTGACGCTGATCAGAAGGTCAGGGAACGCGCGGACCAGGTCGGCCAGAACCTTCCGCAGCGCTTCCGCGCCGGTGCCGCCGATGCCGAGCGGGTGGACGGTGACTGACACCTGGGGATCGGCGACGGCGAGAGCGGCCTCGACGTCGTGGCGGCCGAAGGCGTCCAGGAAGGCCTGCACGGTTTGCGCGGATGTGCGGGGGAGGACGGGGCTGCTGGTCACAGGCGGAAACTCCTCGACATGGCCCTAGGCGCCCAGCGGCTCAGGCGGCCTGGCGGGCGGGGGTACGTAGCTTCTTGATCACCGCACCGGCGGTGGCCTCGGTCGATCCGGGGTTCTGCCCGGTGATGAGGTGCCGGTCGACGACAACGTGCGAGACCCAGGCCGAGGGGGCGTCGTCGAAGACGGCGCCCGCGTTCTTCAGCGCCGTATCCAGCCGCCAGGCCATGCCGAGCAGCCCCGCCTCGGTCTGGTCTTCCTCCTCGTCGGTGAAGCAGGTCAGCCGGTAACCGTCGAACAGCCAGTGCCCGTCGGCACGCTCCGGTGCGGACAGCAGCATGGCCGGGCCATGGCACAGCGCACCGATCGGCGCGCGCTTCGCGTGCATCGCGACGAGCAGGCGGCCGACGTCAGGATTATCGGACAGGTCGACCATGGGCCCGTGGCCTCCCGGCGCGAAGACCGCATCGAACCCGTCCAGCTCCGCGCCGGTCAGCGACGACAGCGCGACCGGGCGCCGGAAGCCGGGGATCTCCCGCAGCCTGCGGTACCGCTCGTCGGACAGCCGCTCGCTGTCGGCCCGCTGAGCGTCGGTCTCGTGCTGGATCTGCGCCCGGGTCAGCCCGTGCGAGCTGCCGTCCGCGAGCACCGGGTTTTCAGCAAGCACTGTGGCGAACGGCCGGTCCTGCCGCCACGCGGTCTTCGCGGCGCCGCTCACGATCCGGTGGGCCTCGGCCGCCGTGTACCCGCCGGCCTGCAGCAGCGCGGCCACGCGGCGCGCGGCGGCGAGGCCGAGCTCGGTGTTCTGGTGCAGGGTCACCCGGATGTCATCGACGTCGTGGGCGAAGGTTCGCACGACCGAAGCGAGGTAGTCCTTGTCTTCGTCGGGATAGTGAAAGAACCACGACAGCCCGTACGGGTCCGCGCACGGCGGTCTCCCGTCGGGCGTGAGCACCGTGACGTCGAATCCGGCGCCGCTGAACCGCTCGTACGGCGTGAGGGCCTCTTCGGCGAAGTAGCCCGTCGGGTGTTGTGCCCCGTCCGCGAGCGTCATCTCGCGGGCGCTGGTGACGAGGTAGGCGATGCGCGTCATGCGGCGCCTCCGCAGTGAGTACGGCTTCTGTCGGCACCTTCTGTGGTGGCTGCTGTGCTGCTGCGGCACTGGGACAACACGGCTCACACCCCCCGATACAGCACCAAGCATGCGCCGTCTCCGGCTCGAGCGCCATGGCGAATGGGCGTTAAGGCCGGAAATTTGGCCCTGAAGTGATCTTTTAAGGCAGGTTGACCTGGGTTTTACCGCAGTGCCACTAATGATTTTCCGGCCTCGCCGCCCCCCCGGGTTAGGCTGCTGATCACGTAGTGACACAGCTCTGGCGGTCGGCTGGGAGGCCGTGTGATCGTTCACGTCCGTCCGGGCCACGGGGGGGCGGCGCTCCGGAAACGCCCGGCCTTGACGGGCACCTTCGCCGCCGCGGGCGCCGCGTAGTGCCCGGCCGGGCCGGCGGTCCCCGTCCGGGGGGGCAGGCCGCGCAGCTCCGGGGCCGAAGCGGTGAAATGAGCGTGCTCGGCCGGTTCAGCGACGGTGTCCGGGCGGGTGAGAGCCGGGTCCTGGTGCTGCGCGGTGAGCCGGGGGTGGGTAAGACGGCGCTGCTGGAGTACCTGGTCGGGCAGGCCTCGGGGTGCCGGGTAGCGCGCGCCGCCGGTGTCCAGTCGGAGATGGAACTGGCGTTCGCCGGGCTGCATCAGCTGTGCGCGCCAATGCTGGACCGGCTGGAGTCCCTTCCAGCGCCGCAGCGTGCTGCGCTGCGGACCGCGTTCGGTATCAGTGCAGGTCCCGCGCCCGACCGCTTCCTGGTGGGCCTGGCCGTGCTGGGCCTGCTGTCGGAGGTGGCAGGGGAACGGCCGCTGGTGTGCGTGGTGGATGACGAGCAGTGGCTTGATAATGCGTCGGCGCAGGCTCTGGGCTTTGTGGCGCGGCGGCTGGCGGCGGAGCCGGTCGGCCTGGCCTTTGCGGCCCGGGTCACCGGCGAGGAGCTGGCCGGGCTGCCGGAGCTGGTGGTCGAGGGGCTGCGGGACAGTGATGCGCGGGCGCTGCTGGACTCGGTGCTGGCCGGGCCACTGGATGCACGGGTCCGGGACCGGATCGTGGCCGAGACCCGGGGCAATCCGCTGGCGCTGCTGGAGCTGCCGCGCGGGCTGACGCCGGCGCAGCTAGCGGGCGGGTTCGGGCTGCCCGGCGCGATGCCGCTGTCGGGGCGGATCGAGGACCGTTTCGGGCAGCGGGTCGAGGCGCTGCCCGAACAGGCCCGGCGGCTGTTGCTGGTGGCGGCGGCGGAGCCGGCCGGTGATCCGCTGCTGGTGTGGCAGGCCGCCGGGCGGCTCGGCATCGGTGCCGAAGCGGCGGCCCCGGCGGTCGAGGCGGGCCTGGTCGAGTTTGGTGCCCAGGTGCGGTTCCGGCACCCGCTGGTGCGCTCGGCGGCCTACCGGTCGGCGCCGGCCCGGGACCGGCAGGCCGTGCACGCTGCCCTGGCGGAGGTCACCGATCCGCAGATCGATCCCGACCGCCGCGCGTGGCACCGGGCCCATGCCGCGCCCGGGCCGGACGAGGACGTTGCCGCGGAACTGGAGCGGTCGGCGGGCCGGGCGCAAGGTCGTGGCGGGCTGGCCGCGGCGGCCGCGTTCCTGGAGCGGGCGGCGCTGCTCACCCCCGCACCCGGCCGCCGGGCGCAGCGGCTGCTCGCCGCGGCGCGGGCCAAGTGCGATGCCGGGGGCCTGGATGCGGCCCTGGGGCTGCTGGTCGCGGTCGAGGCCGGCCCACTGGACCAGCTGCAGATCGCCGAGGTAGAGCGGCTGCGCGGGCAGATCGCCCTTGACCAGCGGCGCGGCGACCACGCGGCGCCGTTGCTGCTCGGCGCCGCCCGGCGGCTGGAGGCGGTCAACATCGGCCTGGCCCGCACCGCGCACCTGGACGCCCTCGTGGCCGCCATATGGGCCAGCGACATGGGCAGTTCCGGCGTACGGGAGGCGGCCGAGGCCGCGCGGGCCGCGCCGCCCGGTCCCGGGCCGCAGCGCGTGGTGGATGTCCTGCTCGACGCGGTTGCGCTGCGGCTGACGAAGGGATACGCGGAGGCCGCCCCGGCCCTTGACCGGGCGCTCCAGATGGTTGTCGCCCTGGAGGTCAGCCCGGGCGAAGCCGACCGCTGGCTCTGGCTCGCCGGCGGCAGAATCGGCCAGATCATCGCCATGGAGCTGTGGGATTTTGACTCCTGGCATGCCCTGGCCACGGGGCAAGTCCAGTTCGCCCGCAGCACAGGTGCGCTGATGCACCTGGCGTTCGCGCTCAACTACCTGGCCAGAACCCACATGCTGGCCGGTGAGCTGGCCATGGCGACGCGGCTCGTCGAAGAAGATCACCTGATCGCGGAGGCGACCGGGAACCCGCCGATTGCGGATACCGCGATGATGCTCGCCGCCTGGCGGGGCCAGGCGGCACAGGCCCGCGAGCTGATCGAAGCCATCGCGCAGGAGGCGACCGCACGCGGTGCGTCCAGGCTGATCAGCCTGGCGGACTACGCGAGCTCAGTCCTCTACAACGGCCTCGGTCAGCACGCCGCCGCGTGCGATGCCGCGCGGCGGGCCTTCGAGCGCGAGCCGATGGGGTACGGATCCCATATCGTGCCAGAAGCGGCCGAGGCGGCGGCCAGGACCGGTGACGCCGGACTCCTCCGGGCCACGCTGGAGTGGCTGTCCGAACGCAGCCGGGTGACCCCTACCGAGTGGGTGCTGGGGATCGAGGCCAGGGTATGCGCGCTGCTGGGCGACGGCGACGCCGCCGAGAGCGCCTACCGGGAGTCGATTCGGCGCCTGGGCCGGACCCGGGTCCGTGCCCAGCTGGCCCGGGGTCATCTGCTGTACGGGGAGTGGCTGCGCCGCGAACGCCGCCGCGGCGAGGCGCGTGAGCAACTGCGCACCGCCCACGAGATGCTGGACGCGATGGGCATGGAGGCGTTCGCCGAGCGGGCCCGCCGCGAACTGCAGGCCACCGGCGAGACCGCTCGCAAGCGCACCGTCCAGGCCACCGTCGAACTGACCGCCCAGGAAGCGCAGGTTGCGCGGCTGGCCCGCGACGGCCTGTCCAACCCGCAGATCGGTGCCCGGCTCTTCATCAGCACCCGCACCGTCCAGTACCACCTGGGCAAGGTTTTCACCAAGCTCGGCATCTCCTCCCGCGGCCAGCTCGACCAGGTCCTGCCCGGCGAGGCGGACACCGCCCCCGCGCCCTAGCCTGCCTGCACCTCGTCAGGCGCGGGATCACTCACGCCGCGGTGCGGTAGTGGTAGCCGGATACTTCGCGGGACCCCGCCTGCCCGTACAGCCGGACAGTCGGCTTGTTGCCCTGCTCCACCTGGAGGTACATGCCGGCTCCCTGCGCAGCGGCCCAGCCGGCCAGCGCGGCGAGCACCGCGCGGGCCGCGCCCTTCCCGGGCGCTACCGCAGCTCAGCGACTTTGCCGGTCTCCATGAGGGTGACCACCGCGTCGGGGGAGAGCGGCTGCCCGAAGAGCAGCCCCTGGCCCGCGTCGCAGCCGAGGTCGGCCAGGATGGCGAGCTGTTGGTGTGTCTCGATCCCTTCGGCGATCACGGTCATGCCGAGGGCGTGGGACATCGCCGTCACGGCGGCGACGATCTTACGGTCGCGGGCGCTGCGGATGATCTGCTCCACGAAGCTGCGGTCGATCTTCAGGATGTCCGCGTTCAGCCGCTGAAGGTGAACGAGCGTGGAGTAACCGGTCCCGAAGTCATCGAGGGCGATGCGCACGCCGATCGCCGACAGCGCGGACAAGGTCTCCTGGACGTCGCCGACCTCCGCGATGAGGGCGGTCTCGGTGATCTCCAGGCACAGCTGCGGCGCACTGAGCCCGTAACGGCGGATCATCTCGTCGACGCGCGAGGGGAGCCCGGGATCGTAAAGCTCGCGGCCGGAAACGTTGACCGCCATGGTGAAGGCGGCCGGCCAGCCGGCCCGCGCCGCCCAGCCGGAGAACTGGCGGCAGGCTTCCTCCAGCACGAACGAGTCGAGCTTCCCGATCAGCCCGTTTTCCTCGGCCAACGGGATGAAATCGTCGGGCGGCATGACCGTGCCGCTGGGATGACGCCAGCGCACGAGAGCCTCGGCACCGGCGGGCGTCAGCTCTTTGAGCGCGAACAGCGGCTGGTAGACGAGGAAGAGCTCCGAGTTCTCGATGGCGCGCCGCATGTCGCTGGGCAGCACGTTATTCTCCGCCCGGGCGTGCTGCGCGGGGTGGTACAGCTGGCAGCGGTTGCGGCCCGCCTTCTTCGCCTCGTACGTCGCCATCTCGGCGTCGTGGATCAGCCTGGCGGGCTCACTGGTGACGTCGCTGGTCACGGCGATGCCGATGCTGCAGGTGACGGACAGGTCCTGGCCGTGGTCGGCGAAGGGCACGGCGATCGAGCGGGTGATCCGATCCCCGATCAGCGGGATGGCGTGGCTGCTCAGATCTTGGCACAGCATCACGAACTCGTTGCCGCTGAGGCGGGCTACCGTGTCGCCGCGCCGCGCGAGAGCCGAGAGCCGGCGGCCCGCCTCGGCGAGCACCAGGTCCCCGGCGTCGTGACCATAGAAGTCGTTGATCCCTTTGAAGTTGTCCATATCGATGCACAGCACCGCCACGCAGGACGGATGCCGTTCCATCGCGACCAGCGCCCGGGCGAGTCGGTCCATCAGCGCGAGCCGGTTCGGCAGCCCGGTCAGCGGGTCGTGCAGGGCCTGGTGAGCCAGCGCTTTCTCGGCCGTGATCTGCGCGGTCACATCGCGCGAGATGCCAAAGGTGCCGATGATCCGGCCGCTCTCGTCGCGCAGCGGCATCTTGGTGCTGATCACCCAGGCGTCCGTGTGACCAGCGTGGGTCTCCCGTTCCAGCTTCCTGACGATCGCCTCGCCGGTGCCGATGATCAGCTCCTCGTCGGCGAAGGCGGCGGAGGCGTGATCCTCGCCGAAGAAGTCGAAGTCGGTTTTCCCGATCAGCTCGGCCGCGGTGCGGCCCGGGGCGTACGCGGCGATCCAGCCTGCGCTGACCAGCAGGAAGCGGCTGAGCGTGTCCTTGAAGTAGACCCGCTCCTCGGTAGAGGACAGCAGGTTGCGCATGCAGGTGAGCTCGAGCTCACGCATTGGCCCGCTCGGCAGCTGGCCCGGCGGCGGCAGCCCGGCGCCGCCCCCCGCCCGGCGCCGCGATCGGTGTGTTTTCAGCTGCTTCATCCCCCCGGAAAGCAACTCGCCTACCTGCGGGTATTACCGCAGTTGACCCTCACTAAACCGGACTCGGTCACTGTAGGTCAACATACGAGTGCAGATTGCTGAGCCTATCCGGCCGCGGCCGGCCACGGATCTCGGTGCCGGGCGAATTCTTGCCGGCGCTGGACACCGAAATCAACGCCCACGGCTGGATCGAGGTGCGAAGGCCGTGACCGCGGTGGCGCGGCTCACCGGGCCGGAGATGCGGCTCACCGGGCCGGGGATGCGGCTCACCGGGCCGGAGATATGGCCAGGATGGTCAGCGGCTCGTAACGGTGCCACCGGCTACCTCCAGCCGCCGGTTGACGGTCACCGCTTCCAGCATGCGGCGGTCGTGGGTGACGAGCAGCAGCGTGCCCGGATAGGACGCGAGCGCCGCCTCGAGCTGCTCGATCGCCGGCAGGTCCAGGTGATTGGTCGGCTCGTCGAGCACCAGCAGGTTGACGCCGCGGGCCTGCAGCAGGGCCAGCGCGGCGCGCGTGCGCTCACCGGGGGAGAGGGTGCCCGACGGCCGCAGCACGTGCGCGGCCCGGAGGCCGAACTTCGCCAGCAGCGTCCGGACCTCAGCCGGCGCCGTGCCCGGGACGGCGGCGGCGAAGGCGTCCATCAGTGGCTCGCGGCCCAGGAACAGGCCGCGAGCCTGGTTCACCTCGCCGACGATCACGCTGGCGCCCAGCGCCGTGTGCCCCGCATCGAGCGGTATCCGCCCGAGCAGCGCCTCCAGCAGGGTCGTCTTGCCGGAACCGTTCGCGCCGGTGATCGCGACCCGGTCCGCCCAGTCGATCTGCAGGTCTACCGGCCCCAGGGTGAAGGCGCCGCGGCGGACGACGGCGCCCCGCATCGAGGCGACGATCGTTCCCGCCCGCGGTGCGGCGGCGATCTCCATCCGCAGGTCCCATTCCTTGCGCGGCTCGTCGACGGTCTCCAGGCGCTCGATGAGCCGCTCGGTCTGCCGGGCCTTCGCCGCCTGCTTCTCGGTCGCTTCGGTGCGGAACTTCCGCCCGATCTTGTCGTTGTCGGGCTGCTTGCGCCGGGCGTTCTTGACGCCCTTCTCCATCCAGGCCCGCTGGGAACGGGCCCGTTCCTGCAGGGCCGCGACCGTGCCCGCGTACTCTTCGTATTCCGCGCGGGCGTGCCGTCGCGCGACGTCCCGTTCGTTCAGATATGCCGAGTAGCCTCCGCCGTAGGACCGGACCTGCTGCTGGGCCAGGTCGAGTTCGACGACCCGGGTCACCGTCCGGGTGAGGAACTCCCGGTCATGACTGACCAGGACGGCCCCGGCGCGCAGGCCTTGGACGAACGCCTCCAGCCGGGCGAGGCCGTCGAGGTCCAGGTCGTTGGTCGGCTCGTCCAGCAGGAACACGTCGTAGCGGCTGAGCAGCAGCGAGGCCAGCGACGCCCGGGCCGCCTGCCCGCCGGACAGGGCGGTCATGAGCTGATCGAGCTGCACGGTCAGGCCCAGGCCAGCCACGACCGCATCGGCCCGCTCGTCCAGGTCCGCGCCGCCGAGCGCTAGCCACCGCTCCAGCCCGCGCGAGTAGCGGTCATCCGCGCCGGGCCTCCCGGCGGCCAGCGCGTCCGCGGCGGCCTGCATCGCGTCGTGTGCCTCGGCGACGCCGGTGCGCCGGGCCA
>Ga0302325_10018775_pt1 | contig 14556 bp, 9 predicted proteins | sample Palsa_T0_2_FD_201948 | JGI IMG/M metagenome (GOLD analysis project Ga0302325, IMG submission 201948) | Peat permafrost microbial communities from Stordalen Mire near Abisko, Sweden - Palsa_T0_2 | ecosystem: Environmental > Terrestrial > Soil > Palsa > Peat permafrost | place: Sweden: Abisko... | reverse complement strand
CACTCACAAGTCTTAACAGCGCTTCGCAAGGCATAACGGGTTATTCCCTCCGGCATCTGCGTAAATGCGGGTGATCAGTATGGCGCAAGGCCTGAAAGACTCTTAGAAGGACCCTTGGATGTTCGGGTGGGAATTCAGTCGGAGAATTGGCAGTGCGTGCGCCCTGCTCGGAGTGAGCCTGTTGGCTGTTACTCCTGTGGCTGCGCAGTCGACGCCGCAACAGGATACGAGCCTTGATGAGATCGTGGTGACCGCCGCGAACTTGAACGGCGTGGTTCAGGAAAAAGATAGTCCGGCGGCATTCGGAATCGACAAGCCGCTGGTGGATACGCCCCGTTCAGTGACGTCGATCAGCGACCTGCTACTCGACCGCTACGACATCAAGACAGTCTACGATTTCACCGCAATCGCACCGGGCACCTATACCGGAAGCTATTTTGGCGTCCCGGGGAGCCTCAACATCCGAGGCACGATGGCGGATAACTATTTCAATGGTTTCCAGCAGATCACAAACTTCGCCACTTATCCCACGCCCGTCGATGCGAGTTCGAACGTCGAACTGGTGCGGGGCCCACCATCGCCTGCCTACGGCGCGGGCCAGGTCGGCGGCTACATGAACTTCATCCCCAAGAGCGCGCTGGGTCTGACCGCGAACTACCTGACCGAGCCCACCGGCGCAGTCACCGCAACTGTCGGCAGCTATAGCCAGAAGGAAGCAACTCTCGAGGGCGGCATGCCGTTAAAGCTCGGGGACCATGACGCCGGTGTGTACGGGTTCGCCAAAGTCGTCGACTCTGGCAGCTTCTACCTCGGCGAGCATCCCGAGACGCAAGTCGCGCAGCTGACGTTCAACACCAATCTGGGTTCCGGGTGGGCATTGGCCGCCACGACCCAGTACCTCCACTCGGACGGGTATTTGAAGGATCTCGGCTGGAACAGAGTCACTCAGAATCTGATCGACAACAACCAATACACCTCGGGGTCGGCGCTGACGCCGATCGTCCAACCGGGCCAACCGTTCATCACGGTGGCCGACTTCCAGGCCGCGAACGCGAAAACGCAAGCGGGAGCGGGCATTCAGCAATACGTGCTCCCCTCCTTCGGCGTGTTCGCGGTGCCGAATCAATACACGGAGTTGAATCCGTCGACAGTGAGGACGGTGTACCTGTCCCCGCGCGTGACGGATGTTTCTCCCGACGACATCAACACAGCCTCGACCCCGATCCTCTACGTCGGCCTCACGCGCGACTTTGGCGAGAGCGGACACTTGAAGCTCGAATCCTTCAGCCAATATCTCGACGCGTTGAACTACCAAAGCAGCGGATTCGCCACGTTATTTCGCACCACCGTCAACGAAGAACGAGTCTCCTATAACGACAAGCGCCACTTCGATGACACGTTGTACCTGCAATCCCTCGTGGGCGTGAGCTATCGCTATACGCACGCGTTGTCCGACCAATACTTAAACAGCGGCGTCAATGTTCAAGATCGCCGAGATTTATCACAGCCCATCACGCCGGACGAGATCTTCAACGCGGTGTTCGCGTCGCCGGGTTTCGATGGTTACCAATGGGATAATGCGGTCACGAGCCAGCAGTCGGATATCGCGGTGTTCCTGCTCGAAGACGCCCTCTTCTTGCAGCATCTGGACCTCACGGCGGGCGTGCGTAACGACAACTACTCGCTCAAGTCGGAGGATGCCGGCACCCTGGTCACAAAACCCGGCGCAACACCCGTGTGGTCGTCCGAGTCATCGAGTCCGACGAGCTACTCGCTCAGCCTGAGCGTCAAGAATCCCTGGGTGGTGCCCTACTTCACTTATGCTCGCTCCTACTCGCTCAATATCGATCAGGGGGACGCGGTCGATCCTTCGTTCCTGACCGCCCACAATGCCATCGGCGTATCCACGCTGCGCGAAGCTGGATTGAAAACCAGTCAGTTTGGCGGGCGCCTGTTCGCAGCGGCGGACGTGTATCGGCAAACGAACGAGTACGTGGACATCTATGACGATTCCATCGATGCCCAGCAGAGCCAAGGGTTCGAGGGCGAGCTGCGCTACCTCGCGACTAAGTATTTCGGCGTAACGGGCACCGTGACCACTCAGCATGTGCGCCAGCTCGGCGGCGGCGCCGGCAATGGCCCGTTCCTGGTGATCACGCCGGAGCAGGCTGGGATTTCGGGCATCCAAGGTTACGGCGGAATGTTCGAATCCAATGCTGCATATCTCGGCCTGGGCAAGGGCTACGCTCTTCATACCACGCCACAGTTCACCACGAGCCTGTTCGCGACCTACGACAACGGCGGACGATGGGGGCTCACGGGCGGGGCTATCTACAATTCCTGGACGGGCGGCTCCTTACCCGAAAGCATCAGGCTGCCGGGCTATACCCTGGTGAAGGCCGGCGCTTACGGCATCCTCGAAGGGGTGCGCGCGGATTTCTACATCGACAACGTCATGGATCGAAGATACTTCATCGCGGAGTATGACGTGGATTCGAACGCGAGCGTGTTGCCCGGCATCGGTCGGGAGTGGCACTTCAAATTGTCGAAGAGATTTTGAAACGAAACCCATGTTGTTAGCGAAAAAATACGAACTTGGGACCGTGACGATACTGGCGGCGTGCTGGGCCTTGGCACTCTTCGACATTACCGGTATCGACTATCTGATGCCCTTCATTGCGCCGAATCTGAAGCTGAGCAACACCCAAATTGGGTTGCTGTTTTCCCTCTACTACATACCATTTGGACTGTCGAGCTACGTGGCGGGCATATTGACGGACCGCCTTGGAAAGCACTGGACCTTGTTGTTCGTGGTGATGGTGCTATTTTCTGTTGCATCCGTGCTGCCGGGGCTTGCGACGTCGTTCACCACACTGCTGATCACCCGTTTAATCATGGGTGTATTGGGCGGACCGATACTGCCGCTTGCGCAAACGATCGTCGCCGTGGAGTGTCCGGCCGAGCACCGCGGCAGGAACATGGGCATCGTGCAGAGTGTCGGTACCAGCATATTGGGGTTTCTCGCACCCATCCTGTTGGTTGCGCTCGCCGTCCGCTGGGGTTGGCGCGTCGGATTTTTCGTTATTGCACTTCCCGGCCTCACCTGCGCGGCGTTCATCGCATTGTTTCTACGCCGAGCGGCGGAGCCTAAGCCCGTTGTCGACGCTGGTGGCAGCGACACATCGCATCGCCGCATAGGCGTGGGCGAGGTGCTGCGGTACCGCAATGTGTGGCTGTGCGTCGTCGGGGCCTGCCTTTTTACTGCATTCGTGCTCATCGGCAGGGGATACATGCCGCTGTTCTATGTTCGGCTGCGGCACATGTCGCCGCAGCGCATGGGTATGTTGATGAGCGTATTGAGCGTCTCGGGGTTGGCGCTCGGTGTCCTCTTTCCGGCGGTTGCCGACCGCATCGGCAGAAAGCCCGCAGCCTTCATATCCAGCTTCCTCGGCGTGGTGTTTCCGCTGGCGGGCCTTTACTTCGTAGGCCCGGACGCGGTACTCGGTCTGTTGATGTTCATCGGCTGGGCGCCAGCCGGCGCCGCGATTCTGTTCCTTGCGACCATTCCTTCCGAAAGCGTACCGGTCCATTCAATTTCCACGGCTATCGGACTTACCTTTGCGATCGGCACGCTTGTTGGTGGTTTCCTGGGCCCAGCTGTCGCGGGATGGAGCGCCGATCATTGGGGCTTGCAGTCATCACTGCTGCTGCAAGCGGGCTGCGCCATCGCGATGGCGATCATCGCATTGGGGTTGAAAGAGACCAAACCTAGAAAGGCGAACTAACCCAAGGTCGCCAGCAGATCATGGGCTGCCTTCAGATCCGCGGTATCCGAGCCCTCGAGAAAGCGCGAGAAAATCGGCTTAAGCAGCGCGCGAGCGTCTTCGGGCCGCCCTTGATCGGCTTTGAGCGCCGCGAGATCGATCGACGTGCGCAACTCCCACGACATCGCGCCCTGGCGTCGGCTCAATGCGAGCGAGCGTTGGTAGTACGTCTCCGCGTCACCGTCGGGCTTCGGCGCGGAAAGGAGTGCCTTGCCTTTCAAGCGCAAGAGTTCCGGCATGTAACAAAGGTCCCCGTTTACCTCCGCCCGACCGATGCTGTCATCGACGAGTCTCAAGGCTTCAGCGACGCGCCCAATCGCTATAAAACCCTGGATGAGCGCCAAGTGGAGCTCTGTGTGCAGCTCGTAAGTTCCGGGATGCAGTTTTTCCAGGCAACGCTGCAAGCTCTCGATCCCATCTCTTATATCGCCTCGTTGAATTGCCAGCGCTGCTCTAATGCCGTGTGCGACCGTAACATTAGGCCCCATGGAGAAAGTCTCAGTGCGAGAGATGTACCAATCCACATGGTGCTTGGCACGATGGGTGTCGCCGGTCCATAGGAATACGGAAGAACCCCAATGCAACGCGAGCGAGAGCGACGCGTCCTCCAGCTTTGCGGCCTCATCAATCGTCCGAACTGCGCGGTCTACCGCCTGAGCCGGATAGCCCTGCAACCACAAAGTGCGCGCAAGGGCGGTCCCCGCCCAAATGTGGTGACCCGAGGCGAGGAAGATGGGGTTGGCCCACTGAGCACCTGGGTCGTGTCGTAGTGCGGCCTCGAGCTCCGCACGGGCGTCGCCAAGTTCTCCGGTAAAATGAAGCGAAATCCCCTTGAGAGTGCGGGCTAAGGCGATACTTGTCGAGTCTCCCTGGCCCACTGCAAGCTCAACGCCGTCCGTTGCGAAGTTGAGCGCGGTATTGAATGCCCGGTTGCGCGTATGGAACAGGTGCAATGGCACCAGCAGCTGGATTTGCTGTTGGGTTTTGCCGAGGGCTTTGGCAATCGTCATACTCCTGTTCAGAGTCGTAAGCACCACCTCATTATTGCTCTCGAACAGCAACGACATGCCCAGAGCTCCTTGAACACTCATCTCCTCCGCGGTATCCCGGGTCGCATCATCGAGCGCTGCAATGGCTCTCTCTGCCCAGCGCTGACACTCGCCATAAAACGACATCGCCCAAAAGACACGGGTGGCCGACGCTGCCAGTCCGACTCCAACTTGAGCATTGCCGTTGGCTCCGAAACACCATTCGAGGGCTGCACGCACCTCGACAAGATCGGCCACACGCGAGGCGCGCTCAGCCGCGCTCGACAGTGTCAGCCATTCGGCGGCCGTCTCATCGAGCCACCGTTGGCAATACCTTGCGTGGCGCACGGGCAGGTCGGCAGGACCGGCCGAATCGGCGCGGACTTCGAGAACATAGGCGCGCGTCGCTTCCAGGAGCCGGTAGCGCATCATGGCGCCCACCGGACGGGCGGCAACCATGGACTTCGCGACGAGGCTGTCAATCGCGCCGAAGACCAGCCCCTCATCGATGGTGGGGCACGTCACGACTGCGAGCGCCGCCTCGATCGTAAACTGTCCGACGAACACCGCGAGCCGCCGAAGCACGTCGCGTTCCAGTTCGGCAAGGAGCCCGTAACTCCACTCCAAGGTGGCCTGCAGCGTCTTCTGGCGCGGCGGTGCGGTCCGTTGCCCCGGCCATCGCAGAGTCAGGCGCTCATCGAGCAGCGCGGCGGTTCTCTTCAGACCGTAGGCCTCGACCCGTCCGGCCGCCAACTCGATCGCAAGCGCCACGCCGTCGAGCTTGCGACAGATGCCCGCCACGATCGCGGCTTCCGCGTCGCTGAAGGCCAGGCGGTGGCCGCTCGCCGCTGCCCGCTCCAAGAAGAGCTGCGCCGCCGGAAACGTTTGAACCGTCGCTGCGGTGAGATCCGGATCATCTGGGGGGCAAGCCAGGGTATCCAATCGATAGACGTGTTCACCCTCGACGCGCAGAGACTCCCGGCTGGTGATCAGCAGGTGCACCTGCAGCGCCGCGACGAAGATGCGCGATGTCAGCGCAGCAATGGCCTCGATGAGGTGCTCGCAGGTGTCGAGGACCAGGAGCATCCGTTTATCGCGCAGATACGCGATCAGACTGGAGACCACATCGTCGGTCGAGACACCCAACAAAGAAGCGATCGTCGGCGCGACCAAGGCGGGGTCCGAGAGTGCGCTCAAATCGATGAACGTGACGGCGCCAGCAAAGGCCTCGACCAGATCATGCGCCACCGCGACGGCCACGGTCGTTTTGCCCACGCCGCCCGCCCCCACGATCGTGACAAATCGTGAGTCGGCGAGTCGAGCCGCGATCTCGTGCGTCTCGTCGATGCGACCAACCATGCGGGTAAGGCGGCTCGGCATAGCGGTATTGGTGAAACTGGCCGACCCCGTCGCCGAACGCTGTTTACCCGGCTCAAGCGAGCGCGAAATCGGCGCGACGAAGCAGTAGCCCCGTCCGGCTACCGTCGTGATGTATCGAGAGCCCTCCTCGCCGTCGCCTAGCGCCTTGCGCAGGCTCGCGATGTGAAACCGCACACTTCCCTCGTCGACGACACTATCGGGCCACACCTGGGCTAAGAGATCCCGCTTGGTGACTACTTCGTTAGGGCAGGATACGAGTGCGATCAAGGTATCCAGTGCGCGCGCGCCCAACTCCACGCGGACTCCCTCTTTTGTGAGGGATCTTTCGCTTGCGATCAAGCTGAAAGCACCGAACGATATGACGTCTTTGGTCGGCATCCCCGTGGACTCTTCTTCTGTCATCGCCTGATTAATGGGCCCCATCCTAGGTCAAGGAGGGTTCTCGCGCCATTGATCAATTCGGCTCAGTAGGTTCCGCCCAGGCGCCGCTGAGGATCCGCCGACTGGCGGCGCAACATAGTGACCCTGCGAGATTTGTGAGCGATCGCCACAACCCGGCCTTGCGCCGCTCACAACTGCTGCGCTGCTAGCAACTGCTAATGGCATTTCGTAAGGCATAACGGGCTATACACGGCGACTTCTGAGTAAATACCCCCGCAGTTTACGGATTCGCGATCGCTCTTAAGGACCAGTCATGACCCAGCTTCAGAAAGTGCTCTATACCGGCAAAGCCCACACGTCGGGCGGCCGGGATGGCACTTCCCGCAGCTCCGATGGTCGGCTGGACGTTAGACTTTCATCCCCCGGCACGGCGGGCACCGGCACGAATCCCGAGCAGCTGTTGGCTGCCGCTTGGTCCGCATCTTTCATCGCCTCGATCAAGCACGAGGCCGAAAAACTGAAGGTTTCGCTGCCGGCGTCCGTATCGATCGACGCCGAAGTCGACCTGGCCGGGGCCGGCGGCATTTATGTCATCCGGGCGCGCCTCAACGTCACTCTGCCCGGATTGGAGCGTGAAGCAGCGCGAACCCTGGTGGACGCCGCGCATCAGGCGTGTTCCTTCTCCAAGGCCACACGAGGCAATGTCGATGTCGCAGTCAACTTGCTCTGAGCCGCACCAATCGGCGCCGGCGTGTTCCGGATTCGACCCCTCCTCCTTGACCGCGACGTTCGGCGCGCCCTGCCAAGATGGACGCCTGCTGCCAACCGTGCTGGCCACGTTGACGCGCCATGAGGCGCTGCTGGCGGAGATCGAACGAGCGAGTTCGACAGGCGGCTTTTGTTGGCATGTGTATACGGGCAAGATGACATGCACGGGCGAGGTCTACCGGATTTTCGAGCTGGATGCGGCGGTGCCGATGACCCTGCAGCTCTTGGGCACTCGGGTACACCCGGACGACCTGCCGCTGCTGCATGACATGACCGAGCGGGCGCGCATGGAGGCGAACGGGTTCGAGTATCAGCTGCGGTTGTCCCTGCAGACTGTGAAATATCTGCAGTTGAATGCGCGCCGCAGCGAGGACGCCGATGGTCAATCGCACTATATCGGGGCGATTCAGGACGTCACCCGGCGCCGCCTCTCGGAGGAGGCACTCGGCAATATGCGCTGCGAGCTGGCGCGAGTGGCGCGAGTATCGAGCCTGGGAGTCCTTACGGCCTCGATCGCGCACGAGGTCAATCAGCCCCTCTCTGGGATCATGACCAACGCAAGCACGTGTCTGCAGATGTTAGGCGCGGATCAGCCGGATATTGAAGGAGCACGCGAGACGGCGCGGCGCACGATTCGCGACGGCGAGCGAGCCTGCGAGGTGATTGCGCGGTTGCGGGCGCTGTTCGGCAAGCGGGGAGGCAAGACAGAATCGGTGGATTTCAATGCGGTGACGCGCGAGGTGATTGCGTTGTCGTTGAGCGAGCTGCATCGGCGGCGGGTGACGCTGCGCACGGAGCTTGCCGAGGAGTTGCCGGCGGTGACGGGTGATCGGGTGCAGCTGCAACAAGTGATCCTGAATCTGTTGCTAAACGCCGCAGAAGCGATGAGCGGCATTGAAGACCGGCGGCGCCAACTCCTGATCCGCACCGAGCCCGAAGCGGCCGATCGCGTGCGCCTGAGTGTCCAAGATGCGGGGGTCGGATTCGAGCCGCACGATGCAGAGCGACTGTTCCAGGCGTTCTATACCACCAAGAGCGGAGGGATGGGGATCGGTCTGTCGGTCAGCCGCTCGATCATCGAGAGTCATGGCGGACGTCTGTGGGCGGAGCCCAATGCCGGACCCGGTGCTACCTTCGCTTTTTCTCTACCGGCGCGCAAGAGTGACTGCAATGCCAAGAGGCTTGGTACCGTGCTGAGGCCTGCCGTTGCTGAGCGCTCCACGAGGAAGCCGTGATGGCTGATGCCTCGCTCATTGCAATCGTCGATGACGATGTGTCGGTGCGGCAATCCCTGCCGGATCTCGTAAGACACTTCGGCTTCAAAGTCCAGGCATTCGTTTCCGCGGAAGAGTTTCTCGCGTCTGATTGCGTCGACCGGACGAAATGTCTGATCCTCGATATTGCCATGCCGGGTATGTCTGGACCCGACCTGCAGCGGGAACTGGCGCGACGCGGGCAGAAGATCCCTATCGTCTTCATCACCGGTCAAGCGGACCCAGATTTGCGACGACAACTCCTGGCAGAGGGTGCTGTCGATTGCCTTTTCAAACCAATTAACACGACAGCACTACTCAAGGCGCTCAACACCGCGCTTGGATTGAGCTGACGCAGGGAGCACTAACATGAACTGCAGCAAATTCGCCCTAACGCAACAAAGTCCGCCGGAACCGCAGGTCATACCCACCGTATTCATCGTCGATGACGATGTCTCGGTGCGTGAGTCTCTGGAATTGATGATGCGCTGCGCGGGCTGGCGGCCGATCACTTTCGCGTCCGCCCGCGAGTTCCTGTCCCATCCTCAAGTATTCACCCCGAGCTGTCTGATCCTGGACGTCGGCCTTCCCGACGTCAATGGGCTTGACCTGCAGCAGCAGATTGCGGAAAGACATCATCCGCCGATCATTTTTCTCACCGGTCACGGCGATATTCCCACCAGCGTACGCGCAATCAAGGCGGGAGCGTTCGATTTCCTGACCAAACCCTTCCATGCGCAGAAGCTGCTGGATCTGGTGCGTGCAGCCATCGCTCTTGATTATCAGTGCCGTACCAAGCGATCCGCACTTGACGGTCTGCAGCGGCGCTTCGACTCGTTAACACCGCGTGAGCGCGAGGTCCTACCGCTGGTGGTCAGCGGCCTCCTCAACAAGCAAGCCGCCGCACATCTTGGGATCAGCGAAATCACGTTGCAGATCCACCGCACCAACGTAATGCGCAAAATGGAAGCGGGCTCGCTTGCCGAACTTGTCAGAATGGCGGACGCACTGTCGATACCCTTGGCAAGCGTTCGGCGCCTGCCGCGGCCTTCGGTTAGATTCGGACTCGCGACGCCGGAATTTAGTCTTGCGTGAGCGCGGGCGGGCCTCCATCAAAGATTGACCGATAGCTTCAGCCCAATGACCACATCGCTCGCCTTATTGGAAATGCCGCCCGGCTGGCGCACATACTGGATATTCGGTCGCAGATCCAGCCATCGCGTGGCTTGAATTTTGTAGAAAAGCTCGCCCACATATTCGGCGCTCTGGACACCGACCGGACCACGCCCCAACTCGTTCTGAAGCCATTCGACATCTGCCACTCGGCTATTCACGTGAGTGCGCCCAATCGCGAAGCCGAGTTCATCCTCGGGAAGCGACGAAAAAGGTCCCGTATATAAGACTCCTGCCGCCATCTGGCTGTCGAGCGTCGAGGTCCGTCGATCGGCATAGATGCCGTTCAGGAAAACACTGACGCCTTGTTTGGATTCGCCTGTCAACGGGGCTGTCAGACGTTGTAGGAAATTGAAATAGCCCCCGTACTCTCCGTGTCGCATGAGCGGCTCGCCGCCGGCGATCGCCAACGGTTGCCCGTTCGTATTCTCGACAACGTCCGGGGCTCTCGACGAGTTGTACCAGGCACCCAATTTGTAGCTGCCGACGAGACCCCTGCCGATCGTGGGCAGCCAGCCGATCTCCACCGGGGCCAGCATTCCGGTTGCCCCCGGCGGATCCCCGAGATCCAAGGAATACCTGGTCAGTAGATAGCTTGGATTGACCTCGAAAGCGCCAAGTTGCACGTACCCGAAACCCGGAACGGACACCTTGACCCGAGTCCCCCATTGGCTCACCGGCCAGTTGTACCAGTAGCTGCCGACGCCATTCCCAGGCGCCGCACCGCAAAACGTGAAATTCATGAAGTCGCACGAGAACGCCGCGAAATCTTCGCCTTCCGACAGTCGGCCGACTTTCCAGTCCAGCATGCCGTCGAGATATTTCTGGTCGTACCAGAACTGGGTCAAGTACCACGTCTCTTTGTCGCCGTAGATTTCCTGAACTTGCTGGAGGTCGTCAAGATTGGCATCGGCACTCAAGTTTCGGCCATTGCGATCGATGACCGCGATCTTGAACTGCGCATGATCGATATCGAGGAGCTTGTGTAGATCGAGCGTCGCTGCGAAGGTCCATTGATCGGCATAGCGCCAAAGGTCCTTATCACCGCCTCGCACGTTAGTGGCCGTCTCGGACGTATAGCCGACACGAAGGTCGATTCCGTCTTCGCGCAACTCACTTCGCAAGCCATCCCAGTCGAAGAACAGATCGTCGCTGAACGGCTGCGGTGCACCCGCTTGTGCTGTCGAACCGCACACGAGGATACCCAGCGACAGGAGCGCAAGATTGAATCTCATGTTCTTCTCGAGGATGGCTGCTGGCGTTTGTCCGCGCACTGGGCTTTCATTGCGGCTGGATTGCTCAAGAAGGAGGATTCGAACCATGCCAGCGGGATGTCCGGTTGCTGCTCTCCCATTAAGCGTGCGCTTGAAAATAGAACGAAAAATCGGCGCTTCATCGTGACTCCTACGTGAACTCGACCAGCGGGTCACGATAACCGTGACGGCAGCAGCGATCCGTGCATGCAAACTATCAACACGTGAAACCATTCTCTTGAACGGAAGAGAGACGTTTGTATTTTTGCCGTCGATTGAGAAATCGACCGACGCTGGAGCGGGCGCCTCGATGGATGTACGCACACCAACGCTCCCAGGCTTCCAGCCCGTCCCGCCGAATCGGCGTAAACACGGCGGGCGTTGCCGGCATACACTCCATGCCGCCGCCGAGCGTAATGCCGACCACGCGTATGAATGGGCGCAGAAGCGGGTGCCCCCGAAGGCGCGCGTGGCTGATGATCGCGACGACCATGTCGCGTAGTTGGCGACGATCCGCGAGCCAGCACGCTACTCGGACGCGAGCATGATTAGCGCCTGAGAGAGGCAAAGATCAATTGCGTCCTACTCAAGTACCACGCTTCGCTTTACATGCTCATATACATCCTGCGACCGAGGACGCACGCTAATGGCTTACGATTCATGACGTACAATCGTTCGAGCCGGCTTGCAGAAAGCCATCCGCCTTGGATGTGGTGTATTCGGTCGACGTTAATAGAACGTCCTAGGTTAAGGTGCTAATCAAGAAGACGCCAAAAATAACTGCTGTTATGGCGAGGGCTAGGAACATAGCCACCACATCCACAAGAAAGCCGCGTTCATTGAGCGATTCTGGTCTGTCGGACATGATTATTTACCGTGGTTAGAGGATCGGGTTGAACCATACCCGTGGACCCGGGCGCGGCCTATCACGCCTTTACGTTAGATACGCATCGTTCCAGAGTGTCGGAATGTAATCGGAGGAATTATGGAGAGAGGGCCTGAGGCGGCACCGGTCGCATTGCGGTGAAACCTGTGAGTTGCCGATCTGATTGGACGCACGTCGGCATGGGTCGACCTGTTTAGCCGATGCTCAAGACCGTACCAGACGTCGGTGGCGCTCGGGGTGGGGAGCTCTTGACGGAGCACCACCATGCCAAGAGGTCAGAATCATGCGCATCGTCGGCGTCGAGAAGCGCACGGAGTCTGCGTCCGCTGCGACGCCCGCCCGGACACGCTACAGCTCGAGCGTTGCCGTGATACCGAATGTTGCCGGCCGGACCGTGTAGCCTTCTTGCACCGAGTTGACGGACGGGTATTGAATGATGTTCTTCCAGTTGAGCAAGTTCTTTACATACAGGCTCACCGACAGCTTCTCGCGCTTGAAGCCGACGCTCATATTGACGATTCCATAGCCCGGCTGAAAGACGTGCGGCAAGCCGCTACTATCAAAGTAGCCGCGCGAGCGCCCCGTATAGGGAAAATCACCGCGTACGAAGACACTCATACGATCGTCGACTGGTGCGTCGTAGTCGAAGCTCGGCGTGACGGTGTAGAGAGGTACATTGAGAACCCACTCGCCCGGGTAAACGATGCCCGAGCCCTCGGCGCTCACCGAGGTGATGTAGGCGTGCGTCGAGCCGGCGTTCAGCGACAGCGTCATGTTCGGGGTCACCAGCGCCCGCACCTCCAACTCGCTGCCGTAGATCTTGGCGTCTCCGACGTTCGTCGTGAAGTTGAATCCGCAGGTCGGCAGGTTGATCGTTTGCTGGATGGCGGTCCAATTGATCGCGTACACGGCCGCGTTGATGGACAGCCGATTGTCGAGATATCGCCCCTTGCTGCCGAGCTCGTAGCTCCACAGCGAGTCCGACTGGTATTCGTCGGGTGCGCCGGTGAGGCCAAAAGTACGATAGTCCGTATCGCAGGTTCCCGGGGTCGCAGGCGGCGGGCCGTTCGGCTCGTACGCGGGCACGGGACCTGTGGGCCCGCCGAGACGAAATCCCTTCGCGATGGTCGCATACAAATTGCTCGACGCGTTGAGCGCATAATCCAGTGAGAACTTGGGCGTCGTGGCGCTGAAGTTCTCGTTGACATTGTAGGTCGCCGGGAGTCCGTAAGAGTAGAAGCCGCCGCTGTTGACAAATTCCGTCGACTTCGCGGACACGTAGCGCACGCCGACCGTCCCCTTCAGCGATGGCGTGATCTCGAATCCCACGTCGACAAACGGCGCGATTTGCTTCTGCTTCGGATAGAGATGCCCATAATAGATCAAATCGTTGGCGAAGGACTCGGCCGGATAGGCGGCGGTGGCCGCATAGTACGAAGGGCCCACCACCGACTGGGGCGTGTAGATCCCGTAGCCGTAGATGTTCTGGAAGGTCGTCTGCAGACCGGGAATGTACTCGTCATCCAAAAAACGCCGGCGCTGATTGGCAAAATATAATCCGGCCGTCCAGTTCGTCCCGACGCCTGCGATGGAAGTGGACTTCGAACTCAAGCGCAGCTCCTGCGAGAACTGCTCGGTCCGCGCGTCGTAGCCGGCCGGCGAAGCCAAAAACCCGAGCACGGTCTGCGTCTCGTAGATCTGCTGCGCGGTGGCCGGAGGTGTGGGAGGATTGGTGGCCGAGGACAGCCCGCCGACCACGTAGCTATTCGCAAAGATATTCGAGTTGTAGAGCGTTCCGTCGGTCGTGCGGCGAAAATCGCGCTTGAAGTAGCTGGTCACCGAAGTGAGCTCCGCCCAACCGAAACTCTTGGTCACCGTCAGACTCGGCAAGTTCAGATCGTCCGTATAGGGCTCTGCCACGCGCTTGTCCTGATCATACAGGCCGATGTCGGGATAGAAGATGTTGGTGTCCGAGGTCGCGACGCGCTGCCATAGGTAGGCCGGCGTGATGGTCCAATCATCCGGAGCGGCGTATTTGCCGACCACGCGAAAAACCTGCGTACGCACATCGTTGACACCGCGCTCGCCGCGCACTCCGGTGCTGTCGTTGGTGCCGGGCTCTAGTATCGAGCCATCCGGGCCTGCGCCAGACGGCGTTGGTATGTAATGATCGATGTAGCCGCTCTCGTTCGCCAAATCGACCCCGATGCGCAGCGCGAACACGTCGTCGATGACGGGGATGTTCAGAATCCCATACTCGTCGTTGTTGAAGCCGCCGTGATGGGTACCGGATAGGTCTGTGCTGACGGTCGCGCTGAAGGAATTGAGGTCGGGCTGTTTGGTGATGAAGCGGATCGTGCCGCCCATCGAGCTCGCGCCGTACAGCGTGCCCTGTGGGCCGCGCAGCACTTCGATACGCTCCAGATCGAACAGCTTCGGCTGCACGGCGCCGTCGTATAGGCTGTTGCTCACGGTCACCGAGATTTCGTCGATGTAGATTCCGACCGTCGCCGATCCCGAGGTCGAACTGACGCCGCGGATCTCGATGTTATCGAGCCCCGGGCCCGGGCCCGCTTGAAACCCGATGCCCGGCACGGTGCGCGTGATGTC
>Ga0302325_10018773_pt1 | contig 14557 bp, 20 predicted proteins | sample Palsa_T0_2_FD_201948 | JGI IMG/M metagenome (GOLD analysis project Ga0302325, IMG submission 201948) | Peat permafrost microbial communities from Stordalen Mire near Abisko, Sweden - Palsa_T0_2 | ecosystem: Environmental > Terrestrial > Soil > Palsa > Peat permafrost | place: Sweden: Abisko... | reverse complement strand
ACTATTTTCGGCCCCCGCGCACTTTTATCTTGACAGGAATTATTAGTTATGGCATATATAGTGCCAGTAATAGAAACGGCTCCGCCGGATGCTTGTAACATCCGACAGAGCCTAACTCCCAAAGTGAGGTGAGCACCATGGAAGCTAACGCGACTGTATCAACCCGCATTCCGCATGGCAAGAATCCCCACGCTATGCAGGAAGCACTTACCCGAGCCGTCTCCGGCCAATCGTTCACCAATTTTCCCGCAATCTTCCAAGGATTCGCGGCGAAGGGTATCCCTGAATCTGAAATCAAACCGCGTGAAAACGTATTCACGTTTAATGCGTGGAAAGCGCTAGGGCGCGTGGTGCGTCGTGGCGAGCATGGCGTCAAAGTGACTACCTTTATCGATTGCACCAGCAAGGAAACGGATACCAACACTGGCAAGCGGAAGAGTTTTCGCCGTCCTTGGACCACCACCGTATTCCACGTCTCGCAGACGGAAGCGATTAAGGGGGGTGGCCTATGACCACCCCCTCTTTCGCATTCCCAGTTCGTTTGAGCGAAAAGTACCGCCCGCGCAAGGTGGCGGAGTTTGTAGGACTGCCCAAAGCTAAGCGCGTGTTGGCAAAGTTTGTGGCCAATCCCTACCCGTGCTCATTCCTATTCTTTGGCCCGCCGGGAGTGGGCAAGACTTCGATAGCGCAAGCGATGGCCGATGAAATGGGAGCGGAGTTTCACCACCTTGGCTCGCAGGAGTGCAACCTGGAGAATCTGGAAGCGATATGCCGGATATGCCAGTACGTGCCGTTGACGGGTGGGATGCACTTTGTGTTGATTGATGAAGTGGACTCCGCATTCAAGGCGGCACAGCTAGCGCTACTATCGAAACTCGATTCCACGGACGCGCCAAAGGGAACAGTGTTCGTGTTCACCTGCAATTCAACGGACGGACTAGAGCCGCGATTCCTTAGCCGATGCCTGCCGATAGACTTTTCCAGCTATGGCATGGCAGGGGATATAGCGGATTATCTGGATAAGGTGTGGCACGCGGAGGGCGGGAACGGTAACGGTCCAGACTTCGCGCGGCTCGCCAAGGAGTGCCGGAACAATGTGCGCGACTGCCTGGGACGCTTGGAAGTGGAATTGATGGCTCTCTAGGGCCGGAACTGAGGGAACGGTGCAAAAGACCTATAGCACGCAGCAAGCCGCCAAGAAAATTGGCGTGGGATTCAGAACACTTAATCGTTGGCTAGCCCTCGAATTGATCCGGCCCGCCATAGCCGTTCCTATGGGTGGCGGGCGAACCCTTTGGCGATGGAACGACGCGGACATTGCGAAGGGATGCAAGGTAGCCGACGCACAGAAACCCGGCCCGAAGGGACCGCGAAAGAGGAAAAAGACGTGAGCATATCCCGAGTGGCGATATACGCACGCGTGTCCACGACCAACCACGGTCAGGACGTAACGCTACAGACCCGAGAGCTTCTGCAATTCGCGGAAGCACGCGGATGGACCACGGTAGGCAGCTACATTGATGACGAAGTGAGCGGTGCGAAGGATTCCCGGCCAGAACTGAATCGGCTAATGGCTGACGCGCACAAAAGATGCTTCGATGTCGTGGCCGTCTGGCGATTCGATCGCTTTGCACGGTCTGTATCCCACTTGCTGCGAGCGCTAGAAACCTTTAGCGCCCTTGGCATCGCATTCGTTAGCCTCAGCGAACAGATGGACACCACCACGCCAACTGGGAAAATGGTATTCACCGTTTTGGGTGCCGTGGCGGAATTGGAACGCAGCCTAATCGCCGAACGCGTCCGCGCGGGACTCCGCAACGCCCGAGCGAAGGGTAAAACGCTAGGCCGCCCGCGTGTCGCCGTGGATGCCCCTAGGATTGGCCGCCTACATGCACAGGGGCGTTCAATTCGAGAGATAGCTGACGACCTGGGATATTCCCGCGGAGTTGTCCATAAAACCCTCGGGAATCGAGGCCCTCGCCGGGTTGCAACTACAGCCGATTAGCGCCACCCGTTTCGCGTCCCACAAAGAAATGATTGATGGACATGTCTACAACGCAAACCTTAACGAAAGAACACCCTGCCAGTTTGGTATAGGCCGATTTTCCGACGCGTGTGTTCTTTCTTACGGTGGATCAAATCGGGTAAGTTATCACTTAGGAGGACCCGGCCCGACACGCACCCAAAAGCCGAGTCTGGACCTTTCGACCAGCGCACTGGCCATGAATATCACGCCCCTAACATAAGTAAATGAACCTTGACATAATGACAAGGAACATTTACATTAGAGCCAGCCTATATGGACACCATCCGCACCTGTCGATCGCGCTTCACCAGACCGGTTTTCGTCTGGGCGGTTACCGCTCTCGCGACGGAGATTGTGGTTGAATGGCTCCTGAGACGCGGATTACACCAGCCAACGCTAGGCATAGTGAGTCTCTTGCCGCTCATTCCGGCGATGCTCTTCATGTTGGCATTAGTGCGCGCCATCCAGAAGATGGATGAGTTGCAGAAGCGAATTTGCCTAGACTCCGTATTTAACGCCTTCATGCTAACCCTTAGTCTCACGTTTATCTTCGCGGGCTTGAATCGTGCCGGAATTTACCGCGCGCCCGGGAACGATATTGGAACTCTTATGATGTTTCTCTGGGCCTGTGCCTACGCATTTTCCGCATGGAGGTATCGATGACCACCCAACAGAGCTCCTTTAAACAGCAACAGTGCAGAGTTCCGAGCCTCGTTTTTTCCTGGCTAATATACTTAGCGGGTTTTGCTTACATGGGATACGAAGGCCACTGGGTAGGTGGACTGTTTTGGTTGGTCCTGGTCCCGTGCGTTAGGCTGGCCTTGTACAAAGGTTTCCGCAATATCTCTCGTTTCCTGGGATATGGGCGAGTCGATGACCAACTTCCTGCAAACGTATCCAAGGCTCACGTCGCGGTCAGTTTCTACAGTTTTTTTAGTTGTCCTTTTTGTCCAATTGTGTTGCAGCGCCTGGAAGCGTTGCAAGAGCAGATGGGATTCACCCTGGAAAAAATCGACGTGACTCTCAAGCCTCAAATCCTTATGAGTAAAGGAATTCTTACGGTACCTGTAGTGGAGGTGGGGAAGAATCGGCTAGTCGGTAACGCCACTACGGAGCAGCTAGCTCGATTAATTGGACTTGCCCAACCATTTGAGTTATCCAAGGCGAGCTAGTCAGCAATGCAGAATCGGCTCCGAGTTCTTCGAGCAGAGCGCGACTGGTCGCAGGCAGATCTTGCTGCGCATCTCCACGTATCGCGCCAAACAGTGAATGCAATTGAAACAGGGAAGTACGACCCCAGCCTCCCGCTCGCGTTCGACATTGCACGGCTCTTCAAGCAGCCCATTGAAGCGATATTTGAACCCGTGAGCCGCTAGCGTGCTCTCGATGGGCACACATGAGCGACTATTCGGCGGACGGCAGACCGGATGGCATCGGGGAACCGGGTACCGGGAAACGCTCTCCGGGTCCCCCGCGGCGATTCGAGCACCGAGCGGAGGAGCCAAAACAGCCGCTCGTGCATCGGTTGGTGGAACGCGTCCGAATGTACATGCCTCGCCGTCAACGTTTCAATTCGTAGTTCTACGGTCAGTAGAACTGCGGATGTCAGCGCCACACTGAGGGCCCTTTACGGCACGCAAATGGCACGCAAAACTTGTGTCGTAGTTTGTGTCGTAACCCTCCCATCCATGCCCATATTAGGCGCTCTCACTCAAACTCGCTCGCCTACATGTGCGAGGCACGGAAGACGCACGGAACCCGCATAAACATTACCTATTCTTGTCGTTCTGACTTGCTTGGTATCGCGTCCTCTCTGACGGTTTCTGGATTTGACACGGTAGAGGTCTGCGGTTCGAATCCGCACGGGCCTACCACCTCTTTCAACGAATTAGCATCGCGTGGGCCGAATTGCTGAGCTTCCTGGCGAGAAGGTTCACAAGTCAAAAAAGGTAATTGCCTAAGCGACCGGCTGGAACGGAGCAGTCGATTCTTTCGTCCGCTGCGCTTGCTCAATTTCCGTCATCCATCGAGCGCAAGCAACCTAAACCTGCGAGCATTCCAGCGGCCGAAGCACCAGACTCGTAATGTTCGAGACGGTCGGAGGATCCAGCTTGTACTTGGGATCGTTCGACAGTTTCGTCCAGTCTGGATCGGCGACAAACTTGTCCCATCCGGCCTCAAGCGAGGCCATATCCGGGAAGCTAAGCATATACGTCAGGTTCGGCAGCCGCGGACCAATCAGCGCATCCGCGTAGAACACCCCGTGCGCTCCTGCTTTCTCGAAGATCCCGAATTCGCCCTGGTGGAACATCTCTACCTTGCGCACATGGTCGGCGTTGGTCGGCGACTGGTACTGCCGCAACTGGTAGATCCTCTTTCCCTTGGTCGCGGCCGAAGCCGGAGGCGTCACCTTCGGATACCCCTCAAACGCCCGCAGTAGCGAACTTTCGATCCGGGTAAAAGGCGGTGACCCGGCGGGCGCATCCCAGAACGGCGCCCCGGACTTCACAAACACAGGATCCTTCGCTAATGCCAGATCCGCCGTCACCAGCGTCTCCAGTTTCGAACTAGGCATCAGTAAGTAATACGCCGGCGTCTCCGGCCCAAAGTAAACCGAGAACGCCCCCACAGGGCCGATACCCAGGCGATTCAACGCAGGAATCAGAGCGTCCGCAAAGTAATTGTCGCTAAGTTTAGTCCCCGGCCCGCTCGTTAGCTGGTACCGACGCAGATCGTAGTACTCCGCCGTTGCGGAAGTGGAGCCAGTCTGGCCGACTCCCTTTGTTGAACCGGAAAACGAAAGGGCGGAGACAGCAAGCGAGGCAGAAACAAATTTGCGGCGGTCCATGGGGCCTCCTGGGCGGTGCAGGGAATTCTATCCGAAACAACTCCCTGAGGAAAACAATGCTACCTGGGTAGTGGCTCATTACGACGAAAGAACTAACATGTTTCGCGGGAATTACATAGTGGAAGCGGGGCGTGCCACTGGGGAATATCGGTTTCGCCAAACGGAAGGCGCCAAGTCCACCCAACGACCTAACTGAAAAGCCGCGGGGGCGCGTAACTGATCTTGAAGGGTTTTCTTTGCGCTATGGAACGGTCGCGGTGATGGCTACAGGGATGCCGTCGCCCGCTCGACTCACACCTACGTCTTCGGGCCTTACATAAACTGTTCGGCCACCCTTTAATACCACAATCTCCAATTCCCCAAGCGGACAGGGAGATATGTCTGCATTGCCCTGCGTATCGCCTACAACGGGATCTTTGGCGCCCCCTACGCACGGCCTCAGATGCAGAACACCCGAAAAACCCTCCGCCACCCTCACCGTTACCCTTGTCGGAGTGTCCTTAGCTGCACAAGATGCCAGCACTAATGTAACCACCAGCATCGTACCGAACGAAAATTTCATGGGGTCCCCTGCTATGAAACCAAAATCCGAATCGAAGACGGAAATGGTCGGATAAGAATATCCACTCGGTAAATAATACATAAGATATTGCTCTAGAGCCAACGCTTGGTAAGGGACTCTGATCGGCTGCCGCTCGTAGGGGTTAACGCGAGCCGGAATGACGAGGATCGGGATCGAGGGAACCGATCAGAAACGGGTGCCTTGACGCCCGCAGGCTTCGAACACCGAAAGAAGGTGCGACATGCCTAGCAGCTCGCGGATGCGCGGGCTCAAGTTCACCAGCTGCAGTTCGCAGTGCGCCTTTTTCGCCGAGATGTAAAGCCCCACCAGCGCACCCAGGCCGGCACTGTCCATGTACCCCAGTTCGGTGAAATCGAGGACCACCCGCCGCTTGTCCGGCAGCAGCGCCTTTACCTCCGCCTTGAGAAGCGCAGAGGTTTCGCCAGTGAGGCGGCCGGTGCAGCGCACCACCGTCATGTCGTCGTTGCTGGATGTGTGCAGGTTTAGCGTGCGCGCGGGAATCAGTGGATCAGTGGCCATATGAGCCGCTTGTTTACTCTGGACGCGCCGCGAAGACAAGCATTTTCTTCAATCATCCGGGTGCTCCCGCTTCTGCCATCTGGGTGCCCGGTTTTAGAGCCCTAACCACCCTCTGTTGGGTTTCGTGCGGCCTTCTAGGCCATGCGGTGTGTATCTAATGTGTGAATATGGCTGGTTTCTATGGTTTTGCTGTTGGATCTTGGCTCCTCGTCCTCACGGTTTAGCGCGCCGGGAGTTTTTCCTCCAGCTCGTTCGCCAGCTTTTCGACGTCGGTGGTCTTGCTAAATCCCTGCACCTGCTGCGAGTCCGCTTTCACGTCAACACCGGCGTGTTGGCAAAGCTTTTGCAGCATTTGCAGCGCGGTCGTCAGCTCCTGCTCGGCTAGCATGCTCACCTGAAGATCGAGGTGGGAACGTCTCTCCGATTGCCGCCCCATCCGGTTCTGGCTGATCAGTACAAACGTCGTCAGGAATACGCTCTCGCCGGCCACCACCAGCGCCAGGATTCCGAAGGGAAACGGATCAAATGCCTTAACTCCGCGAATCAGGTGCAGATTTACCGCGATCCACACCAGCAGAAGGAGCGCCTGCAATAAGAGGAATGTCAGACTTCCGGTGAGTTTTACGATCGAATCACTGGCACGTTCGATCGCCGTACGACCCTGCAAAGCCTCTGCCTCCAGCTTTGCAATGGCATCGATATTGTACTGGGTGGGGTTCGCAGCCTGGTGGTCGGATGCACGACTTTTCATTCGTCCAACTCCTCATTTGACGCACTCTCCGCGCAGAGAGCCGAGGAGACGGACTCAGAAACCTCCACCAGCTACGGACCCCACCCAAACGGCTATCGCTCCAGAACTATTTCTCGAAAACTTTCTCTACTTGTCCGATCTTCTTCTGCACCGTGCCGGCAACTCTTTCGTCCGTGCCCTCATCCTCCAAACGAGGATTGTTCGTCGCTTTTCCGACGCCTTCCTTCACTTTCCCTTTTACCTCATGAAACTTCCCTTTGGCTTCGTCCTGGATGCTTTGCTTCATGGCTTGTCTCCTTGGGCCTGGTTAGACTCCTCAGTTGGGGCCGCCTGCCCCAACCGTTGCTGCCTTTGCTGAACGCTCGCTTCGATCCGCGAGCGATGCTCTTCGGCCCTAGTGAATGGCCCCGAGCAGGTACAAAACCAAAACGATCAGCAGGACTGTTCCGAATATTCCCAGACCTCCGCCGGTTCCCCAGCGCGAATAGCCGTAATATCCGCCGCCGCCGCCGAACAAAAGCACCAGCACAACAATCAGCAGTATCAGTCCCATGTTTCTTCTCCTCTCAGGCCGATCTCCTACGATTGATCCCTAGAAGCTTCATACCCATATTTTCCGCTCGGACGCTCGAGTGCACTACTTCGGGTGGCCGCCACTCGAGTGGGAAGCCTGTACATGTTGCTCGAAATGCTGCTGTTGCTGTACGTGTTGCTGCTGCAAGTGTGTCGTCTGCTGCGCATGCTTTGTTTCCACTTGCTGTTTTTTCGCATCATTGGCATTCTGCTTTGCCAATTGCTGGTGTTCCTTATCCTGCTGCGACTGGAGCTTTTGCCGTTCCTGATCTTGCTTGGTGGCCAGCTTTTGCTGTTGCTGTTGGTATTTCTGATCCGTCTTCGGGTTTCCGGTGCTTGGCAGATTCCCTCGCGGGGTCGGCGGCAGTTCGCTAGGATGGGTGTAGGTGGCAGGACGCGCCGCGTTGTTAGTCTCTCCACCGCCTCGAGCGGGTACTACTTCACGGTCATTCAATGCCCCGGGTCGCGGTGTCGCGGCGATCGGTGGTTGACCGTGGTTCGCGGTAGCGCGCAGCGCTGGATTGCCGCGCGCGGCGGCGATATGGTCCGTCTGAGCGGTCACTGGTGCGATGTGTCGCTCATGTGCGTATGCCTCGTCTTCGGCCCTCGGACGCGCGTCAATTCCTCCGTGGCCGCCGTTGAAGCTCACTCGGGTCACGTTGGTGTTGTGGATCTCGGTGTTGTAGACATTGTGGATCACCGTTACGTTGATATTGGCCACCGCACGGTTATAGAAGAAGTGTCCGCCGTCCCAACGCCCGCCCTCAAATCCCACTCCGGAGTAGCCGAAGCCATAGTTGATTCCGCCGTAGAAACCGACGTGCGGACCCCAGTAACCCTCATTGAAAAAATATCCGCCGTTTCCCCAACCCCAGTAGCCGGGAGTCCAGAGAAATCCCACTTCGGGAGCTTCCACCCAGGTGCCGGGCACCCAGTAATAACCGTCCGCTGGATCGTAAGCCCAGTATCCGGGTGTCCAGATGTACCCGTCACCGGGACAAATCGGCTGCTCGTATACGGGTAGTTCCGGCGGTGCGATCGAGACGGATACACCGACGCCAATTTGCGCGTGCGCGGCGGGCGACATGCCCAACATCACAAACAGCGGCGTTCCCAGCATTACCAGTCCGAACAACAGCGAACGAATCGAGGAAAAAGCACGCACTGTGGTGCCTCCGATCCCAATCGTCTCGCGCACCCGGTATTTCCTTGGCCACCGCGGGTTGCGTCGACGAAGAGAGCACTCAGGGCGAAATACTAGACGCCCTCAATACCCATTGGACTTATAGCAGTTCGCCGAATTTCTTCTATAGGGTTATGAATGTAGGCGCTTGGCGGGAACGCGGTATAGCACCAAGGATACGCTGAGGTATTTCAAAGCCTAAACTCCGAAGCTTGAGCTACTGTTGCGGCGAACAACCTCTATCGGAAGGTTCCGCGACGATCGCCCCCCAGAACGCGCTCGCGTTGCCTAAGAATTCCACGCCCACGCGCGTCCGCCCGTGGATTCGTTCCTCGACGTGCACCACGCGGCATTCCATCTCTTCCTGGTTGTTCTGGTTTATCACCACCAGGCGTTGCCCGGGCGCAACTCCACTCACTACCGATATCAGCCCGCCGCGTTCCGAAACTTCCAGAGAATAGGATCGCTCGTGAAACGGCTGGTTGTCGCTACCTGAACCATAGACGAGCAAGCCCAACTTCCGGACCATCCGCAGTCCACCTCTGCGTTCCGCGGTTTGACGCTGGCTCTCCGACTGGTTACGTTGGGTTGCCAGCAGTCTTTGCTTCTCTGCTTCCTTTAATGCATTCCATATGCGGCTCACTCAAATCTCCTGAAGAAGATCGAGCCCTCATTCCAAGCAGCACGCTGCGAGGCTATCACGCCTCCCCACGATCGAAAAGCTTGTGCCGCCAGAAATCGCCGCTCCCAGCTATCGAAACGAATAATTTACGCACCGAAGAAAAAGAAATCGCAGTGCGTCTGGGTATATGTGTTTTGATTTTGACGCTTGTGTTGAACGATCAGAAACTGCTGTCAGCGTGGAGAAACAGCCTTGAACACTCGCGTAGCCCTTGCATGCGTTTCCTGATCCTGCCGCCCGGTATCCGGATTAATCTCGCGCGCCACCGCCAGGTGGTAAGCCAGCAACTGCGCAGGTATCAGGTGCAGAAACGGAGACATCCACGAAGGCCCATCCGGCGCCTCAATGATTTGATCGCAGTCCAAGTTCCGGTTCCCGTGAGGCAGCGCCACCGCCATTCGGTAGGCGCCAATTTCCTTCGCCGCCCGCAACACATCCCGCGCTCGATCGTCGGAAGGTTCTCCCGTCAGGAACGCAATCACCGCGCTGCTCTGGTCCAAGCCGGAAAACGGGCCGTGCAGAATTTCTTCCGTCTGATATCCCTGTGCCGGCAAATAACTCGTCTCCTTCACCTTCAGCGCCGCTTCCATCGCCGTGAACCAGCCCAGCCCTGCGCCCAAAAACGCAAATCCAGTACGCGTCGCCATCGCCCGCGCCGCCGCGCGAATATCCGCTTCCGCCCCTAGCGCCTTACGCAATAGCCCAGGCATCCTCGCTACTCCGGCCGCCGTCAGCATCGAAGCATCGGCCCCCGCCGCGTTGGCCGATCCCACGCGACTCTCGCAGAACCCAATCACCAGCAGCGCCACCAGCGCCATTGCCGACGTGTAGCTTTTCGTGTACGCAAACGTCGCCTCGCCTTCGCCGGTCACGAAATGGAAATCGGTCTCCGGGAACCCACTCGCTCCCACCTCACCCGTCACCGCTAGCGTCATCGCCCCTGCCGCCCGCGCTTCGCGCAAGACTTCCAGCGAATCCTTGGTCCCTCCGGTGTGCGTCAGCACCACCACCACATCGCCCCGTCCGAGGGCCAGCGGACTGTGCATCAGCTCAAATGCTTCCTCCGCGCGTGCATCCGCTTGGCCCGCGGACTGCTGCCGCATCCACCGCTCCGCCGTCAACGCCCCATGATAGGAAGTCCCCACGCCGGCAAAGATGAACCGGCTCCGCCCCGCCGCTGCGTCCACCGCGCGCGAAATTTTCTCTCGGTTTGCCGCAAGCGCCTGCTCGATGACTGCCGGCTGCTGAAGAATCGCATCGTGCAAAAGGTAAGGGTGTTCGTGGCGGACGGCGGGCATTTGCTTTTCGCGGCTCCCAGTGTAATTCTTCGTTTTATAAAGTGCGAATATTCTACCGAATCGGGTGAACAAATGCCTCGCTTCCTAACCCAACACAGTTTGGCGTGCCTCACGCGACAGGGCGCCGAAGGTTTGGCCGCTCTTCTCGTCCGCCCGGAAACCCCTGGCGCGCGCCGCGTCTTGCTCAACATGCAGGAAGGCAAAATGGTTGCCGAGTTCGATGCCGCCAGCCGCGAAGACCTTGAGAAATTCCTCGCCAGCCAGCGATTCCACTTCGATTGGATCCTGCGCCTCGAACTGGAATACGAGCCAGCGCAAAAATCCTTCACCGCACTCTAGCTGCCCTCACTCCCGTCATTCGCCCGCGCAGGCTCCCAGGAACGCCCCGGAGGCCGAACTGTCCCTAGGGACATGTGCCCCCTGGACGCTGCCCCGGTGGCCATCCTCGGCCTGCACCGCTGAGCTGTACCACAAAGTCCCCCTGGGCCAGTAGTGGCGAAAAATCGTGAAACGTAACCTTGGCTCATGAACGATACACATGAGCTGAACGGCAACACAGTGAAGCAGGGAACGAGCCGCACCGCCCTGGCCGTAGCGATCCTGGTAGTGATGATCGGCCTGAGCGCCGGCAAGGCCTCTGCCGCACCGGCCCCCAAGGCAGTAAGTGCTTCGATTGCAGTAGCTTCCACCGCCTCTGCGGAACTCCAGATGTTTCAACTGCTTAACAATGACCGCACCGCCCCGGCCCAAGCCGCGGAAGCCGGCCCCAATGCCCAGCCCCTGACCTGGGACCCCAAGCTGGCCGCCGTGGCCCGCGCCCGCACCCAAGAGTTGGCCAACGGCGCGGCTTTCCAGCACGTCACCGCAGACGGTTCGCAGCCCTGGGATCGCCTGAACAAGGCTGGCATCCAGTGGGTTTCGATGGGCGAAAACCTGGCCATGGATCAGAGCGTAGCCAAGGCCGAAGCGGCGTTCATGAGCGAAGCGAAGTTCCAGGAGAATCACCGCGGTAACATCGTCAACAAGACCTTCACCAGCGTGGGAATCGGAATCGCAGTCGGACCGGACGGAACCCTCTACATCACCGAAGAATTCGTGCAAGCCCGGTAAGCCGCTCAGCCCGCCCGCACTTAGCTCCGCCCTTGGAAGTCGCTACCCGAAATCTCAAGACGCGCGATCTCCCATCCGCTCTCTAGCTCGCCCGGGATAAGCCGCGCCGCCGGCGCCGCGCCCGATTGACAACTTGCCTCGACCCTCCTATCTTTCGTTGGGCCTCATCCCGGGAGATAGAAACCTTTATGCGCATCGGAGTGTTTACCGCTTTGCTCTCGCAGTTGCCGCTGGCCGCAGCTCTCAAGAAGATCACCGCGCTTCATATCGATACCGTCGAGCTCGGCACCGGAAACTATCCGGGCGACGCGCACTGCAAGTTGACGATGCTCGAGGATGGCTCGGCGCTGGCCGAATTTCAGAAAATTTTGGCCGATCACGGCGTGGGCGTCAGCGCGTTGAGTTGCCACGGCAACGCGCTGCATCCCGATAAGGCTCGTGCGCAGCTTGACCGCGAGGTCAGCCGCAGGACGATTCTCCTCGCCGAAAAGCTTGGCATACCCGTAGTCATCGACTTTTCCGGATGCCCTGGCGATTCGCCGCATGCCACAGCGCCCAACTTTGTCACGTGTCCGTGGCCTCCGGACTACCTCAAGGTCCTCGACTGGCAGTGGAGCGAAGTGGTGGCGCCATATTGGATCGAGCACGCAAAGTTCGCTGCCGGCCACGGCGTGAAAATCGCGATCGAGATGCATCCCGGGTTTGTCGTCTATAGCCCAGAGACGCTGCTGCGGCTGCGCGCCATCGCCGGACCAAACGTCGGCTGCAACTTTGATCCGAGCCATCTCTTCTGGCAGAACATCGATCCCATCGCCGCGGTCCGCGTCCTGGAAGGCGCGATCTTCCACGTCCACGCCAAGGATACCCAGCTTTACCCGATCAACCTGCCTCGCACCGGCGTGCTCGATACCAAGCCCTACACCGACGAGCGCGCTCGCGGCTGGATCTTCCGCACGTGCGGATACGGCCACGGTGCCGAGTGGTGGACCGAGTTCATCTCCACCCTGCGCATGTTTGGCTACGACTCTGTCCTTTCGATCGAACATGAAGACAGCCTGCTCTCGGCGGAGGAAGGCCTGACCAAGGCCGCCACCTTCCTCAACGGCGTGGTGATCCGCGAGCGCCCGGGCGCTGCCTGGTGGGTTTAGCACCCAGCTGAATTCGATTGCTCATTCTCGCTGCTGCGGCTGGCCCGCTTGTCTAATGTTTTTGCACTATTGAGCTGTTGCGTCTATGCAGATAATTTGGCCCCGAACCGAATCGCAGGAGGATGCGTTTATGGCCCACATTGAAGTGCCCGCCGGATTGCCGGGCATTCTCGGCCCCATGGCCGTTAGCCCCGAAAGCAGCAAAGCACTCCGCGAATTGGCGGAAGTGCTGTTGCGTAGTCCGAACACACTCACTTCAGCGGAACGCGAGATCATTGCCGCTTATGTTTCGTCCGAGAACGATTGTTGTTTTTGCCAGTTATCCCACGGCGCGGCCGCGGCCGAACATCTGGGCGGCAACTACGAGTTGATCGATCGGATCAAGCAGAACTTCGGAGCGGCGGAAATCTCAGAGAAATTAAAGGCCCTCCTGACCATCGCGGGAAAAGTTCAGAAGGGCGGTAAACACGTGACCGCCGAGGACGTCGAGCGGGCGCGGAAACGCGGCGCAACCGACAAAGAAATCCATGACACGGTGTTAATCGCCGCTGCGTTCTGCATGTTCAACCGCTACGTGGATGGCTTGGGTACCTGGCAACCCAGCGATCCGCAAGCGTACCGCGAGATGGGACAGATGATGGCTCACGTGGGTTACGTCAGGCCGAACTGGGACGAACCCGTTCCAGCAGCTTAGCACCCATCCGACTATCAGTCTGGAGGATTGCCGATGGCCCACATATCGCTGCAAGAAGGATTACCCGGTATTCGCGGTCCGATGGTGTTCAGCCCGGAAACCACCAAGCCCTTGTGCGACCTGGTGCAGGTTCTGCTCACCGGTCCGCACACTCTCACTCCTGCGGAACGCGAAATGATTGCCACATATGTTTCCTCGCAGAATGATTGCTACTACTGCCAAACCTGCCACGGTTCTACCGCCGCGCAACATCTTGGCGGAACGGACGCGGACTATGAACTCATCGCTCAGATGAAGCGGGATTACCAGGCCACGCCCATTTCCGCCAAAATGAAGGCGCTGCTCGCGATCGCCGGCCAGGTGCAAAAAGGCGGCAAGCAGGTAACCACCGAAGACATCGACCGGGCGCGGCAGCAGGGCGCCACCGATAAAGAAATCCACGACACTGTGCTGATCGCTGCAGCGTTCTGCATGTTCAACCGCTACGTGGATGGCCTGGCCACATGGCAGCCCAGCGATCCCGAGATCTATCGCGAAATCGGAAAGATGACCTCACAACTCGGTTACGCGGGCCGGGACTACAAAAAGCCCCTGCAAGCAATCGCCGCCAAACAAAGCAATTCCTAATCAGTACAGAAATACCGGCCCAACTCCCCGGAATTAACTCTCTGGGTTACGCAACCAAATGGTTGCATGTTCATTCCCGGTCCTGCTAATATGCAACCAGGAGGTTGCACATGAGCGCCGATCGCATCGAGAAAAAAATCCTGCTGCGCGCCCCGCGGCAACGTGTCTGGCGCGCCCTGTCGGACGCCACCGAGTTCGGCACCTGGTTCGGTATGAAGTTCGATGGGCCGTTCGTCGCGGGAACCAAGTTGCGCTGTACCATCGTTCCCACCACCGTCAACGCCGAGGTGGCCAAGGCCCAGAAGCAGCACGAAGGCATACCGTTCGAGATCACCATCGAACAGATCGAGCCGGAACGACTTTTTTCGTTCCGCTGGCATCCCCACGCGATTGAGCGCGGAGCGGACTACTCCGGCGAGCCGGCCACGCTGATCGTTTTTGCTCTCGAAGACGTACCCGGCGGGGTGATGCTCACCGTGACCGAGTCCGGCTTCGATCAAATCCCGTTGGCGCGC
>Ga0302325_10018772_pt1 | contig 14557 bp, 11 predicted proteins | sample Palsa_T0_2_FD_201948 | JGI IMG/M metagenome (GOLD analysis project Ga0302325, IMG submission 201948) | Peat permafrost microbial communities from Stordalen Mire near Abisko, Sweden - Palsa_T0_2 | ecosystem: Environmental > Terrestrial > Soil > Palsa > Peat permafrost | place: Sweden: Abisko... | reverse complement strand
CAGGTCGTTAGTGCCGAAGCTGAAGAATTCGGCTTGCGTCGCGACGGAATCGGCTGTCAAGGCGGCGCGCGGAATCTCGATCATGGTGCCCACCATATACTTCAGGTCCGGCATACCAGCCTTGGTGAGAACCTCCTTCGCTACTCTATCCACGATCAGCTTCTGGTTTTCGAACTCTTTGACGCCGCCGATCAGCGGGATCATCACTTCGGGGATTACCTTCACGCCCTTCTTGGCCACTTGAACTGCGGCCTCAAAGATCGCTCGCGCCTGCATCTCGGTAATCTCCGGGTAAGTGACTCCCAGACGGCAGCCGCGGTGGCCTAACATCGGGTTGAACTCGTGTAACTCCTCCACGCGATGGAGTAAGTTGTCAACCACCGTCTTGAGAGTCTTGACTTCGGCTCCGAAGCGTTTGTACTTACCGACCAGCTCCTTCTTCTTCTTGATATCGGCGGCGGGGAGCACGGCCTGATCCACCATTAACTCCTCGCGCTTGGGAAGAAACTCATGCAGCGGCGGATCGAGAGTGCGGATGACTACCGGGAAGCCGTCCATGGCGGTGAAGAGACCGGCGAAATCCTTGCGCTGCATGGGCAGCAGCTTCAGCAGCGCCTTGCGCCGGGACTTTTCATCACGCGCGAGAATCATGGCCTGCATGTGCGCGATGCGCTCTTCGGCGAAGAACATGTGCTCGGTGCGGCAGAGGCCGATGCCCTCGGCGCCGAATGCGCGCGCTACTTTGGCATCGCGCGGGATATCGGCATTGGCGCGCACGCCGAAATTGCCGCGGAACGTGTCGGCCATTTCCATAAACTTGCCGAATGGGCCGGAGTGCGGATCGGGCTCCTTAGTGGCGGCCTGGCCTAGATAGACATCGCCAGTGGCGCCGTTCATCGACAGCCAATCGCCTTCCTTCACTGTGATGGTCTTGCCGTTCACGGAAACGGTAGCGGCCTTGTTGCGCTCGGAAATGGTGAGCGCGCCTGCGCCGACGACGCACGGGCGTCCCATGCCGCGCGCGACCACAGCGGCGTGACTCGACTTTCCGCCAATGGCGGTGAGGATGCCTTTGGCCTTATCCATACCGTGAATATCGTCGGGCGTAGTCTCTTTGCGGACCAGGATGACGGGGCCGGATTTCGCCAGCTCTACAGCGTCGTCGGCTGAGAATGCGGCGCGCCCCACGGCGGCGCCGGGGGATGCATCGATGCCGGTGGTGAGCTTGACGAGAGTCTTGAGCGACGCGGCGTCGAAGACCGGGTGCAGAAGCTGATCGAGCTGATCGGGCGCGACGCGGAGCACGGCGGTCTTCTTATCGATGAGACCTTCCTCAAGCATCTCTATCGCAACGCGAACGGCGGCGGGGCCAGTGCGCTTGCCGTTGCGGGTCTGCAGCATGTAGAGCTTGCCTTCTTCGACGGTGAATTCGAAATCCTGCATGTCTTTGTAGTGCTTTTCCAGGCTGCTGGTGATTTCCACCAACTGGTTGTAGACATCGGCATTCCAATTCTTCAGCTCGGAGATGGGCGACGGAGTGCGAATGCCGGCCACCACGTCTTCACCCTGCGCGTTGACGAGGAACTCGCCGTAGAAGACCTTTTCGCCGCTGCCGGGGTCGCGGGTGAAGCCGACGCCGGTGCAGCAGGTGTCGCCCATGTTGCCGAACACCATGGCCTGCACGTTGGCGGCGGTGCCGATCTCATCGGGGATCTTTTCCATCTGGCGATAGTAAGCGGCCTTGGGGTTCCACCACGACTGGAAGACGGCATTGCGGGCCAGTTTCAATTGCTCGCGCGCGTCCTGTGGAAACTCGGCCTTGGTTTCCTTCTTGACTATCTTCATATACTCGGCGATGACGGCTTTGAGATCGTCGGCGCTCAGATCGGTATCCAGCTTGGCCTTGATCTTGTGCTTGCGCGCGTCGAAGGCTTCATCGAACTTCTCCATATCGATATTGAGGGCCACTTCGCCGAACATCTGGATGAAGCGGCGGTAGCAATCGTAGGCGAAGCGCGGGTTGCCGGTTTTGGCAACGAGTCCTTCGGTGGTTGCATCGTTGAGACCGAGGTTGAGGATGGTGTTCATCATGCCCGGCATGGAGAACTTGGCGCCGGAGCGGACGCTGAGCAGCAGCGGGTCGGCTGCATCGCCGAGTTTCTTGCCGATGCGCTTTTCCAGTTGCGCGAGCGCTTTCGACACCTGCTCTTCGATCTCTTCAGGTACCTTTTTATCGTTCTGGAAGTAGACAATGCAGACTTCGGTGGAGATGGTGAAGCCGGGCGGCACGGGCACGCCGGCGCGCGACATTTCGGCGAGGCCGGCGCCTTTGCCGCCAAGAACGTCTTTCATCTTGCCATCGCCATCGGCCGTACCGTTGCCGAACGAATAGACATATTTTTTCATGATTGGTTTTCTAGCTCCTAGGAAGTGGTGACAATTTCAGAAAAATCGGCTATAGAGGAGAATTCCCGCAATAGCGTGTTGAGAAGCGTGAGACGGTTTTGCCGGACGCGCGGGTCGGGCGCGTTGACCAGGACCTTGTCGAAGAAGAGATCGACCTTGGGGCGCAGCTTCGAAATTGCGTTTTCGAGCGGCACGCCGGCGATGCTTTGATACTCGGCGTATAGATCGGTCTCGGGACCTGGTTCGAGCAGGGATGGATCGACAGGTGCGGATGTATCCGCGCTGCCGGTCTGTTCGAGAATGTTGCGGATACGTTTGAAACTGGCGGCGAGCGGCTCGAAATCGGGTGAAGAGCGGAGGTTCTGGATGCGAATCAGGCGCGCTTCCAGGTCGGGAAGGTTGCTCCAACCGGCGGCCATGGCGGCGTTGACTTCGTCGTAGGCGAAGCCGCGGTAGTCGCGGAAGTAGAATTTGATGCGGTCTTCGAAGAAGGAGATTAGGGGGGCGGGCGCGGGGGTGGCGACATTCGCTCCCTCACGGTCGCGGCTCTGAATGGCGGTTAGCAGCGGGAAGTCCAGCTTGCCTTCGACCAGGATCTTGACTACGCCTTGCGCGGCGCGGCGCAACGCGAACGGGTCGCGCGAGCCGGTGGGGACCATGCCGATGGCGAAGCAGCCGCGTAAGGTATCGAGCTTGTCGGCTAGCGACACGATTTGTCCGGTGCGGTTGCGCGGGATGGAGTCTTCCAGGCCGGCGGGCTTGTACTGATCGTAAATCGCCTGCCATACGGGCTCGGGCTCGCCTTGGGCGCGCGCGTAAAGGCCTCCGACTACGCCTTGCAGCTCGGTGAACTCCTTGACTAACTCGGTGGTCAGGTCGCACTTGAGTAACTCGGCGGCGCGCTGTGCGTTCGCATCGCCGCCTAACTCGGCAGTGAGTGCGACGGTGCGATCGGTCTTTTCGAGATATGAGCCGAGTTTGGCCTGGAAAGTAACATGAGCCAGATCCTGCTTGCGGTCCACGAGTGACTTCTTTTGATCGGTCTCCCAGAAGAAGCGCGCGTCGTTGAAGCGGGCGCGGAGCACGCGCTCATTGCCGCTGCGCACGAAGCCTTCGGGGTCGGCGGGAATGTTCATTACGGCGACGAATTGCGGCGCCAGTTTGCCTTCGACGTCTTCGACGGAGAAATACTTCTGATGATGGCGCATCACGGTGACCAGCACCTCTTCGGGCAACTCGAGAAATTGCGGGTCGAAGCTGCCGGCGATGGGCGTGGGGTATTCAGTGAGGTAGACCAGCGTTTCAAGCAGCGCTGGGTCTGGTTTGACGATCAGGTCTGCGAACCGGTCTGCGAGTTCTTTCTGAATGCGGATGCGGCGCTCTTCGGCCGAGAGGATCACATAATGGTCGCGCAGGCGCTCGACGTAGTTGGCGTGAGTGACGACCACTTCGCGCGCGCCGAGACTGCGGTGGCCGGCGGTGAGATTGCCGGAGGGAACGCCGGCGAGCTCGAAAGGGACGATCTCTTCGCCCAGCAGCGCGACGATCCAGCGGATGGGGCGAATGAAGCGCGGACCGTTCTTGCCGGTCCAGTACATGGTCTTGGGGAAGTAGATGCCGAGGATAATGCCGGGCAGCGCTTCGGCCAGGATGTCCGCGGTCCGGCGGCCTTCGATCTTTTTGGTGAAAGTATAATATTCGCCTTTGGGCGTGGATTCGACGGCGAGGTCTTCGGGCTTGATGCCCTGCTTGCGGGCGAAGCCGGCGACGGCTTGCGGGGGCGCGGATTTGGCGGGGCCAAGCACGCGCTCTTCGGAATCGGCCTGACGTTCGGGCAGACCGTCGACGCGCAGAACGAGGCGTCGGGGCGTGGCGTCGAGGGTTACGGATTCATGCGGGATCGCGAGCTTCTCGAAAAGCAGATGGAGATTCTCAAGCGCGTTGGGAATCATCCAATCGGGGATTTCTTCAGTGCCGATTTCGAGCAGGAAGGGGAGACTCATTGGGTCGCCTCCTGCGGTTGCTTCGGCTCTGGCTGATTCGGCGCTTGTTGGTCCGGCGCCTGTTGATCCGGCTTTTGTTGATCAACCCAGGCCTGCGCGACGCCGACGGCCAGTTTGCGGACGCGCTGGATGACGCCGACTCGCTCAGTGACGCTGATGGCGCCGCGCGCATCGAGCGTATTAAAAAGGTTGGAACACTTGAGCACCTGGTCGTAAGCGGGCAGCAGCGGGAAGCGGAGCTTATCGGCCGCCTTGGGGTTGTAGAGCTTCAAGAGGCGCGAGGCCTCGCCTTCGTGAAGATCGAAGAGCTTCCACAGCGTGGGAATATCCGCCATCTCGAAGTTGAAGACGGAGTATTGCAGTTCATCGGCGTAGCGGACGTCGCGGTACTTGAAGTCATTCGACCAATCGATATCGTAGACGCTGTCCTTCACTTGCAGGAAAGCGGTGATGCGCTCTAAGCCGTAAGTCAGCTCGGCGGGGACTAAGTCGAGATCGATGCCGCCGCACTGTTGGAAGTAAGTGAACTGCGAGATTTCGAGACCGTCGAGCATGACTTGCCAGCCGATGCCCCAGGCGCCGAGCGTGGGCGCTTCCCAGTTATCCTCTTCGAGCTTGATATCGTGCCGATTGAGGTCGATGCCGATGGCGGCGAGGCTGCCGAGGTATTGATCGATGACGTCCGCGGGGGCGGGCTTGAGAATCACCTGTAATTGCGAGTGCTTGTAGAGGCGGTTGGGATTGTCGCCGTAGCGGCCGTCGGCGGGGCGGCGGCTGGGTTGGACGTAGGCGACGCGGTAGGGCTTGGGTCCAAGGACGCGCAGGAAAGTTTCGGGGCACATGGTGCCGGCGCCGACCTCGACGTCGTAGGGCTCTTGAATAATGCAGCCGCGGTCGGCCCAGTATTGCTTCAGATTGAAGATGATTTGTTGGAAAGTGGGCATGCGGGTTAGTGATTGACGGGGGCCTTCAACGTGGAGGGAACAGGCAGCCGGAAGGCTCGATAGTCAGGCATGTTGAGCGCTCTCAGCGTTGGACCAATCTGCGTTAAACAGTGGCGCGGTGACTAAGCGGCGGTCGGCGTGGGATTCGATCTGTTGAATCAGGAAGCGGCGCAGATCGGCGGCAGTGTTTTGCGACCAGACGGTTTGTGAGATCTGGGTTACGGGCAGGCGCAGCATCTCTTCAGCGATGACTCTCGATTGGGCGCTTAATTCCCAAGTGTTGCCGATGCTAAGCGCGCTGCGGCAATGGGCGCAGACAAGGCCCTCGCGCGCGCGAGTGAAGAAGGCGCGGGCGCGCTCAGGCGATTCGGGATCGTCCAGCAAAATTCCGCAACTGAGACACACATTCAATTCAGGCAGCCATCCCGACAGGCGCACAGCCCACAGAGAGAAGTACGCAACGGCCCGCCACGCCGTGTGTTCGCCATGATGCAGCGAACTGAGCACGGCCAGCAGGAGCCGGAAAAACTTTTCGTTCGGCTCCCCGGAGGGAAGCAACTGCTCGGACACTTCCGCGAAGTAATCCAGCGCCACGGCGGCCCAGTAATCGGAAACCAAGTCGAATTGGGAATGGATCAATTCGCACGAATCCAGGTTGACCAACTCGCGCGTTTCGCGCTGGAAATACGACATTCGAACGTGCGATAACCGCTCCAGCCCCGCGCCAAAAGCACTCTTCGGACGCCGCGCCCGCTTGGCCACGCCACGCAGCTTTCCCTGGTCCCGGGTGAGGAAGCTGACGACGAGGTCCGCCTCTTTTAAGGGGTAGGTGCGTAAAACGAGTGCTTCGCTGACACAAACCGGCACACGTGGAAACTTCAGAGTATCACAGCCGAGTGGGCGAACCGGGGGAAAAGAAGGTGCTTAACCGTTTTGGGGATTGGCGACTCTGTCGCGCTTGGCAAGGCGGAAGCGCCTGCCTCATAAAAGCTCACGGCCGGTCGCCTTATCGTCGGCTACCAGCAGCGTCTTCAGTTGTTCCAGCGCGAGGGTAAATGTGAAGCGGCTGCCCTTGCCGGGCTCACTCTCGAGCCAGATTCGCCCGCCGTGTTCCTCCACCAGCGCCTTGGTGATCGCCAGTCCGAGCCCCGTACCCTCGCGCACCCCTTTTGTGGTCGCGCCGATTTGATAGAACTTGTCGAACACCGCCTCGTGCTGCTCCTTCGGAATGCCGATACCGGTGTCGCCGACCGAAATCTCAACGAAGCCGTCCCTCAGATCGCCCTTCACCTGAACCGTTCCACCCGCGGGGGTGAATTTCAACGCGTTGCTCAACAAGTTAAAGAAAATCTGCTTGACGCGGAGCCTGTCGGCGAAGATGGGGACAGGTATCGAAAGGCTCGTCTCGATACCGATCGACTCTGCGATGCTCTGTGGCCGGAGCGAGGAAAGGGCTTCCTCCAGCGCGCCGGCAATCTCGAACGTTTCGCGCCGCAATTCCAGGCGTCCGGATTCGATCTTGCTTAGATCGAGGATATCGTTGATGAGCGCCAGCAGATGGAGCGAATCATTATGAATGTGGCCGATGAAGCGATGCTGCTTTTCGTTGAGCGCCCCTTCCAGTCCCTCCGCGAGCAACTCTGAGAATCCGATGATCGTGTGCAGCGGCGTGCGCAGCTCATGACTCATACTCGCTAGGAATTCGCTCTTGAGCTCGTTGGCCCGCTCAACCTCGCGATTCCGCGACTCCAGCTCGCGGGTGTAGGCTTGCTGCATCTCCCGAAGCTGCTCTTCCACTTGTCTGCGTTCGCTGATGTCGCGGATGATGGCGGTAACGCGGAACCCGTCTTCCGACTTCACCGGGCTGAGGCTGATCTCGACAGGAAGGGAGGAGCCGTCTTTGCGGCGCCCGTGCAGCGCCAGACCGCTCCCCATGGGACGCGTAACGGGATGATCCCAGTAGCGCGCGCGATGCTGCGGATGGTGGTTGCTGAGGGCGTCCGGGACCAGGATTTCAACCGGCTGGCCCAGTAACTCTTCGCGTTTATAGCCGAACAGTTTTTCGGTGACCAGATTGAGCAACAGAATGCGCCCCTCGCGGTCCACTTCAATTATGGCGTCGGGCGCGGCCTCCAGAAGCTCGCGAAACCGCCGTTCGGCCCGCATCTCGACGCGCGTTTCCCTCTCTTGCGCAGTCATCTGAAGCAGTTCTTGCTCAACGAGTGCGAGCTTCCGTTCCACAGTACGGTGCTGGCTGGCTTCGGCGACGATCGCGATTGTGCCCTGCGTGTTTCCAGCGGCATCCCTCCACGGACTTGCCCAAACCTCAACATCGATCACCGCGCCGTCTTTCCTCGGAAGACCGATTTCGGATTTACCTTCAGGCACATGCTGCAATCGCAATACCGCGGCTTCGGGGCGGCCGAGCACCTCTTCCTCACTCCATCCGAAGAGGCGCTGGGCGCCTTTACTCCACACCTGCAACCGGCCAGTGGAATCCGCAGCTATGATCCCGAACCGCGGGCTTTCCAGCAGGCCGGTCAGAAACGCAATGGAACTGGGCGCAGCCATGGGCAATCCATTTTACCGTAGCCTGCTGTGATGCGGATCGACAGCATTGCAACCGAGTGAGCGTGAGAGATGTTCCGCCAACCAGCGATGGCGTACGGATTGCAATATAGTTTAACTGGATAAGCCCCATGCCAAACATCAAGCACATCCTGTTGCCAATCGATTTTTCGGAGAGCTGCTCGGCCGCCATCCCATTTGTCGAATCCATGGCGCGGCGCTAGTCTGTGAGCATCACTCTGCCGAGCGTGGCGCAACGCTGCTTGGCCACACGCACCATCTGGTGCTGCTGGAATGGACCGCGAAGAATCCGGAGGTCGCTAAGTATGACGGCGGTCCGCCGCGCGAAATGTTCCGCATCGCCAAGCCGTTTCAGAACCATAACGGCTCGATTGCACTCAATCCGGAGGTGAGTTATCCGATCGTCGAGTACGATCACACCGATCCGCTCTTTCAGCGACAGGTGGCAGTCACAGGCGGCTTCGCTTATCGAGATACCGCCATCAGGCAACTCACTAGCAAACTGATATTCGGTGACAATCTCAGCGGCGAGCTTTTCTATGTCGATGCCGACAACCTGCCGAAGTGAGGACAGGAATCAATTCGCCGAATTCTGTTCAGCGAAAAGGGTACAACGAAGACCTTGCTCCAGCTTATGCAGGAAAAAAATACAGTACAGGGCAAACCTCCTGTAACTCGCACCGACATGCGGGTCGATGTCGGGCCCCAGGGGAAGATTTTCTTGCTCAACAAAGGCGGCGGCGTCATTCGAATGATTGTTCCGTGATAGATGGACTTTGCAAGCACGAGAGTCCACCGACGCTTATCGCGAACCGGCGATTTGACTCGCAACATATCTCTTTCTCCACCAGCGTAGACTTATCGGATTGGGCGGCGCGCTAGGCGCTAAAGCTAAGTCAGCACCGTCAGGTGGATTTGTGAGCCTTCGGCGGTTAGGCGGATCTCAGACGAGCGCGAAGTTGGCCGCCGACGGGTGTTGAACGTACGGCCCCGCACGTTGAGAACGTGCGCCGAACTAGCGGCCGCCTGCTTGCCATAACGCGCTCCTATCTGTGTGCGTTGATTCATGCTCCAGGTCCAGTCACAGTGTATCGGGGAATCCCTTATCGCCCGCGATGTGGTCTCCACGAGTACAGAATCAGGCTCGCTCCGCTTGAGAAACGCGGGGGCATTGGGAAAAAATAAAGCCGTACTGCAAAAGTGCGTGAGCACAGAAACCAGCACGGAACCGTGGAGTTCAAAGGAGCCGAGTATGCCGACTGAACCTGTTCCTTATGGCCGCAAGACCCAAAAGCCCTCACCCGTTGCGGAGGTCCACATTCTATGGATAACTGCAGGGTTGGGCTGTGATGGGGACTCAGTCTCGATAACTGCGGCGACCCAGCCAAGCATCGAAGACGTTCTTCTGGGCGCCATCCCGGGCCTGCCCAAGGTCCATCTGCACAATCCCGTTCTTGCGTATGAAAACGGCGGCGACTTTCTCAAGTACTGGTATTTGGCCGAACAGGGCAAGCTTGAGCCCTTCGTGCTTGTGGTCGAAGGCTCCATCCCAAACGAGAAGATCAAGAAAGAAGGTTACTGGGCGGGATTAGGTACGGATCCTCACACTGGACAGCCGATTACAACTAATGAGTGGATTGACCGCCTTGCTCCGAAAGCTTTGGCAATTGTCTGCGCGGGCACATGTTCAAGTTACGGCGGCATCCATGCGATGGAGGGAAATCCCACGGGTTGCATGGGACTCGCCGACTACCTGGGATGGGATTGGCGCTCGAAGGCCGGCCTCCCGATCGTCAACGTTCCAGGGTGTCCGGTGCAGCCGGACAATTTCATGGAAACGCTACTTTACCTGCTCTACCAGGTCGCCGGTATCGCTCCGATGATTCCGCTGGATGATCAACTCCGTCCGAAGTGGCTGTTTGGTAAAACTGTCCACGAGGGCTGCGACCGGGCCGGATATTACGAGCAGGGAGATTTCGCGGAGGACTATAACTCGTCGAAATGCATCGTCAGGCTGGGCTGCTGGGGCCCCGTGGTCAACTGTAACGTGCCCAAGCGGGGATGGATGAACGGGATGGGAGGTTGCCCCAACGTCGGTGGCATCTGTATCGGCTGCACCATGCCTGGGTTTCCCGACAAGTTCATGCCCTTCATGGACGAGCCGCCCGGCGCGCGAGTCTCTTCCGCCGCCGTCGGCGTTTACGGACGCGCGATCCGGGCGCTGCGCTCCTTCACCATCGATACCGTCAACAAAGAACCGAGGTGGAGACACTCGCGAGCTGAGTTGACCAGCGGTTACAGCCCGAAAACATACTGAGGAGACGGAGGATTCGCCATGAGCACAACGACACTGCCTGAAATAAAGACGCCCGGGAATAAGGGCAATCTAGTGGAGATGAATTGGGATCCAATTACGCGGATCGTCGGTAGCCTCGGCATATTCACAAAGATCGATTTTGAGAATCGCCGCGTGGCCGAGTGCCACAGCACTTCCTCCATCTTTCGCGGCTACAGCATATTCATGAAGGGCAAAGACCCGCGCGATGCCCACTTCATCACCAGCCGGATTTGCGGCATCTGCGGCGACAATCATGCTACCTGCGCGACTTATGCTCAGAACATGGCCTTCGGCGTTCGCCCGCCCCCGCTCGGCGAATGGATCGTCAATCTGGGCGAGGCCGCCGAATACATGTTCGATCACAATATCTACCAGGACAACCTGGTGGGCGTGGATTTCTGCGAGCAGATGGTCAAGGAAACCAATCCCAGCGTGCTTGCGAAAGCCGAGACAACGTCTTCCCCGAACGCCAATTTGCACGGCTATCGCACAATTGCGGATATCATGCGCGCGCTCAATCCCTTCGCCGGCGACTTCTACCTGGAAGCCCTGCAAATGAGCCGCATGACGCGGGAAATGTTCTGCCTGATGGAAGGCCGGCATGTACATCCGTCGACCCTATATCCGGGAGGCGTGGGCACCGTGCCAACCGTCCAGCTCTTTACCGACTACATCGTGCGCCTGATGAAGTACGTGGAGTTCATGAAGAAGGTAGTGCCGCTGCACGATGACTTATTCGACTTCTTCTATGATGCCCTACCGGGGTATGAGGAAGTGGGCCGCCGCCGGATTCTTCTCGGTTGCTGGGGCTCGTTCAACGATCCTGAACACTGCGATTACACTTACAAGAACATGACTAAGTGGGGCCGCAAGATGTTTGTCACTCCAGGCGTGGTGGTGGATGGCGAGTTAGTCACTACCGATCTGGTTGACATCAACTTGAATATTCGCATCCTGCTGGGAAGTTCTTACTACGACGACTGGCAAGGTGGACCAACCTTTGTCACTCACGACCCGTTGGGCAATCCGGTGGATCAGCGGCACCCATGGAACCAGACCACCACTCCGAGGCCGCAGAAGCGCGATTTCACCGATAAGTATACCTGGGTCATGTCTCCGCGATGGTTCGACAAGCGAACTGGCGATCACCTTGCGCTGGACACAGGCGGCGGACCCATCGCCCGGTTCTGGGCGACCGCGCTCGCCGGTCTGGTGGACATCGGCTACATCAAAGCTACCGGCAAGAGTGTGAAGATCTACCTGCCCAAGACCGTATCGAAGCCCGAAGTCGAGTTCGAATGGAAGATCCCGAAATGGAGCAACGCGATCGAGCGGGACCGCGCCAGGACCTACTTCCAGGCGTACGCCGCTGCAGCCGCATTGTACTTTGCCGAACAGGCTCTCAAGGAACTGCATGCCGGCAGGACGCGTACGTGGTCAGATTTCACGGTGCCCGACGAAGCCATCGGTTGCGGTTTCCACGAGGCTGTTCGCGGCGTGCTCTCCCATCACGTCGTCATACGTAAAGGCAAAATCGCCAACTATCACCCTTATCCGCCTACGCCGTGGAACGCCAATCCGCGCGACTCCTACGGCACGCCGGGTCCCTATGAGGACGCCGTGCAGAACACGCCGATCTTCGAGGAAAACGGTAGGGATAAGTTCAAGGGCATCGACATCATGCGCGCGGTTCGCAGCTTCGACCCCTGTCTCCCCTGCGGCGTGCATATGTACGACGGCGCCGGCAAGGTCCTCGAAACGCGCCATTCACCTATGTTCGGCTTGAACGGTTAGGCGGCGAGTAACATCGGAGGCTTCTCATGCCCGGACAACCTGAGTTCCAGCAGCGGATCCAATCCATCGAGCGAATGCTAGCCGAGATCGAAGGGTCCGCCGACCCGAGCCTGCGGACCAGTGTGCAGCAGTTAGTGCAATTGGTGATGGACCTGCATGGCGCCGGGATCGAGCGAATGATCGAGTTGATCCGTGGGGACGCCGGCGGAGGCGAGGGCCTCATTTATAAACTAGGACGGGATGAACTCGTGGCGAGCCTTCTGGTATTGTACGGGCTTCATCCCTCGACTCTCGAAGCGCGCATAACTGAGGGGCTGGATAAGGCGCGCGCGTGCTTGCAGTCGCATCAGAGCGAGGTGGAGTTACTGAGCAGTCAGGACGGCGCGGTCAGGTTGCGGCTACATGCAAACGGCCACGGATGCGGCTCTACTCCGCAGGCTTTGAAGGAAATGATCGAGGACGCGGTCTATCAGAGTGCCCCGGATATCGCGTCTCTGTTCATCGAAGATGCCGGAACGAAGCCGGGTTTCGTGAGTCTTGAGATGTTACAAGGGACTGCGCCAGCCGCTCACTTTTCGAACGGTCTTTCATTGAGCGCCGGGAACAAAGGAGGGCTGTGAGCGAGACTTCGCGGACCGGTAACTCTTTCGGTGTTCTCCGCCAGTTTGTGCGCCGACCTTCTCCGCTTGAGAACTGCGAAATCTGTAGCAAGGGGTTGGCGGCCGCGCACCAGCATCTGCTGGACCCGATCCGCCGCGAACTAATCTGTTCATGCGATGCCTGTGCGATTCTCTTTAGCAGCCAGGGCCAGACGAAATACAAGCGGGTGCCCCGGCGCATCCGCTTTTTGCCGGATTTTCAGATGACGGATTCCCAGTGGGATGGGCTGATGATGCCCATCAACATGGCTTTTTTCTTCAAAAGCACGCCGCAGAGCCGGGTAATCGCTTTGTACCCGAGTCCGGCCGGCGCCACCGAGTCGTTGCTCTCGCTCGATTCCTGGGATGAAATTGAACTCGAGAACCCGGTGCTGCTGGAAATGGAAGCCGACGTCGAAGCCCTTCTGGTGAATCGAATCGGTCATGCCCGTGGATTCGCCAATTCCGAATACTATGTGGCGCCGATCGACGAATGCTTCAAGCTGGTCGGTCTGATCCGAAGCCGGTGGCAGGGTCTATCAGGTGGAACCGAGGTTTGGCGGCAGATCGGGCAATTCTTTAGCGACCTCAAGTCTAAGTCACCACAGTCATCAGATCGGGTAACCCAGGGGTTCCATGCCTGATCTCGGCATCACAGTCGAGAAGGCCGAGGTTGTGCCATTCGCGGCGTCTCCGACGCTTGCACTCAAGCTGCGCGTGGTAAACGCCAATCAGGCCGAGACTATCCATACGGTTGTGCTGCGGTGCCAGATCCAGATTGAAGTAACTCGACGGCGATATACGGCGTTAGACCAGGAGCGCCTTCGAGATCTATTCGGCGAGCCCGAGCGGTGGGGTCAAACCCTGCGTAATCTGCTGTGGACCAACACCAGCGCGGTGATTCCGCAATTTACAGGCGTGGCTTCAGTCGACTTACATGTGCCCTGCACCTTCGATTTCAGCCTCGCAACAACCAAGTACTTCAACGGCTTGGCTGATGGAGACATTCCAATCCTCATCATGTTCAGTGGAACGGTCTTTTATGCGGGCAGCGATGGATCGCTGTTAGCGGCTCCAATCTCATGGGACAAAGAGGCCAAGTTTCGCCTGCCCCTGAAGGTTTGGAAAGACATGATGGATGCGTATTATCCCAACAGCGCATGGCTGTGTCTTCGCCGGGATGTCTTTGAAGATCTGCATCGCTTCAAAGTGGAGCGCGGCATTCCCACTTGGGAGCAGACATTCGAGATCATGCTTGCGTCACTGAAGGAAGAAGTGGTGCAGTCATGAACATCCGCGCGGTCGAGCAAATCGCCGACGCAGTACTCTATGAAGGCTATATTCTCTATCCTTACCGGCTGTCCGCGGTAAAGAACCGGCAACGCTTCAATTTTGGAGTCTTGTATCCGCGCGAATATTGCGACCTTCAACTAGGAACGGATTCCTGGGAAATGAGGACCGAATGCCTCGTCCAAGGTAGCGCTTCGACGACGATAGAAGTGAAAGTGCGATTTCTGCAGATGGTTGTGGGGCGGCCAATTCCGGCTGCAGCCGGCTTTCAGCCGGCTCTCTTCGCTTGCGAAGATATGGGTTCCCGCCACAGTTGGCAAGAGGGCCGGGAGCGGGATGTCTCGACGCCGGATTACAGTCTCGAATCGATCGCAGCGCGCCCGTATCGCCAGGAATTTGTGTTCACTGACGTCGAAAAAACCGAAGCGCTGCATGGGGAATTGGAGCTAGCAGCGCTGCCGCTCGATGAGAGTCTATTTAGGCTGACGCTTAGCGTCCGAAATGTCGTGGGACTGGAAGGCGCCGAGGGCCTAAGCCGTGACCAGGTGTTATTGC
>Ga0302325_10018771_pt1 | contig 14557 bp, 12 predicted proteins | sample Palsa_T0_2_FD_201948 | JGI IMG/M metagenome (GOLD analysis project Ga0302325, IMG submission 201948) | Peat permafrost microbial communities from Stordalen Mire near Abisko, Sweden - Palsa_T0_2 | ecosystem: Environmental > Terrestrial > Soil > Palsa > Peat permafrost | place: Sweden: Abisko... | reverse complement strand
GGACGGCGGACGGAAGCGTCAGCACGTCACGATCGGCACATGTGAGCGGTATCCGACCGAAGCCCTCGCTCGAAAAGCCGTTCAAGCCCTTCTTCTCAACCTCAATGCAGAGGCCCCACGGGCCGAGTTGGAAGTACCAAGCTTTGGCACTCTTCTCGACAAATACGCCGAAGAAGAGATGCCGGCCAGGTATTCAACTCGCAAGTCGTATGAGTCAAACATCAAGACGCATATTCGACCGAAGTGGGCCGATTATCCCTTGGACCGGATCAAGCCGATGCCGGTTGAACAATGGCTTCGGGCACTCAAGCTGGCTCCGAAATCCAAGGCGCACGTCCGAGGTCTGATGCACCTGGTCTTCACCTGCGCAGAGCGATGGTGCCTGATTGAAATGGGCAAGAACCCCATCGCACTGGTTCGTGTGAAAGATTGCACCAAACGATTGAAGCGCCCGCGAGTGCTCACGGTTGAGCAGTTCTGCGCGATGCTACCGCACCTGAAACAACCTTACAGGACGATGGTGATCGTAGCGCAGTGCCTGGGGCTCAGAGTCAGCGAGATTGTGGCTTTGAAGTGGGGCGACTTCGATTTCAATGACCGGGTATTGCTCGTTCAGAGAAGCGCGGTCCATTGCCGTGTGGATTTCGTCAAGACCGAATACTCACACGATTTTGTTCCGCTCGATGATGATCTGGCAAAAGTGTTGCTCAACTGGAAACAGCAGAGCTGCTTCCAACGGGATGAGGATTGGGTTTTCCCAAATCCCGCCACGGAGAAGCCTTACTGGCAGGAAGAAATCCAGAAGAAGCACATCAAACCCGCTGCAGAAGCGGCTGGCCTGGGCACCGGAATCGGTTGGCATACATTCCGACACACATATCGGACGCTCCTCGACGAAACTGGAGCGCCGATGAAGGTGCAGCAGGAGCTAATGCGGCACGCCAGTATTCAGACGACCATGAACGTTTATGGGCAGGCACTATCGAGCACGAAGCGCCAAGCAAACAGCAAAGTCGTTCAGATGGTGCTCAAGCCGACAGTCTCGGTGCAAACAAATGAAAAAGGAGCCGACGCTGCGGCTCCCTAATCAATTGCGTTTTTCTTATTGGGGGTTTTTGGGGGTTTCTCGGTTTAACCCAAATTCCCGTAAGCTTATGATTCCTTTGGTTGCGGGGGGTGGATTTGAACCACCGACCTTTGGGTTATGAGCCCAACGAGCTACCAGACTGCTCCACCCCGCAGTTCGATCATAGCAACGGTGAAGAAGGGCGTCAAACGGCGCTGGTGCGGCGGCTTCCTTGATTAGAGACAGTTTGAGAGTGTTCGCCGCGCTCACGCTCGAACCGGGAGTTCCCGCCGGTGTCGTTCGCTGGGCCTTATAATTTTCCAGAGCCTTGGAACCACATCAACATGCAAGCATCCATCGAAGAAATTCTCTCAGGCTACAACGACCGCGCCCGGCTGGCGGAGGCTTCGACCATTCCCGCGCCCTGGTACATTGATCCCCGCATCTTTGAGCTTGAGCGGCACAACGTATTCAGCAAGACCTGGCAACTGGTTGCGCGCACCAGCCAACTGCAACACGCGGGCGACTATGTGACCGCGCGGCTGGCGGGAGAACCCATAGTCGTCGTTCGCGGCGCCGACGGCGCTCTGCGCAGTTTCTACAACGTGTGCCGCCATCATGCCGCGGCTGTGGTGTCCGAGCCCTGCGGCCGGGCGCAGATTCTGCAGTGTCCCTACCACGGATGGAAATATGGTCTCGACGGATCGCTCAAGGGCATGCCGGAGTTCGAGGGCGTAGAGAATTTCGATCGCGCGCAGAACGGCCTGCTGCCAATCCGCGTCGAAAGTTGGGAATGCTTTGTGTTTGTGAATCTGGATCTCAACGCGATTCCGCTGAACCAGTTTCTTGGCCGGCTGGTGCAGCGAGTTGCCCCGCTCAATATCGGCACGCTGCATTACTTCGATCGCCGCACCTACAACATTCATTGCAACTGGAAGGTGTTCGTCGACAACTATCTCGACGGCGGATATCACGTGCCGCATCTGCACAAGGGATTGAGTTCGGTGCTCGACTACAAGCAGTACACCATCGAAAACGAAGACCGCTATTGCCTGCAATCGAGCCCCATGGTCGCGTCCAGTGAAGACGCCGCCACCGGCAATACACGCAAGGGTGATCGCGCCTGGTATTTCTGGCAGTATCCGAACCTCATGATCAATTGTTACGAGGGATACATGGACACGAATTACGTGATCCCGGTGGACGCCGATCATTGTGAAGTGATTTTCGATTTCTACTTCAGCGAGGTGAGTGAGGCGCAGCGTGCTTACAACACGGAATCGGTGAATGTGGGAAATCGGGTGCAGGATGAGGACCTGGGGATCTGCGAAGACGTGCAGCGCGGGTTGAAGTCTCGCGCGTACGGAGCGGGAAGGCTCTCCGTACGCCGCGAAGCGGGAGAGCAGCTGTTTCACCGCCTTTTGGCAGCGGATCTGAAAGCCCAGCCCGGGTAAGAAAGCGCCACTACGACTCGCCCTCGCGGCGCAGGGCGCGCAAGTCGATGCCAAGTTGCTCGGCCTTCTTATACAGATGACTCCGTTCCAATCCCAGCGACTTCGCAGCGAGGCTAACGTTGTGATGGCTGCGCTTGAGTTCGCATAGAATCACATCGCGTTCGAATGACTGCACGCGGTCGGCGAGCGGACCCGTTGCGGCGACGCCGGCGACGTTTGAGCTCACGGAATTCTTCGGCAAGGCCATCTGCACCGTTGCCAGATCGACTTGACCCTCGGTCGCCAGCAACATCAGCCGCTCAACCATATTCCGCAGTTCGCGAACGTTGCCGGGCCAGGAATGCGATTGCAAGGCCTGCATCGCATCTGCAGAGAAGGGAAGCGGCTTCCAATTGTTCTGCGCGCACACCTGCGCGGCAAAATGCTCCACCAGGAGCGGGATATCTTCGCAGCGTTCGCGCAACGGCGGAAGCATGAGCGGAAAGACGTAGATGCGATGGAACAAATCCTGGCGGAACTTCTCTTCCCGCACGCGGGCTTCGAGATCACGATGGGTCGCGACCACGACGCGGACATTCACCGCAATCGGTTTGTCGCCGCCAATGCGCTCGACTTCGCCTTCCTCGAGCACGCGCAGCAGTTTCGCCTGCATGGCGAGCGGCATGTCGCCGATTTCATCGAGGAAGATGGTTCCCTGATCGGCTTGCTCAAACTTGCCGAGGTGGCGTCCGGAAGCGCCGGTGAACGAACCTTTCTCGTGCCCGAAGAGTTCCGATTCGATGAGTTCGGCCGGAACTGCCGCGCAGTTCAAGGTTATGAACGGTCCAGCGGCGCGAGCGCTGCGCTCGTGAATTGTCCGGGCGATGAGTTCTTTGCCTGCGCCGGTTTCGCCAAGGATGCACACACGCGATTCGCTGGCGGCGACGCGCTCCAGTTGCGCCATCACGCGCCGCATCGCCTGGCCTGTCCATACAATTTTGTGCTTACCCAGGCGCTGGCGAAGCTGGCGGTTCTCGCTTTCGAGCCGCTGCAGCTTCAGGGCGTTGTCGACCGTGAGCAGCAGCTTGTCGGTCGAAATCGGTTTTTCCAGAAAGTCGAGCGCGCCCAGCCGCGTCGCCTTCACCGCCATTTCGATGTGCGCCTGGCCAGACATCATGACCACCGGCGCCGTCACGCCGTGTTGCTTTAGTTCTTCCAGCAACGTCAAGCCGTCTCTGCCGGGCATGACCACGTCAGAAAGAATCAGGTCGAAGTTTTGCGCCTTGGCCAGTTCCAGCGCTTTGGCTGCGTTGTCGCACACCGTGGCTTCGTGCCCGGCAAGGCGGAAGGCGCGCGCCAGCGAAGCCAGCGTGTTGGCTTCGTCATCCACGATCAACAGATGCGCTTTGAGTGGCAACCATCCTCCTTGATTTATGACTTTTGCGTTTGCACCGCCGCGGCATTCGCAGGCAGTTCGATGACAAACGTCGTTCCCCGATCCGGCGTGCTGTGAACGCTGATTCGACCATGATGATCGCTCACCACCGATTGCACAATGGCCAGGCCCAGGCCCGTACCGTGCTGCTTGCTGGTGTAGTAAGGAGTGAAGATGCGCTCGCACTCTTCGGGAGTCAGGCCTGAGCCCGTATCGGCGACTTCGACGACTGCGTTTTCCTCGGCTCGGTGCGATCGCAGCGTGAGAGTGCCCCCGATCGGCATAGCATCCATTGCGTTCAGCACGAGGTTGGAAATGGCGCGATGGAGCAATTCCGGATCAGCCGCGATTGGCGTGAGAGTTTCGTCGAGCTCCAGCTTGCACGCGATCGGAGTGCGTCCCGGAGCCTGCAATTGCGCCTGAAATAATTGCGCGACGCCGCGCAGCAATTCGTTCACCTGCACTGGTTGCAACTGCGGCTGCGGCATCCTGGAGAATTCGCTGAAGCGCCCGATAATTCCCTTGAGGTTCGAAATCTCCGCCAGCAGCGTTTGCGAACTTTCGCGAAACACTTCCTCGAACTGTTGCGGGCTCTGTTCACGGGCGCGCACGAGATTCTCGACCGTGAGCTGCAGTGGAAACAGTGGATTCTTAAGTTCATGCGCCAGCCGCCGCGCCAGTTCACGCCACGCGGCCACGCGCTCGGTTTGCACCAGACGTTCTTTCTGCGTCAGCAGTTCAGTGGTCATGCGGTTGAACGATTCGGCGAGTTGTGCCAGTTCATCGCGCCCGCGAACCTGCACGCTGGTGTTCCAATTTCCAGCGGCAACTTGCTGCGCGGCGCGCGCTAAATCTTCGACCGGGCGAGTCACGCGCGCTGCGGCCCAACTGGCAAGCAGAATCGCAATCACAATCCCAGCTCCGCCGACGATCAGGGCTGAATCGCGAATGCGGTGTTTAAGCTCAACGTATGCACGCCGCGAGTTGCCCACCAGAAGAATGGCCAGCAGCGGATGGTCGCTGCCCGCGCCGCGCAGCGGAATGGCATGAAAGACCTCCTCGTCCGCTTGATCGGACGTCCAACTCACCATGCCGGTGATTTCCTGGTTGTAGCGCCGCACCGCTTCAATGAGCGGAGCGAATTTCGCAGCAGGATGAGTCGGGTCAGGAGTGGTGCCCACGGGATCAATCACGAGGTCGGGCGAGAACGCGTCTCCGCGATTCTGATAGAGCAGGGCGCGCATTTCTGAGGGCAGATCGAGCGCCGCAAGAAATGGTCGGTCCAGCTTTCTGCCGCCGATCACATACACGGGATGCTCGCCCACACGAATCGTGCGCTCGGCAAAAAGCCCGAGCGAGCTGCTGTCCTGCGTTTCCTCCAGCTTTAAAAATGCGGCGGTGGAGGGAGAAGCGGGATCGAAGGTCGCATCCGGATATCCGAATTTCGCCGGCCATTGCGCCGACGAAATGATGGTTCCGCGCCAGTCCAGAAACTCAAGAAAATCGAGCTGATAATTTTCGGCCAGCGAGCGCGCGACATCGAAATACTCCCCGGCTTCAGACGGATTGGCGTTCAGCACCGCCGCCATGTGCGTGACCGGTTCGGCAAACGCGATCCGCTCCAGGCGGCGTTCCACGTCTTCTCCGCGGCGGCTGAACTCGCGCTGAATCTGAGTGACCAATGCGGCGGTGCGATCGTTCTCCGCCTTTTCAAACGCGGTCCGGATCATCAACTGCACCAGCAAGGCAACCGCCGCAACGGAGAGAAAAACCGTGAGCGCAAAAACCGTGAGCAGCTTGCGCCGGTATGTCATGGTTTCGCCGCCTCCAGCCAGGAGCCGGCCAAATCCACGCTGCCATCGGCGCGAATCGATAGATGCTTCAAATTTCTTGACGCAGCATACGACACCGGCAGATGAAACAGCGGGATCAATCGCTTGCCGGCCAGTGCGGCTTGTTCCGCAGCGTAGAGATCTTCCACCGAAGTGCTTTTACTTTTTGCCGCCGGCAGGCCGGCGAGCTGAATGACCTCGAGCAACGCAATCCACGGGTCGGAAGACGCGAGCGGTATCTCGACCAGGCGCAGATCGGCCGCGGCCGACGAGGCAGGTTGCAGCGTGAGTCCGACATCGCGAGCGTTGAGCGCGATGCGTTCCGCAATCAAACGGGCCAGCGAGTCGTTCGCGTCGTAGCCGAGCGTCCAGGCGGGAGCGCTATGCACTTGCGCCCGCAGTTGGCGCGCTTTCGGCAGATCGGTTGCCACAGGAAAAACGAAACCGTAGCCGCTGATCCATGTGGGAAGAATCCCCGCGGCAGGCTGACCTGCGCCCTGCAGCAACACGCTGCCGATCGAGGCGCGATCCACGCACAGACTCAGGGCTTCACGCCGGGTCTGCGCATCCGCGGAAGCGGCCTCGCGGGAGAACGCCAGCGCCAGCAACACAATCGGCTCCGATCGCAGCAAGGTGTAATGTTCCTGCGAAACGCGATGCGCCTGCCCGGGAGCGACTTCCACCAATTCCTCCTTTCCCAGATCAAGCGCGGTCATCTGATCGTGAGCGTTCTTGCCCATCTCGATCTCGATGGCATCGAGGAATGGACGGCCGCGCCAGGCGTCTTCATTCGCCGCCAGAGTAAGCTTTTTTCCCGGCTGCCAATCTGCAACGCGAAATGGTCCGGTTCCGGTCACTTTATTATCTGCGTTTCGACTCTCTGCGTTTCGCTTGACAATCGCATTTCGTGGCAGAGCCAATTCTGCCAGCAGTTCGGGATCGCCGGAGTCTTCGACGACGAGTACGTCTGCTTGCGCGGATACGCTCCACGACGGGTTGGCAAAGTGCAAAGAATTCGCAGCGATCTCAGCCGAGAGCGGAGTGCCGTCATGAAACTTGACGCCTCGGCGAAGATGGAATTGCCAGCGTTGGTTGTGGTTCGAAGCTTGCCATGTATCGGCCAGCCCAGGCTTGATGCGGCCGGAATCGTCGCTGGTCACTAACGTATCGTAGAGCAGCGTAGTCACGGTGCGCCCGGCTAATGAATCCGGCTGGGTGCGATCGGCCGGGTCCAGCGTTGTCAGCGCGCTCCGGGTGGCAACGTGCAACGTGCCTCCGTATTGCGGACGCGTCTCCGCCGCCAGCGACCCCGCCAGCACACTACTGATTACAAGCCACTGCCAGGCGAAATGCTTCATAGCTCCCCGTATCGGAATTTCTGACGATGGCAATGGCCGAGTCGCCCTTGGTTTCGGTCCATACCGCAGTAATCGTGCCCGGAAGATCTGCGGGCGCGGTGACGGCGACCGGATCGCGATCGGGAAATTCGTAAGCACGGATCGAATCCTGCGATGGATCGCCGCGTTCGGTCGCCAGAATCTGCCAGCCTGAACCGCACGCCGTCTTCACTCCGGCGATTTCCGATCCCCATCCGAAGTCAGACGTTCGCTCGCTCACCCCATCGATCAAGTGAATGCGCCCGTCGGTCGCGGCAAACAACCAAAGCGCATATTTTTCTCGCGGCACGGGCCCGGCTGAGTAGAACTTCGGAACCATCGCGAACTTCCCCAGCGTCGGAGCGATCGCTCCCGTAAAGAAATTTCGCGCGGGCGAAAAAAAAGCGTTCAACGAAGTTCCCGCCCCACCGAGCGGCCAGGGATCGTCGCTGTCGCGGCAGTTCAATCCCACCGGCGCGGCTGCCGTACTCTGACAAATTACGCCGGGCAGGTAAACATCGAACAAACGATCTTTCCCCAGGACCAACCGCCCGCGCAAATCCCGCGGCCACGCCCGCGAGTGAGCGATTTCGAACGCCTGATCGAGGACCCACTTGCCAGCCTGCGCCCGATAGAGAGAAACCTTCTCCGTGCCGAGCACTGCAATGTGGGTGGGCGCGGTATTTTCTTCCAGCACGGCCACATCGAGGATAGGATCGTCCTGCGCCCACAGCGAAGTCTTGTGCAGAGCCATCGGCACCGAATCATGACCCGCAGGCGCGCCTCCACTGCGCGGAGTCGCAACCATTACGACTGCAGACTCGCCCGCTGCCTGGCGAATTTCCGCGACCCACGCGAAGGACGTCAGATTCTCCGACAAGGAGATCGTTACGGTGGCGGCGGCCTGCTCCGGCCTGGCAAAGCGAAGACCGAGCGCCTCCATTTCACCGCGCAGGCCGTTCTGAATGATTTCGGCATCGCGTTGTCCGAGCGACGACCGATTGTTGACGGTCAGCGCAATCGCGCCCGGTCCGGTGACGGCGACGATCTTTCTGGCCAACTGCTGCTCCGGCAGGTGCCAATCGGCTGCAGGCGCAAAATTCCGGCTCAAAAGGATGAAAGCGGGAAGCAGGAGGAGAATCCGCACGCAGAAGGGAAGAGATGCAGGACACAAAACGCAATTCACGAGGCGCGGAATCGCTCGGGCATCCGCCAGATTCGAGATTGCCGGGTGCTTGATAGCCGAGTGCTTGATGGTCGAATTATAAATCGCCCTAGGCATTGAGCCCGCTCCATGCTCGGTACTAATTGGACACCGCACATCGGCAACTCGCCATCGGATTAAGGTAGTGGCTCGGTTTTGAATCCCGTGTTTTGGAGGTGATCCCGAAGGCCCGCGTTTTTTCCAGCGGAGCGAGGGATCTCCCTGCGCACGCTTTGTGGGCCTGGAGATCCTTCGCTCCGCCTGGGCTTATCTTGGAAAAGCCGGGCTGCGCTCAGGAAAACCTCAGACTGGGGACTTTTTCGAATTGAGCCAGAGAGTTCCCGGAACCGTACCGCTGGTCTTGCTCACGCGAACTCCGCCCATGCCGCTGGGGACCACGATGATGCTGAGCGCCAGCAGAATCGGCCCCCAGGCAAGAAACGCCAGCGCCAGCGATGTACGCCAATGCCATTGCGTCGGCTCGAGGACTGCGCTGCTGCCCGCCCCGAGCGCGCTGCGATACTTCCATTCACGGTACAGATCGACCCCCAGAATGCCCACCGCTGCCAGGATCATTCCGAAGCCGCAGATCATCAACAAATACTTCAATGCCAGCATTTCCTTTCTCCTTTTTCTGCGCGCCTTAGCGCTTTCCGTTCGGTTTTACTTCCACCGTCTGGCGACCCAGTTTTCCCGCGATTCCCTGAGAAGCGAAGAACAGACGGAACACTTGTCCGAAGATCAGCTCTTCCGCCAGCAGCGCTATCGCCAGCGAGAAGACCATCGCTCCCATCACCGCCATGAATGTGATTGCTGTTTGCATGAGGTCCTCCTAGTCCTGAGTCCCGAGTCCTTAGTCCCGAGCTCTGATCGAATCTTGATTTACTGTCCCGCCGTTGCCTGCACCGAAGCCTCTGCCACTTCGCCACCGTCGCCGAAAATCTGTGCGATCTGCTGGTCGCGCTCGCCGTGAATCTCAACCGCATCGCCAACATGCAGCAGCGGGAACAGTCGCTCCATGTCGCGGTTGCGCAGCCGGATGCAGCCGTGCGACGCCGCGTGCCCAATAGAGTTGGGCGCGTTCGTGCCATGAATGCCGAAGCCTTTGCGGCTCAGTCCCAGCCAACGCGTGCCCACCGGATTGTTTTTGCCGCCGGGAATCACCGCGCCCGAGTGGTAGTACGTGGGGTTGGCAACGCGGCTGACGATCTGAAACGTTCCCCTGGGACTGGGACTGTGCGCGGCGCCAACCGCAACCGGGAAAGTCGCGATGACGTTTCCATCTTCAAGCACTGCCAACTGGCGAGCGGGAATGCTGACCACAACCGTCCGGGCAGGGACCAGAGCCATCGATTTCGAGTCTTGAATCTTCGCGTCTCGAATCTTGGAGGCCGGAGCCGCCGACTCCTGAGCCGCCGCCCGAAGTGCCATCAACAGCGTGAGGGCCAGAATGTAGCTGTGGCCTTCCAGCGCCTTGTTGGCCATTCGGTTCATGTCTGCCTCTCCGTGTTGAACTCGCCAGCGCTATTGCAGAAAGCAGAACGGCAACCAGATCGTATCTAGCTGAAAACAGGAAGGTTGAGTGGATCTTGACGCGGCAGAATGTGGTCGTGCGGCTACAGGCGTGTCGCAGCAGACACAGATCCAAGCGGGCATAATTCGGACAGTCGAAGCAAAGCAGAAGGAGATCTAAGCCAAGGAACACGTAGGAATATGCACTCGTTGACTTCGCCATTCTTAGGCACTATTGTTACGGCGATATGAATATCGTCAAGGCAACGCGCGACTTTGAACAGTGGCTCGGCCAGCGTACCAATATCATTCAGAACGACCTCCGCTATAAACACGCCAACATGAAAGCGGCAGTTTTCCCGTTTCTGCGAGCCACTTACTATCGCTGGGCGCAGATGTGGCCAAAGGTTTGTCCCGAGCTGGCCAAAGCGCCACAGGTATTGGCCGTCGGCGACCTGCACGTGGAAAACTTCGGGACCTGGCGCGACATTGAGGGCCGCCTGATCTGGGGCGTCAACGACTTCGACGAAGCCCATCCCATAGCCTATGTCAACGACCTGGTGCGGCTGGCGGTCAGCGCCCACCTGGCGGCCGAGGCCGGCCACCTGCCGCTCAAACAGAAAGGCATTTGCGACTCCATTCTGGAAGGTTATCGTGACGGACTTCAGGAGCATGGACGACCATTCGTCTTAGAAGAAGAGCACAGCTGGCTGCGCACGATGGCCTTGAACGAGCTGCGGGATCCCGTACATTTCTGGGCGAAGATGGACGCTCTGACGACGGTTAAGCAAGAAGTTCCCCTTAGCGCCCTGGATGCGATCCAGCAGCTCATGCCCGCCCACGACCTGGAGTGCCGAATCACCCATCGCGTGGTAGGGCTTGGCAGCCTGGGACACGCCCGCTACGTGGCGCTGGCCTCCTGGAACGGCGGACGCATCGCCCGCGAAGCCAAAGCAGAAGTCTCCTCTGCCTGCTATTGGGCCAGTGGCGGTCAGGGCCCCGCCGAAATCCTGTATCAGGCGATCATCAGCCGCGCCGTGCGCTGCATGGATCCGTTTGTACAGTTGCGCGGGCGATGGACGGTGCGCAGACTCAGCCCACACTGCTCCCGCGTCGAGCTGTCCACACTTAAAGTGCAGGGTGAAGAAATGCGCCTGCTTCATGCCATGGGCTGGGAAACGGCGAACATTCATCTGGGAACACGATCCGCCCGCAAGCCCATTCTGGCCCACATCAAAAAGCAGAAAGGTAAGTGGCTGCACCACGCCACCGCCGCCATGCTCGATTCGGTGCGCGACGACTGGAAGACCTGGAAAAAAGAAGGCTACGAATAGGCGGGAAAAACGCTGCCCGCATCGTGGGAGAGGAGAAGGCTGGCAGCCCTAGGCCACAACGCCACGGATCACGGACGCTGCGGAAGCAGCGCCGGCCACCGGCCTCCGCAAGGGTGCTAATGCAATGCCGCCGTCGTGCTCGTAAACTAGAGTCCAGACAGTCGCGCAATCTGCACATAACCAGAAACGCTCCACTGTCCGTTGCTTCGACGACAAATCGAGAGTCGAAGTCGTCTCTCCGGGCTTCGCGCGAAATTCGGTTTCCAGGACAAAGAGTTTTCCTTCTCTTAATTTGAGAAAGGGTTTCCCGCACCGCTGGTTGGCGCATTGGCTAAGCATGTCGTTTCACTCACTTTGGTCCGCTTGCGTTTTTCAATTTGGAACTGTTCAATCGCGATTGCTGACTCGTATTAGAGTGCACTTCGCATGCCAGCGTTTCCCTTAATCTTTTCTAGGATTTGCCCGTACCGGGGCGCGGATGCATAAACTGATGCTTCAGATTGCCGAGCGCTCGGCAGCGACTGCCGATCTCGCGTCAAACCTGGGTTTGAAGCCGCGATTTGCCGGTCGTAATCAGGAAGTGGCAATCATGAAGCGGCAGTCATTTAAGATGTCCCATTACGCCCGGAAAACCTCCTACACGAAAATGAAGTCCCCACAGCCGGAGCATGAACTGGTTCAACATAAGCTGGCTCGCGTGGCGCGTTTTCCCGGGCTGCGGGCGCTGGCATGGTCCGGCGAGCTGCTCTATGCTTCCCGCGGCTATGAAGTTCTGCAGGCCAAGGTTGGCGACCCTTCACAAGGGTTGAATTGGCAGCCCGTAGCCCGTTTTCGTCCTGCCTGGAATCGCAGGCTCTCGGTGCACAACCGCCTCACCGCCCGCTTATTCCGCGACGGTTTTCATGCCCTGGCCGTTCTGCCCTCGGGCGGAATGGTCGCGGCCGTTCCTGGCGCGATTCTCACCCTCCGCCCGAACGATTCTGTGTTTCGCAAAACCCACGCGATCACCCGCGGCACCCGTCCTCTGCACATCACGGCCGTTCCCGGCGGAACAATCTATTGGGGAGAGTACTTCGACAATGCCGCCCGCGACGAAGTCCACATCTACGCCTCCACTGACGCCGGCGAGACCTGGCGTGTCGCGCACACGTTCCCCAAAGGCGCGATCCGTCACGTGCATAATATTGTTCACGACCCCCGCGCGCACGAGCTAGGGAACAACTGCCTCTGGATTCTGACGGGCGACTACGGCGACGAATGCCGCATCCTGTGCGCCGCCTGCGATCTGCGCCGTGTTGAAGTCGTGATGCAGGGCAAGCAGCAGGCGCGCGCCGTGGCCGCCATTGCCGCCGAAAACGGATTCTATTTTTCCACCGACACGCCGCTCGAAGCCAACTTCATCTATCGCCTGGATTTGCAGAGCGAAGATAAAAGTGGGAATCTCATTGCACTGACTGCAATCAACGGTTCCTCGATCTACGCATGCCGCGTCGGGTGTCGCACCGAAGACCGTCTTTACTTTTCCACCATGGTCGAGCCCAGCGAAGTGAATCGTGACGGTCACGTTCGGATCTACGGCGTCACCCAGGCCGGATGGCAGGAAGTTCTTTCCTGGAAAAAAGACCGCTGGCCCATGGGACTGTTTCAGTACGGCAACGCCATCCTGCCCGACGGCGAAAACTCGACGCCCTACCTGGCCGTGACCACAGTAGCCGTCGAGAAAGATGACATGGTCACATCGCTCTACTTAGAAAGATAAGTTCACCGGTACCATAAGATGAGACCGTAGCGCCGCCGTCCCAGCGAGAACTAAGCCCACTCGGCTCACCGTGCCCCATTTCGCCTACTACCGACGCATCTTCAGCGCCTATGTTCTCGGCGGCAAGAGCCATCTCACGTTCTGGCACGAAACCCCGGCGGAGAATCCAAACGCCATCGCCAACGAACTCGGCGAGTACTACATGCTCTTCGCCGATAAGTCCGACTACCAGGGAGCCTACGACGCCGAAGGCATCCCGCTGCTCGACTATCACGGCCAGATCGGCCGGCAATACAATCCCATCGCGATCGCGCAATACGGACTGGGAAACTACAACCTGTGGAAGCGAACTGCAAACCCAGGGCGACGAGAAAAGTTTTTCGTAATTGCCGACTGGCTCAGCGCACATCTCGAACTGACCCCCCACGGCCTCTCCGTGTGGAACCACCATTTCGACTGGGAATACCGCGACACGCTGAAAGCTCCGTGGTACTCGGCGCTGGCGCAAGGGCAGGGAATCTCGGTGCTGGTGCGCGCTCACAAAGAGTCAGGAGACGCGCGCTATGTCGACGTCGCGCGCCGCGCCTTCGCCAGCTTCCAGCATCCCATCGGCCAGGGCGGAGTCGCGTTCACCGATGCTTCCGGCGACCTTTGGTTCGAGGAGTACATCGTCTCCCCGTCCACGCACATTCTGAACGGATTCATCTGGGCGCTGTGGGGCGTCCACGACTACTTTCTTGCCACCCGCGACAACGCCGCGCAGGATCTTTTTTCACGCGGCGTGTGCACCCTGCTGCACAATCTCACGCGCTACGATCTGGGATTCTGGTCGCTCTACGAACAATCCGGCACACGCCTCCCCATGGTCGCCAGCGCCTTCTACCACCGCCTGCACATCGTGCAGTTGCGCGTGATGCATCGGCTGACAGGAGAAGCCGAATTCGCCCGCGTAGCCGACCGCTGGGAAGACTACGCTCGCAGCCGCCTCAATCGCACCCGCGCGCTCCTCTATAAGAGCGCGTTCAAACTTTGTTATTACTAGCGTGCTGCACCTCAACTTCGCCAAACAAATTGGACTTGTCATCCTGAGCGGTGCGAAGGACCTATGTAACCTTTTGAAGCGTCAGTGCTCTCGGGTCCGCGACAACAGCGTAGCTTCGCGTTGTGCCATCTATCTCCTAGCAGGCTGCTGAAAAACAATTCCCCATCCACCGCCGGGTGTGTTACGAAGAAGCATGCGAGGAACGGACGAGCAGCAGAGTCAGATATTCAGTTACTTATCGCCGGAGGCGCGGGTGCGGAAGGACCATCCGCTGCGCGCGATCCGGGTTATGGTGGACGAGGTGCTGGCGCGGTTATCGCCGCAGTTTGACGCGATGTATGCCAGCGTGGGGCGGCCTTCGATTGCGCCGGAGAAATTATTGCGGGCGCAGTTGCTGCAGATGCTCTACAGCATCCGCAGCGAGCGGTTGCTGATGGAGGAGATGGATTACAACCTGTTGTTCCGCTGGTTCGTGGGGCTGAACGCGGACGACGCGGTGTGGGACGCGACGGTGTTCACCAAGAACCGCGACCGCTTGCTGCAGGCCGATGTGGCCAAGCTGTT
>Ga0302325_10018770_pt1 | contig 14558 bp, 11 predicted proteins | sample Palsa_T0_2_FD_201948 | JGI IMG/M metagenome (GOLD analysis project Ga0302325, IMG submission 201948) | Peat permafrost microbial communities from Stordalen Mire near Abisko, Sweden - Palsa_T0_2 | ecosystem: Environmental > Terrestrial > Soil > Palsa > Peat permafrost | place: Sweden: Abisko... | reverse complement strand
GTCCGCACGGCGCGCAGACCGCGAGCGAGACCAGCGCCTCCATCACGTCGCTGTAGTACGCGGCGCCGCCGGTGCCGTGCTCGATCAGGTCGAGGAGGGTGGTCACCAGGCGGTCGGGCGGCAGCGTCCACAGCGACAGCGCCGTCTCGTCCGGCCAGATCGCGGTCGAGCGCGCGCCGGCGTCGCGCAGCACCCGGCGGGTCCGGTCGGCGACCTTGCGCGAGGACGCGCCGCCCTTGCAGTCGAGCACGACCAGCAGCGGCGGCCGTCCGGTCCTGGCCGCGTGCCTGCGCAGCCCGGCGGCCATGAACCCGGCCCAGAGCCGGAGCAGGAGGGTGGTCTTGCCGGTGCCCGTCGAGCCGATGACAACCTGATGGGAACGGAGCCGCTCGTAGGGGATCAGCATCGCCGCCCCGGCCCGGTGCCGGACGGAGCGGATCGTCGCCCCCACCGCCACCTGCCCGTCACCCGATAGCAGCGGCAGCGAGCCGGGCGCGGCGATCAGCGCTCGCGCGGACCTGACCTGATGCCGCCACTGCCGCTGGTCAAACGTGGCGGGCGCGGCCGGGGTGAGGCCGCCCGCCCCGGACCGCATCCGGAAGAGCCGGTACGTCCACGCGACCCCGCCGACGGCGATGCCGAGCGGAACCGCGAGCGGCGCGATCGCCACCACCGCGCCGCCCGCCTGCCCGTGCCCGGCCAGCTGCCACATACCCGCCCACGCCCGGTACGGCGCCGCGACCATCCGGAACCAGGCTTCCCCGGGCCCCGCCCCCGGCGGGTAACCGCCGCCAGGGCCGATCCCGCCGCCCGCGCCCGCCGCTCCGGCCAGCCCACCGTCCCCGATGATGCGCGCGGGCCAGACGACGCAAGCGACCAGCCAGGCCGCGGCCATCGGCAGGCACCAGACCGCGGCCCGGTACAGTCGGCGCGGCGTCCACCCTCGCCACCAGGCGTAACCCGCCGCCCCGAACGCGACGAGCGTCACCGGTGCGACCGCGATCGCCACCGCGATGAGCATTCCGTTCCGCAGCAGCCACAGAACCGCGCGTCCGACGGCGCCTCGCACCGAGTGCCGCGTCTCCGGCCCGTGATGCCTGCTCACGCGCCAACTACACCACTCCAACCCGCTAAACCGCCGAAATCATCCCTTACGGTCCCATTACGCCCAGCGAGCCGTCGCCTGCCCCGATGAGCCAGAGCTCGAGAGCGCCAAGCGGTCGCCGAGCCCGTCAAGATGGCGGGCCAGGGAACATATCCTGAAGAAGCCTTGTTGGGCCAACTCGACCACGAACTTGAGCCTGATGCACGCCTGGTAGGCGCGCACCAGGCAGCAGGCGCGGGACGATCGAGAAGCGAACGCCAAGTAAAATATCCACTTGAACTGTGACTTATGCGGTAAACGGCTCCTAGCTGGCAGCAGGAGAAGGAGTTCGGCGCTGACCGAACCGCCCGTGACGGGCACCGCTCGCGTTGCAAGATGTGCGACGCCGCAGCCAGAGCAAGGAAGGGGAGCGATAAATGCCGAGGAGTGACTTCATCGAGACCGAGGGCACGGTCGTCCGGATGCGTGGGCACGGCTTCTACACCGTGGCCCTCGCCAACGGGCACGAGGTTCTCGCGAGGATGTCGGGGCGGATGACGAAGAACCACATCCGCGTAATCCAGGACGATCGCGTGTTGCTGGAGATCAGCCCTGCGGACTGGTCGCAGGGAAGAATCGTCTACCGGTATAAGTAATGCGGGTTACGCCTTCTGAAGTGGCGCTCTGAGCACTGCGGGGCGCCGCTCCGAGGCGTGAGCCCCGGTCCGCCCTGCTGCCGCGCCCCCTGTCGGCTACGCCATCGACCCCGAACGCAACCTGTCGGCTACGCCATCGACACTGATAGGAGCGGTCGCTGGCGTAGCCGACAGGAACGTAATCCTGTCGATGGCGTAGCCGACAGCCTTGCCCTGCCCGCTCAGCGGCCCCGGCTAATAGATAACAGCAAGAAGCGCAGGGCGCGGCGCTTGAGGCGGCAAGCCGTGCGCCATGGGACGGCGGGCGGTGCGTGCGCACCCTTACAGGGGCGCGCCCGGTGGGAGGTCGCGGACCTCGACGCGGGCGGCGAGCGGGCCGAGGGCGGCGCGGGCGCGCAGCACGGTCGGCAGCGCGGCCGGGGAGCACAGGTACAGCGCTCGCGCGTGCCGGGGCGGTCGGCCGGGGACCGAGACGTCGGCCGCCGGGCAGCCGTAGTCGCCGGTGCGGAAGAGGATCTCGCGCATGATCGCGGTGGTGCGAGAGACCGTCTTCGGCGAGACTTCGGCCTCGATCGCCCAGCACTCGCCGGCCCAGCCGATCGGCGTCCCGTCCTCGCGGCACGCCCCGTCCGGCCAGTGCACCTCGGCGTCGGGCAGGTGCTGGCGCACTCCGACCCCGTGCCTGGACCGGATCCGCCGCTCGCACCGCCAGAACGCGCTGGCGGCGCGATAGGAGTCGGTTGCCTCGAGCGCGATGCGTGCGGCGACGACCGCCCTGATATGCGCGAGCCGGGCGAGCGCGGGCCGGCCGGGCCGGTAGCCAAGCCCGCAGGCGTCGAGGCCCGCCCTGGTCACCCACAGCCAGTTCGCGCCCGGACTCAGCCGGTCGACCGACGCGTAGCCGAGCTGGCGCCACCGGGCCGCCGCCGCCCGCGCCGACCGCTCGTCGCCGGTCAGCGACGCGAGCTGGTCCAGCTGGAGGCCGTACATCTCGGCCGCGAACACCAGTGCGTCGACGTTCCGCACGGCCAGCCGGCCGGGGGAGGCCGGCCGGCTAGGTGACTGTTTGTCATCGTTCGTCATTTTAACGTCATGCTAATCCGATGCCCCGGGCGACCGCATCCATAAGGGAATGAAGCGCGCCCCGACTCGGGTGAAGTGCAGATAACAGCAAGATGCGGCGATGGTGAAACAACGGTCCGTTCGATATATTCGCCTTTACTTTGAGCTCCTTAATTCTCGGCCAGAAGTCACAGTGAGACTAGTTGATCACGGCCCCCACCTGCTGGTTTGGCCACAAGGAAAAGGGCGTAACGTTGCCCCCTAGAGGCTAGAAGTACCCGACTGCGAGGGTGTACGTTCGCGGGGAAGTGCCTTATCAGCGGAGGTTTTATGAGCATTCTGGGCACGCGTGTCATCCGTACGGAGGATCCGCGGCTGCTGACCTCGGGCGGCGTCTACGTTGACGACCTGCGCGAGCCCGAGCTGGCGGGGGCGGTGCGGGCCACGTTCGTGCGCTCGCCGATCGCGCACGCCCTGATCACCGGCATCGACGCCTCGGCCGCGCTCGAGCAGCCGGGGGTGGTCGCGGTGCTGACGGTGGCGGACATGACCGACATGCCCGATCAGGTGCCGCCCGAGCCTGAGCCCGAGGGCGTGCCGCCGGCCGAGGGCCCGATGCCGCTCGGCGGCCTGTGGGCGGAGCCGCTGCTGGCGGTGGACCGGGTGCGGTTCGTCGGCGAGCCGGTCGCGCTGGTGCTGACCGACTCGACCTACCAGGGCGAGGACGCGGCCGAACTGGTCAGCGTGGACTACGAGCCGCTGCCCGCGGTGGCGTCCATCGAGGCATCGCTCGCGGGGGAGACCCTGCTGTACCCGGACGCCGGGACGAACGTGTGCGTCCGGGGCCGTGGTGAGGTAACCGACGACTCCATCTTCGACGGCTGCGAGGTCGTCGTCGAGGGTGATGTCGTCAACCAGCGGGTCGCCTGCCTGCCGATGGAGGGCCGGTCCACCGCCGCGGCGTGGGTGGACGGCAAGCTGACCGTCTGGGCGTCCACGCAGAATGCCCAGATCGCCCGGCTGATCCTGACCGCGATCGGGCTGCCGCCGGAGGCGATCCGGGTGGTCGCGCCGGACGTGGGCGGGGGATTCGGCGCCAAGATCGGCATCGACCGCGAGTCGATCGTCGTCGCGTGGGCGGCCAAGCACGTCGGCCGGCCGGTGCGCTGGGTGGAGACCCGCAGCGAGAACCTGCTCGCGATGACCCAGGGCCGCGCGCAGCGGCACCACATCAAGATCGGCGGCAGCAAGGACGGGCACATCAGGGCCTACCGCCTCGACGTCGTCCAGGACACCGGCGGGTACGCGCGGATGTCCGGCTTCCTGCCGATGCTGACCAACCTGATGGCGCCGGGCGTCTACGACATCCCCGCCGTCCAGGCGGGCTACAAGGTCGTGCTCACCAACGCGACGCCGATCGCCGCCTACCGGGGGGCGGGGCGCCCGGAGGCCGCCGCAACCATCGAGCGGGCGGTGGACTGGTTCGCCGCCGAGGCAGGACTCGACCCCGCGCAGGTACGCAGGCTCAACTTCATCAGGAACGACCAGTTCCCGTTCGTCACCAAGACCGGCGCACCCTACGACTCCGGCGACTACGAGGGCGCCCTGGACAAGGTGCTCGCCGCCGCCGGGTACGACGAGCTCCGCGCCGAGCAGCGCAGCCGCCGCGAGGCGGGCGCCACCAGGCAGCTCGGCATCGGGCTGGCCTCCTACGTCGAGATAACCGCGGCCGACGGGGCCGCCGGCGAGACCGCCAAGGTCGAGGTGCACGACGACGGCAGAGCGACCGTCTACACCGGCAGCTCCGCGCACGGCCAGGGGCACCACACCGCGTTCGCGATGCTCGTGAACGCCGAGCTCGGCATCCCGATGGACAGGATCGAGGTCATTCACGGCGACACCGACCTGATCCCGGACGGCATCGGCACCTACGCGTCCCGCTCGCTGCAGCTCGGCGGGTCGGCCGTGCACAAGGCGGCGATCGAGGTGAAGGACGAGGCGGCCAAACACGCGGCCGAGCTCTTCGAGGCGTCCGAGTCCGACGTCGTGCTCGACGCCGAGACCGGCACCTGGCACATCGCCGGTGACCCGGACAAGTCGCTGACCTGGTCCCAGGTCGTCTCGGCGGCCGACCAGGGGCTGATCGTGGCCAACGTGCGATTCACCGCCGACCGGCCGACGTTCCCGTTCGGAACCCATCTGTCGCTGGTCGAGGTCGACACCGAGACCGGCAAGGTCACGCTGCTGCGGCACGTCACCGCCGACGACGCGGGACCGGTGCTCAACCCGATCCTGCTCGAGGGCCAGCGGCACGGCGGCATCGCCCAGGGGGCGGCGCAGGCGCTCTGCGAGGAGATCCTCTACGACTCCGACGGCAACCCGCTGACCTCGACCCTGGCGGACTACGCGGCGATCACCGCGACCGAGCTGCCCAGCTTCGAGCTGCTCACTAGCGAGACGCCGACCCCCGGCAACCCGCTGGGCGTCAAGGGCATCGGCGAGGCCGGCACGATCGGGGCCACCCCGGCTGTGCACAACGCGGTGATCGACGCCGTGTCGCACCTCGGCGTCCGGCACATCGACATGCCGATGACACCGGAACGCGTTTGGACCGCTATCCAGAAAGCGAGCACGGAGTGAAGGTCGAACTGACCGTCAACGGCAAGGACATCACCGCCGAGGTTGAGGACCGCACGCTGCTGGTGCACTTCCTGCGCGACACGGCGGACCTCACCGCGACCAACATCGGCTGCGACACCACCTCCTGCGGCGCCTGCACGGTGCTGCTCGACGGCGAGTCGGTCAAGTCGTGCACGGTGCTCGCCGCCCAGGCCGACGGGCAGTCGGTGACGACGATCGAGGGGCTCGCGTCGGACTCCGGCGAGATGCACCCGGTCCAGCGCGCGTTCCACACCGAGCACGGCCTGCAGTGCGGCTACTGCACGCCGGGCATGGTGATGGCGATCGTGTCGCTGCTGAAGGAGAACCCGTCGCCGACTGAGGAAGAGGTGCGGGTCGGCCTCGAGGGCAACATCTGCCGGTGCACCGGCTACCACAACATCGTGCAGGCGGCCCTCGTCGCGGCCGCGTCGAGCGGGCAGGAGGCGGCTCAGTGATCCCCCCTTCGTTTACCTATCTGCGCGCGTCGTCGGTCGACGAGGCGCTCGGGCTGGCCGCCGAGCACGGCGAGGACGCCAAGTACCTGGCCGGCGGCCACTCGCTGCTGCCGATGATGAAGCTGCGGCTTGCCTTTCCCGAGGTGCTGATCGACCTCGGCCGAATCACCGAGCTGTCGTATATCCGCGATGAGGGCACCTACGTCGCCGTCGGCGCGATGACCAGGCACCACGACGTGGCGACGTCGGCGCTGCTGGCGAGCGACATCCCGCTGCTCGCCCACACCGCCGGCGAGGTCGGCGACCCCCAGATCAGGCACCGGGGCACGATCGGCGGCTCGGTGGCGCACGGCGACGCCGCCTCCGACCTGCCCGCCACGCTGCTCGCGCTCGACGCGTCGTTCGTGATCCGCGGTGCGTCCGGTACCCGGGCGGTGCCCGCCGCCGCGTTCTTCAAGGGCATCTTCGAGACCGCGATCGAGCCCGGTGAGCTGCTCACCGAACTCCAGATCCCGAAGCCGTCGAGGCCGTCCGCCTGGTCGTTCCAGAAGTTCACCAAGCGGAAGATCGACTGGGCGATCGTCGGGGTGGCAGTCCAGGGATCGGCGGTGGCCTTGATCAACATGGGCCTGACCCCGTTGCGCGCGTCCGCCGTGGAGTCGGCGCTGGCGTCCGGCGCGCCCGTCGCCGAGGCGGCCGCCCTCGCCGCCGAGGGCACCTCGGCCGGCTCCGACATTCACGCGAGCAAGGCATACCGCGAGCACCTCGCCCGCGTCCTGGTCAGGCGCGCCCTCGAGGAAGCGGTAGCGCGCGCCTAGCCTCCGCAACGTCGAGCTGGAGGGGGCCGGGCCGGCGGCTGGGCCCCCTCCAGCTCTTCTTTACTGGACCTTGCTCATGAGCCGTACGGCAGTGCCTCTGGCGACCTCGGTTGCGGCCTTACGGCTCCGAGAAGTGCCCACTGCCGACCCTCACCGCGCGTAACCAAAAACTGCCCCACCTCGGTCAAAACCGAGGAAACTCTCACTAAAGCCAAAAAACGAAAGCCCGTGGCATTGCCGCAGAAGCCGCGCCTATCATTGGGCGCGCGATCGGCCGGTAAAGTTCGCCGCTCGTTTTTTGGCTTACGCATTCCGGGTGAATCCGCGCCGCGGAGCGCTATTACGGGGGTTTTCGATGGGAAATACCGCGCGTTGCTGGGTTGCGCTTGCCGGAATGTGCGGCCTGGTGCTTTGCGCCGTCGTCACGCCGATCGGGGCGGTGGCTGAATCATCTCGTCAGGCGCCGATAGGCGCCACCGCCTCGCTGGCGGTCGCGGGCCGGCCGCACCACGCCACGGAGCAATCGTTGCAGGCCACGCAGACGTCAGAGCAGGTAACGACGTGGTCGCAGCGGGCCGCGGTGATCGAGGCACCCGCCGCCGCGCCGGTGATCGAGGGAGGTATCACGGTCTTCCCTGATAGCCGCGGTCACGACCCGGTAGGGATCGTCGCGGGGTCAGATGGCGCACTTTGGTACACCAACGCGGGCTCCCCGACGTCGATCGGACGGATCACCACTGCGGGAAAGATCACGCATTACACGGATCCTCAGATGACCCGGCCTTTCGGAATCGCCGCCGGGCCCGACGGCGCGCTGTGGTTCACCAACGGCGGCGACCCGGGATCAATCGGACGGATCACGAAGTCCGGGGTCCTGACATTCTTCCACGCTCCGCGGATAAGCGAGCCGGACTGGATAGCGGCCGGGCCCAACGACACGCTGTGGTTCACCAACGAATCGGGCGGCGGTTACACCACCCCCTCGATCGAGAAGCTCACCACGACGGGAACGCTGACGACCTTCACGGCGCCTAGCATCAGCGCCCCGGCGGGCATCGCCGAGGGTCCCGACGGCGCCATGTGGTTCGTGAACAGCGTCTATAGCGGCACCAACGCCGGATCGATCGGGCGGATCACGACCTCCGGCGTAGTGACCAAGTACTCCTACCGCGGCAGCTACCAGCCGAAGGACATAACAGCAGGACCGGATCACTCGATGTGGTTCACGAACGGCACCCCCGGCTCGTCGGTCTATCCCAGTTCAATCGAGCGGATCACGATGGGCGGCGTCGTTACCGACTTCGCTAACTCCGGATTCGGCACCCTTGGCAGCGCCTACCTCGGCGGCGGAGGCGGGATCGTCGAGGGTCCGGACGGCGCCCTCTGGTTCATCGACTACGGCTCTCCTGCCACGACGGACATCTCCGTCGTCGGGCGGATGACGGCCGGCGGCGCGGTCACCACGTACGTCACTCCCGGCCGTAACGTCCCCGCGAACGAGATCGCGCACGGTCCGGGCAACACGCTCTGGTTCACGATGGGCACGGCCGGAATCGGGCGGGTGTCCACCCTTGCCTTCACCTCAGGACCGAAGCTGAGCGGCCCATCCAGGGTGGGGAAGCCTGACACCTGCCTATTCGGCGGCCTGAACGCGACCGCGACCGCCGTCGCCTGGCTGGTAAACGGGGCAACGGTCAAGGGCGCGACCGGGCGGGATTTCACCCCGACGGCCGCAGACCTGGGCAAAGAGCTGTCCTGCTCGGTAACGCTGAAGAATGCCGGGGGCACGCTGAAGAAAAACTCGTCCACCGCCAAGGTAGCGCTCGGGGTTCCGCTCCGGGTCGTGAAGAAGCCGACGCTTTCCGGTCCTCACAAATCAGGGAAGCCCGAGTCGGTGAGCTCGGGAACGTGGGCGCCAGGTGCCAGCTCTTACAGCTACCAGTGGTACCTCGGCCAGGGCGCGATCGCCCGTGCGACGTCCGACAGGTACACGGCGCCGACCAAGGATCGGGGCAAGACACTGCACTGCGTGGTAACCGCGCACCGGCCCGGCTACGCGACCGGCAGGTACGTGAGCAGCTCGGTGACGCTCTCCTGAGATACGTGGTCTAGAAGGTCCGAGTCCCGGCGCCGCCGAGGGCACCTCGGCCGGCTCCGACATTCACGCCCCATACGCACGCAAACCTTCCATGAAGAACAAAATTTCCAAGATCTTTCGCTGTCAGCGGGTGCGTGCCGTGCGAGCGATGCGATAATTTCACTCAAACGAGCAGTTGGATGACGTTAAGTATTCGACTTCTCCACTGAGGGAGCCGCCATGGAACGCATCAGGTCTCTGGTCGCCGCGCCGCTCGCCATGGCCGCGCTGCTGACCGCCGGCGGTGCGGTGACGGCCTCGGCTGCCGCCGCCGCGTCGGCCAGCGCGCCGCTGCCCTGCCAGGCGTCGATGAGCAACAGCCACCCGGCCGATTACACCACCACGGATGTGCGGGTGCACACGGCAGGCTATGCCGCGGTGACCACCATCGCTCACTACAAGACCACCAACCACAAGAAGACCGGCACGGCGGGGATCCGCGGCAACGCGACCATCGGCTACTACATCAGCGGCGCGACGCCCGGCTACCGGGTGGTGGTGAGCGTGCGCGTGGCGCACGACGGCCGGTCGGGGAGCTGCTCGACCTGGTTCATCCCGCACCGCTAGGCCACCGCTAGGCCACCGCTAGCCACCGCCGGCCGACCCGGCTGTGCGCTGATCCGCCGCGCTTTCCCGGCGCGATGCGCCGCCCGCCGAGCGGCCGGTGCCTGACACGTCAGTCAGGCCCGGCGTGACGAGACGGCTTCATGCGGCGGACAATGGAAGCGTGAGGTTGCGCAGCGTGCTCGCCCGGCCTTTCCGGTACCCGGTCCGGTGGCTGGCGTTCCTGTCCGGCGGGGTCCCCGCCGTGCTCGTTTTCCCGGGGCCCAGCCTGTCCTATCTCGCCTGGTTCGCGCTAGTGCCCGGCCTGGTGCTGTTCACCCGGGCCGGCACCACCAAGGAGGCCCTGGCCCGAGGCTGGTGGTTCGGCGCCGGGTACCTGATCGCGATCCTGCAGTGGATGACGCCGGAGATCGGGCCGGGCGTGGTGCTGATCGGCGCGGTCTTCGGCTGCATGTGGGCGCCGTTCTCGATCGCGGTCAACCAGTTGCTGCGACCGCCCTCGTCTGCCCGGCGGACGCTGGCCGCGCTGATCGTGGTGCCGAGCTGCTGGCTGGTCCCCGAGTGGATCAGGTCGTACCAGGGACTCGGCGGGCCCTGGGGGCTGTACGGGGCGTCGCAGTGGCAGCACCCGGCCGTCCTCGCGCTCGCCGCCATCGGCGGCACGTGGCTGGTCAGCGTCGCGCTCCTGCTCGCCAACACCGGGCTGCTGCTGGTGCTCGGCGCATTCCGCCCGGCGCTGCTCACGGGCACACCCCCGACCGCGGCCGCCACGCCAGCCACGCCCGCCCCGGCTGCGGGCCCGGCTGCGGGCCCGGCGGCCGGCCCGGCGCCCGGCCCGGTGGCCGGCCGGATCGCGACCGGCGCGCTCGGCGTCGCCGCGTTCGTCGCCGCCGCCGGATCGGGCCCGCTCGCGTTCGCGCTGACCGCGCCGTTCCCCGCCGTCCGCTCGGTCACGATCGCCCTCGTCCAGCCGGGCAACGTGCAGAACCCCACCCAGCGCGTCAACGCCTCGGAAGCGCTGACGGCCGAGTTCAACGCCAGCGGGAGGCTCGCCGCCGAGCGCCCCAACCTGGTCGTCTGGGGCGAGTCGAGCGTCGCCGACGACCTGACGTTCGACCACTCGATGCTGCGCCAGATCGAGCAGCTCTCGGTCGAGGATCACGCGGAGATCCTCGCCAGCCAGGACTCGACCGTGCCGGGCCCGAGCCCGACCCCGAGCGGCGGCAGCGACAGCACCACCGCCGGCGGCCAGGAGAAGGTCGCCGTGCTGGTCAGCCCGTCCGGCATCCAAGGCCGGTACGTGAAGACCCGGCTGGTCCCGTTCGGCGAGTACATACCGTTCCGCAACCAGCTCGGCTGGCTCACCGACATCAGCCACGCCGCGCCGAGCAACATGATCCCCGGCACCGGCGCCCACACGCTGACCGTCACCACCACGCCGAACGGCAAGCCGCTCACGATCGGCGTGCTGATCTGCTTCGAGTCCGCGTTCCCCGATATGTCCCGGGTCGAGACCGACCAGGGCGCCCAGGTGATCGTCTACCAGTCGTCGACCTCCACCTTCCAGGGCACCTGGGGCCCCGACCAGCACGCATCGCTCAGCGCGCTGCGGGCGGCGGAGACCGGCCGCCCGGTCGTCCAGGCCGCGCTGACCGGGGACACGGTGGCCTTCGACGCCCGGGGCCGGGAGCTCGCGTGGCTCGGCCAGAACAGCAGCGGCGTGGTCACGGTCCGCCTCGACCTCCCCGCCGCGGCTGACAGGACGTTCTATGACGAGGCGGGCGATTACGTCATGTGGACCGGCGTGGCGGTCACCGCGCTGGCGGCGCTGGTCCTGTTCATGCGTAGACGCGGGATTCTTGGAAATACCACTGGTGTCGTTCGTGGTGCTACGGCAGAATATGACGAAGACACCGGGCAACCCGTGCGCAGCAAGTGAGCACGGAAGCCACTCGATGTGATCGAGGTCGCAGGGGAAGGCGAACCTCGTCTCAGGGAGGCACCGGTGTCGATATACGGCGTTCTGCAGGTTCACTCGGCGCCCCCGGCGCTGTGCCCGCACATTGAGTGGGCCGTGGCGGGGACGGTCGGGTCGACCGTCAGCATGCCCTGGGTCAGCCAGCCGGCTGCCCCAGGGTCTCTTCGTGCTGAGCTGACCTGGAAAGGACAGCCCGGCATGGGCGGCGCGATCACGTCCGCGCTCGCGGGCTGGAACCGGCTCCGCTTCGAGGTGACCGAGGAATCGTCGCCCGGATGCGACGCGGTCCGGTACAGCTACACGCCCAACCTCGGCATCTTCTCCGCCACCACCAGCGCCAACGGCGACATCCTGGTCCCGGAGAACAAGCTCCGCGCCGTTCTCGCGCTCGGCGCCAACGGCACCTCGGTCCTCGAGAAGGAGATCGAGCGGCTGCTGGGCGCCGCCTGGGACAACGAGCTCGAGCCGTTCCGCCGGGCCGGCGACGGCGCCCCGGTCCGCTGGCTCAACGCGACCGGCTGAGAACGGCTCAGCCGATGGCCGCCTTCACCCCAGACCACATCCCCGACCTGGCCGGGAAGACGGTGATCGTCACCGGCGCCAACAGCGGCATCGGGCACGCCGCCGCGGCCGAGCTCGCGCGGGCCGGGGCGACCGTCGTGCTCGCCGTCCGCGACCAGGCCAAGGGCGAGGCGGCCGCCGCGACCATCACCGGCACGACCGAGGTCCGCCCGCTCGACCTCGCCAGCCTCGACTCGGTGCGCGCTTTCGCGGCCTCCTGGACGGGCGGCATCGACCTGCTGATCAACAACGCCGGGGTGATGATCCCGCCGCTGACCCGCACCGCCGACGGCTTCGAGCTGCAGTTCGGCACCAACCACCTCGGTCATTTCGCCCTCACCAATCTGCTGCTGCCGCACGTCGCCGCCACCGGCCGCGTCGTCACCGTGTCGTCGGACGCCCACCGGGCCGGCGCGATCGACTTCGACGACCTCAACTGGGAGCGCAGGCGGTACCGGCCCTGGCGCGCCTACGGCCAGTCGAAGCTGGCCAACCTGCTCTTCACCGGCGAGCTCCAGCGGCGCCTGACCGAGGCCGGATCGACGGTGAAGGCGACCGCCGCCCACCCCGGCTACGCCGCCACCAATCTTCAGTCGCACAGCGGCAGCCGGGTCGTCGCGTTCGCGATGAAGCAGCTCGGTAACCGCCTGATCGCGCAGGACGCCGCGGGCGGCGCGCTGCCCACGCTCTACGCGGCGGTGGCCGACATCCCCGGCGGCAGCTTCGCGGGCCCCTCGGGCCCCTTCGGCCTCGGGCTGCGCGGCGCGCCCACGCTCGTCGGCCGCTCCGCCGCCGCCGACGACAAGGAGGTCGCGCGCCGCCTCTGGACCGTCTCGGAGACCCTGACCGGCGTCGCCTTCCCGGAAAGTCACATGCAGGGCAACCCCCTTTAGCCCGAACGGACCCTGGCTCCCCCCCGTCCGTCCGCCGGCTCCCGCCACCGGGGCCGGCCTGGTTCGGGTGGCCGAACTCATCCCGGCCGCCGACGGCGCGGACGCGTCGGCGCGGCAGGCCAGCGTAGGCTCGATTTCGCAGATCACCCAGACGCTGAAGGCATGGAGTAGCACATGAGCATCGCCGAACTCACCGGCATCGACGTCCCGACCGGCCTGCTGATCGGTGGTGAGTGGAGCAAGGGGAGCGCGACGTTCCCGGTGCTTGACCCCGCCACCGAGGAGCCCATCGCCGAGGTCGCCGACGGCACCGTCAGCGATGCGCTCGACGCGGTCAGCGCGGCGCAGAACGCGCTGCCTGCCTGGGCGGCGACGCCGCCCCGGCAGCGGGCCGAGATCCTGCGCAAGGCGTTCGAGCTGATGACCGAGCGCTCCGAGCAGTTCGCCCGGCTGATGTCGGCCGAGAACGGCAAGTCGCTGCGCGACGCCCGCGGCGAGGCGACCTACGCGGCCGAGTTCTTCCGCTGGTACGCCGAGGAGGCGGTGCGCATCGAGGGCACCCTCATGCGGGCGCCGTCCGGCGCCAACAAGATCCTCACCCTGCACCAGCCGATCGGGGTGAGCCTGCTGGTCACGCCCTGGAACTTCCCGGCCGCGATGGCCACCCGCAAGATCGGCCCGGCGCTGGCGGCCGGGTGCTCGGTGGTGCTCAAGCCGGCCGAGGACACCCCGCTGACCGCGCTGGCGCTGGCCGCGCTGCTGAGCGAGGCGGGCGTGCCCGACGGCGTGGTCAACGTCGTCACCACGTCGAAGCCCGGCCCGGCGGTGGAGGCGATGCTGAACGACTCCCGGGTGCGCAAACTCTCGTTCACCGGCTCGACCGAGGTCGGCCGGCTGCTGCTCGGCCAGGCGGCCAGGTCGGTGATGTCCTGCTCGATGGAGCTGGGCGGTAACGCGCCGTTCATCGTCTTCGAGGACGCCGACCTCGACGCCGCCGTCGAGGGCGCGCTGATCGCCAAGCTCCGCAACGGCGGCGAGGCCTGCACCGCCGCCAACCGGTTCTACGTTCACGAGGCGGTCGCCGACCAGTTCAACGCCGCGTTCGCCCAGCGGATGAAGGCCATGGTGGTCGGGCCCGGCCTGGACGAGTCGACCGAGATCGGGCCGCTGGTCAACGAGGCGACCAGGTCCAAGGTGGCCGGCCTGGTGGACGGCGCGACCGGCGGCGGCGCCACCGTGGTGACCGGCGGCGGCGCGCCCGACCGGCGGGGCTACTTCTACACCCCGACGCTGCTCGACGGCGTCTCGTCCGACGCGGCGATCCTCGACACCGAGATCTTCGGACCGGTCGCGCCGGTGGTCCGGTTCAGCGACGAGGCGGACGCGGTCCGCTGGGCCAACGCGAGCGAGTTCGGTCTTGTCACCTACGTCTACACCCAGGACCTGCGGCGCGGGCTGCGGGTGTCGGAGGCGCTGGAAGCGGGGATGATCGGCCTTAACCGGGGGCTGGTATCGGACCCGGCCGCGCCGTTCGGCGGCGTCAAGCAGTCCGGCCTTGGCCGCGAGGGCGCACACGAGGGGCTTCTCGAGTACACAGAGACCAAATACATCGCGACTGAATGGTAGCGTGAATTCCGTCTCGCTCAGGGCCGAGTTCGGCAGCCGCGGGATGCCGCCGGGCAAATACCG
>Ga0302325_10018769_pt1 | contig 14559 bp, 14 predicted proteins | sample Palsa_T0_2_FD_201948 | JGI IMG/M metagenome (GOLD analysis project Ga0302325, IMG submission 201948) | Peat permafrost microbial communities from Stordalen Mire near Abisko, Sweden - Palsa_T0_2 | ecosystem: Environmental > Terrestrial > Soil > Palsa > Peat permafrost | place: Sweden: Abisko... | reverse complement strand
AGCCATTGATTCGGAAGGTTGGTTGCACACCGGCGACCTGGGCAAGATGCGGCCCGACGGTTATTTCCACATCACCGGTCGCGCGAAAGACATGATCATCCGCGGCGGCGAAAATATTTTCCCTCGTGAAATCGAGGATTTTCTTATGACGCATCCAAGAATTTCCGATGTCCAGGTTGTGGGACTGCCCGATGCGAAAGTCGGCGAAGCAGTACTCGCCTGGATCCGCCTAAAGCCGGGAGAGTCCCTGACCGAGGCGGATGTTCAGGGGTTCTGTGATGGATGTATCGCTCATTTCAAGATTCCGCAGTTTATCCGCTTCGTGACTGAGTTTCCCATGACCGTGTCGGGAAAGGTCCAGAAGTTCAAGATTCGCGAAATCGAGATTCGCCAGCGCGGACTGAAAGAAATCTCGGAAATTCGAACCGCCTAGGGCCTCTCAGTGATCCGACGATTGTTAATAGCCAACCGCGGGGAAATTGCGATACGAATCATTAACGCATGCCGTGAGCTCGGCATTGAAAGCGTTGCGGTTTATTCCGAGGCCGACGCGCGCGCGCCGCACGCGCTGGCAGCTGATAGCGCGGTAGCGATCGGGGGGGCTCAGCCTTCGAAAAGCTACCTCGCTGCGCCAAAACTCATTGATGCCGCTCGATCGGCAGGAGCCGATGCGATTCATCCAGGGTATGGATTTTTATCGGAAAATGCGGGATTTGCCGCGGCTTGTTCCGATGCCGGCCTCATTTTCGTCGGGCCTCCAGCTGAAGTAATCGCGTCCATGGGCTCGAAGATTGAGGCCAGAAGGTTGATGCAAAAGGCAGGCGTGCCTATTGTTCCGGGCAAGACCCCTGCAGATCAGAGCGATGAGGGCATTCAAGCAGCGATCCGAGCTATCGGTTTCCCTGTGCTTGTCAAAGCGTCAGCGGGCGGTGGCGGAAAGGGAATGCGCCGCGTCCTTGAAACGAGTGAAATGGCGGAAGCCATCCAGGCGGCCAGGCGTGAAGCAACGGCCTCGTTTTCCGATGGGACTCTCTACGTCGAACGCTTTATTGAGCCAACGCGGCACGTCGAGGTCCAACTCTTTGGCGATGCATACGGCAACGTTGTGCACCTCTTTGAGCGCGAATGTTCCGTGCAACGGCGGCATCAGAAAGTAATTGAGGAGAGCCCCTCTCCAACACTGGCTCCCGTGGTACGGGAAAAAATGACGAGCGCGGCAGTCAAAGCCGCTCAGATCACCGGATATCGCAATGCCGGCACGGTTGAATTCTTGCTGGAGGGCAAAGGAGACGCTGCCTCGTTTTATTTTCTCGAGATGAATACGCGGCTCCAGGTCGAACACCCGGTGACCGAAGCCGTCACAGGGGTCGATCTCGTGCGCGCCCAAATTATGGTCGCTTCGGGGAACCGCCTACCCTGGGCCCAGAGTGATCTTGCGCAGCGCGGTCACGCAATTGAATGCCGAATCTATGCGGAGAATCCGGCGCAGGGCTTCTTGCCGCAAACAGGCCGTCTGCTACTTTACGAGGAACCGCGCATGCCAGGTGTGCGGATCGATTCAGGCGTTCGCGAGGGAAGCGAAGTGACGATGCATTACGATCCCATGCTAGCAAAGGTCATCGCGACCGGCGAAAATCGCGAAGTGGCCCGCGCCCGTGCAATGGCGGCATTGCGCGCATTTCCCATCCTCGGTGTCCACACAAACATTGAATTCCTTCTGCAGATTCTCGTTCATGAGCGCTTCGTCACAGGCGATATGGACACCGGTTTCCTCGATCGGGAGGGCAACGCACTTGCGGTGACTTCACCTGGGGCATCCGATGCGGCTCTTGCCGTGGCGGCCGCTCACTGCAATGGGTTCCGGTGCCCAGAGGACACACTTCACGCCTCGAACCTGCCTTCGGAACCTTGGTTACGGCTCCAGGGATGGGGCCGCTGAATGGCAGCGGAGGCGCTAATTCTCCGCTTCGACGAGCAGGAGGTTGAAGCAACCTGCACTGTAGATACGTCGGGCCTTGCCCAGATACGTTTGAATAACGGTGAACCGTTGACGGTCCGCCCGGTCACGTCTGGTACTTATCAAGTATCCCAAGGAGATCGTTCTTGGTTGGTCGGGGCCGCCGCGGATGGCGACCGCTGTTGGGTATTTATAAATGGCCAAGTCGTGGTTATTACTGCGCAAGAAAAAACGGCCAAACGTCGTCCAGGGGGCAGGGCTACAAGGGACGGAGGGCGTTCGCATGCGCTTACCGTGCCGATGCCTGCAACCGTTACGAAGCTGTATGTCATCGAGGGGCAAACAGTAAAAAAAGGGCAGCCGCTTATAATGCTCGAAGCGATGAAGACGGAATTCGCCATGAACGCCCCCGCCGCCGGCACAATTCGAAAGATCAACTGCAAGGAGCGCGAGGTCGTTCAGCCCGAGACGCCGCTAATTGAGTTCCTGGATTGAAGCGTGCTGTGGTTTCCCCTGGGGAGAAAAGACATTGGAACAGTTAGACTCACACGTTGACACGAGCGATCCCACATTTCGTCAGAATTACGAGCGTATGGAGCAGTTGGTTTCCGAGCTCCGTGATCGCTGTAAGGTGGCGCGCAGCGGCGGTCGTCCAGATGCGCTCAAACGACACCGGGAACAGGGCAAGCTGCAAGTACGCGAGCGCATCGAGAAACTTCTGGATTCGGCATCGCCCTTTCTCGAGTTATCGTCCCTCGCAGCTTTCGGTATGTACAACGATGAGGCGCCCTCGGCGGGGATTGTGACCGGTATTGGCCGCGTCAGCGGCCGCGAGGTCATGATCATTGCCAACGACGCGACGGTCAAAGGTGGCACGTACTATCCGCTTACGGTAAAGAAGCATCTGCGTGCGCAACAGATTGCGCTTGAAAACCGATTGCCCTGCGTATACCTGGTCGACTCGGGTGGTGGTTTTTTACCGCTTCAGGCGGAAATATTCCCCGATAAAGAGCACTTCGGCCGCATCTTTTTTAATCAAGCGCGTATGTCCGCGGAACGCATTCCCCAGATTGGTGTCGTCATGGGATCCTGCACCGCGGGTGGCGCGTACTTGCCGGCCATGTCGGACGAAACGATTATCGTTCAGGGCACTGGCACAATTTTTCTTGGCGGCCCGCCGCTCGTCAAAGCGGCTACGGGCGAAGAAGTGACGGCGGAAGAGCTCGGCGGGGCCGATGTGCATACTCGTTTGTCAGGTGTCGCCGATTATTTTGCCGAAGACGATGAGCATGCGCTACAGCTTACGAGAAATACTCTGGCAACTCTGAACACTACCAAGCCTACCGCCCCCGACTTATCTTCTCCCGAAGATCCACTTTACGATCCTCGGGACATTTACGGGATCGTGAGCGCCGATTTCCGCAAAACATATGACGTTCATGAAATTATCGCGCGGCTCACCGACGGCTCGCGATTTGACGAGTTTAAGGCCCGCTACGCTCCGACCATTGTGACGGGCTTCGCCCGATTGCACGGCTTTCTCGTCGGCATCATCGCAAACAATGGCGTGCTTTTTTCCGAATCTGCGCTGAAGGCGACGCACTTCATTGAACTCTGCAATCTCCGGGCGATACCCCTCATATTTCTGCAGAACATCACCGGATTTATGGTGGGTAGCAAATCGGAACGTGGAGGCATTGCGAAAGATGGAGCCAAAATGGTGCATGCGGTTGCCAATTCGGTGGTGCCGAAATTTACCGTTATAACCGGAGGGTCGTTTGGCGCCGGCAACTATGGTATGTGTGGGCGCGCTTACGATCCGCGGATGTTGTGGATGTGGCCGAGCGCGCGAATCTCGGTTATGGGTGGCGAACAAGCGGCCGCTGTTCTGACGACAGTGAAGCGCGATCAGTTGGCAAGACGAGGCAAGGCTCTTACTCCAGAAGAGGAGGAAGAGATTCGGCGACCTATATTGGAAAAATACGAGATGGAAGGCTCACCGTACTACTCGACAGCGAGGCTGTGGGACGATGGAATTCTTGATCCCGCGGATACTCGCAACGCCCTCGCACTGGGTCTATCGATTGCTTACAATGCCCCGATTCCAGCGCCTAAATTCGGCATATTTCGAATGTAGGCCGCAGCCGGAAATTCCTGGTTTTTCCAATCTTCCTCTGAGCCTTGCGAGTCTATTGCGTGATTGCCTGCATTACGGCGTTCTGGAAATCGAGACGGGTAACCGTATCGCTTATTTGAATCATGATGACCATCACCATGTTCTCCTTGGGACTGACCAGGAATTGGCAGCCGAAGGCTCCATCCCAGCCGAAGGTGCCCTCGGGGATGCCGGCCATGATGTGATCGGTCACCACAGCCACGCTAAGTCCAAATCCCGAACCGTGGGCCGGAAATATGCCCGAGCCGGGAAACAAGTCGCCCACCTGATTGGACCTCATTAGTTCAACAGTGTTCGGACTTAGCAGACGCTTTCCGTTGAACTCGCCGCCGTTCGCCAGCATTTGAGCAAATCGCCAGGAATCCTCCGCTGTGCTCGAAAGCCCGGCCGCGCCAGAAAAATAGGTCGGGCTGGTGATGAAATCGGTTTGAGTAGGAGGCTCGCCCTTGGCCAAGCCGTTCGGAGTTCTTCGGTAGGGCCTGGCGAAACGCGGCGCGCGGGAGTCCGCGAGCGGCTTGAACCCCGTGTCCTTCATGTCCAACGGATCGAGAATGTTTTCCTTGAGAAACTGATCGAAAGGTTTCCCGGAGGCGACCTCGACCACGCGACCGAGGACATCAAATCCAGCCCAGTTGCTGTAGGCCCACCTGGTGCCAGGTTGAAAATCAAGCGGGAGTGCGAAGCGCGGAACCAGTGTTGCCAAGGTGCTCGATTGCATGGCCGATCGCGGCGGGGCTGCCGGATTCGTCACGGCGATGCTCATCAGCCCGGAGGTATGCGTCAGCAGATCGCGAACCGTTATCTCACGGCTGAGCGGCACCAGCTCACTTCCAGGGTCTTGGTTAGGATTTGGCTGGTCCCTGTTTCCCCCTGGCGCTTCCCGGGTAGCGCCGGCTGCCAAAACTCTCACCTTGGTGACGTTCTTGAATTCTGGAATAAATCGCGAAACCGGATCGTTGAGGCGGAGTTTCCCCTGTTCCATCAGCATCAGGATGGCCGTGGCTGTGATCGGTTTCGTCATCGACGCCAGCCCGAAGACGCTGTCCTTCTGCATTGGTCGTTTCGCATCGATGTCCATGAACCCTTGGGCCTCGAAGTGCACCACGCGGCCCCTGCGCGAGACCAGAGTAACGGCGCCCGGAATGTCACCACCGTCAATGCGTCGTTGAATCGCGTCGTGAATTCTTTGCAGGCGATCCGATGAAAAGCCTACTTCCTCCGGCTTTGCCATCGGCAATGAACCGATCGGGGAGAGGCTCCTCTTACTCGGCGCAGCATCAGCCGAGTGATGTGCCGACACCACACTCGCAAGCAGCAGAAATCCCGACATCAGGATAAGAATCGCGGTCTCAACTCTGTTTCGCATCCGAAATCTCCTTATCGAAGCGTGGCCCGCTCCCATATTCCTCACGGTGTCGAAGTGCCCGGCACAATTTGCGCATTATAGCCCCACCCTTTCTTTCGAGACGCCAATTCCCACGTCACGACGATTGAACGCGGAGAAACTGACGGCCCCTCCGATCAAGCGGCAGTCGACTTCGAATGAGTGAGGCCCGTCTCCCTTGACACCAAACCACACGTGCTATATACGCTGCCGAGGGTAGGTTTTTAAGCGAGGGAATCAAGTATGCTGACTCGACAGTTTGCAGGGAGTCGTAGGTATGCGGCGGCGTTCTTCTTTCTAAAAGTTGTAATGCTGTTCGGAGTCCTGGCGCTCTGCGTTACGAGTGCCCGCGCAGACACGTGCTCGAATCTGAAAAGCACCTTCTCCGTGCCGAACACGACGATCACCTCGGCCGAGACCATGGCCGGCGGGACCTCCAGTTTGCAAAGTCCTCCTCCTACCAGCGGCCTCGAAACACCGATACCTCCAGCAACCGATTTGCCTGCCTCTTGCCGGATCGTCGCTGTATTGACCCCGACCAGTGACTCCAAGATCGGCGTCGAGGTCTGGATGCCGATTTCCGGATGGAACGGCAAACTGGAATCGATCGCCAATCATTTATCAGGCGGCACCTATTACTACAGCGATATGGCTAGCGCACTAAAACGGAAGTACGCCGTGGCTTCCACGGACATGGGACATACAGGCACTGGAGATACAAGTTGGGCATTGGGGCATCCGGAAAAGATTGTCGATTATGCCTGGCGCGCGGTCCACGAGATGACGGTGACCGCCAAGGCGATCATCACCGCTTACTATGGCGCCAAGCCGAGTCATTCCTACTATAACGGTTGTTCGACAGGTGGCAGGGAAACGCTCCAAGAAGCGCAGAAGTTCCCTGAAGATTATGACGGAATTCTCTCCGGCTCGGGCCATTACACGACGCATCAAATTATCGCTAATATCTGGAAAGCGCAGGTCATGCTGAAGGATGGCGTGAACGGAGCGTCCTACCTTCCGCCCAGCAAATACCAGTTGGTCGTGAATGCGGCGATGGACCACTGCAAGTCGCTCAAGCAGGCTCCCACCGACACCTTCCTGGGTAATCCTACCCGCTGTGGCTGGGATCCCAAGACTTCGGTGTGCAATGCAGGACAAGATACGAATACTTGCATCACGGCAGCCCAAGCGGACGCACTCGAGAAAATCTACGAACCGTTACGCAATCCGCGGACGCATGAGGAGATTTATCCAGGCGCTATCAGAATCAGCGTACCCGACTGGGCAGAGGCGGCCGCCCGGCAGGCGGCGAATCCAAACAGCCAGACGAGGAATGGTTCAACGCGATCTCTCCAATCGATCGTGACGCCCGATGCGAGCTGGGACTGGCGTACGATGAACTTCGACCGGGATGTGACAATCGCAGACGAGAGTGATACGAACGGCCCCCAAATCGATGCGGTCAATCCAGATCTGAGCAAGTTCAAACAGCACGGCGGTAAACTGATCGAGTATCAGGGCTGGCTCGATTTAACTCTCACTCCGTTTGCGGTTGAACATTACGAGACCGTGATAGCCACCACCGGAAAACGGGATCACGACGCCAACGATGGCGAAGCGCTGAAAGACACGCAGGGCTTTTATCGTCTCTTCGTAGCGCCCGGAATGGCACATTGCTGGAGCGGGCCCGGCCCCAACTCTTTCGGTGGTGTGGGCCATGCCGCGGTGCCAATGGATCCGCAACATGACATCTTCAGCGCGCTCGAGCAATGGGTTGAGCATGGCGTCGCGCCAACGCAAATTATTGCTACGAAATATGTCAAAGACGACCCGAAGCAAGGCATCGTCATGCAGCGGCCCCTGTGCCTCTATCCACAGGAAGCGCAGTATGAGGGGAGTGGTAGTACGGCGGATGCCGCAAACTTCGCGTGCGTAAACGCGACTAGGAATCTAAAACCGTAGCGTAAGCCAGACCGAGCCGGGTAGCGTCCTGACTTGATTTGCCGGGCATGCGAGCGGGCGTACTCGCCGAAGTTCCTCCCCGGAGCGAACAGCGTCCCGAAAGGTGAACTGGGGAACGATCAGAGTGGCCAAGGCAACAATAAACGTCAGAGTCCCGAGCGTATTCTCGAGTGTAAGAAGGCCACGGTGATGGAAATACACAGTTAGACCACAAACGAGAATTAAGCCCACAAAAAGCAAACTGGTTGACCACTTCATGGCGCACAGGATTCTATTACGAAGGGTCGCTCACGCGAACACGCTTAATAAACAATCTGGCGATCCTTACGTTGGGAGACGCACGGATAGGACGCGAACGCGGCCCGATGAATTCCAGTAGCGAGGGGCCTCTTGTGTGTTTCGACCGCCGCGACATTCCGTGGTTACAGCTGTCGCGTGCGGCGTGCTACCGTGGCGTTGGCATGGAGAGAAAAATCTTCTGGGCTTGCTTTACCGTTCTAGGGCTTGCAGCCGATCTGTTTTTGCCGTTCTGGTGGGCGGTAGGAGCGACGCTTCCGATCATTCTGTTCAGTTGGTGGGTAGCGTACCGCAGCGGATGGTTCTAGCAGCGGTGCACGGTCGAAAGTGCTAGGCGACGAAGCGGTAGCCGACTCCGCGCACGGTGAGAACATGCTTTGGCTTGGCGGGATCATCTTCTATATAGCGGCGTAAGCGCACGATGAAGTTATCGATGGCTCGCGTGTCGGTATCTTCTCGCAGTCCCCACACATCTTCGAGGATCGACTTGCGCGAGACAGTGCGGCCCTCGCTTCGGATGAGCCGCCGCAAAAGTTTTGCCTCCATCAGCGTCAAGCGGATAGTAGTGTCCGGAGAGCGCAGCTCTAGCGCTCCGAAATCAATCGTGCGATCGCCCAGCGAAAAGAGTTCGCCATCATTTGCGCCTGACTCGCCGTTCGCGGCTGCCGCCGCGGCACCGTTTGCGCCGAGCGTCGTATTCGACGATGGTTCCGCGGCAGCATCAGAGCGCAGCCACGCGCTGCGGCGCAGAAGTCCCTGTAGGCGCGCCAGAAAAATCCGCAGCTCGAAGGGCTTGGGAAGATAATCGTCCGCCCCGGCTGCGAATCCCTTGAGGACGTCTTCCGGGCGTCCTCGCGCGGTCAGCATAAGCACCGGAACGTAGTTTTTGGCCTTGCGCAACGTGGCGGCAACAGCGAAGCCGTCGATTCCGGGCAGCATCACATCCAGCACGACGGCATCGAATCTTTCCTGGCCGTTGAGCAATGCGAGGGCTGCCTCGCCATCGCCCGCTATTCGCGCGGAATATCCCTCCGCTTCGAGATTGAAGCGCAAGCCGTCGGCGAGATGCGCTTCGTCTTCCACTACCAAGATGTGACTCACCCGTCGCTCCGAGGCAATTCCAAGGTCACCGTTGCGCCGCGCGATTCTCCCGCGCTTTCAGCGAATACATCGCCGCCATGGGCACGGGCGATGGCCCGCACGATGAAGAGGCCCAGCCCGGTGCCTTTCACCTGCGAAGCGGGGCGCTCTCGCACGCGATAGAAGCGCTTGAAAATCCGCTTCAGCTCGTGCTCGGGGATGCCCATGCCACGATCGTGTACGCTCAGGGCCACGCGATTGTCCTGAAGCGTGTCTAGCGACACGGAAATGTCGACGTTGCCAGGTGAGTACTTGATGGCGTTGTCGAGAATGTTGGAAACTGCGGTGCGCAACTCTCCGGCATCGCCCCGGACGGTGACCGGTTTGCCGTTGCGAGCTTCCGTCCAGTGCAGGGCCTCCGGCTGCAAGTGATGCCGCGTGCGCGCCAGCTCCATGCATTCGCCCACCAGGGCGCCGAAGTCCACTTCGACCGAGCTTGGCGCGGCGTGTTTGTAGCCCACCTCGCCGGCCTTGAGTACTTGCTCGACGGTGCCCAGCAGGCGGTCCGTGTCCTCGAGCATCAAACCGTAGAACTGTTTGCGCTGCACGGCGTCCAACTCGCGGCGCTGCAGTGTTTCGAGGTACAGCCGAATGGAAGCGATAGGCGTCTTCAATTCGTGCGTTACGGCATTAATGAAACTGTCGTGGCGTTCGTTGCGACGAATCTCTCGCACCAGGAAAACGGTGTTGAGAATCAAGCCCACGATGATCGCAACGAAGAATACGACGCCGAAGAAAAGCAGGACGCGTTCGCGCCAGTTGAGGATGATCCAACTGCCGGTGAGCGCGACGGCGGCCGCGACAAGGCAGATTCCCAGGATCAGAAAAAACGCCATCTTCGTCCGGCGGCCGGTCATCTGCATGGGAGCTTATGGAGATTGTACAGCGAAGTGGAATGGTCCAACGAAGTGGAATGGCACGGCGAAGGGCAGCATGCGGTAAGGCGCACAGCGGCAGAGGTTAGAATTCAAAAGGGGCGTCAACCGTGGAGGGTGACGCCCCTTTTAAAAATCGAGCAGAGATTCGATCCGCTAGGCGGAGACGGGCTCGCTCTGCGCCTCGGAAGAAAGGATCGGAGCTGCAGCGGCAGGTGCTGCAACATCCGCAGGCGCAGCGTTTTTTGTGCTCATCGGAAGCTTGGCTTGGTGTACCTGCTTCGCCAGCCCGACCGTTTTGAGCAACCAGATGCCGCACCAGTTTAGGTCGAATTCATACCACGCGAGTCCGTGGCGCGCAGAAACTGGATTCGCGTGGTGATTGTTGTGCCAGCCTTCGCCGAAGGAGAAAAGCGCGACCCACCAGCTGTTCGTCGAAAGGTCGCGGGTCTCAAAGCGGCGCGAACCCCAGGAGTGCGTCGCCGAATTCACCAGCCAGGTCGTATGCAGGCCAAACACGGTACGGAGGAAAATGCCCCACAGAAGCAGCGGAAAGCCGCCGATTGCGAGCAGAACGACGCCGAGGACGATGATCGGCACGTAATGATATTTGGTGATCCAAACGTGAAATTTGTCTTTGGCGAGATCCGGAACGTAGCGGCTCAGTGTAGTTGTATCGTGATGCATGGACTTGCCCATCAGGATCCAGCCCATGTGCGCCCACCACTTGCCGTCTATCGGCGAATGCGGATCGCCTTCTTTGTCAGAATATTGGTGATGAATGCGGTGCGTCGCCACCCAGAAAATCGGGCCACCCTCCAGCGCCAGCGTGGCGCAGACGGTCAAAAAATATTCGACCCATTTGGGAGTTTTGTAGCCGCGATGCGTCAGCAGCCGGTGATACCCCATCCCGATTCCCAGGCTCCCAGCCACCCAGTACAAAAACAGCGCGACGAAGAAAGCCTTCCAACTGAAGAAGAAAAGGGCGACTATGGCGCCAATATGAAACAGCGCCATGAAGCTGGCCGTTACCCAATTGATTTGGGTGTCGGTCGCACCCGTCTTCCCGAGGTCATCGATTTGGAGCGCCATGTGTCCCTTGTAATTTCTGTGGGTTTTTGCCGTGCGTGATTACGATGCCAGAATAGCAAGGGGTGCTGTTTAGTCAGTGTAATAGTTCTGTAATAGCGTTTTCTGCCGCCTATGAGTTAGCCGTCCGGACGTACAGGTGGGGTCTAGGCGGCGTTTGCGGACTTCGCGCGCATCTTGGTAGTGGGTCAGTTTGAAAAAAGCGTCTCGGACTTTGGCAATAAGATTGCCGTGCAATCCCAGTACATAAACCACAAAAAAGAGTGACATTTTAAGCGCAGTAGAACTACACTCGCGGCCTTCCATGACGTGTTTGAAAACCCTTGGCTTTGTAGCAATTTTGCTTGTCTGCGCTTCTTTTGCGGGCGCAGCGCAAAATCCTGCGGCATCCCACGCCAACCGTGCCTCAAACGCCAGAAACGGGGCCGGACGTTGATTTGCTCCATCATCTTCGGCGGGCCACGGTGTCTTTGGGGCTACGGATAACGGATGCAAATAAGAAACAGCACTTTGCTACCGTCGGTTCCGGCGTCATTATCGCCTGGGACGGCGGTCGGCACAGTTGTCTGCTCACTGCAAAACACTTGTTCAACGACCCTACTAAGAGTTTTTTCCCGACAACCCTATACATCCGTGTGCCACAGAGCGAACCACGAACGGATGAAGATCTCGGAGTTGAATTAACCCTCGTCAAAGACGGTCAAACGTTGTGGCGTGGTGCCGACGATGCTGACTTGGCGGTAGTAGCCCTGCCCGACCTGTCCGGATACAAGGATTTGCACGGAATTTCCTTTGCAGATTTTGGCGATGAAAATGATGTGTTTCAGGGGGCTTCAGTAGTGGTTTTTGGATATCCGGAGCTTCTCGGGCCAGATTACCAAACCACTCCAATTGCAAGAAACGGCGTTATCGCATGGACGAATCCAAACGGGCGACTTGATAACATCTTTTTGGTCGATGCGAATATTTTCAGTGGAAACAGCGGCGGCCCGGTTTTTCACACCCCCTCGGGGATTACGCGCAATGGGAGCTTCAGGGTCGGAGGAGCGGCGAAATTAATAGGAATCGTTTCGAAAGACGCTTTTGAGGATGCCCAAGTTCGGGCCGGAGACAATCCAGTTGGTTTCACGAATCAACAGACGGGGCTAACGACACCGATGACGGCAAAGGTGCTAAATATAGGTGGCATCGGAATAATCGAGCCTGTTTCAAAGGCAAAAAAGCTCATTGTGGATACATTCCACGTCGCTTCTACGCCGTAATTCTAAGTCGCTATTTTGTAGATGGCTTAGAGCGAAACGTCACTCGGTCGCAGCCCTTACAGAATCTTGTCCATACATCCCGTTGTTTTGCTTCGCCCATGCGAACGGTCTGACCGGTTGTCCACTGCGCTGTTTTAAGGATATTCACGTCTAGAGCTACTCGGTATTCATCGAATTCTGTGCTTCCACATTCGCATTTTGATATTTCCGGCATTTCATCCTCCAAAAGGGAAGGTAAACGTAAATGACAGTTGAAGAATTTCTGAAAACACTACCAGAAGGAGAGCGCGACGAAATGGCATCTTTTTACTACAGCCGTGTTCCGTATCGTTTTACTCTCCGGGATACAACAGATGAAAATACTTCTCGGCCCGCTCGTTCACTCCCTGTTTCGTCTGCTGCTCACTCAGTCTAGCGGCGACTACTTCTTGTGCCCGCTTCCAAATGGCATCCGCCGACTCTCCCGATTTCGGGGGATATGCGGCATATCTCTTTTTGAAGTCTTGAAAATCTCCATCGTCGCCGGTTTCTGCTTTACCATTCAAACGCAATACCACCCCGCCAGCGACCATGTGACAGACGATCATGAAAACATAATCATCAGTAACAACAGCGTTAGGTTGGTCATCCCCAATTGCTTGCGCAGAGCTAGCTATAAATTGGTCAATATAGGGATTGTAAAGAATGTTCGGTCCAACGAAGCGCACATTTAGGATGCCGTCCTGCTCCATCAATTCAGCGTGGGCCGCTTCGTGTAAACATACTTCGCGCCCGCAGCTTCGATCTGCAAGAGATTTCTGCATTTCGGCATGAATATGTAGAAATCTGCGATCTTGTGTTTTGCCAAAACGAGCCACGCTGGAACAGTCAATTTGAGCGTCCATAATTAAGCCGCTATTTTCTCCTGCCGATTTAGCAATGACACCATTTCCTCAAGAGTCCAGATGTGATCTGCAACCCCCGCTTCCATTGCGGGAGTGACGCGCAACGTCTGATGCACCCGGCAAAAATTGTAGTGCATAAAGTGAATCGCCACGGAATACCGCAGATTATCAACCTTCTTTGAAAATGCATTTGTCAGCCGCGTAAATCGCCGCATGTTCATCCGCATCGTCAAATTCTGCCGCTCCACAAAGCTTGTGGAGATGTGCTTAATCCGTGGTTTGCCGATAATCGGTATTACCCGCGCCCCGATGCACTCCGCTGGACTATATCCCCGATTTGGCCCCGAATCATTCCCGTACATTTTCACCAACATGCTGTAGTCGATATTCGACCCAAAAGCGCTTTCCACTGCGTCCAGATACACGCGCAGACCGTCGGTAGTCAATTGAATCCGGTGGTTCAAGCGTCCCGCCAAATCCTCTATCAGAGCGAACGCCGTTCCCGCATCCCGCCGTCCGACTGCCCAGGTCGGAATCAGTTTCGAATCTGCATCAATCGCTACCCACGTCCAAACATCCCCGAAACCAAATTGCCCTTCCTTTTCTGCGGGCACGTTCTTTTGCTTCGCGTAGCAAAAATTCCAAATTTCGTCGCATTGAATCCGCTTGCAGGGCAGATTGCGGAACACCTTCCGTTGATATTCCTCGCAAACCTTCCCTAGCTCCGCGAGCAACTTCAGGATTGTGCCTTTGGCCGCGCCCGTCATGCGCGACGTGGCGCGAACCGAATTGCCTTCTACGAGTGCTGCGATGATCGCTGCGCGGCGCTGATTGTTTAATGTATTCATGAGGTAATTCTATGCCTATCGCTAAGCAGCGTAAAGATAAAATATTTGACTTATAGATAAAGTGTGGTAATTTTTATTTAGCTTGGCAGGGAGGCCGATATGTCGGTTGAGGACAGCATTATCGCGACAGCAACTGAACTCAAAAAGGCTCGTGAGCACGTTCGTCAGTTGGAAGAAAAGCTTCGCGAACTGGTGAATTATTCCGTCAACCAACCGATCAGCGGATTTAACAGGCTGGTTTCTCTGTCAGATCTGCTGAAACCTCAGCCAACCAACGACCCCATGCCGGAACGGATTATGGCGCTTATGAGCGCGAACTCACCCGAATGGTCTTATGCGTTCAAAGACATTTTTCAGAACATCAACGCCAGCGCTGAAAATGAGCCATACATAAGGTCTCTCTTGTCCCGAATGGTTAAAGAGGGCCGAATTGAAAGTCGCGGATGGGGCAAGTACGGAGTAATCACTGAGAAAAAAGAAAAACCCAAAGCCGGATAGCCTTGGGCCTCTCTTTGCTGATTCTCACAGTTTTCTGTTCTCTGGTGTTGAAGCACCAGAAATCCAAAACAGAAGAAAGGAGAACTAGTCGTGCCAACAAACTCGATACTGTTTAAAAGCGCTCTTGGGAATATGTCGGTTCCCGCGCCCCTGCTCATAAGATGACGAATTCCCCGCTTCGGCGGGG
>Ga0302325_10018768_pt1 | contig 14559 bp, 12 predicted proteins | sample Palsa_T0_2_FD_201948 | JGI IMG/M metagenome (GOLD analysis project Ga0302325, IMG submission 201948) | Peat permafrost microbial communities from Stordalen Mire near Abisko, Sweden - Palsa_T0_2 | ecosystem: Environmental > Terrestrial > Soil > Palsa > Peat permafrost | place: Sweden: Abisko... | reverse complement strand
CGGCGAACGAGGCGTTCATCGGCGTCTCGCCCGCTTCGAGGTGGCGCACGATGTTCTCGACCATGACGATCGCGTCGTCTACGATGACCCCGACCACGAGCGCCAGAGCGAGCAGTGTGATCGTCTCGAGGTTGAAGTGCAAGAGCGCCATCACGCACGCCGTACCGAGGAGCGAGACCGGGATGGCGACGGCGGAAATCGTGGTCGCTCGCCAGTCGCGCAGGAAATACAGGATGACGAGCACCGCAAGCACGACCGCGATGCCGAGCGCTTCTTGCGTGGCGCCGGTCGCTTCACGAATGAACGTTTCTTGCTCGGCCGTGCGCGTGATGCGCAACGCCGGATTGCTCGCAGCGATGTCGTCGATTGCCTTTGCGGCCGCGCTCGCGACGTCGAGGGTATTGGCGGCGGCGCGCTTGACGACGCTGACCGCGACCGCGCGCTGGCCGTCGACGCGGTAGACCGACGGATTGGCGCCGGTCGTCGTGCCGCCGACGACGTCGACTTTGAGGACGCCCGGTATCGCCGCGAGTTTGGGAACGACCTCGCGGCCTGCAATTTGCGCGAGCTCCGCAAGCGAGCGGCCGGTCTGCGTCAACGCGTAGGTCGTCACGGGGATTTCGTTGAGGTCTTGGCTCGCGATCGACGTCTTGACCCCGGCCGGCAGCTTGACCCCGGCGATCAGCGCCGCAACTTGATCGTGGCGCGCCGCGAGGCTCGTGCTGACATCGAATGAGATGTCGAGCGCGACGAATTGCGGATACGTGAGCGAATGCTCGCGCGTGACGCCTGTGAGCGCCTTGAGCGCCGTTTCGATCGGAATCGTGACGCTGCTCTCGTTGCGGGCGACGTCGATTTCGTTCGTGTTGACGGTGACGACGACGACCGGAAAGGTGATGTCCGGAAAGAGCGCGAGTTTTAGGTGCGCGAAGGCGATGACTCCGGCGATGGATAGTGCGGCCCAGAGCACCAAGGTCGCCACCGGAAAATCGATGGCGATCTGCGAGATGCTGAGGAACCGCTTCAGGGTTTGGCCAGACCGAGCTTGAAGCGCTGCCGGCTGGTCTTGGAGACGAGCCATCGCGTGGTCTTGTTACTTATCGTCGAAACCGACCCTGCGAGAATGAGGGAGCGGACCTCGGCCCGCGAGATCTTCACCGCTCCGCCGGATTGCAGCATGGCGGTCGAGCGCTCGATCTCGCGCAGGGTCGCTACCGCGAACAAGATCGGGAGCAGGCAGAAGAGCCGGATCTGGACTGCCATCTTCGGGATGGAGTTGAAATAGTCGAGCGATTTGCGGATATCGTCCTTCGCAAGCTGCACGAGCGCGACGAGCGCCTCGCGGTTCTGCACGCGCCAGTCGCCGTGCAAGATCGTCTGATGGCTCGAACCGCGAGCCCGCAGCAAATCTTCGGGGATGTACGCGGAGTTCTCGTGCTCGATGTCCCAGGCGATGTCTTTGAGGATGTTGATCGTTTGTAGCGCTTCGCCGAACGCTTCGCAATTGACGAGCATGCGCTCGTAGTCGCGCTTCTTCACGAGGCGCGAATGGCAGTACCACAGGTCGGTCAATAAGTGGCCGACCGTGCCCGCCACGTAATAGCAGTAACGCCGGTACTCGGGCATCGTTTGAATGCGGATGCCGTCGGGATAGCGCCCGACGAACTCGCTCATGCCGTTGGTCAATTCGCGCGTCCACTTCTCGACGATGGCGCCCGAGCGCGTGGGCAGCGAGCGATGGAGTTCGAACACGAGGGTGGTTCCGGCCAACAGGTCGAGATATGACGCGTCGGCGTGGATGTCGGATGCTTCGGCAGCAAAGCGTTCCGCTTTGGCCGGGTCATCGAAGCACTCCAAAAAGTTGGCGAGCAGTTCCTGACGGCGTGCGGCTGTCGCGCTGCCGTCATCTTCGACGGTATCCGCGATCCTGCAAAGGAGATAGCCCACGAGCACGGCGCGCCCGAGATCGCCCGGCAAGACGCCGATTCCGATAGCGAAGGTGCGCGATACCCGGCTGATGATGCCCCGCCCGAAATCGAGCGCCGCACGCGTCTTTGGGTTTTCCGCCATTCGTTGGTTCCGTTCGCTCCTTCTCGTCTGTTTCACCGCTCGGGCCAACCCCCCAATACGATAGGATGCGCCGTCTGACCCCCGCCGGTGCTCGCTACCGCCGCAGGACTGCGGGGAGTCTGCGGCACACACGAAAGCATGCAAACCGGCTTGAACGAACAGGCAGCGCCGTTTTGCGGGGCATGCGACGGGTTTCCCTTCCGGAACCTAGCGCCGCAGGCGTTGGGCCGATGACTCGAAGCGCCTCCACGACGACCCGCAACATCCTCTGCGTTTTCCCGCACTACTCGCCGTCGTTCGGGACGTTTGAGAACGCCTACCCCTTCGTCGGGGTCAAGGCGTTCATGCCGCCGCAAGGCATCCTCGTCATTGCAAACTACCTGCCCGAGAACTGGTCGGTACGTTTCGTCGACGAGAACGTGCGCCGTGCGAGCCCGGCCGACTTCGCGTGGGCCGACGCCGTGTTTGCGAGCGGCATGCACATCCAGCGACCTCAGATCAACGAGATCAATCGCCGCGCACACGCGCACGGCAAGCTGACGGTACTTGGCGGCCCCTCGGTTTCCGGCTGCCCCGAGTATTATCCCGAGTTCGACTACCTTCACGTTGGAGAACTCGGCGACGCGACGGACGCCCTCATCGCTCGCCTGGAGCAGAGCGTGGCGCGGCCGGCGTCTCAAGAGCGCTTCGAAACGAAGGAGCGCCTTCCGCTCGCGGAATTCCCCGTCCCGGCGTACCACAAGATCGACGTCGCGAACTACTTTTTAGGCAGCGTACAGTTTTCGAGCGGCTGCCCCTACCGCTGCGAGTTCTGCGACATCCCGGAGCTGTACGGGAACAACCCGCGTCTGAAGACGCCCGAGCAGATCGTTGCCGAGCTCGATGCGATCCTCGCCAACGGCGGGGAACGCGCGATCTACTTCGTCGACGACAATTTCGTGGGCAACCGCAAAGCCGCAAAAGAACTTCTCCCGCACTTGATCGCGTGGCAGAAACGCAATGGCTACGCCGTGCAGCTCGCCTGCGAAGCGACCCTCAACATCGCGAAGTCGCCGGACCTGCTCGCGATGATGCGGGAAGCGTACTTCTGCACGATCTTCTGCGGCATCGAGACGCCGGATCCGGTGGCACTCAAAGCGATGCACAAAGAGCAGAACAACATGATGCCGATCATGGAAGCGATCGGCATCATCCACTCCTTCGGCATGGAAGTGGTCTCGGGCATCATCATGGGCCTCGATACGGATACGGTCGACACCGCCGACCGGATTCTCGAGTTTGTCGAGCTTTCGAACATTCCGCTCTTGACGATCAACTTGCTGCAGGCGCTGCCGCGCACGCCGCTGTACCGGCGACTCGAGGCCGAAGGCCGGCTAGTCGACATACCGGGCCGCGAATCGAACGTCGAGTTCAAGCTCCCCTACGAGCAGATGGTCGCGATGTGGCGGCGCGCGTTCACGGCGGCGTATACGCCCGAAGCGATCTACCGGCGCTTCGAATATCACCTCGAAAACGTGTTCCCCAACCGCATCACACCGCCGAATAGCCCGCAGCGCGTCAATGCGCGCAATATCCGTACGGCGCTGCGCATCCTCGGTAACCTGCTCGTGCGCGTCGGCGTCTTCAGCGATTACCGCGGGGTCTTCTGGAAGATGGCGCGCAAAACGCTCGCCAAGGGCGACGTCGAAGCGATGTTCCACATCGGCATGGTCAGCCATCATTTGATCACGTTCGCGCGCGAGGCCGCCGCCGGCAAATTCGGCGGCTCGTTCTACAATCAGGACACGCGCGACAAAGTCGAGGAGCTTCCGGCGCCCGAGCTGCGCTCGGCTTAGTACACTAGCTTAGGGTCGTACCGCCTTCGGCCGTAGGCGCAGGAAGAAGAAGAGACCGGCGAGTCCGGCCAAAAGCGCGGCGACGAAGCCCGCGAGCAACAGACCGCGCTCGGTGATGATGCTGAACCCGCCTTGTCCCGTGCAGCGTTCGTACGCGGTCGACGACAGGTTGTCGACCGCGCACCAGTACGAGCGCCAGTTGCTTGGCTTGATTTCGGGCGGTCCGCCGCCACTATAGAGTCGCGAAAACGTGGCGCGCAGCGCGGGGTCGCGCGCAAGGCGGCCTTGCAACGCTTCGAGCTCGGGAACCGTGAAGCGCGCGACGCCGAGTGCGCGAAGGTCGCCCAAACGCAGCCACTTGCGATGCACGTACGACCATTCCGTCGCGTCGTTCAACGTGGCGTCGCTTGCGACGTCGAGCGTGAGAAATGACGGGCCGTTGTTGAAGATCGGGGACACTGATGGGACCAGGAGCATCGGTACATGGCCGTTGCCGTTGCTATCGATCCGAAAGCCGAACTTGTGCGTGTGCCCGGCGATCGCGAGCGTAACGCCGTGGCGCGGATCGGTGATGGCCGCATCGAGGCTTTCGCGCGCGCTCGGCTTCAGAAACGGAAGGATGCCGAGGTGGTGCGCGAGATACGTCGTCGAGTACGCGTCGATGCCGGGCGGAATGTGGAACAACACCCACGTGCGCTCGCCCGCTTTGCCTGCGTCGAGATCGCGGCGAAAGCCTGCGATCACCTCGGCCGGCGCATCGACCTGCCCTGCGCACGAATTCCCATACCGCAGCGAGCCGACGACGTCGTTCGCGACGACGACGCGCAGGCCGGGCAGCGGGAGCCGGGCGACGTAGCCCCCATCGTGCGCGAAGCGTTTCGCAAAATCCGGCGCCGCCCCGCGACGGTTCACGAGGGGCTCCCATGCGTTCGCAATCGCAGCGAGGAACGGTCCGTCGATCGGCACTTGATAGTCGCCGCAATTCGAGTCGTTATTTCCGAGCGTAATAAGGAACTGCGCGTGCGGGAACGTTTCGTTGAAGCGTCGCGCGAGCTCCACGAACGTCGGCGTCGCATCGCGATCGGGCAGCCCGTGCGCGAGAAAATCGCCGGACAGGAGAACGACCGGAGGGTTCGGGTCGACCAGCCGGGCTTCCGCAAGCATGGTAAGGAGAAGCGAGAAGTTCGTATCCTTGCCGAAGCGCGACGGCCGCCGCGACGGTCCGGGCCCGTAATGGACGTCGCTGATCGCGAGCCACGGCGCTTGCGCCGCGCGAGCCGCTGCCGGCGCGCCGGCCAAAGACGCAGCGAAAACGAGGGCGGCGACACGCCAACGGGGGGGATCGGGGGGCTTCGCCGCCCCGATCTTAAAGGGGGGATCGGGGGGCTTCGCCGCCCTGGTCTTTCGCAAGGTCACGGCGGTGCTGTTCTGCGCTAGCGGTCGTCGCGCTTGTCGCGAGGGTGGGCGTCGTCGTAGGTCTTGCGCATGTGCTCGACCGAGACGTTCGTGTAGATCTGCGTCGTCGCCAGGCTTTCGTGGCCGAGCAGCTCCTTGATAGTCATGATGTCGGCGCCGTTTTCGAGCAGATGCGTTGCGAACGAATGGCGCAGGACGTGCGGCGAGGCGTGGAGGCGGATCCCGCTGAGGCGCTCGAAGGTTTTCACGATTTCCCACACGGCGCGAACGCCGAGCCGCGTGCCGCGGCGGCCTACGAAGAACGCTTCGTCGCTCGAGCGCGGGCGGTGAGCGAGGTAGAGCGTCATCGCATCTGCGGCGGCCGTGTTGATCAGCACGGTGCGCTGTTTGTTGCCTTTGCCCGTGACCCGCATGACGCGCCGCTTGAGGTCGACGTCTTGGAGGTTGAGCGAGGCGACCTCGGCCCGGCGGATACCGCTCGCGTAGAGCACCTCGAGGATCGCCCGGTCGCGCAGCCGCTGGAACTCGGTGCGGCCCGCCGGGGGCGGCGTGCGGAGCAGCCGCGCGACCGAATCCTCGTCTAATACCGACGGAAGGCGCTTGGGGAGCTTCGGGGAGTCGACGCCGACGGTCGGATCGTCGTCGCGGCGCCCTTCGACGGTGAGGTAGCGATAGAACCGGCGCAGCGCCACGAGCTTGCGCCGGATGGCGGCGGGCTGATAGCGCCGCTTGCCGGCGAGATCCAAGACGAACGCTTTGACGTCGGAGCGCTGAGCCGTCAGCAGATCGCGCCCCAGAAACTTCGCGAAGAATTCGAGATCGCGGGCGTACGCTTCGCACGTTCGCGCCCCGCGCCCGGCGCCGTAGTGCAAGTCCGTCACGAACGCCGCCACCGCCGGATCCTCGGGCGCGTAAATCACCTCATCGCGCCGCGCCCCGCCGCGCCGCTCAACCGCTTTCCCCGCCATTGCACGCCGTACTTCTCCACACGAAGTCTACATCCTAGAATCGTAGTTTCATGATGTAGCATCGGTGTGGAGAAGTAATGGCCGGCCGCCCAGGTGCTACATCATGAAACTACGGCCGCCCGGCGCGTGCGGAGCGGGTTGCGGTCGACGATGTAGCATGAAACTACGGCCGCCCGGCGCGTGCGGAAGCGGGTTGCGGTCGACGATGTAGCATCGGTGTGGGGAAGTAATGGCCGCCCAGGTGCTACATCATGAAACTACGGCCGGCCCGGCGCGTGCGGTGTTGGTCGCGATCGACGCGGGGGGCGCCAGGCGTATAGCGGGGCGGGTGGCGGGCGGCAGCGGCCGTTCCGGCGCTGCTGGACTTGGTCGTAATCGCGGGTGGGGCGGGGGTTTGAGCGAAGCGCGCTCCATGCTTTTTCGAATAGGCTTCATTGTCGCATTGGTTTTTGGCGCGGCGGCGCCGGCTGCGGCGGCCAGCCCGGGTGCGCCGATTATGGGGACGGTAAACGGCGTCGTGAGTTCTTTCAACGTCGACAAACCGGGCTCGGTCGCCGCGTGGTTTACGCCGAGTGCCGTCGTGGTCGACGACTTCGCACCGTACTCGTGGAGCGGAACGAATGCGGCGCTTCGCTGGTGGATGGCACTCGATGCGAGCAACGTGAAGGCCGGTCTCCGCAATCTGCGGATCACGGCGCGGCCCGTCTCTCAATTCGATGTTTCTGGTGATATCGCGTACGTGGTGGTTCCGCTCGATCTCAGCTTTACGGTCAAGTCGAAGGCGGAGCATCAAAGCGGACTGTGGGCGCTGACGTTGCAGCGCTCCGTCGGGCGCTGGGCGATCGTCAGCGCGTCGTGGGCGCTAGCAACCAGCACGTTATAGATCACAAGCGCCTACCGTAGCACGGCGCCGAGGGCCCGACGACGGGAACGCTGACTCCGATCTAAAATGCCCGCGTGAAAGCCCCCTGCGATTGCCGCCGTCGCACGGGGCTTCACGGTGCGGCGCTCTTCCTGGCTCTGGAGGTTTTTCCCGATGACCTGCCCGTCTTGTCAGTCACCGATCGATCCGAGCGTAAAGTTCTGCGGGAATTGCGGGGCCCCGGCTCCGCAAGTGACGCAGGTCGGTTCCTATTCCGAGCCGGTTCCCGAAAGCGACAATCCGAAGGCCGCGATCATCGTGGGCGACATGTCGATCAAGATCGAAGGCGAGCTCGTCCCGGTCGCCGACGTGGAACTCGGTACGCAGCAATCGATTTACTTCGAGCACCACATTTTGCTGTGGAAGAGCCCGACTGTGACGCTCGGATTCCTCGGCCTGCAGAACGCGGCCAAGCGCTTCTTTTCGGGATTGCAGATCTTCATCTCGACGGCGAAAGGTCCGGGGAACATCGCGTTCTCACGCGAGGCGCCGGGCCAAGTCGTTGCGATGCGGCTCGGGCCCGGCCAATCGATCGACGTCCGCGAGCATCAGTTCTTGCTTGCGACGAGCAATATCGAATACAACTTCTTCTTTCAAACCGGCCTTGCGAACGTGCTCTTCTCGCGCACGGGGTTGTTCATCGATCGCTTCACCGGCAAGGGTGACGGCGTCGTGATCCTGCACGGCTACGGGAACGTGTTCGAGAAGACGCTCGGCGCGGGGGAGATGCTCGACGTCGAACCGGGCGCGTGGCTCTGGAAAGACTCGAACGTGCAGATGAACACGATCTCGGTGCTGCAATCGCAGGGCGGCGGTGGCTTGCTCGGGGCGCTCGGTGCGTTCGTCGGCGGATCGGCCTTGACGCTCAACCGCTTCGTCGGGCCAGGCCGGGTCGGTCTGCAATCGATGACCTACCATCCACCCGCAGCCGAGGGTCCTGCGCAGACGGGCGGCACGAGCAACGTCGGCGGTGTCTTAGGCCAGCTCTTCGGCAACGGTTAGCTCAGCGTGACAAGCGCCGCTAATACCACTTCTTGTATTTGAAATATGCGAGGAGGGCGGCTAAGCCCACGAGTTGCGAACCGACGCCGAGGCCCCAGAAGATTTCGGGCGACACGATCGAGTTCACCATCCAGCCGAAGTTCTGGCCGAAAAATCCCGTGATGTAGGTAAGCGGCAAGAAGATCGTCGCGATGATCGCGAGCTGTTTGCTGATCTCGTTCTGACGATTGGCGACGAGCGAGAGGTGAATCTCGAGCGCGCTGCTGATCAAGTCGCGGGCCGAATCGAGCTGATCCATGACCCGGATCGCGTGGTCGTATACGTCGCGGTAGTACCGTTCCTCATGGCCTGCGAAGAAGTCGAACTCGTCGCGCACGAGCGGCTGCAAGACATCGCGCATCGGCACGACCGCGCGTCGCGCGTGGTGCACGTCGTTCTTTAGCTCGAAGATTTCGCGCAGCGTTTCTTTGTCGGCGCGGGGATCTTCCCGTGAGAAGAGCTGCGTTTGCAACTCCGTGATCCATTCCTCGAGGCGATCGCCGATTGCGAAGTAGTGATCGACGACGGAGTCGATGAGCGCGTAGAGCAAGTACCCGGGGTCCTCGCCGAGTTGTCCGTCGTGCGCGGTCCAGCGCCGCTCGATCTCTTCGATTCCGTAGGCCGGGTTCTGGCGAATCGTGATGAGGAACCGCTTGCCCGCGAAGATCGCCATCTCGTGGATGATCATCCGATCGTCCACCCACGTCAGCGGATGAACGATAAGAAAGAGAAACTCGGGATACGACTCGATCTTCGGGCGCTCGTGCGCGGTAGCGGCGTCCTCGATCGCGAGCGGGTGGAGGTTAAATGTTGTGCGCAAGACCTCGAGGTCTGCCGCCGACGGTGCGATGAGGTCGAGCCATAAGAGGTGATCGGGTTCCCGGGCGGCGCCGGCTACGTCTGCGACGTCGTGGAGGACCGTGCCGGTGCGCTTGCCCGCACGAAACGTGACGCATTGCAGTGCGGGCGACTCGAGGCTCACGGGCGCTGTGCGCTAAGAGACGTAGCTTACGTTGACGCTAAAGCCCGCCGCTTCGGCGCGGGCCACGACCGACAGCACGTTTTCGATCTCGTCGTCGATCGAGGAAATTTCGCGTGCGGAGATCCCGGCGGGTGCTGCGTTTTCCCACAGCACGCGGCGCGCCGTTTCGAGCGCCATGCGCAGACGTTGCGGGGTAGCTTCGAGGACGGGCCAATCTTCGTAAGAGCTCGCCGGCACGACGCGCCAGCCGTTGCCCGAGTACTCGTCTTCGTCGACGTTGGCGTTGGGAATCGCGCTCAGCACGTCGGTCGCGTCGCGGTCTGCCGGGTGCATCTCAAGGCCGATGTCGGAAAGCCGCACGACATAACGAAAAAATGCCGTGCCTCCGACGCTGTAGGTTCCAGCCGGTGAGCCGACATTGACGTGAATCATCCTTGCGCGAAGTTCGCCTATGGAGCGGCCCTACCTCTGCCCCGGAGCGTTCGGCCGATTAGTGTGCGGCGCTCCCGGCGAGCGGTTTGACGGCCGCGGCAAGCGGTTCGACGGTTGCTCCGTTCGTCGAGATACCTAAATGGAACACGTCGCTGTCGATCGCTTCTCGCGCGAACGCCGCCTGCATCGCATCCCCAATCGACTGACTTTCGCCCGAGACGAGGGCGATGACGCTCGGGCCCGCGCCAGACAACGAGAGCGCCAGGAGCCCGGGCATATCGAAGGCGAGCATTTCGTCGAACCCCGGCACGAGCGGCGCGCGATACGGCTGGTGAACGCGGTCCGCGGATGCGACCCGCAACTGCGAGAGGTCGCCGCTTGCTAGGGACGCCGCAAGCAGCGCGGCTCTTTGCAGGTTGAAGACGACGTCTTTGCGCTCGTAGACGGCCGGCAAGAGGGCGCGAGCGGCCGCGGTCGGGAGGACGATGCGCGGCGTTACGACGACCGCCGAGAGCCCGGCGGGCGGCGCGAACCGTAGGTAGGCCGGCGGAGCACCCTCGGGCATCGCTGCGATCACGACGCCCCCGAGCAGCGCGGGCAGCGCGTTGTCCGGGTGGCCTTCGAGTTCGGCAGCGTGACGGGCGAGTTCTGCGATCTCCGGGTAGTCGGGTGCGAGCACCGCACCGATTGTCAGCCCGAGGACCGCGCCCGCGGCGCTGGCGCCGAGGCCCTTGCCCAGGGGGATCTTGTTCTCGACCAAGATCGAGACGTCGGGACGGGCGCCACCGAGTACGCGGTCCATCCCGCGGACGATCTCGTTCTCGAAGCCGGCGTTGGTGGGGACGTACGTGCCGGCTTTGAACGAGACCGAAAAATGCATGGCGGGCTGTACGGTTGCGCGCACCCACAGGTCGAGCGCGAGCCCGATCGCGTCGAAACCGGGCCCGAGGTTCGCGCTCGATGCCGGCACCGAGACGACGAACGCGCCGCCCGGGGGGATCGGGGCGCCTCGCCGCCCCGATGTTAACGAACGCTTAGACATGCGCGCTTCCGACCATGAGCGTGGCCTCGTCGATCAGCGCGCGCAGCGCTTCGGCGGTCGGAGCGCTGCGGATCGGGTTTGCATACTTCGCCTTCGATGCGTGATATGCAGCGGCGTACGCGCCGTCTTTGAGGACGTGTCCGGTGAGTATCAGCACGACGTCGGCATCGCGATCGATCGTTCCCTGATCGCGCAGCGCGCATAAGCCCGCAAGCGATGCAGCCGATGCAGGTTCGCATCCGACGCCGTCGCGACCGACGATCGCGCGGGCATCGGCGATCGCTTCGTCGCTGACGTCGAGCACCGTGCCATCCGACGCGCGCACTTCGGCGAGCGCTTTGCGCCACGATGCGGGCGCGCCGATTTTGATCGCCGTCGCCGAAGTCTTGGCGTGCACCGGCACGAGTTCGCCGCCGTCGCGGAACGCCCGCACGAACGGAGCGGCGCCCGAGGCTTGAACGACGGCGAGCCGCGGGATGTGATCGATGAGCCCGAGCGCGTGCGCTTCTCGAAAGCCTTTGCCGAGGGCGGTCGTATTGCCGAGATTGCCGCCGGGAAGTACGACCCAGTCGGGTGCGCGCCAACCACGCGCTTCGAGCAGCACGAATGCCGCGCACTTCTGCCCTTCGATGCGATAGGGGTTGACGCTGTTGACGATTGCGACGCGCCCGGGATCGAGCGTGCGAACCAGCTCGAGAGCGCGATCGAAATCGCCGTCGATCGCGGCAACGTTTGCGCCGTAATCGAGGGTCTGCGCCATCTTGGCTTCGCTGACACCCACCGCGGGCGAGAGTACGAGCGCTGAGATTCCGGCGCGGGCCGCGTACGCGGCCATCGAAGCGGCCGTATTGCCGGTGCTAGCGCACACGGCGATTCGCGCTCCCCGCGAACGCGCGTGCGAGATCGCCACGGTCATCCCTGCGTCTTTGAACGACGCCGTGGGATTCATCCCGAGGTGCAGGTATGCGAGCCGCTCGGTGCCGGCATAGTCGGCGCCGCGGTGTGCGTCGTAGAGTGGAAGCACGTTCTCGTACAAGGTGACGACGTGTTCGCGCGCGATCGCAGGCAGCAACTCGCGAAAACGCCAGACACCGCTGCGGTCGAGGGGATCATCGGAGGCGCGCCGCGCGCCGAACGTGTGCTTCAGGGTCGCGGCGTCGAAGGCGGCCGCCTCTAACGTGAATGCCAGCAGGCCGCCGCAGGCGTCGCAAAACAGCGTATCGGACGCCGGTGCGGCGCATTCGCTACAAGCCAAGAGCATCGCGCGATATTGGCGTTCCGCGAGGGTAGGGCCTACGGTACGCGCGTGATTGCGCCGTCGGCCGCGGACGACACGAGCGCGGCGTATTTCGCCATCACGCCCGTGGTGTAGCGCGGTTTCGGGGGCTGCCACTGCGCGAGCCGTTCTGCGACGTCTGCGGCCGGGACGGCCATATCGATGCGGCGCGCATCGATGTCGATCGTGACCACGTCGCCGTCACGTAAGGCAGCGATCGGTCCGCCGAGCGCGGCTTCCGGCGCCACGTGACCGAGCATCAAACCGCGCGTCCCGCCGGAAAAGCGTCCGTCGGTGACAAGTGCGACCGTCTCGCCTAAGCCCGCGCCGACGATCGCGCCCGTGATGCCGAGCATCTCGCGCATCCCGGGGCCGCCGCGCGGACCCTCGTAACGAATCACGACGACGTCGCCCGCAACGACGGAACCCGCCTCGATTGCGTGCATCGCATCTTCTTCCCGATCGTAGATCTTCGCGGGACCCCGGTGGTAGGGCCGTTCGTGGCCCGCGATTTTGACCACGGCACCGTCGGGCGCAAGATTCCCGCGCAAGATGACGAGGCCGCCCGTCGGCTTGAACGGGTGGGCCGCGTCGGAAATCACGAGTTGCCCCGGCGTCTCGACGGCCTCGGCAACTTCTTCTCCGAACGTGCGACCGGTAACGGTTTGCGTCCCCGCGTGGACCAGATTGGCTTCGACCATTCGCTTGGCGATCAATTGAATGCCGCCCGCGCGATCGACGTCGAGCGCGACGTATTTCCCGCCGGGACGCAGATCCGCGAGGATCGGCGTGCGCCGGCTGATCGTATCGAAGTCGTCGATCGAGAGCGGAACGCCCGCTTCGCGCGCCAGCGCGAGCAGATGCAGCACGCTGTTCGTCGAGCCCCCCGAACCGGCGGCGGCCGCGATCGCGTTCTCGAACGCCTCGCGCGTCAGCAAATCGCGCGGCCGCACGCCGCGCCGCAGCAAATCCATGACGAGCATTCCCGCTTCGTAGCCCTTACGCTCTTTGCGCGGATCGGTCGCTCCGGGCGACGCGCTGCCGACGGGAGAAAGTCCGATGAACTCCATCACCATGGCCATCGTGTTGGCCGTGTATTGGCCGCCGCACGCGCCCGCGCCGGGGCACGCGTGATCCTCGATCGCCTTGAGTTCGGCGTCGTCGATCTTGCCGGCCGCGTGCGCGCCGATCGCTTCGTAGACGTCCACGATCGTGAGGTCGCGGCCGTTGAGTTTTCCGGGCGCGATCGAACCGCCGTAGAGAATCAGTGCCGGCACGTTCAGGCGCACGAGCGCCATCGCCGCGCCGGGCGCGGTCTTGTCGCACCCGACCAGCGCCACGATCGCATCGAACATGTGTCCGCGGCCGACGAGCTCGATCGAGTCCGCGATGACCTCGCGCGAGATCAGCGATGTCTTCATCCCCTCGGTGCCCATCGTTATGCCGTCGGAGATCGCGACCGTGTTGAACTCCATCGGCGTGCCGCCCGCATCGCGAATGCCGCGTTTGACGTGTTCGGCCAGGCCGCGCAGGTTGTAGTTGCACGGCATCGTCTCGATCCAAGTATTCGCGACGCCGATGTTCGGCTTGCGCAAATCTTCGTCGGTGAAACCGATCGCCTTGTACATGGCGCGCGCGCCCGCGCGATCGCGTCCTTGCGTGATGGTAGAGCTGTTGGCCGTCATTTCCGCCGCCATGGAGGCGCGAGTTACGGCAAGGGCTGCGGGGTGTCCTCGGCGAGCCGGCGATACCAGCGTACGATCAGCGAATAGCGGACGCACTCGAAATAGACGAACGTCAGGAGCAAGAGCGGTGAAGTGAGGACCAGCGATGCGGGGATCTTCACACCCAGAATCCAGAGAACGAGTAGCGCGCAACTCCCCGGCAGGACGAAGATCACGAGTGACGCGGCAACGATGCCGAGGGTCGTCGCGAAGTGGCCGCGGGTCATCTCGTACGACCCTCGTAGCGCACCGCCGACGGCGGAACGCAGTCCGCCCACGGACGCCCGGTCGGGAGCGCGCAAGAGCGCGCCGACCAGGGCTTGAGAAAGCAACACTGCCGCCGCAACGCCGGGGATCACGGCGAGTCCCGTGCCCAAATCGACCATTCCGCCGACGAGCGCGAGCGTTGCGATCGCGATTCCGAAGCGCACGATCGTCATGCGGAATGAGGGTTCGATCAGGCGCAAAGCCGACGGCAGAACGAACAGCACGGCCGCGATCGAGAGCACGAGCACGACGGAGACCGGCGGCTGCGTGAAGAGACTCAGCGGCCGGCCGCTCGCGGCTTCGTTGAGCGCCCGATAAATGTCGACGCGCGGGAATGCGACGAAGGCGCTCGCGGCGCAGACGCCCGCCAGGATCAAGTAGATCGAGAGGCGCTCGCGCATCAGCCGAAAGCCCTCGACCAACGGGGAATCGGACAGGCTGATCGAGCGCGCCGCGCCGAGCGAACTGACGGCCATATACCCGGCATTTCGGCAGCGTCTCGCAGCAGATTAGCCCCGAGCACGCCGCGCGCATCACACTTCGGGGGGCCTTCTCCGCTCCGGCCTTAAATCTAGAGGCGGTGA
>Ga0302325_10018767_pt1 | contig 14559 bp, 16 predicted proteins | sample Palsa_T0_2_FD_201948 | JGI IMG/M metagenome (GOLD analysis project Ga0302325, IMG submission 201948) | Peat permafrost microbial communities from Stordalen Mire near Abisko, Sweden - Palsa_T0_2 | ecosystem: Environmental > Terrestrial > Soil > Palsa > Peat permafrost | place: Sweden: Abisko... | reverse complement strand
AAAACGCTACCATTACTTCACTCCAACTTCACGCTTCGGGAGCGGGACTGCGCGGGACGGTCGTACCAGTCTGGGATTCTGGAGGTGGGCGCATGGCTTTTATCGCCCCGAATCAATGGCATCCATTTTTCAAGAGCATCAATCTTGCTTGGGTTGGGGCGAACGTAAACAGAGAACTGAGTTGGTAGCCAGCATTTCGTCCATGGCCAGCGAGTTTTGCCTCATCGCTTCCAGCAATTCTTGCGGCACCTCAGCGGTCTGACCGTAGCCCAGTGTCAGCTTAGTTTTACACTCAACTGTTCGATTCATCCTTTGAAGACTCCTTTGTAGTGATACGATTGCGGAATGGAAATCGCTGGGCGACCTTCCGCGTACATGAAAAACGGACTAGCAATCGCCCTGTTCGCATTTTCGGTAGCAGGAATTGCAGCACCGCAAGCAAGCCCCCGGCCACCGCTCACGCCAGCAGCCCACATCCAAAGACTAACGGCGGAGCGGGATTACGAAACTCAGCAGTTAAGGTTTCACGAGAGCATGCTCGCAACGTCTTCCTTCGCGGATCGCGCTGATCTGTTTTGCCGCAATGCCGCTGATGCTGCCCTAATGAATCAAAACCCAGGATTTTCAATCGAGTCGCATGATCTGACTCCGCCAGCCGATATTGGAGCGGAATTACAGAAACAGATGGTCGAAGGCCAGCGATCTAAGAATCGTAGAGATTTACTCAACTCGCTCCCGCATGGATACGGTCTTACACTCGATGATCTTAAAACCGCAAACACGCAACTGATGCACGAAAGACCGTCTGCCAGAGAGGCTGAAGTCTTGCGCCAAGAGAAGCTATCGGCCATCAACCAAGCCCTCCTGGACTACATAAAAGAGGCGAGTGCTTGTCATACAGCGGTTCTCTATGGAACGCGGGACGGCTTTGGCGTTATACCGCCATTCCCATTACCAACGGATGACGCATTGCGCAAAGATGCGAAACAGGAACGCGACCGTATCGCGCAAATCGATCAGGAGCTTAGCAAACTGCAAAGGAAATGAGTAGCCCTAACGCTTAGCCTGCTTCTTCTTAGGCTTCCATTTCTTGAACGGACTGGGTGGCAGGGCGCTCTTAGGAACCGTGATAATAGTTTTCATCGCATCGCGGAATTTTTCGAATGCTTCTGGGCCTTCGATCATCTCCGGGTGAGGCTTCATGCCATCATCATCCCACTATTCGTGCAGGCGCGTGGAAAGCTTTTCCATGAAGGCACGAACGTTCCTAAAGATGCTCTCTGCTTCCTCATCATCGTACTTCCCGCGAGCATGCGCGGTGTAGTTTCTCCACGCATCCTTCAAGATGCCGAAATGACTTGCCGCTTGGGAGTAAAACTCCTGCTGCTCTTTACAGTCCGGCATGGCTTTCCATGTCGGATCTTTATGCATGTCTCGGATATGGCTTTCGATTTGATCTATAGCTGGAGCCCAGTTCGTATGGGCAAGTGATACAACAAACACAGCACCGAGTGCGGTTAACCCAATTTCCAGAACTCGCATCAAATGAAAAACACATGCCGTATTGCGCCCAAACGCAAAACAGTTACCCGCTTCTTTGGCGTCGTAGACAATAGATGGAAACGCTTTTGGTGCTTCTACGCCGAACGGAGGAGCCGGTAGCTTGAGCCGTTGAAACGGCTTTGGTAGCTCTACCAGGAGATCCGAATAGTACTTTACCTTCTCCGTCGGCATGTGAAAGAACACTTTAGATTTTAGTTCGGATATGAAACAGCGATGGATTTCTCCAAGACGCGCTCCAACAACCTCACCAGTAATTTGAACGTTTGGCAGATCGTTGGCTATACGCGCTATTAGCTCCTCTGTCACGCTCAGATTCAGGTCTTCGCAATGCTGCTGCAAAGTGGTCATCATATCCCGAAAGCGATCAAAGGTCTTATCATCTAACCGTTGTCGAGGCGCGACTAAAAGGTCCGGCCCGTAGATCCAGTCCTGAATTGCCCGTCCAAGTTCAACATACCGATCCGCCGACACTTGCAACATGACGTCCCATAGGCTCACCAGCCCGTAGGGATTCTCCTGCCATGGCGGAAGGCGGACTGGTAGCGCTGCCCGCTCAGAAACTTCAGGGCTCAGCGCTTCAGCCTGCAATTCTACGTCTTGTATCATGGTATGTCAAGGTAGTTGGTGCCCTTATAAGAGATCCATTTGAGAGTTTTTCAGCAAGTCTCAGGAACTTGCAGATCGAACGCCAAGTGATGGACCGACGGTCGTTTACACTTCGGTAGGAAGCTACTCAGGAACTGAACCGATATCGCACCCGAATGCTTTGGCAAGCCGCCGGCGGACGTACAGGTCTCGCGTACTCAACGCACCACTCCGATAACGCCGGATCGTGTTGTAAACCGGTCCATCATTGTCGGCAATGTCGGTGTCGGAGGTCCATTCCGAATGCTGAGCTAATTTCTGATTCAACCATACGGATCGGACATTGGCGCGCTCCTGGTTGTCCGGATCAGGATCTTCACTCGCTGTTTCAGCTACAGCCTCGCCGTCATCTTGCTCCGTGGAGGGCTCGGTAAGTTGGTCCGACATTGCGCCGTTCGATTGATCATTGTCTTGAGGTAATGGTTGTCCTAAGGCGCCATCCTGAAGAAGATCTAAGACACTTGCAGCAGCGTGCCCCGAAACAGTATCTACAGAACTGGGAGTCGCACCCACGTTATCCAAACGACTGGCCAATCGTGCACCGATCTCATCCCTGGCACGCCGCTTGCAGTGTGCGGCTGCCGCTCCGCAAAGGTCATCGATGCTTCCGGTTACGCTTTCATATGTCTGACCGTTGACTACATGGGTTCCGTTTGCAGTGATTTGGAATGCCAGATCTTCGCGTCGGAGCATCTCGAGAAAAGCCCTAGTACAAGGATCCACGGCATCACGGTCGACAGTTTCGAGACCATACGGGACCGCATCCGAGAGGTCGAGCTCCCTGCCAGCCTGGCGAGCCAGGTTCTCCTCGATGTCGCAGTGATCGGCCCAATGCGTACTATGCTGCCCTGACTGTGGGACTGGAATCGGGTGGATTTTCAGTTTCTCGATTATCTGAGCAGCGATCAGGGAGAAGGTCGCGCGAACCTGCAATGTACGCTGACCGTCAGGATGTATAAGCCAAATCCCATAATCTTCGCTGCCTATATTGGCGTACCAGCGCGCCTGGAGTCGCTCCATTGCCTTGAGGCTCTCAAGCTGGTCGGCTAGTTGCTCCCAACTCGGCCCGTGCGTCATTTCTCCCGTTCCAGCACCCGCCTGATATGCAGATGCCGGCGTCACAAGCTTTCGAATTGCGTAATCCTCAAGTGACGGCCACCCCTGCTCCCATAGCGCCGCCTCGAATTCCCGGTAACGGAGCTGGAAATAGGAGTGGTATGGATGCTTCGGGACAAACTCGTCCCACGTCTTCTTTGCAATTCGTTCCTTGAGTTCGAGCACATCCCGTACTTCGGTGGCAGTTGGCTTTAATTCAGCCTTCGCCCAAGCGCGGGCATCTCGAAGCAGTTCCTCCTGTCTTTCGACCTCAGGACTATTTCGCCCGAGATGCCGCGCGTACAGCGCGTTAAGATCAGCTTCCGCTCTCTTACGCTTGCGTCCAGGGTCGGATAGAGAGTCCGCCATTCAAAGATCTCCTCCTGCCGGGCTGTTCAGGATGGAACGCAGTAGTTCAGTGAGACGTCCGCCGCCGGGTTCTTCTACGTCCACGGACTTTCGGATCAGGTCCAGTTGCGCGGTCCGAACCGGGCTTAGTTCGGCTCCGCTGCATGCGCCAGCGAAAAGGTCCAGCAAGAAGTCGCCTTGGCCGCGAATTTCCTTCGCGCTGCCGTCGGCGAAGTGAAGAATCACGGGATCAGAAACTAATCGAGCTTCCAGCGCCCGGATGCGTTTTTCAAGTGTCATCGTGCTCATCCCAGTCTTCCCCGGTGTTCGACCGGAGCGTTAAATCGAACGTAACACAGGGAGAATGCTTTCAAAACCTGTGCTGAAATCAAACCCGGCGATCCATTTCCCTTCGGTGCTGACGGGACCCACCGCCATTTGCACGGCGCGCCTCTTGAAGGCGAAGGAGACGCACCAACCTGTCCGCGAAATCGTGCGCTTTGCCTGAATCAAGCCAACGACTGCGACGACGAGACCATCGACGCTACTTGGGAAATGTCCGCACCGCGGCAGCGGTCAGAAATTGCCGAACTCATCAGTGGCCCCATCATTCTCCACTCGCCAATTCAGGGACAAACGAATTAGCTCGACCATGTGTCCGCCGCCAGGCTCTTGAGCCGACACTGACCGATGGATTAGGTCGAGCTGCTTGGCCTGAACGGGGCTAAGGTCGGGTCCTCTGTGTGACGAAGCACAAAACAAATCGAGCAGGAAATAGCGCGGACCAGTAATCCTTTTCGTACTGCCATCAGCAAAAACGAGAATCACGGGCTCCGCAATCAAGCTGGCCTCCAGCGCCCTTAGCCGATGTTCCAGTTTCAATGATCTCTGCTCCTAGTCCGAGCCTCGGTTAAGCTTAGGGCTGGAACTGTATAAAACGTAACACGACGGGATTGGTTTATGTTGCCGATAATGCGGAATAACGGCTCGAACATTGCATTGTGATCGCAGAAGGAGTGCAAGCAGCGATGTTGCAAGAACTTACGACCGCGAATCGGCAGCTAACTTAACTCGACTGGCGATTTGAAGAAGCAAGAAACCCACGACGATCCCAATGGCGTCGTCCCGAACATCCCACCATTCGAAGACCTGACGATGGGAGTACACAAGGAACTGTATTATCTCCACAATGCAGCCGATGGTCATGATTTCGACTGCGGCCTCCAGCTGTTCTCGTCTCCCGGTCGCCAGCAGACTCAACACCAAGAAACTGGAGCCGAATGCTATGAAGTGAATGAACCGATGCTTCATTGTGACCGTGTTTTTGGAGTGTGTACCATTGCCTTCACTCGCGTGCAACGTAACCTTCGCCGAACTGGGCAGTAGGGATCCCACAAGCACGGCGGATATCCAGAAACGGGCCAACAATCGCGCCAACCGCCGAGGAACAAATATTCCAAATGCTGAGATTGTATTCGATCCAGCCGAATTCGCTCGGAGCAACAGTGGCATTCATTTCACGATACACGATAAATCCGCCAGGTGAACAGATCCAGTAGTTCTTTTGAATGAACCCGATCCCGGCGCGCACAAATCAGCAGATTTGACGAGCGCCGAGTTTCTCCTGTCGCCGAGTTTCTCCTTGAACGCGCGGCGGAAACGTGGTATTAATTATCACTCCCGTTGCGTGCGACGTCCCGTTACGTTACACACCTACCCGCTGAACGTAAAGGCCTTCGTGTACAACCTGTCATCTGGAATGAGTTCCAGCGTTAGGAGGGCGGTAGCTTGCCCCGACTTCTTTGCGTTCGAGCATCACCAACCGTTCATAAACGCCGGCATGTAGCCGAGCGCACTATCAGGGGAAATCTAGTCGCACTCCTGGATGCGTCCTGGTGGCCGGACGGTCTCGCCTGGCGAATCGAGAACCGTAAATGAAAGTCCTCTTTACCGCCACCCATTTCGGAAAACCAGCGTCTCTGCGGTCCGATTTGTGCCAGTCAGGAATCGAACGAATGCGAACTATTACATCAGTTTGTTCAGACGCCTTACGAAATCCGATTTCACCAATAGTTGTTCGTAAAGCCAGCTGGGCGCGGCGCGGAACCAGACAATTCGAAACTAATTGAGGCAAGATAAACGCGCCTGTGTATGCTGCAGCACTCTTGTGGACGCGATTTGCATCTTTAAAAAAAATCAGAGAAGCAATTGTCCGCGCCTGCACGGCTTTTGGCTCGACAGAAGCTTTAACTACAATGTGCGACGTATTGAAAACAAGACTGCAATGCCGTCGCGTCTACTCCGCAAGAATAACCGCACTAACTGTGAGGCGAATGCTCGTTAAGAATCCCGTATAGTACTAAATAATCCCAAGGTCTGGGAAATGTCTTGCGAGTGGGCGGTAAACATGGTATTACATATCATCTCGTCGTAGATGGTAGTCGCGTCCCGTCACGCGGCTTGGGGCGAGAGCTCCTGACGGCTTAATCGAACGAAACCGATCCCGAACTTGAAAGGGCGGTAGCCTGTCCGAAAGGCTGTGAAGCAAGGGGGATTTGGGCGCCTCTCTGGTTTGGGTCGAATTTTATGGCGAGGTGAACGTCATGGCTACAGAATTCAACGTTGCGGGTGCTTCCCTTCACATGGAACAAGATTCGTTTGCGGAGCCATTGCCTTGGTACGGTATCCGCACACGTTCCAACCACGAGCGCGTCGCTGCCACCGTCCTCAGCGGCAAGGGTTACGATCCATACCTGCCTCTTTACCGCCTCCGTCGTCGTCGGACAGACACTGTTGTTGAAAGCGAGCACCCTCTGTTTCCGGGGTACGTGTTTTGCCGCTTTGACGCGAAGAAGCGTCTTCCGATCCTGATGACCACCGGTGTGATCTCCGTAGTTGGCTTCGGTAGGGAGCCGGCGGCAATTCCCGACGAGGAAATAGAAGCTGTGAAGACCGTTCTTCTTTCGGGGCTTCCTGCTGAGCCTTGTGAATATCTGCGCGAAGGTCAGCGGGTGCGTGTAACAGATGGTTCGCTTGACGGCGTGGAGGGAATCCTCGTCAAAAAGAAAAACCAGTCTCGGATGGTCGTCTCCGTAACGATGCTGCAACGCTCTATCTCCGTCGAAATTGACGGCGACCGGCTCGCCGCCGTCTGACAGTCTCTGGCTGAAATTGTGTTTAGCCGCGCCCTGTCCCGCGTGTAATCTCCCCCTCTCGTGTTGACTGAATCGAAGACCAGGATGGTCAGCTTCCGTCTTACGGCCGACGAGTACGATCGTTTCCGAGAGTTGTGCTCCACTTGCGGTACCCGGAGCGTTTCCGAATTAGCGCGCGCGGCGATTAACTCGTTGCTCAAGCAGCCAGCGCAGGTGCCTCGAGAAGCGCTGGAGTCTCGGGTTACGGAGCTCGAAGGCCGGGTCAAAATACTCCGTTCGGAGTTTAGGAGGTTTCGCCAGGGCGTAAGCAGCCAGGCATTGGATTAGCCCAGGTCGAATCCGTTGGGAATTAAGATTGTGACTTGTTTTCCGAGAGGTTGCTGTCACATACACGTCTTACGAAACCTAGGGAAGTCGGAATTCTCGACTGGCAGCCGTCACCAAAACATCAAACTATGACGTTGAATCGCCAAACCACTACTCACATGCGCAAATCAGCTCTCATCACGGGGATTACCGGCCAAGATGGTTCTTATCTGAGTGAATTCCTTCTCGCCAAAGGCTATACGGTCCACGGTATCGTGCGCCGGAGTTCTAGCTTTAACACGGCGCGCATCGAGCACATTTACGAGGACCCGCATGAGTCGTGCCGCCGTCTCATTCTCCATTACGGTGATTTGACCGACCCCACCGGACTTCGTCGCATCATGGAAATGGCGCTTCCCGATGAAATTTATAATCTCGGTGCACAATCGCACGTCAAGGTGTCCTTTGAGAACCCGGAGTACACCGCCGACTCTATCGCCGTCGGGACATTGCGTCTTCTCGATTGCATGCGCGACCACGTCGAACATACCGGGCGCCAGGTACGCTTTTATCAGGCTGGCTCGTCTGAAATGTTCGGCGCGGCGAAGCCTCCACAAAGCGAACTGACCCCGTTCTATCCACGCAGCCCCTATGCCGTTTCCAAAGTAGCTGCGCATTGGTATGCGTCGAATTATCGCGATGCGTATCAGCTATTCATCTCAAACGGCATCCTATTCAACCACGAGTCGCCGCGACGTGGAGAAACATTTGTCACCCGCAAAATTACGCGGGCTGTCGGACGAATCAAATCCGGTCTCCAGAAGAAACTCTATCTCGGCAATCTCGATGCTCGTCGCGACTGGGGATTTGCTGGTGACTACGTTGAGGCCATGTGGTCTATGCTGCAGCATTCTGATCCCGGCGATTTCGTGGTTGCTACCGGCGAAGCTCACTCGGTGCGGCAGTTCCTGGATGAGGCCTTTGGACAAGTTGGTCTCGAATGGCAAAGGTATGTAGAGGTCGATCCCCAATATTTTCGTCCCACTGAGGTTGATTATTTGCTCGGAGATCCATCAAAAGCAGCATCAGCATTCGGTTGGCAGCCCAAGACAACGTTCGGACGCCTCGTTCAGATGATGGTGGATTCCGACTTACGTCTCGCGGAACAAGAACGAATGAGTGACAACCGCCACTTGGCTGCAGCACACGGCTGAGCATGTTTGAGGTTACTTCATGATTTCATCATCTCGGATCTACATTGCCGGTCACCGCGGACTCGTGGGCTCTGCTATCGTCCGCGAACTACGCGCGAAAGGTTTCTCGAAATTGTTGGTCAAGACCCACGAGGCGCTCGAACTGACTGATCGGGCCTCAGTGGACAAGTTCTTCGACGTTGAACGGCCCGAATATGTCTTCCTAGCCGCGGCAAAGGTTGGCGGAATTCTCGCTAACACAACTTATCCTGCCGACTTCATTAGGGACAATTTGACGGTCCAACTTAACGTCATCGACAGTGCGTTCCGCCACGGCGTGACGAAGCTTGCGTTCCTCGGCTCCTCGTGTATTTATCCAAAGCTGTCGCCGCAGCCCATCAAAGAGGAATACCTGCTCACGGGTCCCCTTGAGCCCACTAATGAGTGGTACGCCATCGCCAAGATCTCCGGAATAAAACTGTGCCAAGCCTATCGCGCGCAATACGGCTTTAATGCAATTTCTTTGATGCCCACCAATCTCTATGGGCCCGGTGACAACTTCGACCTGAAGACCTCCCATGTTTTGCCGGCCTTGATCAGCAAGTTCCACGAAGCCCGAACCGAGGGTCGGGCTGAAGTAACAGTTTGGGGCACTGGTACTCCTTTTCGTGAATTTCTCCACGTAGACGATTTAGCTTCTGCCTCTGTTTTCCTGATGCAGAACTACAACGAACCTGAGATCGTTAACGTTGGAGCCGGCGAAGATCTCACTATCTGTGAGTTGGCGCAGATTGTAGCTCGAGTGACGGGCTACACCGGAAAGATTGTGTTCGATCCAACTAGGCCCGATGGTACACCTCGGAAGCTTCTCGACGTAGGGCGGCTTCACGCGATGGGGTGGCGTCATCGTATCCATCTCGAAGAGGGTATCCGCGAAACATACGAATGGTACCTCAGCAAGAACCGTGCCCTAGATGCTCCAAGCCATGGGAGTTCGATGGCCGCTCACGTTTCATAACCCGTTTAACCCCTGACCCAACCCGTGTCGCTGACCTGTCGCAACATGCTGCGTTTCGGACTTCTCGGCTGTATCAGCCTGGGGTTGACCACGTCCGCTCAGGTTCCAGAACCAGACAGCCTGGTTCACCCTGGAGTTCAGTCTGGTTACATTCTCGGGCCCGGCGATCAAATCTCCGTCATCGTCGAAGAGCTCCCGGATGAGTTCGCCAACAAAACCTTTCGTCTCGACACCAACGGCGAACTGAGCCTTCCCCTGATAGGCCGTATCCAAGCTGGTGGCCTCTCAATCGTTGGCCTTGAAAGTGAGTCCAAGGCCCGCCTGGCGCACATCCTCAAAGACCCGCAAGTGACCATCTCATTAGTCAACTTCGGTAGCCAACCCATTTCCGTGCTCGGCGCCGTCAATACGCCGGGCATCCGCCAGCTTGAGGGCCGCAAAACACTTTTCGAGGCTCTTTCCTTAGCGGGCGGCCTTCGCCCGGACGCAGGTTATCAGGTCAAAATCACCCGAGACCTGAAATGGGGCCAAATACCTCTCCCGCAAGCTCGAACCGACGCCAGCGGCCAATCCTCGGTTGTCTCCATTAAACTCAGCGATATCATCGACGCCACGGACCCTACCGAAAACATAGAAATCCTTCCAGGTGATGCCATCTCCGTCCCTCGCGCAGAACTTGTCTACGTTATCGGATCGGTAGTCAAGTCCGGCGGATTCGCTCTGAATGAGCACAGCTCCATATCCGCGCTGCAGGCGCTCTCTCTCGCCGAAGGGCTGCAGAAAACCGCCGCATCCGATAAGGCGAGGATCATGCGAGCCGTACCCGGCTCAACCAACCGGGTCGAAATCGCTATCAACCTGAAGAAACTCCTCGACGGAAAAATCGCCGACGTGCGCTTGGAACCGAACGACATACTCTTCGTGCCCAACAGCGCCAGCAAAGTTGCCGGACAACGCGCGATGGACATTATTGCCGGCACAGCAGGCGCGGCCATCTGGCGTTTCTAAAAGGCTAGGATTCCAAAGCTTCCACTATGGATGATTTGACTTCGCGACCCGAAGAGCAAGGCTCCGTCACGCCGATTGCTCGCGGCTCAAACTTGCCGGCTACGCCGGCCTCCTACTATGTAGGAAACGCTTACGGCTATCCGGCCGTCGAGGGTCCTGATTCGGAAGTCTTTCTCTTCCAATACTGGGCTGTTATTCGCCGGAACCGCCGTGCCATCCTATTGGCCTCCGTCGCCGGCCTCCTGCTTGGCTTCTTTGCCGGTTTCGCGATGAAGTCAATCTACCGCGCCACAACTACGATAGAGATTCTGGCGATGAACGAGAATTTCATGAACATGAGGGAGACCAACCCCGTCGACAACAGTACGGATTCGGATGTGTCTGAGGAACAGACGCAGGCCCGGCTGCTCAGCAGCGTTACGTTGCTCAAACGCGTAGCGGCTCGTCTCGACCCTCAACCTACAAAGGTTTTCACGACGAAACAACCCCACTCCGCTCCTGGCTGGCTGCATTTTCTCAATCTCGATCCTGGTTGGCTGCGCTCTCTTCATCTCGACCCGGCCGCCTCGGATGTTGTTAGCCCTCGCACCCTTCTGGTGGCGAAAGCCGCTGGCACTCTGAAGGTTCGCCCCGTGCTCCATACCCGGATCATTGAAGCCACGGTTGAGTCTCCGGATCCGCGGCTGGCCGCCCATTTTCTGAACACTCTCGCGCAGGAATTCATCGAGCAGAACCAAGAATCGCGCCTTGTCACGACTCAGCATACGGGAGACTGGCTCAATCGGGAGCTGACCGACGCCCGCGACAAACTCCGTCAATCCGAAGACGCCGTTCAGGAATATGCCCGCAACTCGGGACTGGTCTACACAAACGAAACCACCAACGTTGCCACCGAGAAGCTGCAGCAATACCAGCAGGCGCTTTCCAACGCTACGTCGGACCGCATCTCCAAGCAAGCGCGGTTCGAACTTGCTCAGAGCAGCCCGCCCGACTCCCTCGCCGACATTCTCAACGATGCTACGCTGCGCGATCTCCAGGTGAAGATTACCGACCTGAAGCGTCAGGACGCCGAGCTCAGCACGGTCTTCAACCCTGAATTCTCCAAAGTCCGCCGCGTTCAAGCCGAACTCCAGTCTTTGGAGTCTGCATTCGATCGGAACCGGACCGATGTCCTCAATCGAATCAAGACCGACTATGAAGAGTCATCGCGCAGGGAACGCCTTCTGAGCAACGCCTATGACAGGCAAACAGCCGATGTGACCGGCCAGGGTCAAAAGGCGATCCAGTACAACATTCTCAAGCGCGAAGTCGACTCGAACCGGCAATTATACGATGCCATGCTTCAGCAGATGAAACAGGCTTCCATTGCCACCGCCATGCGCGCCAGCAACGTTCGGGTCGTCGATCAGGCCGATGTCCCCACTCTGCCGGTTTCGCCGAATTTCAAGCTCAATTCCGCGCTCGGCCTTCTCGCCGGACTCCTTCTGAGCATAACTGTCGTTTTGGTCCGAAGTGAAACTGACCGCATGCTCAGGTCGCATGGCGACATAAAGCGCTGGGCTGAACTGCCCGAACTCGGCGCTATTCCCAACGCAAGTGGCGCCAGTAGATCCTACTACCTTTATCACTCGCCCCGTCCCGTAGCATCTCGCAAACGCCGAAGCCTTTCTATTTCGACCGCGCCGTCCTCGGACAAGGGGATCGACCTCGCGACCTGGCAAGGAAGCGCGACTTTACTGGCTGAATCGTTTCGCGGCGCCCTGAATTCAATCCTGGCCATGGGTGAAAATGGAAGCCAACCCCGGGTGCTGGCAATTGCAAGCGGCAACCCGGCCGAAGGCAAAACCACCGCTGCCGCCAACATCGCAATAGCCGCTTCCGAATTCCGCCTGAAAGTGCTCGTTGTAGACGCGGATCTCCGCCGACCCCGCTTGCATCAACTTTTTAATCTCTCGAATGAGCGCGGTCTGGTGGACTGTCTGCAGGACCAGATGACGGAAGAAGAAGTGGACTTGCTTGTCCGGCCGTCCACTGTGCCCAATCTTGACATTCTGACTTCGGGAACGGAAACGACCGCGGCTGCCCAACTGCTCACTTCGCCGAACTTCGCAGCGCTCATCAGGCGATGCCGGGCTGAATACGACCTGATCCTGATTGACACGCCGCCGATGTTACAGATGGTGGACGCGCGTATCGTCAGTCGACAGGCGGACGGCGTGATCCTGGTTGCAAGGGCAGGACGGACGGCCCGGGAATCGCTGCTGGCTGCCAAGGAACGATTCCTGGAAGATCGCATTCCGGTCCTCGGCAGCATCTTAAACGATTGGGATCCGAAACGGTCGCCGGAGACACATTACCGGAGCCACGCAACTGTTGACCGGACATCGGGCTGACCCCTCCCTCGACGGGGCGCTTTCCAGCAGCGACCCGCACAACCTTTGGTAATTGACGCATGACTGCACCTTCGTACGCCATTCCCGCCGACCTCGACGCAGCACCCGAATTCGACCTCATCCTCGAACCTGGCCGCGCCGAGAAACATTACTGGCTCGACTTATGGCGCTATCGCGAGCTTTTCATCATTCTGGCCCTGCGCGACATTTCCGTGCGCTACAAACAGACGGTGATCGGCGTCGGCTGGGCCGTGATTCAGCCCGTGCTCACCATGATCATCATGACCATCGTCTTTGGCAAGGTGGCCGGGCTCCACTCCGACGGAAAAGCCCCTTACTCGATCATGGTCTTCGCCGCCATGCTGCCTTGGATGTTCTTCAGCTCGGCGGTCTCCACCGCCAGCCAGAGCATGGTGACCAATTCGAACCTGATCTCCAAGGTCTATTTTCCGCGCCTGATCATACCGGCAAGCTCGATCGTCACCTGCTTCGCGGACTTCCTCATTACATTCGTTCTATTGATAGGCATGATGACCTGGTTCCGCTTCGCTCCAACCTGGAATATGCTCGCGCTGCCCATATTTGTCGCGATCACATTCCTCGCGGCGCTGGGGCCGGGGCTTCTCATTACCGCACTCAACGTCAAGTATCGGGATTTCCGCTACGTGATCCCATTCCTGATCCAGTTTGGCCTTTACGCCACTCCGGTTGGGTTCAGCAGCACCGTGATTCGCCAGAAACTGGGCGAAACGCTGTTCCTTTTTTATTCCCTCAACCCGATGGTCGGAGTGATTGACGGCTTCCGCTGGGCGATCCTGGGCGATAACTCGCCGATCCATCTTCCCAGCCTTATGATCTCCCTTTCGGTGGTGGTCCTGTTCCTGGTTGTGGGTATCGCGTATTTCCGGAAGACGGAAAAAGGCTTCGCTGACATTATCTGATTTCTCTTTGTGGATATGAGCGGGCAAACTGTCATTTCCGTTGAAAACCTTGGGAAGGTTTATCGTCTGAATCATCAGGCAGAGCGCCAGCGTTACGTGGCTCTGCGCGACGTCCTCACAAATAAGCTCAAACGGTTGTTCCGTCCCCGGAGGCGGCCCAATGGCTCCCGCTCCCAAGAGAACTTCTGGGCGCTGAAAAATGTCAACTTCGAGGTCAAGCAAGGCGAAGTCATCGGGATAATCGGGCGTAATGGCGCGGGCAAAAGCACGCTCCTCAAAATTCTCAGCCGCATTACGGAGCCATCAAAAGGCCGCGTGCGCATCAAGGGCCGTGTGGCGAGCCTGCTGGAAGTCGGCACCGGCTTCCACCCGGAATTGACCGGACGTGAAAATATCTTCCTCAACGGGGCGATCCTCGGCATGAGCCGCGCTGAAATAGGAAGAAAGTTCGATGAAATCGTCGCCTTCGCGGAGGTGGAACGGTTCCTGGACACACCGGTAAAGCATTACAGTAGTGGAATGTACGTGCGCCTTGCTTTTGCTGTGGCCGCGCACCTGGAGCCCGAGATCCTGGTGGTCGATGAGGTCCTCGCGGTCGGCGACGCCCAGTTCCAGAAAAGATGCCTGGGTAAAATGGAGGACGTTGCGAGGTCGGGGCGCACCGTTCTGTTCGTCAGCCATAACATGAACGCAGTCGAAGAGCTTTGTAACCGGGCCATTCTGCTGGAAGCGGGTTCGGTCGAAATGGAATCCTCCGACGTGCGCTCCGTACTCAAGCAATACCTCTTCGGGAACTACAGCACTAAGACATCGGTCTGGCTCAATACGGGCGCTAGAAAGAACGACTGGTTCCACATGCTGCGCCTTTCCGTATCCGACGGAGCCCGCGAGCCT
>Ga0302325_10018759_pt1 | contig 14561 bp, 20 predicted proteins | sample Palsa_T0_2_FD_201948 | JGI IMG/M metagenome (GOLD analysis project Ga0302325, IMG submission 201948) | Peat permafrost microbial communities from Stordalen Mire near Abisko, Sweden - Palsa_T0_2 | ecosystem: Environmental > Terrestrial > Soil > Palsa > Peat permafrost | place: Sweden: Abisko... | reverse complement strand
TGGACCAGGCGGTGCGGGGGCACATCAAGCAGGCAAAATATGGAGAATATTTCATCCATCGCACCGGGCACTCGATTGGGACTGAGGTGCATTCGAATGGCGCCAACATGGATGACCTCGAAATCCATGATGAGCGGCGCATCCTTCCCAATTCGTTGTTCTCGATCGAGCCCGGCATCTACCTGCCTGAATTCGGCGTGCGCACGGAGGTCAATATGCTGGTGCGGCCGGGAAGCGCCGAAGTGACTGGTAAAATACAACGAGAGATCGTGACGATCTGAATGGCCAAGCCAGCAATCGATAAATCAAAAAACGCTGCCAGTGAGCCGGAGTATCCGCTCACGACGATGGCGGTGGTTGCGCCGATCGTGGGATGGCTGATTCCGGGGGGCGGGCACATCCTGCTGAAGCGTTATGGGCGGGGCGTTTTGCTGCTGATTTCGGTGGTCTCGATGTTTTTGATTGGCTTGGGCATGCAGGGACGGGTTTATCAGCCGAATGGCGGAGATATTCTCGATATATTGGGATTTGTTGGAGATCTGGGCACGGGCGTCCTCTATTTTGTGGCGCGGATCATGGATTGGGGCAACGTAATGGCGGCGAATGCGGCGGCGGATTATGGCAAGACGTTTCTGATCGTGGCCGGCCTTCTGAACTATATCGCGGCGGCCGATGCGCATCACATTGCGCTGGGGAAGAAATCGTGACCGTTAGTTTGTCGCACTTCTCGGCTGCCGTCGTGTTCGCTTTGTTTGCATCGATCGTCTTTGGCATCACGCAGCGCAACTCGACGATGGAGCAGTTGAAGTATGGGCTTTACTGCTTCGCTATGTTCGTTGGGGGAGTCTTTGTCGCGGGATGGGTGATGGCGATCATTCGGCGGTGAAAGACCTGGCGCGATTTTGATCTCGCAATCCGCGCCGACGGTTGCGGTGCGACACGAACCAAGGCGGCGCGCAAATCGTGTTCATCGAACCCTGGCGTCGCCTAGACGATCTTTCCGGCGGCATCAATCAGTACAAACTGTGGCAATCCCTCACCGGGGAGCGATCTACCTCGCCATCGTCGCGACAGTTGGGCCAGCGTGATTTTCCGTGATTGGCGAGGAATGGATCGGCTTTCTCAGGGCCTTCGTCTTCGTCGACGGTGATTAGGGCAATGCCCTGGGCCATCGCCCGCATGACGCCAGATACCAGCGCGATCCGCATTATGCCTCAACCTCGCTGATTGACCAACGATAGCTCTTCTAAAGGGCGAGTCAGTTAGGATCCGTCTGATTTTCTCATTCCGGCGGTCCGCTTTGCAGGCCGTCGCCAGGGGCCAGGGGAAGATGGGCGGCTCCACTGAGGATGACGCGCTCCTGCAGCGAGAACGTATGCGCGTATTGGTCGGAGTTGATGAGTTGGTCGCGCTGGTCGGGCGTCAGGCCGCGCATGTCGCGGATGGCGCGGTTGACGGCCTGGCGGCGGTCGGGCGACAACTGTTTGAACTGGTTAAAGAGCTGGCGGGCGCGTTCCTTCTGATCCGAGGTCAGGTGCTCCCAGGTTTCCATGCGGTTCAGGACGCGTTCCTGCTGGTCTCGAGGCAGGCCGGAAAAGTGCTGCAATCGTTGTTGCAAGCGGGCTTGCTGTTGCGGCGAGAGCCGGCGGAACTGCGGATCACTTTCGAGAGAGCGGCGCTGTTGCGCGGTCGGCAGATCGCGGTATTGGCGCAGCCAGTTTCCGGCATGGCCGGGCTGGTTTTGCGGACGCGACTCATTGGGCGCTTGCCGCGGACGCTGTGGCTGCTGATGCGGCTTCGGCGGGTGAGGATGTGAATGCTGTTGCGGATGCGATGGGGCCGACCTTTGCGGTTGCATGTGACGGGGTTGGGCGAACGACGCCGTCCACAGCAGAAGCGCTGCCGAACAGCACACGAGTATTTCGCGGCCCAACATACTGGTCCTCTATTCCTGCGCTCTCATGGTCGCGAATCCTACGGATTCGCGGTTACGTCGTCCTGCACCTGCAGCTCGTCGAGCACGTCGAAATCGGCGTACAGGTCGTCGTTTCTGTCGAGCGCCTGCAGATCGCCAACCGCGGTTCCGGGCTGCACCGGCGGACCGGGGGACGGAGGCTTGGTCGCGATGGTTTCAGGCTGATTAAAATACGGACTGTTGCGGAGACCGACACCCAATCCTCCAACAAACAACACGGCGGCTAGCGACATAGCCCACACCGGGCGATGCAACCAGGTTAGCCATCCCACAGACGGACGCGCCATTTCTTCGCGCAGGCGCGCCTGCAGGCGGGTGTCGAAATACGGCGACGGTTCGACCGCTTGCCATTCGTCGAGCAGTGCCATGGTATTTCGCAACTCGCGCAGATGCGCCGCGCAGTCTCTACACGACCCGATGTGTTGACTAACCTCCGGCTCCAGTGTTCGAGCGTCGATGCCAGCGGCCAGTTCCGGCAACAGTTCGCGAATTTGATTGCAATTCATACTCCTACCTCTACTTCCCGGAAACAAATTCTTTCAGCTGCTCGCGCAGGGTTTCGTAGGCGCGAAACAGTAATGACTTGGTGGCGGACTCGCTCAGCTTCAGCACGCCCGCGATCTCGCGATAATCCATCTGCTGATACTTATGCATGATGACGGCTACCCGTTGGCGCTCCGGCAACGCGTTCACTTTACTGCGAATGGCTGCCGATCGCTCCCGCTTCAGAATCTGTTCTTCGACGGTGAGCGAGTCGTCGGCCAGGTCGGGCGTGGTGCCGGTTTCGTGGTCCGGTTCATCGAGCCGCACGGTATTTTCTGCGCGCTCGTGGCGCGTATCGCGTGCGTGGTTCACCGCGAGGTTGGTCGCGATGCGATAGAGCCAGGTCGTAAACTTGGCGCTTGGCTCGTAAGTCGTGCGCGAGCGGTACACGCGTAGAAAAACTTCCTGCGCCAGTTCCTCGGCGGTTGCCGGATTGCGGCAAAGGCGGTACATGAAGCCCACCATCGGCCGGCGGTATTTTTGCACGAGGAAAGCGAAGGCGGATTCGTCTCCCGTCTTGACTCGCAGCATCGCGTCGACATCGGAGAGGGCCTCGGCGGAGTTGGCATCTGCCATCGGCGCGGACGAAGGCGACGGCGCCACAACATTGGGCAGGCCGCGACCCGCAGTTCCACGACCGAGCATGCCGCGATCGAGCATTTCACCACCCAGCATTCCCCGATCGATGGCGACGCTGCTCACCTCAGTGGAAACCCCGGCTTGAGGACAAAGTTGCGCCTCCTTGGCATCGGAGATGGGCGAGGAAGTCTTTTCGTCTGATTTGGTTACGGACTGGGAGTCGGGAGTGTCCGGGGCGGGCATGAAGGGGCGCTAAAGAGAGGCTATCGGGAGCGGAGAAGGCGGTCAAGAGCCTTGCCAGGAGGGGCATTATCGAACTTTGGATGGGTTAAGAGGCAATTGCCGGGATTGTCGAACTTCAGCGTGGTGCATTGCTTTCGAGGTTCGACAGGGCTTCACGGGCCGGGGCGTAATTGGGGGCTGTGGTAAGGATCTTTTCCAGTTCAGCGCGGGCCTCGGCGAGACGACCCATGAGTCCGAACGCGCTGGCCAGGTTCGTGCGGTATTCGGGATCGTCGGGCACAAGTTCAATGGCACGGCGAAAGTGCTCTATGGCTTCCGGACAGCGTCCCATCTCGCAGTAAACCGATCCCAGGTTGTTGTGAAGGGACGCGTTAAGCGCATCAGCCGCGGGATGAACGTCCAGCGCTCGCTGGAAATAGTCCAGGGCTTGTTCATAGTGATGTTCATCCTGCCAGGCAATCGTGCCCAAGGCATTCAGTACGTTCTCGTCATTTGAATTTGCGGCAAGCCTCTTGCTCAGAATGTTCTGCGCTTCCTTCCACCGGCCCAGTTGCAGCAGCAGGCTTCCGCGGACCGACTCGACCTGAGGATCGGTCGGGTCGGCGGCCTGCGCTTTATCGAGGGCGGCCAAGGCTCGCTCGAATTGACGTCGGTCAGCCTCGATGAGGGCCAGTCCGATGTACGCGGAATCGAGCTGATCCCATTCGGGCGGATTCTGCTGCTCGGCGAGCGCGACTCCGCGGAGATAATGCTGCTCGGCTCCTTCCGTGTCTCCTTTTTCGGAGCGAAGCAGATCGGCAACCCGATTCTGCAGATCGGGCGAGTTTGGCGATTGTTCCAGCGTTCTGGAAAATAAAGTGAAGTCGTCCCTCCAGTCCTGGTTGCGGTTGACGGTCTGGGCGAGGTATAGGGACGCCACCAGAATTAGCGAGCACGCTCCGACCCAGGATCTGTAGCCTGCGGGCAACATGGCCAATCCTTCGCTCGCCAGCCAGACGGCTAAGAGACAAAATCCGAGCGATGGAATGTACAGGTATCGCTCTGCAAAGACGTTCCTGCCTAGGGCGCGCAAATTGAGCACGGGAATGAGGGTCAGGAAGATCCAGCTTCCGGCGAAGACTGCCAGCGGAGAACGCTTCCAACCGTATGCAAAGGCGGCGAGGACCAATAGCAGGAAGACAACCGCGGCCAGAGCGCGGGGATCGGACAAGGTCTGGACGGGATCGAATACCTGATACGCGTTCAGATGCAGAGGGAGAAGCAACTCCAGGAAGTATTTGGAGATCAAGTGAAGGACGGTCAGGAAATAGCCGGCTGGCGAGAGAACAAATTTTCGTTGGGAGGTGTAGAGAAATCCCAACGCGTGGTGGCGGAGGGGAAGATACGCCGCCACCACAATCCAATAGGGCAGAGTTCTCCATAGGGCTCTTCGCAGGCGGGCGTTTGACGAAGAGGTGGGTGAGTCACAAAAAAGCAGGTAGGAGGCGATGACGAATGGCAAAGTAACCGCCATTTCCTTCCATAGCATCGCCAGGGCAAAGCTCATGTATGAGGAGAGCCATAGCGCGACCCTCACGAACCTCTTATCGCCAGGTTCGGTGGAGGTCCGCATCGCCCGAAGAAAGAGGAAAAATGCCAGCAGAAAAAAGAGAGCACACCCGATTTCAGTGGAGGCTGAGATCCAGGCGACGGCTTCGGTATGGATGGGATGCAGGGCAAAAAGGACGGCGCCGGTAAAAGCCAGAGTCAGGCGGCGCGTGAGTTGGTAAAAGGTGGCATAGGCCAGAAGGGTTACCACCAGGTGCAGGATGAGATTGACCGCATGGAACGCGCTCGGGCTGAAGCCAAAGAGCTTCGCGGTCAGCCTATACGTCAGCATCTGTAGCGGCCGGTAATAATTGTTTCGGGACGGCGCACCGGGGTGGGAAAAGGACCAGACATCGGAGGTAAACGGATGGAACACTGGCGTTTCGCCTCGGATATCGGGGTTGCGCAGGATCTGCTGCGTATCGTCCCACACGAAATTGTTCTGGAGAGTATTCACATAAGCGGATACTGCCAAAGTCATTAGAACGACAGCGGCCGCGATGTGAATGGCGGCGGGGCTTGCCGGGCGCGTGCTTGCTTCCGTGCTTGCGTGAACGCTTGTCCGCGAAGGAACCTTTGCAGGAACGTGCGGCGGAATTTGGTTTCGGCGCGAACGATGTCGTCGACTGGCCACGTTTACAATCTCTAACACTTTCGAGAACAACTCGGGTGGGATGAATACTAGAGGAAGCTTAGGCTATGGGCAATCGAGAGTGGGGATCGCCAAAGAAGACGCGAGTCTTTCCACAATGCATGCATTGGGGGAACATCGTTTCTTTGCCTTCCACCTTGCGGTCTTTCACATTGCGCTAACTCTGTTGCTGGCTCGTGTCCTTTCGGAATTTTCCAGCGACGGCTTCCGGGAGGCTCTCTTCCAGCTTTCGTGATAGCCAGTCTTGCAGCTCAGATTTGTGCTCTTGCGCAAGAGATACGAAGCGAATGCCCAGATGGCCTGACTTCCGCCAGCAGATCGTGGATTCTGCCACGAAGGAGAATGAATAGTCCGGCAATGTGAACCAAACGTCTACCTTTTCTCCCGGATCAAGGTCGGCCGTGGTACTCACGGCCATACCCCCTTCACTGACGTTTACGGTATCGCAGCGAACTTCGATCTTACTCGGCCGCAGGATAGTAACAGAGGTAAAGACGGGGCAACGGAAATAGCGTCTCCGTTCCCTTAGGATCAGTCCATACGCGGGCTTCAGTACTCTGCGGATCGACTGTGTGGAAAGGGGTCTTTCGAAGATAAACTCTGACCTTTTCCGGACGGCTGTACTTTCTTCATCACTGGCGCTGATGGCAAAGGTCACGGCGGTTCGGTTAGCCGGAGAGACATGCACCTCGTCGAAGAGGGTTCCGGACTGCTCGCCGATCTGCAGATCGACAATAACGGCATCGAACTTTTGGCGGCCCAACAGACTAATAGCGGCTGGTACTTCCCGGCACACTTCCTGCGAAATGGAGAACTCATCGAGAACCTGGCTGAAGTGATCGATTGTGACCGGGTCAGGAGACACCAAGAGCGCAACCCCAATTGCCATGATGGACAACTCCCGTCTTTCTACATCTGGAAAAAGAGTTAATGCTGGCATGGTCTGACGCGTTCGGACGCGGTTAAGTTGCGCTGTTACGAAATCCGAACAGATTCTCAGTAAAAGCCGGGACCGTTCGGGTGCTACCGTTTCCACCTTTTCCCCGGTACTCAGAGATGCCGGGAACCCGACCGTGATTATGCGTCACCAAGGGCTGGGCGCGAGCAGATCGTCGTGCTGCGATTCGCAGCCGCGAAATCGCTCAGCGATCTTGGATCGGCGACCTTGCTCACGCAGGCCGAGCCGCCCGCAATGAACCGCGCACCAGTGGGGGAATTGGGCGCTTGGCCTTCCGCTGAGAAGTATGCTGCCGCAATAATTAACGTTGGCGTCACAATTTGAATCAGGCTCTTCCGGGGCTATAAACGTGCTCGGTGCGCAATCGATGATTGAATGCGATATTTGTGGATCGTGTCTTGGTTTTTGAGCCGTTCCATTGGGCAGAATCGGATAACGCCGACGGGCGGCTTTTCAATGAACTTTCGTTTCTGTCCGAGAAACGGAAGGAACCGCGCAGTCTTTCCCGTTCTTCGCTCAAGTTGACGGGAGATTTTTGCAACTGTATAAAGGACAAGGGCGTTCTGCCCATGTTCCAAGGGCGCTTAACTCAGCGGTAGAGTGCCATCCTCACACGGTGGAAGTCGTAGGTTCAAATCCTACAGCGCCCACCATGTCTTTTCTTGGGCTTGCAGGAAATTAAGCCCGAGATCCCAACCCACAACTCAGCCCACACAATTTTCCCGTCCCTCACTGGATCATCCCCGGGTGGAGCGAACCAGTTCTCGGGCGGGAGTTGCACCCGCTTCACGGCGCACTGTTACGCCAATTACTCCTAGACCAACGGCTATCGCTATGGATGAGGAGAGGTAGTTAAAGGCGGTAAAGGCGGTGGGAGGGGGGTATCGTTCCCGGATTTGTTTCAATTTCCCTGACCTCGATTCCTACTCCGCGCTCTACGGCGCGTGCGACTCGTTTCAATATCACGGCTATCAAACCGCCTAAAACTTGAAGCCACGAATAGTCATCAGACATTCTCTGCACCATAACGAAATCTCTTCCTCAGTAGGTGTTTTACGAAAGATCACAATGAGGATAAGGTGGCTAACATTTTGCACGTCTGTTCCGGCGCAGACGAAGGGATATGCCACTACCTCTGTTTTCGATAGTCCAACCCTCAGAAGTCCAGAACGCTGGAGCCTCTAAGGTGACACCAAACAATCCTACTCGGTAAGAATGTGACCGTCTGTTCCGAACTGCTCATATTTAAAGGAAAGGCGAACAGTGGGCACTGTGCACATGGGAGCGGAAAGCCGCAATGCTGCCTGCCGACCAGAGCTATCGGTGCATCCGTTAATTGACGAGCGACGACTGCATTCTGGCCCGTATACAAGAAGCGGGCATAGAAGGGCGGCGGGACACGAAGACAGAAGAGGGTCGGCTAACTGAATGACGGTGAGTGTCCGGCGATGGCCGTGGAACCTCACCCCAACCGATCGCGCGCCCTCGAACCGACAGCCTAGACTAGAGCCTGCCCCACATCGAGGAACTCATGCAGCATGGCCAGATCACCCTTGGCAACGTGCGCCCGGTTGGGTGCGTGGCGGTCGCCTACGGCGGTCGTCAGACTGTGTCCATGCTGCTTCGACGTGAGGAAGAAAAGGTGACTCAACTGCTCACTCGCCTCGACGGGGCAATCGCCAAAGCCCTCACTGAGGGGCATACGCACCGACGAAGTCAATCCGATCAGCAGCAATACTTGCCCAAAAAATAACGTTCGACTTCCGGATCCTAGGATTTTAGTGGACACTTCAAAATCAAAATACATTGTCAATGTGGTCTCAGCCGAACCTTACCTTGAATCACCTTATCGCTATTCTGCTTAATGCCATCTAAGGTTTATCGAATAAGAACCAGCCGCCGAGGGTACCTGGTAGTGCAAGTGATGTCGCGAACACCGCACAGATCCGGCTGCGTAATTCAACGCCCCTTCCACTCATGACAGCGTAATTAACTTTCGCATAGATAAAGTCAAAACCTATTCGGCGTATCGCGTGATAATAAGTGTGGAATCTCGTCTGGGTCGCGAATAGCAGGACATACACGCTACACCGTGTGCTGTTTTGAACAGACTTAAAATTACCGAGGTCGTAAGTTGAGTTTTCCAGGGAAAGTTGCCTGACCATAAGTGGCAGATTGCATGGCGGCCTGACAACTGACGTGGATGACTCTTCACGTCCCTTGAGACATTAAAACTCAATAAGAATGACTTACCTGGCTAAAGACGACTGGGTCGTTCAGATATGGCGATAGATCGGCCTCACGTCAGGCACTTAAGGACGAGAGCCGTTCTGGCAGACTGAACGGTCAACTGGGCCCGTTTAAAAAAAGGTCTCACTCCATGTCTTCCGTGCGCACCGCCTCTCTCTGTTTTGCTCCCAGCATTATTTTCGCTGCTTTTGGTTTGACTAAAACCAACACACGGAACCGCAGTGGCTGAAATCGTTTCGATGTGCGACGTGGGCGTTGCTGTTTTTGCTCGCCCCGGATTGGCGTGGGCCGTCACTTCCACCGCGTTCAACAGTGTCATAAGCACGCTGCCGACCGGCAGCATCACGCTGCGCGCGCCTTACGGCGTGGCCATGGACGCCTCCGGAAATTTCTACATCTCGAACGGCGGCGGCGGCAGCAGCGGCCAGGCCACAGGGTCTCGGTCTCTGGCGCGAGCATCACCACGAATCTTTTGTTGAAAAGGACACAAGGAAGAATGTCATCCACGCACAGAAACTTTCCCGCGGGCTCTATCCCGGAAATAATCCCATCGCGAACCGGGTATCAGTCTTCCTGTGAACGTACCATTCGCTTTCATGTTGGTTTTATTCTGTTCGTCGGTCTGGTGGTCCGTATACCTTTCTATCTTGCTTTCCGTCCGATCTGGTCAGGAGATAGTGCGTCATATTCCGCGTTCTACGATATGTGGAGACATCATCTATAACTATTCCCATTACCCCATCCGACCCCACTCTCAACCCAAGTTCTTTCCATCTGTGGATGGCCCCACATCGCCTACAACATCCTGGGACTCGGAGCGGTTCCCTGCGAAGTGGATCCGAGCGATTACTGCTGGCAAGCTATGAGAATACACATCAATGTCGGCGATTATCTGGGAAGGGTTTCTTGGAAACTGGCACGTAAATATCCCATAGAGTCGCTTCACAATGTCGCCACGAACTTTCTTGAGGAGAGCTTTACATTTCGATACTGGGATGCAAAACCCGCCGTCGCGGGGTTTGAGGCCCATTCCGCCGATGGTAGCGGATTCACCAGAAATAGTTCCACGGTTGCATTTATAGGGAAGTCATTGAATGTTGAGGCGCCATTACTCACGCTCATGTACGTTGTGACGCTTGGATACTTCGTTTTCTTTCCTATCATTTTTTCTCGCAAAGTGACTGACCATTGGTGGCCCGATGTAACTGTTGCAGCTCTTGCCGTGGCCTCCGTCGGAACGCTTGGTGGGACTTGCGTGCTGGCCGGGCTGAACCGGGTTTATAGCCTGCCTCATCTCGCCATATTCATACTTTGTACAGCATATGCTTTAGAAAACTACTCTCGCATCGTAACCATCTTTCGACCGGTTCGGTTTCTGTGAATCTCGATTAACGCGAATTAGGGTGTGACTGAACGCGTTGGCACCGCTCAACCATTCTTTTTCTCTAGTTCGGCCCAGCGGGTCTAGAGGGCATCTAGAGGGTTCTTCCAAGCGGTAGAACGGTCGGTTCAACTTGTTGATTAGGTTTTGATCGAATGACGCGAAAACTATCCCGAAGGGGAGGGGGAATTTGTCATTGACGGCATTTCCCGACCGAAGAAACAGCTTGATGATGGCCGCGGCCGTTAATGTCTTGCCGGTGCCGGTCGCCATCTCAAACAGGAATCGATCCCTGTCTTCCTTCACAGCCCGCTGCAGGGCATGAATGGCCGTTAGCTGATAAGGCCGCAAGAAACGGAGCTTATTGAGCTGGATGTCGCCAGCACGCTCGGCTTCGTTCTTCCAGCCTGCTTCGGCCGCGTAAGTGGGCCTTTGGGTGAGAACAATGTAATCGCCGCCAACTGTTTCCTCGATAAGACGCTTTGGGTCCGGCGCCATCTTCTGGTAGCCCATCACCGATTCTGGAGTGGGGAACGAGGTGATGATGTAGGGATTGCCGCGATCCAGGTCCCAGAAGTAATGCAAATTGCCGTTTGACAAGATAACGAAACGGCAATTCTGAGATCGAGCGTATTTGCGAGCCTGTTCCTTGCCGACGAGCGGATTCTTATCCTCCGACTTGGCCTCAAGTACGATTAAGGGGAACCCCCTACAATCAAGCAGGAGGAAGTCAATGAAGCCCTGCGCTGTCTCCTCGAAGTCGTTGCCGAAGGCATCCAGGTCAGCGACTTTGATTTTGACATTCAGTTCGAGCTGAATGTTGGCGGGAAGCTCACCGTTGGGAAAGAATCTCCTACCTGCGGCCTCAAACAGCTTATTGATCTTAATGCGAGCGGTAGCTTCTTTCATTTCGGCGCCACTGCCGCGCGCTCGAGTTCAAAAGTATTCATATTCTCCCCTCCGGCTCTAACCGTTCGCTATTTTGCACCTAGCAGAAATGTTGGCGGGTTAGTCCGTCGTTTTGGCAACAAAGTCAGCGTGTTACCAAAGAAGACATTCAAACTCTTGTCATTGTCCGTGGGAAGCAACATTGTACTCCGCCGCAAGAACAATCCGGACATTTCCGGACATTTGCATTGTCTTGACATTGTCGGGCAGAAACGCTACGCTCAAATACAAGGGTATATCATGCCACCGCACACCACACGTTCGGAGAAACTCGATCTACGGCTCACTCGCCATGCAAAACACGCCTTGCAGGCTGCTGCTGCGGTAGCGCATCGTTCGGTGAGCGAGTTTGTGCTGGAGAGTGCCTTGGCACGGGCCGATGAAGCCCTTGCCGACCGGCGGTCGTTCGGTCTTAGTGCCTCACAGTGGAAAGCGTTCCTGACAGCGCTGGACGCCCCTACCCGCTCTTTGCCCCACCTGGAGCGGCTTCTGAAAGAACCGGGATTCTTCGACACCGGATCTCGTCAGTGAACGAAGTTCGTCGCATTGAAAAGCTTCGCGCCGATCATCCAATCGAGAGCTTTGACTGCGGGAGGGAAGAACTCAACCGTTATCTGCTGCGTTATGCCTGGCAAAACCAGCAGGCGGGCGCGGCGCAGACCTACGTGGGGCTCGGGGGCGATGCCGTCATCGGATATTACACGCTTGCCGTGGGTCATGTGATGCGGGAGGAAGCGCCTGAGCGCCTGATCAAAGGGCTGGCGCACCACCCGGTTCCCATCATGTTGCTCGCGCGACTGGCAGTGGATCACCGCTGGCAGGACCAGGGCGTGGGCAAGGCACTTTTGAAGGACTCCATGCTGCGCACGCTGCAGGCGGCTGATATTGCCGGCATACGCGCTTTTGCGGTGCATGCGAAGAACGAAGAAGCGCGCCGCTTCTATCTGAAATTTGATTTCATCCCCTCCCCTTCCGACCCGATGCACCTGTTTGTGCTTCTCAAGGATGTACGAAGGATAGTCGTGAACGGATAGAACATATTTTTCGGCGCTACTTTCCTAAAGGGAAGAGCGCCGTTCATGGGCAGTCTTGATGAATTCCTTCAGCACCTCGGCCTTTGTCTTGATATCTTCCTGCGTAAGGCGCAGTCGGTACAGGCCCCATCTCTTGTTGTATTCCAGCGTTTCAAGCCCGGCTTCTTCGATTTTTGCATCCAGAGAAACTGACTGCAGCATTTTAAGCTCAAAATTGAGTTGGTTCTTCTTGGGTCCGAAGGTCACAAAATTATAAGGCTGCCCGTCTTTCGAGGGACCAATGTAAAACTTGTTGTACTTAAGCTCCAGGCTAGGGTCCAAACCCTTGCCGAGGACGAGCAGCTGGTCGGCCAGTGCAACCGTTGCCTTGGAGCCGCGCTTCTCCCAATACGCGCGGTCCGTGGGCGCCGATTCGGCATCCTCATCTTCGTCGATGCGGCTCAGCTCATCCATTACCGTCGTGAAAACAAGAGTCACGCTTGCCGAGACCTTCAGGGCTGCATTTGAAGGGATAGGAGCGCTTCACATCTGCAATTATTCAGCAGTGAAGTGGTGCAACTGTGCACCTTTGGAAGAACGGCTCGAGAGAAGATTAGTGAAACTCAAGCCCAGTCTACATGACCTCTCGCAAAGCCGAGTCCAAGGCCCAAGTTTCCGGTGGGTGAAACAACGTCAGGACTGCAGATATTCAATTGTGCAACGATGCAGGTGTGCACAAGAGCGCGGCAAAGGAGTTGAAATGACGCTGAACATTACCATCGTCAGCCCGGCCGGTATCAACCAGTCTGCAGACTTCCGGATTTCGAAGACCGAGAAAGGTGCCGACGGAGAGTGGATAGAATTGCAGCCAAACTCTTCTAAGATCATATCCCTGCGGTGAGTTTCTGGCGCTGCCTTTTGTCGAAGACCACCAGACATCGGTCAAGGCAATAAATCGTAACGGGGTAATAGTGGGCGGGGCGACGGCCGGTTCCTGGAAGCACTCCCATCCTCTCGTCTGGCCCCTAAATGTCACTTCACTCTTGTCCGGCTAACTGTTGGCAATCTCTTGGCGCAGGCTTGGTAGTATTACGGCGAATTTCTCCAACCCACAACTGAGCCCACAAAATGCCATGTCTTATACGACTTCCGCGAACTTCTGCGGTCCCCGCGGTCTGTTAAGTCGTTGAAAAACCTACTAACACTCACATGGTGGAAAAAATCGTAGGTTCACAATTTCTCCCGAAAAATTCAAGAACTTCTCCATGCTCGTGTGCGATTTCCATCTGCGATGGTTCCCGAAAGTAATCTGGCAGTTATTGGATGGGATTGGCAAATTTGTCTGTTGCGACTGGTTGTGCTTGGGCGAGTTCTTATTGATCTCTGCATAAATAATGCAATACTCTAGCGCAAAAAAGAAGGCAAGTCGGATTGCACTATGCAGCCGCGTAGTTTCTGGCGCGAGGTCGATATTGTTGATCGAGCCGATGACATCCTCGACCAACTCCTCAAGATCATTGGGGCAACTATTGGCAAGTGCGCGTTTCGCCAGAGACCAGACGCCTTCATCGGGGTTGAGTTCCGGAGCATAGGAGGGAAAGTGTTCGATATGCAGGCGGCTGTGTTGTCGCAGAAGTTGCTGGAGAGGCTCTCCCTTGTGGGTGGAAGAATTGTCCAGAATAACGATCACCGGGCTCCGCAAGTGGCGCAACAACCCGCGGAGAAACATGCACACTTCTTCCTGCCCGATATTGTCGAAGTAGAGTTGATAATACAGACCGAGGCGTTGGCGTCGAGGACTTACAGAGATTCCGGAAATGACCGAGACCTTGTCACGTCGGCGCTGGCGATGATAGTGAATCGGAGTACAGCCTTGTGGGGACCAGGTCTTGGCCACATAAGGAATCAAGAGGAAGCCCGATTCGTCAGCGAAGACTAGGTGGGCACCCAGCCGCGTAGCGTTTTTTTTATCCGCGGCCAGTCTTTCTGTTGCCAGCGCGCGATAGCGTTCTCATCCCGCTCCAGAGCACGTCGTTCTGGCTTCTGCGGGCTCCAGTTCAGACCGTGCATCAAGCGTCCGACGTGATCGCGGTGGTACTGGATTCCGAACTGGTTCCGGATCAATTCCGCAATGCGGGCGGTGGTCCAAAGATTGGTCCGGTAGCCGTGCATCATTGGCCCTTGTAGAAGAAGGTTGACCAAGCGCCTTCGTTGCGCCCGGTCCAACTTCAACGGCCGTCCTGGGGAGAAACGCACCCGCAAGGCCTTGGCTCCGCCCCTCCGTCGGGCGTCGCGCCAGCGCATCACCGAACTTGGATTGCAGCCGATGCGCCGTCCCACTTCGTTAAGGGAGTAACCAGAGTCGAGCAACGTCAGAGCACGTTTGCGCCGATCCTCGAGCAGGTCGGCACTTCCCTTCAGTCTGGGCATAG
>Ga0302325_10018758_pt1 | contig 14562 bp, 13 predicted proteins | sample Palsa_T0_2_FD_201948 | JGI IMG/M metagenome (GOLD analysis project Ga0302325, IMG submission 201948) | Peat permafrost microbial communities from Stordalen Mire near Abisko, Sweden - Palsa_T0_2 | ecosystem: Environmental > Terrestrial > Soil > Palsa > Peat permafrost | place: Sweden: Abisko... | reverse complement strand
CACAGCCGGTGGCCTGCATATTATGATCAAAGCGGCCTGGTACATTACCTGCATCAGTCTGCCCATTTCGGTGGTCATTTGTCCCTTTTGCTTAGTATCTTTCCCAATCTCATAAAACCAACAGCGCGAGACTATTTTGTCGGCAGTTGCTGGCTCGCAGTCTCCGTATTATTGTCTTGGTGGTTAGCGCGAGTCGCTTTTCAGCAGCGGCGGCCCTCACAATCTGCATAGGATGGTCGAGCCGCTAAGACACGAATGAAGACCGCCATCGTCACTCCCGCCATTCATGATCCCGAGCGTCTTTTCGGCGCTGAGCGACTGTTCTTCGGGATGGTGCAGGCGTTTAAGCAGCGCACCGACGCCGACTGGATCCAGGTTCCCATTGTCGAGAGAAGTTGGGAGACTGTTTTGCAATCCTACCGCGACTGCTTCGAGCTCGATCTTCGCGGTTATGATCTCGTAATTTCAACTAAAGCTCCGACGTATCTCGCTCAGCATCCAAATCATATTTGCTGGCTGCTTCACCAGATCAGGGTCTTCTATGACCGCTTTGATGACGAATATGGCAAGCTTCCAGCACAAGCCCTGGCGGAGCGGCGAGCGCATCGTGAGGCAATCCACAGACTCGACACACTCGCTTTTCAACGCGTGCGCAGGCTGTTCAGCATCGGTCAGGAAGTCAGTCGCAGGCTGAAGCTCTACAACGGCTTCGATTCCGACGTGCTTTATCCACCGTTATTGGCGCAGGGCCATTACTGCGGCGCGCAGGAGTACTTCCTGCTGCCTGGCCGCTTGCATCGTTGGAAGAGAGTCGACCTCCCTATCCGAACCATGCAAAGTTTTTCCGGCGATGTTCCGCTATTGATTGCGGGCTCCGGAGAGGACGAACCGGAATTCCGCAAGCTGGCAGGCCACGATCCTCGAATACGTTTCCTCGGCTTCGTGAGCGACGCGGAAATGTTGGAGCTCTACGCTGACGCCCTTGCAGTTGTATTTGTTCCCAAGGATGAGGACTTTGGCTACATCGCCGTCGAGGCCATGCTGAGCCACAAGCCGGTCATCGTGTGCAAAGACTCCGGCGAGCCCGCGCGCATGGTACAGAATGGCCGTTCCGGATTTGTTGTCGATCCCGATCCTGTCGAGATTGCCGGAGCAATGGGAATTCTGGCAGCCAATCGCGAACTGGCGCGCGAGATGGGCGAATATGCGCATCAGAGCGCGCCATCGCAGTCCTGGGACAACGTGGTGCAGCGGCTGATTGACGCTGGCTTTCCTCCGCGGACTCACTTCGTGTCAGCGGCGAGTCCCAACCCCGAGCGTAACTTCACTTCGTTGCTGGTGGCTGATAATCAAGTGCTCGATCCGCCTGTCGGCGGCGGCCGCGTCCGCATTTACGAACTCTATCGCCACCTGGCCATGCTCGACTTCGACATCACCTATGTCGGGGCATATGACTGGCCGGGACCGGCGTACCGCGATCAGATGCTGGCGCCGCACTTCCGTGAGTGTGTCACGCCGCTGACGCAGCCGCACTTCGCGCGCGATCGCCGCTACCAGCGCGCCACCGGCGGCAAGACCACCATCGATGTCACTATTCCCAGGTTACTGAAGTATTCACCGCGCTTTCGGCGCATGGCGCAGGAGCACGGCAGCGACGCCGAGGCCCTCGTCATCTCCCATCCCTGGGTTCACCCCTATGTGCCTCGCCGGCCCGATCAGAAGCTGATTTACGATGCTCACAACTGCGAATATGTCGTGAAGCGGCAGATCCTGAGCGACACCAGCGCCGGCCGGAAGCTCGTTGAGGAAGTTCGTACGCTGGAAGGGAATTTGTGCCGCGACGCCGATCTCATCTTTGCCTGCTCGAACGACGATGCCGAACAATTTGTTGCTCTCTACGGAATCGCGCGTGACAAGATCGTTCTCGTTCCCAACGGTGTCGATGTAGAGGACATTCAGCCCGCCAGCCGTGAAGAGCGAGCCTGGGCGCGACAAGAGTTGGGGTTGCCGCCTGACAATCCTGTATTGATCTTCATTGGCAGCGGCTACGGACCCAACACCGAGGCTGCGGCGTTCCTGGTGAAGGAGATTGCGCCGAGGCTGCCCAACTGCGCCGTCGTGATCGCCGGCGGCGTCAAGGATTCGTACCAGGCCTCACAGGGCCCGCGTGCGCCGGAGAATGTCACCTGGCTGGGAACGGTCGCGGCTGACCGGCGGCTCTCCTTTTACCATGCCGCGGGCATCGCCCTGAACCCCATGTTCTCCGGCTCAGGCACCAATCTCAAAATGCTCGACTACTTTGCCGCCGGGCTTTCTGTAGTTTCCACTCCGGCAGGCGCTCGTGGATTGGAGCTTACGTCCGACGACTGCATAGTTTGCCCCGCCGAGCAATTTGTCTCTCGCATAGAAGAACTGCTCAACGATCCCGCCGCCTGCGAACAGTTGGGGGCAAATGCACGAAAACTGGCGGTCGAGCGCTACGCGTGGTCGCTCATTGCGGCTGATGCCGCGCAGGCCGTCCGTAATGTCCTCCAAGGAGCGCCAACCTATGCTTCGTGAAGGTCTGCTTCAGTACTGGTGGATGCTGTATCGCCATTGCAAGCTGCTGAAACAGCGTACTGACGTGTTTCGCAATATTGAAGACGCCTTCACCGCAAAGCATGGCGATCTATGCTTGAGCGCGAATAGCGTCTATGTGGACATTGGCAGTGGATCGTCACCTGTCCCCACCTTCCTCTATCAGCGCCGCCGTGCCAAGACGTACGCAACCGAGACGGACCGCAAGTATCTCGACCGGCAGAAGAGCTACATGGAGACGCTGGGGCTGGGCAAGCGCGATAGCTTCGTCGCGCAGCGGGAAGATGCCACCCGGCTGAGCTTTGCCGATGGCTCTGTCGATTTCGTCACTGCCGTCTCGACGATTGAGCATATTCCGGGCGATGGAGATGTCCGTGCCATGGCCGAATTTGCGCGCGTCTTGCGTCCGGGAGGACAATTGGTGGTGACGGTTCCAACCGCTGCCAACTACATCGAAAATCAGAGCACGTTTTACTATGCCGGCTTCGAACGCCGCTACGATCCTGCGGCCCTGCAGACTCGCTTGTTTCGTCCGGAGTTGAAGATCATCGAACAGTTGTACTTGGTCTCACCGCCTCCCGAATTTCTTCGCCAGTTTGAAGAGGCGTTCGCGGAGACTTTGCAGGAAGCTAGCTGGAGCGATGTCTGGTACAAGAACGGATGGCACGATGAATATCCGGACGTGAGCATTCTTCTGACGCTCGGTCTCATTCGACTGTCGGAAGACCCAGCCGGCTCGTTTGGCGGATGTTTGGCGTTTGAGAAGCAGTAGTATGCTGGAGTTGTCTTGCGCTATCTGATGGTTTCCACCTACGCGCCCACGCATTGCGGCATTGCGGCCTATGCCGAGCAGGCCGTGGCCCAGCTTCGCGCGCAAGGGCACGTTGTGGATGTAGTCTCTCCCGACGGTCAGGGGAATGTGGACTTCGCGTGGGACCTCCGCGGTGGCGCCAAGATCCTGAAGTTGCTTCAACTACTCCCCTACTACGACAAAGTCAGCATCCAGTACCAGTGGACATTTTTCTATGCTCACCCCTTCGAGCGCGAGCGGCGCTGGGAGACGCTGAAGACCACGCTCAGCTTCATGCTGCTGTTCCTGCGGACGCGCAAGATTGAAATCGTCGCCCACGAAATCCCTTACATCCCGGGCAAGCAGGGCTGGCTTTATAAATGGCAGTGGAAGCTGGCGCCTAAGATCGTTTTTCATACCATAACGGAGTTGGAGCGGTTCCAACAGCATTACAAGATGCGACTGCCAATGTCGCACGTCGAGATTCGTAGTCACCACGATGCTTTCCAGAAGTTCTGTACTCATACGCGCGCAACCGCTCGCCGCCAGCTTGGAGTACCGCAGGACAAGCTTGTTTTTCTGTGTATTGGGTTCATTCAGCGGCATAAGGGATTTCATCGAGCGATGCAGGCATTCACTCGCTCTGGTTTGCACGATGCTGAGCTTTACGTCGTGGGCTCAATGCGAGTACCCGATAGTGAAAACCAGAAGTATCTTGCGGAGCTGCAAAAGCTTTGCGCCGGAGATCCCAACCTGCATCTGAACGAATCTTTCGTCAGCAACGAAGACTTCGATACATGGATTGCGGCCGCTGATTGGGTAGTTCTTCCCTATTCCGAAATATCGTCCTCGAGCGTGCTGGCTCGCGCCAGACTTCTTGAACGGCCGGCAATCGTGTCGGCTGTGGGCGGACTGTCGGACCAGGTGAATGATCGCGATCTACTTTTCCGCACCGATGAGGATTTGCTTTCCGCATTTCAGACGGCGGCGTCGCACAGGCCGGATGGCGACGTTTCGAGCGCGGAAGCGCGCGTACTGTCACGCAGGGAAAGCTGAAGAAATCCTGGCTGGCTGGTATTGGGAGGCTTGCGATGGAAGTAACTCGGAATGCTTGGGAAGTTGCCAACGATGACGTTGCGCTGCCTGGCCGGCCACTCAACCCCTGCGGAGTTTGAACTTGACCGGCGGCGGCGTGCCGAGGCTTTACCCTACGGCCCCAAACTCAACCGAACGACTGCCGGTTACAGATCAGCTACGGGTCGAATCGCGCGCAGTGCGCAAATCGATCCCCAGTTGCTGGCACTTCTTATAAAGGTGGCTGCGCTCGAGCCCAAGCACCTTAGCGGTGTTCGTGATGTGATGATGCTGCCGCTGTAATTCCGCCAGGATAGCTTCGCGCTCGCACGCCGCAATCTGCTCAGAGAGCAAACCTCGATGGTCGCGGGATGAGATCGGTTCGGCCAAACTCTTCGCCTGGGGCAGAGCGAGTTTTACGGTTGCGGCGTCGACCGTTCCCAACGTTGCCAGCAGAAGAAGCCGCTCCACAATGTTGCGTAGCTCTCGCACATTTCCCGGCCACCCATAGGCCTGCAACGCTGCAATCGCGTCCGCAGCGAATGGAACGGGCCTCCAACCATTTTGCGCGCACACCTGGGCTGCGAAATGCTCGACTAGCAGGGGAATGTCGTCCATCCGCTGTCGTAACGGCGGCAGCGCGATAGGGAATACGACAATGCGGTGGTAAAGGTCCTGGCGAAATTTCTCCCGTTCCATCAGTTCGGCCAAATCGCGATGCGTGGCCACGAGCACACGGACATCGACAATGACAGGCTTGACGCCGCCGATCCTTTCCACCTCACCTTCTTCCAGCACCCGCAGCAGCTTGGCCTGCATGCTGAGCGGCATATCGCCTATCTCGTCGAGAAGTAGTGTTCCGCGATGCGCCTGCTCGAACTTGCCGATGTGCCGCTGCACCGCTCCGGTAAAGGCGCCTTTTTCGTGACCGAAGAGTTCCGACTCAATCAGCTCCGGCGGCACGGCGGCACAGTTCAGCGTGACAAACGGGCCATGAGCGCGCGGGCTTTTTTCATGCAGCGTTCGCGCCGCCAATTCCTTCCCCGTCCCGGTTTCGCCGTAGATGCAGATGCGGGTCTCGCTGGCGGCAACCCGCTCCAGTTGGGTCATCACGCGGCGCATGGCGTCGCCGATCCAGACGATCTGATGTTTGCCAATGCGCCGTCGCAGGTCGCGGTTCTCGCTCTCCAGGCGCTTCAGCTTGAGGGCGTTCTCCACGGTCAGCAGAAGCTTGTCGGTGGAGATCGGCTTCTCCAGGAAATCGATCGCACCCAGGCGCGTCGCCCGTACCGCCATCTCGATGTGCGCCTGTCCCGACATCATGACCACGGGAGTTGTGACGCCGTTGGCGCGGAGATCTTCCAGCAGGGCAAGGCCGTCGCGAACGGGCATCACCACGTCAGAAAGGATCAGATCGAAGGAGCGGCCCTTGGCCAGCTCAAGCGCCCTCGTGGCGTTGTCACACACCGTCGCCTCGTGACCAGCCAGCCGGAAAGCGCGCGACAGCGAAGCCAGAGTGTTGCCTTCGTCGTCGACGATCAAGATGTCCGCCTTGGTGCTCACGCGTTGGCCACCCTTGCCGCAAGCGGCGGCAGTTCGATAACGAAGGTCGATCCGCTGCCTGGCTTGCTTTCAACCCGGATCGTGCCATGATGATCGCTCACTACTGACTGCACGATGGCGAGTCCCAGTCCAGTGCCATGCTGCTTGGTGGTGTAGTAGGGCGTAAATAAACGCTCGCATTCTTCCGCTGTCATTCCACTTCCTGTGTCCGAGACCCTGATTTCAGCCGAATCGCCCTTGCGGCCGAGTTCCATCGTCAGCGTACCTCCGTTTGGCATGGCGTCCATGGCATTCAGGACGAGATTCGACAGCGCTCGATGAAGCAGATCTGGATCGGCCGAGACTGTCAGAGCCTCGATACCAAGCTGAGCGTCGAAGGCGATGGGCGGTTTATGTCGTGCCAGGGCCGGTTCATACAGCGCCTCCACTTTACGCAGCACTTCCACCATGTCGACCTCCTGCAATTGGGGTTTCGGCATCTTCGAGAAATCGCTGAACCGGGCAATGACGTTCTTCAGGTTCGCGATCTCAGCCGTCAATGTTTCCGTGCTCTCGCAAAAGATCTCGTCGAATTCCGCCGGAGACAACTTGCGCGCCTTGATCAGATTCTCCACGGTCAGTTGCAGAGGAAACAAGGGATTCTTCAACTCATGCGCCAGACGCCGCGCCAGCTCCCGCCAGGCGGCGACGCGCTCGCTCTGCACCAGCCGCTCCCGCTGCTCCCATAACTGTCGCGTCATGTGGTTGAAGCTCTGGGCCAGCGCGCCAACCTCGTCACTGGAGTTGATCGCGACCTGCGTGTCCCAGTTGCCCGCAGCCACTTCCGTCGCCGCTGCCGCCAGTTGCTCAATCGGCCGCGAGATGCGCGACGTGATCCACAGGCTTGCTGCGATCGCCAATAAAATGCTCACCCCTGCGACGCCATAGCCGATTGCGCGAATGTGCTGCTGCAACTCGACCAGACCTCGACGCGAGTTCGCCACCACCAGCACCGCGAGGACCGAGCCGACGGGAGCCTTCAGCGGCATCGCCGTTGCGTCAACGCTATCTTCACGGCGATCGGTGAGATAGACGGTCGAGGCTACTTCCTGTCCCGAGGAGCGAGCGCGCTCAATCAGGGGCTCGTACCGCATAGGCCGCGGGACCTCGCCGGCCGTGCTTATCAGAGCATGGGGATCAAACGTCGAAGTGAGAACAGGGTAAAGAAGCACCCGGGTGTCAGCCGGGGCCGATAGATTGGCGACGAAGCCGCGATCCAGTCTCTTGCCCCCGAGCACATACAGCGGAGGCTCAACGCCTCGAACCGAACGCAGCGCGAATAGTCCGATTTCGCTGCTGCCGTCAGGCAATTCCTCTCTCTTCAAGGTCGGCTGATTCCCGACGGAGTGTAGGTCCTCCTTGTAACCGAAGCGCGCGGGCCACTGCGCGGAGGAGACAATACTTCCCTCCGCCGAGATAATCTCGAGATAGTCCAACTGATAGTCATGGGCAAGGGGCGCCGCTTCGCTCAGGTATGGTGAAGGATCGCCTCCCGTCTGCGTCAGATCGAAAGCAATCCGAGCCAGGCGATCGCTCCCCGCCACATGGTCAACCCGAGCCGCCACATCTTCCGCATGTTCGTCAAAATCAAGCCGAAACTGATTGACCAATGCCACGGTGTGCTTCTGGTTGGCTTCCGCGAAAGCCTGTCGTGTCCGCAGTGACACGATCCACGCTACCGCTGCGACCGAGAGCACCACGGTCAGCGAGAAAACCAGCAGCAGTCTCTGGCGGAGGCTCACTTGGCGTCCTCCAAAGAGACGTTGGCAAGAAACGGTGTGCCATCAGGAGCCAGAACGAGGTTCTGCACGCGGCCGCTTACTCCGTAGGCCCGTGGCAAGTACAGCAGTGGAATAACAGTGTGCGACTGCAGGAAGCTGCGCTCACCTTGGTAAAGAACAGCTGGGTTAGAGCCTTCGTCACGCACCGCGGCGCCGAAATCCTCTAACGTCTCCTGCAATGCGGACGCCGCGTCGGCTGCCTCCACATGCACCAGGTGCAGCGCCAGTTCGGCATTCGGATCCGAAGTCTGCGAGAGGACTCGCACATTCCAGCCGGCGTCGCGCAGATTCAGCGCCAGACGCTCTGCCACCAGTTGCAGCATCGCGCTCGAACTGTCGACGCTGAGGTGGAGCGGAACGGACTGCGCTCCCCGCAGCTCGCGCGAACGGCTGACATTGGCGGCGGCAGGGAAAAGAAACGAATATCCGGTGAGCGCGTTGGGCAACAGACTTGCCGTGACCTCACCCTGCTTCTGAAAAATCACGTTGAACAGCGCGGCGCGATCCAGCGCCAGGGCGATGGATTCTCGCAAGTGCTCGTCACCGATTTGTTCGGCGGAGACGGAGACCGCCAGCAGATCGGAGGGGCGCGCGGCCATGGCCAGGGGTATGCGGTCCTGCTGTGCCTGCCGCAACAACTCGGGCGGAATCTCCACCAGGTCTGCTTTGCCGACGCTGAAATCCAGCCACTGATCGCGCACCGGCCGGTTTCCATAGATTTCGATCGCATCCACAAAAGGTCTTCCTTGCCAGAAATCGTCATTCGCCGACAGAAACAGTATTCCGTTGGAGTTGGCAACGAAACGGAAAGGTCCGGTGCCATTTGGATTGCCATTGTCGTCTTGGCGTGCGATGGCATAGACGCTGCGCGCCAGCTCCGCAGGCAGCTCCGGCAACGGCGTATCGCTGGTGACGATGACCGAATCGCCTACCGCTCGCACATGCCACGCGCAATGCTTGCAAGAGGCAGAAAGCGACTGAACCACGGCCTCGGACGTAAGCGGCGAGCCGTCGTGGAAGTGAACTCCGCTCCGTAAACGAAATTGCCAGCGATGGTTCGCACTTTGCGCTTCCCAACTTACAGCCAGCGCAGGGATCACCTGTCCGCTGTCGGATACCTGCGTCAACGTATCAAAGATAAGCTTGCGGGCTATACCGTCTGGCGACTTGAGCGGATCAGTGCGGATCTCGACGTGCAAGGTTCCGCCGTAGCGGGGACGGGTTCGCGACGCCGCCGGCAGGGCCGACGCGAACAGGCTAATGACTACAAGCCAGCGAGACACTGTAAGCTTCATAACGTGATTCCTGCGGCTTCCGTACCACGACCGTAGCGGAAGTCTTGTCGCTGCCTGTCCATATTGCAGTGATGGCGCCATCGAAGTTCAACGGCGCGCTTGCCGTTACTGCCTCATGACCTGAGATCTCGTAGGCGCGCAATGAATCGGCAACTGGCGCTCCCGCCGCGGAGGCGACCACCTGCATTCCCGAGCCGCATTCGGAGCGCACTACGGCGATGTCGCTGCCCCAATCGTGAGCACCGGTCAGCACCTTGTGCGAGCCGCCTTCGAGCAGATGTACCGCGCCGTTCACGTCGGCGAACAGGAATGCCGTTCCGCTAATGCGTACCAGTTCTGCCGTCGAGTAGAACGGAGGAAGCTTTGGTCCGAAGCCCGGCACAACCACGCCGGTGAAAAAGTTCCGGGTGGAGTTGTAGAACGCCTTTTGTGACCCGATAGGCCAGGGGTCGTCGCTGTCGCTGCACGCCACCGTCATCGTCCAGCTATCGCCGGTCTTTGTCGCGTTGCATGCGATGCCCGGAAGGTAAGCGTCGAAGAGATGATCCGTCGACGGAACGATGCGTCCGCGCAGATCGCGCGGGAACGGTTGGGAGTGTGGAATATCGTAGCCCTGCACAAGCTGCCAGTTTCCACCCGCCGCGATATAGGCCTTGATGTGCGCCGGATCGAGCACGATCATGTGCTGCTCGGTTCCTGTGCCGAGGACCGCGACATCGAGGATCGGGTCATCTTGCGCGTAGAGTAAGTCTGCCCGCAATGTGATCGGCGGTTCCGAACTCGCCGCGCCACTGGCGGTCGCACCAGGAACCGGCAGCATCGCGACCCGCGTCTCCGAACCTTCTTGCACCTCGGCAACCCATAACCAACCCTGCAGATTCTGCGACAAGGTGACGCGCACGTCGGAGTCGGCGTCTTTGGCGCGTACCATAACTCCCGCGTTGCGCAGTTCACGCTCGAGCGCTCGCCGAATTATGGGAACATCGTCACTGGCGAGAGAAGAACGATTCATGACCACCAGGGTGATGGTACCGGGGCCGGTAAGAGCGACAATTTGTCTGGCCAGGTCTGCCGAGGACACGTCCCAGGTATTCAACGCGAGGGCCGAGGGAGTCGACAGCAACAGCGCGATACTCCATGCCAGCAACCGATTGAAGGAGGTCATCCGCTGTGGCGAATTATATTCCCGTGCTCTCATGACTGGCTTCCGCTTTTGTGATGCTCCGCGCCATGGATGCCTTGGGTAGTGCCGGCGTTCAGCCCGTTCACGGGCGCTATTCATGTTCCAGCCGTTGCGATCGTTCTTGTGATCCCAACGGCTGAAACGATTCCGTGTTGGCGGGTAATGCGGCGCTGAAAACCTGCCCTGAGCACTGTCGAAGGGCGCCGCATTACCCCGGCTGCTCTAGTGCGACTGGCCCCGGGCAGGATCGGGATCGTCGGCGTCCGGCGGAAATCCCGGCCTGGCCCCCAATCCGCGGAACACATCGTTGGCAAAGAAGTACTTGCCATCGGCGGGAACCATCATCACCTGTATCTTGTCCGACAGCTTCTCGGCAACGATTTTGTTAATCAGCAGCGGGGCGTCTTTCAGCACCGCGGCTTCGCTGCTCATGCGCTCGGCATCCGCCGCCGCGATCACGCGAATCCGCTTGGCTTCAGCATCGGCCAGCATATCGCGCCGCTGTACCTCAGCTTTGCTGTCGATCACTTTGGCCTGGGCCGCGGCCTCGGCATTCTGAATGGTCGCTTCTTTGCGCGCCTCCGCTTCCAGCTTCGACTGCTCAATCTGCTTCTCCTTCAGCGGAAGCGTGTACTGCATGGCATCGGATTCGCCTTTGGCTTCCACCACCTTCGATTGGGCTTCACCTTCGGCGGCCGTTACCTTCTGCACCTTGTCCGCCAGCGCCTGCAATTCGGCGATACGAACCTGCTTTTGCTGGATGTCCGTCTGTATGTTTAGCTGATCGTCCTGCTGCTCCTTCAGCAGGAGTTCCTCAAGCCCCTTCGCGTACTGCGCGGGAAGTTGGATGTCGCGCAGCATGACTTCTTTCACGATCAGGCCATCGGCGCCCAGCTTCCTGGTAATGGTCTCGGCTGCGCGCTGCCGTACTTCCTCGCGGCGCGAGCTGAAAATCTCGCGCACGGTATAGCCCGGCGCCAGTTCGCGCCAGGCGCTGGCTACAACTGCCGGAACAATCTCCGTCTCCACCGGTTGAGGCAGATGCGATTGCACGTAGTCGAGACGCCGCGGATCGAGCCGGTAACGCACCGTGATGGCCAGCCCAATGCTGAGACCTTCCTTGGACTGCACGCTCAGGATGTCGGGCTTCGTGCCCGGTTCCAGCTTCTTGTCATCTTCGACCATGCCTGTGGTGAAGAGTTTGTCGCGCAGGTCGAACAGTTGCACCTGCTCCATCAGAGGCACGACGAAATGCACGCCTGAGTAGAGTGTCCCCGGCTCGGTGCCGCGCGTCTCACTGATCCTTACGCCGGCCATGCCGCTGGGGACCACGACGAAGCTCAGCGCAATCAGCATCGGCGCCCACGCCAGCGCAACCAGAGCCACAGTCATGCGCCAGCGAAGCGGTTCCGGCGCCGTTGCGCCCTCCACGCCGCGCGCCCTGACGCGCTTGTACTGAACCATCAGCCACACGTCGTACGCGAGAATCGAAATTCCCGCGAACAACAGGCCCACACCAATCGCCATCAGCAGATACTTGAACGTAAGCATGTCCTTCCTCCTTTACCGCACTCGCCCCGAACTACGTTTCTGCTCGGCTCCCGGCCGCGGAGCGAAGAACAGCCGGAACAACCCGCCGAGAAACAGTTCCTCCAGAAGCACCGCGCAGGAGATCGAGAGAACCAGACCTCCCAGCGTGACCAGTGCTGTTGCGACGCCCTGCACGACTCACCTCCGAACTCGAACTCTGTTACTGCCCAACCGGCTCGCTTACTGAAGCCGGCGCGTTCTGCGCCACCACAGTTTCTGCAGCCGGCGAACCTTCACCTGTACTGAAGATCGCGGCGGTCTGCGCGTCACGTTCACTGCGGATTTCCACCGCATCACCGGCCTTTACCATCGAGAAGAGCTCTTCCAGGTCATGCTTTGCCATACGAATGCACCCATGCGACGCTGATTTCCCGATCGACTGCGGCGTATTTGTTCCGTGGATGCCATAGCCCTTGAGATCGAGACCCATCCAGCGCGTGCCGAGAGGGTTGTGCGGTCCGGGGGCGATCACCTTTCCTTGGTGGTAATAAGTTGGATCGACGACCCGAGCGACGATGCGGAATGTGCCCGTAGGGCTGGGCGTGCTCTGCTTGCCGACCGCTACCGGATAGATTTTCTTCACCTCGCCGTCCTCAATGAGGGCCAAGCGATGGTCGGGAATGCTCACCAGTAGAAGGCGCTTGTCTTCAACTTGCGCGAACGCAGGAAAGCTCAACAAGAAGAAGATCGCGAATAACAGCTTTGCTTGATCGGTGTGGTGCCTCGTGCTGCTTGAATTTCGCATCCTGGTACCCTCGCAACCGCTTGCGCTGTGTGAAGGTGCACGAGGGTCACCATGAGCTAGCTTAAGAAAACAAGGGGGTTAGCCTATGCAATGCGGAGAGTCTCGTGTCAGGATAAACACCATGTGTCAGGCAGAACACAATGAACCCCAGCCGCGAAGGTCCTCGACAGCCGCCGGCCTTCGGCTGATCACTCGAGCGGTGGCGATTACTGACGAGGAGGCGGGTTGAATATCCGCCATCCGGCTGGCGCTCGGCGAAGAATATCCGGTAGTTCTCCAGCGGCTGCTTCTGGATCTCATCCCAACCTATTCGAAAGGGCCGAGGCGCCACCTGTAGGCGGCGGAGTTCATGGGCCGACTGGTAGATAGGTGTGCTGCGCCCATTTACGACTCGATTTTTCAGCAACTAAGATTACCGAACTGCTGGCCGCTCTTCGCGCTGATAAAGATATCGATGTTCCAATGGGATGGACGGCAATCGCACGCGCATCCAATGTGGATGGAAGACTGCGGTGATGGCGGCATTGGTGATTACCCGCTGGCGTCCGTCGTCTCCTAAGACGCGGATAACTGTGGGATGCCCAATAAACAAGTACACGAGGAACCCCAACCAGAGCAGGCTCCAAATCGCAAGAATGACAGCCAGTCTGTGATGGTGGAGAAACACCACTGGCACGATCATCGATAAGAGTATGGTTGCCAGAAACAGACAGTTCGAGATTCGATTGCACAGCCTTCTATCGAGCGCCATACCTCAAGCTCCTTCGATGCACTACCAGCGATTTGCAATGGCGGCGTCTCCGCGATGCGCCGGCCTACTAATCGGCTGGCGGGGAAGCCGCAATCGTTGCTCGAATCGTCAAGAACAATCCCAATACCAGAATGGCGATAGATACCTTCCAATCGCCTGACGGCAGCTTGGAGTTGTTTCGGCGTTCTAGTTCCTGACTGAATTGGCTTCCACATGTCTATGCTCCACTCTTTCTGCAGTTCACTCTAGGGCAGGTCGCAGCAATTGTGCATCCAAAGGTCCCCTTGATGTTTCTCGAACCACCAAGCCGCCTCTTGTTTGGTCAAGTGGAGCGTCTCCATCCGCGCCTTCGCATCTTCAGCAGCGCGGGTTTGCGCACGCTGGAATTCGCCGCGGCAGGCCGTCACCGGAGTGGGATCGAGGGCGGCTGCCCTGGTCCATGCGACTATCGCCAAATCGAAGTCACCGTGCAGAGCGGCGGCATTACCCTGCGTCTGATAGTTGTTATAGAGCGTCACGTTGTCCATCGACTCGCGCGGCTCGTGGCCCTTGGCCCAGCGAACTCTACTCAGGCTCGCCTGCGCAGAGAGATCTACCGCCTCTGATGAGGAAATGCCAGGCAAGGCCCGAACGATATCATCGTCGGTGTAACAACCCTCCGTCTGGTTAATCTTTACCCATGCGCCTGTTGTATTCGTCGCCAGCATAGAATTGCTTTCGGAAGCTTTGAGAAAGCTAGCTTCCGCAAAGTGTCCTACGATTCCGACACCAGTAAGAATCGAATCTGGCCAGTTCATCACAGCCTTCAACTCGGCCACATCCTTGTGGGTTGGAGGGCGTGGTCTGGGTGTCTGCGGCGATGCCTGCGTTGAGTCACGCCCAGTGGGCGCCGGTGGCACGGCCGCCTGTCCGCAGGCACCCGGAACAAGGAGCGTCATTGGGATGGCGGCCAAGACGAAAACTACGAGCGCGGGGGATTTCCTTTCGAACATCGGACGCTCCTCTTACAAAGCTACGGACACTCTTCATGAAGAAAAGTTGTGATTCCGCACTGGCGACCCTTGCGGCCCGGGACATTGGCAGCATTGTCCCGGGCGCCTGAAACACTCTCAACTCTCAGCTGCCGACTATTTGAGCTTGAACCATGATCTGTATACCGCTGTCCAGCTTCACG
>Ga0302325_10018757_pt1 | contig 14562 bp, 11 predicted proteins | sample Palsa_T0_2_FD_201948 | JGI IMG/M metagenome (GOLD analysis project Ga0302325, IMG submission 201948) | Peat permafrost microbial communities from Stordalen Mire near Abisko, Sweden - Palsa_T0_2 | ecosystem: Environmental > Terrestrial > Soil > Palsa > Peat permafrost | place: Sweden: Abisko... | reverse complement strand
GTTCGACACCCCGCTGGATTTCGCCGCGCCGGGGCGCGTCGGTTGTCTGGGGCTGGGAACGGCGGCGGTCGTCGTGCTCGACGAGACCGTCTCGATGGTCGACTTTCTGCACAATAGCTGCCGCTTCTTTGCCCACGAGAGCTGCGGCCAGTGCACGCCCTGCCGCGAAGGGACCGGCTGGTCGCTGGAAATGCTTTCTCGCATCAAGGCGGGACAGGGCCGCCTGCGCGATCTGGATTTGCTGCTGGAGATCGGCGACACGATCGGCATCATCCCGGGCACGACCATCTGCGGCCTGGCCGACGGCGCCGCCTGGCCGATCAAAAACGCGATCCGCAAGTTCCGCCGCGAGTTCGAAGACTACATCCAGCGCACCAACCCCCAGGGATATGCCGAGACCGAAGCGGTGCCGGCGCTGCACGTGGTCGGAGCGCACTGAGGAAACTGAGATAAATGTCTAATCTCCAATGACGAATGTCGAATGAATGACGAAGCTCGAAGGACGAAGTGCCCGCGTGGGTAACTTCGCCGACTATTCGTGCTTCGTCATTCCTCCTTGAGAAGCGAAGTTATGTCAACGGTTATCGTAGACGGGATCGAAGTCAAGCTGCGGGCCGACGAGCGCCTGAACGGGATTCAGGCGGCGGAGCGCGCGGGCGTGAAGGTTCCCTTTTACTGCTGGCATCCCGGCCTCTCGGTGGTGGCCAGTTGTCGCATGTGCCTAGTCGAGACCGGCACGCGCAACGCCGAAACCGGCGCGATCTCGATGGTGCCCAAGCTGGTGCCGGCCTGCCAGACGCCGGCCACCGACGGCACCGTCTTCGTCACCAACAGCGACAAAGTGAAGCAAAGCCGGGCGATGGTGGAAGAAGACCTGTTGATCCGCCACCCGATCGATTGCCCGATCTGCGATAAGGCGGGGGAATGCCTGCTGCAAGACTACCACTTCGAATACGGCCAGGCGCGGCGACGGGCCGACGTCCGCCCCTTCACCAGCCGGCGGCGCGACGTGGGGAGCACGGTCACGCTGTTCGTCGACCGCTGCGTGATGTGCTCCCGCTGCGTGCGCTTCACCCGCGAGATCAGCGGCACCAGCGAGCTGATGGTCATCAACCGCGGCAATCACGAGGAGATCGACGTGATGCCGGGCTTCCCGCTGGAAAACAAGATGTCCGGCAATGTCGTCGATCTTTGCCCCGTGGGCGCGCTGGGGGACAAGGACTTTCTTTATTCGCAGCGCGTGTGGTTCATGAAGCAGCACGCCGGTGTCTGCACGGGCTGCTCGACCGGCTGCTCGATCAACGTGGAAGAGAATCAGGACAAGGTCTACCGGCTCAAGCCGCGGGTCAACCCGCACGTGAACCAGTGGTGGATGTGCGACGAGGGCCGCTACGGTTTTCATCACGTGCACAGCGACCGCCGGCTGACGCAGCTCCGTCGCCGAGAGGGGGGCGAAACCGTGAACATGGAATGGTCGCCAGCGCTGGTCGAGATCGACGCCCGCTTGCGCGATGCGCGGCGGCTGGCGGCCGTGCTGTCGCCGCATCTGACGGTGGAAGAGGCCTGGCTGCTGGCCCAATACGTGCGCGGGATCGACGCCCGAGCGATCGTCGCGCTCGGCCCGGTGCCCATCGTCGGCGAGGATGAAACGTTCAAGAACGGATTCACGATCCGGGCCGAAAAATGCCCCAACCGTCGCGGCGTGGAAGAAATCGTCGCCTCTTTCATGGGTCAAGTGACCACGCTGGAAGACGTTTTGTCGGCCGCGGAAACCGGGGAGATCGCCGCCGCCTGGGTCAGTGGCGGCTACAAGCACGAGTGGATCGACGAACCGACCGCCGCGCGTCTGGCGGGCCTGGACGCTCTGATCGTGCAGGATCTGTTCGACTCGCCGCTGCTGCAAAAGGCCCACTACCAGTTGCCCGGCGCCGCCTTTGCCGAGCGCGAAGGCTCGTACGTCAACCATGCCGATCGCCTGCAGAGCGTCGTGTGGGCCGTGCGCCCGCCGGCGGGCGTGCAGGTCGAGGGGGGCGTTTACTGGCAGTTGCTCAAACTGCCCGGCATGTACCGGGCCCGCAAGGCGCTCAGCGAATTGGCGGCCGAAGTGATCTATTTCGCGGTGGCCGGCGGCACGGTGCCCGCCGTGGGGGTCGATCTGAAGGTGAATTTGCTCGCGGCTGCGACCTGATCTTGAACGACGTGATCTTGAGTTATGCCTGAACCAGCCTCGGTACTTCCAGTCATCCTGGTCTCGCTGGCGAAGATCGCCGCGGTCTGCTTTCTGCTTTTGACCGCGGCCGCTTATCTCGTCCTGTTGGAGCGGTGGATCGCCGCCTGGGTGCAGGACAGGCTCGGGCCAAACCGTGTCGGCATCCCGCTCACGAAGATCCACCTTTTCGGCCTCGGTCAGCCGCTCGCCGACGGGTTGAAGATGATCTTCAAGGAGCAGTACACGCCGGCCCACGTCGATAAGTTTCTTTTCGTGCTGGCACCGATCATCATTTTGACGGCCGCTCTGGCGATCTTCGCCGTGATCCCTTTCGGCAGCTTGCTCGCCTGCCTCAGCCTGGCGGGAGCCCCGGGCTCCAGCGCGCTGATCGTGGCGCCCCGCTTTGACGTGGGCATGGTCTACGTTTTTGCGCTCAGCAGCATCGCCGTGTATGGGGTGATCCTCGGCGGCTGGGCGAGCAACAACAAATACAGCTTCCTCGGGGGCTTGCGCTCGAGCGCCCAGTTGATTGCTTATGAAATCCCCATGGGGCTGGGCATCCTGGGCGTGGTCCTGGTCAGCGGCTCGTTGCGGCTCGACGACATCATTTCCCGCCAGGTCGGCGGCGCTTGGAACTTTTTCACGCAGCCGCTGGGCTTCATCGTGTTCGTGATCGCCGCGTTTGCCGAAGCGGCCCGCCTGCCCTTCGACCTGCCCGAAGCGGAGCAGGAGCTCATCGGCGGCTATCACACCGAGTACGCCGCCATGAAGCTGTTGCTGTTTTTGATTGCCGAATTCCTGCACATGGTCACCGCCGCCTTTTTGATCGTCATTTTGTTCTTCGGCGGCTGGGATTTCTGGGGCATGCAGACGAGCTCATTCGTCGACTGGCCCGACGGCGTCCTGCACGTGGTCGTCCTCATGGCCAAGGTTTTTTTGGTGATCTTGTTCTTCATGCTCGTGCGCTGGAGCTGGCCGCGGTTCCGCTTCGACCAGCTCATGTCGCTGGCCTGGAAGGTGATGCTCCCGCTGGGGTTGGTGAATCTGGTGGCGGTGGCGATTATCGCGGAATACGGCGACAGGCTGGCCATCCCGCTGGGCGCATCACGATTTGGCGACTATCTCGTCACCCATCTCCACGTTTCGGCCAAAACGATGGTTGCGGCGCTGATCGGATGGGCGGCGCTGCTGCTGAGTTGGGTGGCCGTCGCCTTCGCGGCTCCGTTGCACGACGACAATCGGCCACGGCTGGAGATGCACGCGTTTGACGAGGAAAAGGAGTTGCGCGACAACACATGAAAGCAACCGATCCGAACATCAAATGGGTGGCGGAGCCCAAGCTGGGCATGGCGGGCAAGATGTATCTGCCGCTGTTCGTGCAAGGGCTCACCACGACCGCCAAGCATCTGCTCGGGCCCAAGCTGACCGTCAGCTTTCCCGAGCAGCGGCCGGTGATCGGCAATCCGCTGATCTACCGCGGCGTGCACCGGCTCAACCGCGATGAAAAGGGACGCGTGAAGTGCGTGGCCTGTTTCCTCTGCGCGACGGTCTGCCCGGCGCATTGCATCGATATCGTGGGGGTGGAAAGTCCCTGGCCCGACCGCGAAAAGTATCCCGAAAGCTTTACCATCGACGAGCTGCGCTGCATCTTCTGCGGCATGTGCGAAGAAGCCTGCCCCGTGGACGCGATCGAACTCACCAGCCTGTTCGACCTCACCGGGCGCAGCCGCGAAGAAATGATTTTCGACAAGGAAAAGCTGTTGAGCGTTTACGACCAGACCCAGGACGCCGAGCCGATGAAGTCCAAGGAATTGGGGGGAACGCTATGACCGGGCTCGAGCCGACCGCGGTCGTCCTGGGAATCGCGACCCTCCTAGGGGCGTTGGGACTGTGGTTGATGCTGCCCGGCGGAGGCGCGGCCAGCCGCGTCGTCGGCGCGCTGCTGGCGACGATCACCGTGGTCTTGATCTTTTCACAACTGCCGGGCTTCCTATCCACCGCGGAGATCGACCCGGACGACCCGGACGAAACCCAGGCAATGCAATTGGCCGAGTTACAGCGGCAGAACCTGATCAACAACACGGTCTTCTTTGTCCTGGCGGGGATTACGGTCGCTGCCGCCGCCGCCACGGTCACATTTCGCAGCCCCGTTTACTGCGCCATCTGGTTCGCGCTCTCTCTGTTGGGGACCGCCGGCTTGTTCTTGTTCCAGGGAGCGCAGTTTCTCGGCGTGGCCACCATCGTGGTCTATGCCGGCGCGATCCTGGTGACGTTTCTGTTCGTGTTGATGTTGGCCCAGCCCCGGGGTTTCGCGATTTACGACCGCTTGAGCTGGGAACGATTGCTCTCGGCGGTGACCGGTGCGCTGATGGTGGGGATCTTGACGCTGACCGTGGCAGGCGCTTTTCGGACGCCGCCGCGTTGGAGAATTCCGCTCAACGCCGGCGAAGGCGAGGTCGCCCAGGCCAAGCCATTGCAAGGGCTCAAGCCGCCCGCCGATGTCGACTTGCGGCCCGAGCGGATTCTGGCCGCGGAACACGTGGCGCACCTGGGGGCTCAGTTGTTCAGCCGCCATCTGATCTCGATCGAAGTGGCCGGCACGCTGCTGCTGGTGGCGCTCGTCGGCTCGATCGCGATCGCCGCCCAGGCGAAACCGCTGACTTCGCCGGCCGGGCGCCGCGGCCCAGGAGCCGATCGCGATGGATGAAACAGCTCTGTTGGAAAACTATCTGGCGGTCGGGGCGCTGCTGTTCGGCCTCGGCATGGTCGGCTTTTTCAGCCGGCGGAACATGATCGTCATGTTCCTCTCGGTCGAGATGATGTTGCAGGGCGTATCCGTGAGCCTGGTCGCCTGGAGTCGCTATCACAACGACTGGGGCGGGCAGATGCTGGTGATCTTCATTCTCACGGTCGCCGCCTGCGAAGCCGCGATCGGGCTGGTGTTGATGATCACCTTGTTCCAGCGCAGCGGCTCGTTGGATATCGCCGTCTGGCAGCGCTTGCGCGAGGACAATTTGCCGCCGCATGTCGATCGCGAGGTGCCGGAACTTCCGGACGAATCGCGGCCTGAGTGGCCGCACTTGACTCCCGCCGGCGTGGAGCCCGCGCCCGACCTGGAGGAGGTCACACACCGCAGCCATGTCTAATCTCGAAACCCTGATGGTGCTGGTGCCCGCTCTGCCTTTGGCGGCAACCCTCATCACCGCCATCTTCGGCAAGCACGTGCTCAAGGCCCGGAGCCATTGGCCCACGGTGCTGGCGCTGGTCGCTTCCTGCGTCTGCAGCGTGGCCCTGCTGTTGGCCGTGCGGGACGAGTCCCAGCGGGTCCAGAATCCGAAGGCGGGTTGGGAGCACACGATCGACCTGTGGACCTGGGCCAACATCGAAGGGGCAATCGCGCCGCCGCCGGCCGCGGCAGACGCCATGGTCGCGAACGTCATGGTTGCAAACGTCGCAGACGCGGGCGACTCGGTTGGTGCGCTGCCGGAAAAGCTGCCGTTCCGCATCGATATCACGCTCCGCGCCGACGCGCTTTCGGCCGTCATGCTGGTGATGGTCACGTTCATCGCCTCGCTGGTGGCGATCTACGCCGGCGGCTACATGCACGGAGATCCGGGCTATTGGCGGTTTTTCACCTACATTTCGCTGTTCGTCTTTTCCATGACGATGCTGGTCTCGGCCAGTAATTTCGTGCTGCTCTATGCGTTTTGGGAAGCGGTGGGGCTGTGCAGCTATTTGCTGATCGGTTTCTGGTTCGAAAAGCCGGCCGCGGTGGCCGCGGGCAAGAAGGCGTTTCTGATCAACCGCGTCGGCGACTTCGGCTTTGCCCTGGGGCTGTTCCTGATCTGGACCACCTACGGCACCTTGAACTTTCACGACGCGCCGGGGGCCGCGCCCGGCGTGCTGGGACAACTCCGCGCGAGTCATCCGGAGCTCTATAACATCGTGCCCGCGGGCGTCGCCACGGCGACTTGCTTGCTGCTGCTGATGGGCGCCTGCGGCAAGAGCGCCCAGTTTCCGCTGTACGTGTGGCTTCCCGACGCCATGGAAGGTCCCACGCCCGTCAGCGCGTTGATCCATGCCGCCACGATGGTTACGGCCGGCGTGTACATGGTCGCCCGCTGCACGCCGTTGTTTGCCCTCTCGGCCAATGCTCAATTGGCCGTCTCCGCGGTCGGCGCACTGACCGCGATTCTGGGGGCAACGATCGCGCTGACGCAAACTGATTTGAAGCGCGTGTTGGCGTATTCCACGATCAGCCAATTGGGATACATGTTTCTGGCGCTGGGCGCAGGTGGCTTTGGGGCGGTCGTGGCCGGTATGTTTCACCTGTTCACGCACGCCTTTTTCAAGGCTCTGCTCTTTCTGGCCGCCGGCAGCGTGATGCACGCGATGGGGGGCGTGATCGACGTGCGGCGATTGGGCGGGCTGCGACGCTTGATGCCCACGACGCACTGGACCTTTTTGTTCGGCGCGCTGGCCTTGGCCGGCGTGGTCCCGTTTGCCGGTTTCTGGAGCAAGGATGCCATCCTCACGGTCGTGCAAGAGCGCAGCCATCAAGGCGGTGCTTACGCCCTGGCGTATCAAAGTCTGTTGGGGATATCTGTGCTCACGGCCCTGATGACTTCGATCTACACCTTCCGGGCGTTCTTCCTCACGTTTTACGGCCCCCAGCGGGTGCCGCACGAGGCCGCGGGGCATGCCCACGAGTCGCCTCCCTCGATGACGCTCCCCCTGGTTGTGCTGGCTCTGTTTTCTCTGGGCGTGGGCGCTGCCGTCGAGATGCGGCACGCCGACGTTTCGGAATTCCTGGGCAGCACGCCATCGCTGGCGGCCGCATTCGGCCAGGCGACAGAAGAGCACGGCGCGCTTGCGCACCTGGACGTGATGATCACCGGCACCGCTGCCGCGGTCCTGGGAATTGTGATTGCGGCGTTTTTGTACTTGGGGTCCGCCAGCCGGGCGGAATGGCTCGCCGAGCATTTTCGGCTGCTCTACCGGCTGTCCTACAGCAAGCTGTTTGTGGACCAGATCTATCAGGTGCTGTTCGTCTGGCCGCTGTGGCTGCTGGCGCTATTCAGCGCGTGGGTCGACCGCTGGCTGATCGATGGATTGGTGAATCTCGGCGGAAAAATCCCCCGCGAGGCCGGCGCGCTGCTGCGCCCTTTGCAGAACGGCATGGTTCAGTTCTATGCGTTGGCCATGTTGCTGGGCGTGTTGGCGTTGATCGGAAATATGTTGTTCTGGCCATGACATAAAAATCCTTCGCCCGACACGGGCTCGGGTTTTCGAGAGATACAACCTTTGGAAAAGATGCCCAGTCTACTGATCGCGACGATCTTCCTGCCGCTGGTGGGCGTGCTCCTGGTGGGCCTGTTTTCCAAGATGGGCCGGTTCGCCGTGCGGCAAAGCGCGCTGGTCACCACGCTCGTGACCTTTGCCCTGGCGTGCGTGTTGGTGGCCAATTACAAAAGTGGCACGTTTGCCCAGTCGTCATTCCCGTGGCTCAAGTCCTTGCCCGCAGTCTCCGTGGAATTGAGCTTGGGGTTGGACGGGCTGAGCGTGTGGCTGTTCGCGCTCTCGGCGCTGTTGATGGTGACGTCGGTGCTGGTGAGCTGGGAGGCCATTGAAGACCGCCCCGCCACGTTCTACGCGCTGCTGCTCATGCTGGAGACGGGCACGTTGGGGGTGTTCGCGGCGCGCGACATCATCCTGTTCTACATCTTCTTCGAGTTCACGCTGATTCCGCTGTTCTTCCTGATCGGCATCTGGGGGAGTGAAGAGCGCCGCTACGCCGCGATCAAGTTTTTCCTCTACACGCTGGCCGGCAGCCTGCTCACGTTTCTGGGACTGCTGTCGATCGTCATTTGGGTCTACAACCACGAGAGCCAGCGGATGATCTTCTCGATCGCCGAGCTGACGCAGTCGCTCGCCAGCCACCCCATGAGCCGCGCGCTGCAACTGTGGATTTTCGCGGCCCTGTTTGCGGGCTTCGCCATCAAAGTGCCGCTGTTCCCGCTGCACACCTGGCTGCCATTGGCCCACGTGCAGGCTCCCACCGCCGGCAGCGTCATCCTGGCCGGCGTGCTCTTGAAGATCGGCACCTACGGCTTTCTGCGGTTCAGCGTGCCCATGCTGCCGGTCGCCACGGCCGTTTGCGTCCCCTGGCTGCTCTGGCTCTCGGTGACCGGCATCATCTACGGCGCGCTCGTCGCCTTGGCCCAAACCGACGTCAAACGCCTGATCGCCTACTCCAGCGTCAGCCACCTGGGCTTTTGCATGCTCGGACTGTTCGCCTTGAATCGCCTGGGAACCGAGGGAAGCGTCTTGCAAATGGTCAACCACGGGCTTTCCACCGGCGGCCTGTTCGCCGTCGTGGGCATGATGTACGAACGCTACCACACCCGAGAGATTCGCCAACTCGGCGGCCTCGCCAGCCAGACTCCGCGTTTGGCTCTGTTCATGCTCGTCTTTACGCTGGCCAGCATCGGGCTGCCGGGGCTGAACGGATTTTCCGGCGAATTCCCGATCCTGCTGGGCATGTTCCAGCGCGCCACGGCCGAAGCGTCGACGAACTGGGGCCTGCAGTTCAAGGTGATCGCCGTGCTGGCCACGTTTGGCGTCGTGTTGGGCGCGTGGTACATGCTGTGGCTCGTCGAGCGCACGTTCTTTGGCCCGCTGCGGCATCCCGAACGCCACGACGCACACGACCACAAGCCGGTGAGCGATCTTTCACTGCGAGAGGTGTTCGCGCTTGTGCCGCTGGTGGTCTTCATCGTGTGGATCGGACTCTGCCCGCAGTTCTTTCTGGAGCGCACGCAACCCACGCTCGACGAACTGACCGCCAGCAGCGTGCAAACCTTCGCGGACCTGAAACAGCCGGCCCAGCCGATCGTGGCCAGCCCGCCGGCGCAGGCGATCGACGAGGTGACGCGTGTCGACTAACACCGTTTATCTTTTGCTCCCCGAAACCGTCCTGGTGCTGGTCGCCACGGCCATTTACCTGGGCGGAGCGTTCTTCAAGCTGCGCGATGGTTGGACCGCTTTGGCGATCGTGGGGCTGCTGCTGGCGGCTTTCGCGCTCTGGGGACAACCGCTCTCGGGCGATGCGTCTGGAGGCGCCGCAACGGGCTCGGACGCCGCCACGGCGACGACGTCGTCCGCCCATGCCGCGGTGTCGAAGAACCCCGCGGACAACCCGTTGATCGTCGATCGGTTCAGCCAGAGCATGCGCTGGCTGATTCTGGCCACGGGGCTCTTGTTCGTGCTGTTTTTCTGGCGCTCGACTTCCCGCGGCGAAGCCCCGGAGCTGGTCGGTTCGCTGTTGCTGATCGTGGCCGGGCTGATGATCGTGGTGCTGGCCAGCGACCTCGTGCTGCTGTTCGTGGGGCTGGAGCTGGTCTCGATTCCCACCTACGTGGTTCTCTACCTCGGCCGGCCCACGCACGACGCCGCGTCACAGGAAGCCACCGCCAAATACTTCTTCTTGAGCGTGCTTTCCTCCGCGCTGCTGCTGTACGGTTTCAGCTTTCTGTATGGCGTGGCCGGTTCCACGAGCCTGTTCGAGATCTACGCCACCTTGTCCAAAGCCGCGCCGGACGCCCGCGGGCCGGCGGTGATCGCCGGGCTGGCCCTGATCCTGATCCTCGCCGGACTTGGCTTCCGCATCACCGCGGTCCCCTTCCATTTCTATGCCCCGGACGTCTACCAGGGCACGTCGCACGGCAATGCGGCTCTTCTGGCCGTGGCCCCGAAGATTGCCGGGTTCACCGCGCTGGTCCGCGTCGTGGCGGTGGCCATGCCGCTCGGGGCGATCGGCTGGCAGTTGGCCCTGGGCTTGTCCGTGCTGACGATGACCGTGGGCAATCTGCTGGCCCTGTGGCAAAACAACATCCGCCGCATGCTGGCGTACTCTTCGATTGCTCACGCCGGCTACATGCTGATCGGGTTTTCCGTCGGCCTGGCCGCGACGTCGGTCGATGCAAAGTTTCTCGGCAATCTCGACGGCCTGGGGAGCCTGTTCTTTTACCTGGTCGTCTATGCGCTGGCGACGATCGGCGCGTTTGCCGTGCTCGCCTATCTCAGCGGCGACGAGCGACAGATCGACGGCGTCGACGAGCTGGCCGGCCTCGGCGGCACGCATCCTTGGATGGCGGCGGTCATGGCGATCTTCATGTTCAGCCTCACCGGTCTGCCGCCGCTGGCGGGATTCTGGGGCAAGTTCACGCTCTTTTTGGGCGCGCTGGGAGTCGACTCCGCGGCCACCGGGCCGGCTCACAATCAGTGGAAGTGGTTTGTCGGATTGGCGGTGGCCGGCAGCATCAATGCAGCCATCGCCGCGGCCTATTATCTGCGCGTCGTGGGCGTGATGTATTTCCGCTCGTCGCTGACGGTGCCCGCCGCGCGCCGCGGCCTGGGCGCCGGATTGGTCGGTGCGCTTTGCGCCTTGGGAGTTCTGGCCGCCAGCGTCGACCCCGATCCACTGATCGACCAGGCGAATCGGGCCAGCCAGGCGGCGCGCGCCACGTTTGCCGGCCCCGCCGCGCCTGCCGATGCGGCCGCCGCCGTGACCAAGACCGCCGGGCCGCAATCGGCGCCCCAGGGGACTCGCCCGCATCCCCACAATACCGCCGCGCTGGTGGACCGGCATCGCTGACGGCCGCCTGGCGCCCGCTGCGAGGCTGCGAGGCGGCACGCTTCGGTTGGTGCGCGCCCTGGCGATCTTCAGTTCTTTGTATGGTTCGCCGACCCAGGCTGCCCCGTCTGGGTCGGCGAGTTGGGACATTCGAGCCGCGGCACGTTTGGCGGTCCGGCCCGAATGCCACTTGTTACATTTCGGCCCGGCGGGCCGCCGAAATTCAGTCACTTGCGCGGCCGTCAACATTTGGCGGGTCCTCGTAGCGGCAATGGAGCCCGGCGGCGCCACGAGTTATGCTGGAGACAGCCGCCCCCCATGTGCCCTCTTGCGCCGCCGGACAGACAAGCTATGCCTCGCTCCCGCAGCAGTTTGCAATCATTGGCCCGGCTGTTCGATTCGTCGGTCTTTCCGATCTATGCGCTGGACGAGGAGCGGGAAATCGTCTTTTGCAACGAAGCCTGCTGTGAATGGCTGGGGGTTTCGGCGGATCGGCTGCTCGGGGTCCGCTGCCAATACCACTCGCAGCCGGACGTGCCGGAAGCGGCCGCGGTCGCGGCGGGACTCTGTCCGCCACCAGCCGTTTTTGGCGGATTGCGGCAAACCGCAGAAGTAAGCTGCGTCGCGCGCGACGGCCAATCGCGCCGCCGCCGCGGCGAGTTTTTGCCCCTGGCAGAAGGCTCCGATGGCAGCGCAGGAGTGTTGGTAGTACTCGGACTCGCCGACTGTGAAGAGGGCACCGCGCCGCCCGCCTGCGATTCGTTGGCGCCCTCGTCGCTGCACGAACAATTGCGCAGGTTCCGACACGAAGCGGCCGATCGTCATGCTCCCGACAGCCTGGTGGGCGGCAGCCCGGCGATCGCGCGGGCCAAAGCGCAGATCGCCCTGGCCGCGTCGAGCCAGGTGAGCGTGCTCATCGTGGGCCCCTCTGGAAGCGGGAAGGAGCACGTCGCCAAGGCCATCCATTATCGCTCGCCGAGCGCTGCGACCCGCGCGCTGGTGCCGCTGGCTTGCGCCGTGCTTGGGGGAGAACTGTTGAGTTCGACGGTTTCGGCGCTTTTGTCCAAACAGGCCACCGCGGACCGCGGCGCGACGCTGCTTCTGGGCGACGTCGACGAGTTGCCGGCCGAGATTCAGGCCGAAATGATTCGCCTGCTGAAGAACCCGCCTCCTGGTTTGCGTGTGTTGTCCACGGCCGCCCGGCCGCTCGAAGATCTCGTGCGGGAGGACCGATTCCGCGGCGAGCTCGCCTGCCTGCTGAGCACGGTGCGGATCGATTTGCCGGCGTTGGCCCAGCGCTTGGAGGATTTGCCTCTGCTCGCGCAGCTCTTTCTGGAAGCGGTGAATGCCCGCTCCGGAAAACGGTTGGGCAACAAGCAGATCGGAGGTTTTACGCCCGCTGCGCTCGACCGCCTGGCCGCTCATTCCTGGCCCGGCAATCTCGACGAACTGGCGCAAATCGTCGAGCAGGCGCACGCCCGCTGCCATTCGTCGCTGGTCGATAGCAGCGACCTGCCGGACCGACTGCAACTGGCCGCCGCGGCCGCGCGCCACTCGCGGCGGGACGAGGCGATCGCGCTGGAAGAATTTCTGGCGGGCGTCGAAACCGAGCTGATCCAGCGTGCGCTGCGCCGCGCCAAGGGCAACAAGAGCAAAGCGGCCAAACTGCTGGGCCTCACCCGGCCCAGGCTCTACCGGCGGCTCGTGCAGCTCGGACTCGAGCCGGGCGCCCAGACTGACGAGGAGGTCGTACAGTTCACGGAGGAGAACCTAACGAACAGTGACGAAGGTCTAATGACCAACGACTAAGGAAGCACGAATGACGAAGTTGCAAATGACGAACCGCGACACGCCAGCTTAGAGCCTATCCGAAAACCGCCCGGGAGAGAGAGGGACGGTCCCTGGCGGTTTTCGGATCGGATTTCGTCATTACTCTAGACATTCGTCATTAGGCATTCGTCATTCACCCCCGGAGGCAACCCGTGGCCGCGGCTCGCTTGATCTTTTGCGAACGAACGAATCACTGGGCGGCGGCGCTCGGCCGGTTGCTTTCGGACGCGGAAATTCAGGTTCGCCAGACCCGGTCGCTGGACGAGTGTCACGAGGAGCTGTCAGCGGCGCCGGCCAGTCTCGTCGTGCTCGAGCTCGCGCAGGGCAGCCTGGCCGGAGTGCTTTTGCGGCTGGTCGATTGGAACCGTGGCTTTCCGCTGGCCGGCGCGGCGGTCGTCGCCGAGCGAGGGTGGGAACCTTATGAATGGCTCCTGCGGGAGGCGGGCGCCGTGGATTTCGTCGCTTCGCCGCGGCGTTTGGATTCGCTGGCCGGGATCGCGCGGCGGCATTGGCGCCGGTTGCCGGCGAGCGCCACCGATCCCACCGAGCGGATCTGGTCGGGCCTGCCGTGGGCCGCCTACGCCACGCCAGCCCTCCTGCCCAAAACGGGAGGGCGAAGCTGCAGCTGAGCCCTGGCCCTCGCGGTCGGTTGCCTGGATCGGTTACGATACGCGGTGAAGCACGTGCGAGCCGTGTGGCCCGCATTCCATAGCTCGAACCGGCAGGTGCGAACCCTGACAAAGTAGGAACCCAACCCAAATGGCGGATCGTATCGATCGGGCGGCGGTTGAGGCGGCGCTGGCGGATTTTCAGGACCCCGAAACGGGGCGCAGCGTCCTCAGCATGGAGCAAGTGCGCGACATCGAACTGGCGGACGGCAAACTCTCGCTCACGCTGGCGCTGACCACGCACTCGGCTCCGTTGTGGAAAGAAACCCAGGCGGCGCTGGAGCATTTGCTGCGCAGCCGGTTTCCGCAATTATCCGGGGTCACGGTCACGCTGGCGATCCATCACCGCCCGCCGGAGAAGCTGGGCCAGATCGGGCTTACGGCCAAGAGCGTGATCGCCGTCGGCTCCGGCAAGGGGGGCGTCGGCAAAAGCACGATCGCCGCCGTCCTGGCGCTCGGCCTGGCGCGGTCCGGCTGCAAGGTGGGACTCATGGACGCCGACGTTTACGGTCCCAGCATCCCGCACTTGCTCGGCGTCAATCGCCGCCCGGAAGTGGTCGAAAATCGCATCCAGCCGATCGAGGTTTCGGGCCTGAAGGTCATCTCGATGGGCTTTTTGGTTCCGCCCGATCAGGCCGTGGTATGGCGCGGGCCGATGCTGCACGGCGCCATCACGCAGTTCTTGCGCGATACCGATTGGGGAGAGCTCGACTACCTGATCATCGACATGCCGCCGGGCACGGGAGACATTGCGCTGACACTCTCGCAACTACTGCCGCTCACCGGTGCGGTGGTCGTGTGCACGCCGCAGGACGTCGCGCTGTTGGACGCGGTCAAAGCCATCGCCATGTTCCGCAAGGTGAATATCCCGGTGCTGGGCATGGTCGAGAACATGAGCGGATTCATCTGTCCCGGCTGCGGCCAGCGGCACGACATTTTTGGCAGCGGCGGCGCCCGGCAAAAGGCCGCGGAGTTGGACATTCCGTTTTTGGGCGACGTGCCCATCAATTTGCAGATTCGCGTGCACGGCGATCAGGGCCGGACGGGCGCAAATTTCGAAGACGCCGCCACGGCCCCCGTGCTCGAAAAGATTTGCTACACCCTGGTCAAAAACCTGGCGGACCAGCATCGCACGGTCCCGCCGCTGCCGACGCTTTCGGTCCTGCGATAGGGCTTACCCCGGAGACGCCGAGGCACGGAGAGGACAGGGAAGTACGCAA
>Ga0302325_10018756_pt1 | contig 14563 bp, 16 predicted proteins | sample Palsa_T0_2_FD_201948 | JGI IMG/M metagenome (GOLD analysis project Ga0302325, IMG submission 201948) | Peat permafrost microbial communities from Stordalen Mire near Abisko, Sweden - Palsa_T0_2 | ecosystem: Environmental > Terrestrial > Soil > Palsa > Peat permafrost | place: Sweden: Abisko... | reverse complement strand
GGACCGGCAGCACCTCGCCCCACAGCCGCTGCATCTGATCACCGTACAGGCGTCCCGCGCTGGCCAGCAGCTTCGTGGGATCGACAAGGTGGGGCGCGCCGCGCTCGTGCACCCACACCTCCACGCCGGGAAAGCGAGCCGCGAGCGAGCCGGTCGCGCCGGCGTGGTCGAGGTGGATGTGCGTCAGCGCGATCGCCCGCGGCGGGCGCTCGCCGAGCGCGCCGAGCAGCTGCTGCATGCACGACGCGGGGCCAGGGTCGACGAGCACGTCGTCGACCAGCCATGCGCCGATCACGCGCTCGCGCCCGGCGTGCATCAGGTCGATCAGCCGGTGCACGCTCTCCAGGCTATTCGGCAGGCAGCCCGAGCTTCTTGCTGAGCGTTTCGTCGAGGCTCTTGACCTGTTGGGCGTCCGCCACGATCGCCTCGCCGCCCGCCTTCGCCGACGCAGCGTCGTTGGCGGCGGCGGCCGCCTCGATCGAGTGCAGCGTGCCCGCCACCTGCGTGACGCTCGACTGCAGCGACGCCAGTTCGTCCTTGAACTTGGACGGCGGGTTGAGCTGGCCGAGCGCCCCCGCCAGCGATGTCGCGCTCGAGGCCAGGCCTTCGAACTGCTTGGCAAGCGCCGCGTCGGTCAGATTGCCCGCGTCTTCGACCGCCGAGCCGATTTCGTCGCCGAGCGTGTGCAGCTTCGCCTTCTGCACCTTGAATTCTGCCTTGAACGAGCTCGTCGTCGGCCCCGAGCTTCCCCCGCAGCCGACGAGCACGAGCATCGCAACTACTGAGACGACAGGAGCCAGACGGCGCATGCTTCCCCCCGGGGCTGTGGAGATCCGCGGCGGGCAGCCCGCGGCACGATGGCACCAACCCTACCCGAGTACCCCGTCACCTCAAACCGGCTGCCGCTCGCTCTCCTCGTCGTCCATCCCAGCGCCGCCGTCGCGGCGCAGCCATCCTGCGAGCTGCTGCCCGACGGAGTTGACCGACTCGCCGGCGTCGCGGAACGCGTCTCGGACGCGCTCGGTGTAGAAGGACACGGCCTCGCCGCCGTCGGCGCGGGCGTCGACGGGATCGCCGCGACGCGGGTACTCGCTCGAGCCGACGATGCGGTCGAAGTCTCCATGGCGAACCCACTCCATCAGCTCGTGCGTGCGCTTGACGGGCATCGGATGGGTGACGCCCAGGTCGAGCATCAGCCTGGTGAGCCGCTCCAGGCCGCCTCCCCCCTCTTTGTAGTCGAGCCCCTGGCGCATGAACATGTCGAGGTCGAGCTCCTCGACCATCGCGCCGGCCGCGAGCGACATCAGCGTGCGGCAGACGACCAGCGGGTCGCGCGTGACCAGCGCGGCGGCGCGGTCGGCGCTCAGCTCGGTCGCGCGTCCCCACTCCATCAGCGCGGTGCGCACCGGCGCCAGCGGCAACGGCAGCCGCGAGCTGCGGGTCAGCAGCACGAGGATCGCGAGCGCGGTGCGGTACAGCTGGTGGTCGGAGAGGATGTGCGCCGCCTCGTGCGCGAACACCGCGCGCCGCTGGGGGGCGTCGAGCAGCCGCACGAGCTCGGACTGCACCACCACGATCGGCCTGCGCGAGCCGATCGCCATCGCGTTCGGCGTCGGAAACTGAGAGAGGTACAGGTCGGGCACGTCGACCATGTCGAGCGTCGCGTACGCGATCGCGTGCTCGCGCCACACGTCTCCCAGCTGCTCTTCGGAGAGCCGCACCGAGGACCCCAGATAGGCCTGGCGTAGAGCGCGCTCGTAGCCCAGCTCGACGAGCTTTCGTACCACCGTGTCGAGGTAGGGGATCGAGCCGAGCGCCGCGGTGGCCGCGCGATCGGCGGGGTGTTGGAACGCCCGCGGCGAGATGTCCGTCAGGCGGTAGCCCTCCGCGGGCAGGTTCGACGGCGGCGAGGACATCCAACGAGACTACAGTCCGGCCGGAGCACGCGCCGCGGGTCGGGCCATGGCGCGCAGGCGGCCCGCACGCACGATCGACCGCACCGGCCGGAAGGCCGGCCTTAAACCTAATCGGCGAGACCGGTGCGCCGCACGTAGGCGGTGATCTCCGCGCGCGAGGAGAAACCGAGCTTCTCGATCGCGCGGGCGCGATAGGTCTTGACGGTGCGCTCGGCGACGTTCAGCTGCTCGGCGATCTCCGGGTTGGTGTAGCCGTTGGCGATCAGCCTGACGACCTCGCGCTCGCGCTCGCTGAGCACGACGCCGTCGGCGACGCCGTCCTCGCCGGTGGCCATCAGCGCGCCGAGGCGGGGATGCAGGTAGTTGCCGCCGGCGACCGCCAGGCGGAAGGCCTGCAGCAGCTCCGCCGGCTCGGCCTCCTTGAGCACGTAGCTGCGCGCCCCCGCCCGCAGAGCCTGGCGCGCGTACTCCGGGTCCTCGCGCATCGTCAGGATCGCCACGGCGAGCGTGGGGTGCGCGATGAAGCACGATGCCAGCGCGCCGAGGCTCGAGCCTCCCGGCATCGTCAGATCGAGCGTCAGCAGGTCCGGCTTGAGCTCGCGCACTTCGCGGATCATCGACGGGATGTCGGCGGCTTCGGCGATGACGTCGAACTCGCCTCCCTCGCGCAGCAGCACGGCGCGTACGCCGTCGCGGACGACCGCGTGGTCGTCGGCGATGATCACGCTGATCGGTCTCCTCACCCCTGGCGTGCCGGCGTCCATCGAGCCAACACCGTAGCGGCTGCACTGGACCGATCCGTACATCCGTCGAGCGTGGCCGACCCGACCGTGAGCGCACCTGTGCATGCGAGCCGTCAGCGTTTCTCGCCGCCCCGGTGGCTCCGCTAGCGTAACGGCGTGCGATCACCGCTCCAGTCTGTCCGGCTGCGCAGGATCCTCGCTGCTTACACGATCAACAGCCTGGGCACGTGGTTCGGCCTGGTAGCCCTGCTGATAGCCGTCTACAACCACACGCACGACGTGTTGGCGGTCGGGGCGCTGGTGTTCGTCGCGGACGCCTTGCCCGCGTTCGTCGTCCCCGCGGTCGTCGCCTGGGTGGAGGCGTCCAAGCGTCGCAGCGAGCTCACCGGCCTGTACCTGTTCGAGGCGCTGGTGACCGCGTCGCTCGCGGTCATCTTTTTGGTGCACTTCTCGCTGCCGGCGGTGCTGCTGCTGGCAGCGCTCGACGGGACGGCGGCGCTCACCGGCAGCGCCCTGCTGCGCGCCGAGATCGCCCACGCCGCACGCGAACACGTCGAGGCGCAGATGGGCCCCCCGAGCGGCCTGGGAAGCGCCGCGGAGCGTGCGGCGGCGGTTGCGCTCGTCGAGGAGCAGGCGCACGAGGCCGAGCGCAAGGCGCACGCCGCGCGCAACGTCGCCTTCTCGCTCACGTTCGTGCTCGGCCCGGCGCTCGGAGGCGTTCTGGTCGCGGCGGCCGGCGTGCCCGCCGCGCTGTTCGTCGACGTCGGCTCGTTTTTGATCTGCGGCGCCCTGCTGCTGGACCTGCATCCGCACGTCGAGGAGGCCGGCGGCGACTCCGTGCGCGCGCGCCTGCTCTCCGCGTGGCGGCACATCAACGAGGCGCCGTCACTGAAGGGGCTCTTGCTGGCAGAGGCAGTCGCGCTCGTGTTCTTCGAAACCGGCGCGCCGATCGAGGTCACGTATGTGGAGGGGACGCTGCACGCCGGCAGCAGCGGCCTGGGCCTGCTGCTGGCCGCCTGGGGCAGCGGCGCGGTCCTCGGCAGCCTCGTGTTCGCGCGGCTGATCCGCCGATCGCTGTCGCGCATGCTGAGCGTCGGCACGGTCGCGATCGGCCTCGCGTATGTGGGCTTCGCGATCGCGCCCTCGCTCGCGCTGGCGTGCGTCGCCGCGCTCGTCGGCGGCGTCGGCAACGGCCTGCAGATGCCCTCGCTGGTCAGCGTCGTGCAGCGCCTCACCCCCCAGCACCTGCAGGGGCGAATGATGGGCGCGGTCGAATCGCTAGGCGCCCTGTGTCGCGCGATCGGCCTGCCCCTGGGGGCCGTGCTGGTCGCCCTAAGCTCGCCGCGCACGGCGTTCACGATCGCCGGGCTGGGGGCCGTCGCGACCACGGCCGCGCTGCTGCGCCTCTCATCCGCGCCTCCCCGGTCGGGCCCGCAGGACGACGCGAGCGTCTCGGTGGCCCCTCGACCGGACGCCGAGGACGTCGCGGGCGCCTCGGTAATGGAGACTCCCACGAGCGCGCATGCGTGAGCACGCGCACCGGGGCGGTTAGCCCTTCGCGCACTCACGGGATGAGCCCTTAAGTGTCGAGGCGTGTCGGCCGTTAAGTACGACAGACGCAAATGCCCGCGCACAAGCTCACAAGACGTTTGTTCTGGGCCGGCGAGGTCCTGGTGCTGACGGGCACGGTCACGGCCGCGGTGATGATCTCCAGCGGCCAGGAATGGCAGCCGCTGTCGCTGGTCGCGCTGCTGTTGGTGCTCACGCTCGTCGGAGACTGGCTCGGAATCGAGACTCCCGGAGGCGAGCTGAGCTGCTCGCTGGTTGCGATCGTCCTGACCATCGGCCTGCTCGGACCGGTCCCGGCGATGGCGTTCGGCACCGCCGCCGCGGTGCTCACCTCGGCCGCAAACCGCGTGCGGGTGCCAACCCGGTGGCTGAACAACGTCTGCTCGTTCGCGGTCGTTCCCTTCGTCGCGGGGCTGATGGTGCGCGCGTTCGCGCACGACGTTCACAGCCATCAAGCCCGTTCGGCGACGCAGAGCATCACGTTCGGCCTGATCGTGCTCGGCGCGTTCGTGATCGCCGTCGGGCTCAACTTCGTCCTGTTCGCGCTGCACAAGCACATCGACGAGGGCCGACCGTTGCTGCGTCTGGTGCACGAACTGTTCCTGCCGCTGCTCCCCGGCCAGCTCGCGGCGGGCATGCTCGCGACGCTGCTCGCGGTCGCCTATGCGAGCGTGGGCCTGCCGATGCTCATCGGCTCGATCGCCGTGCTCCTGATCCTGCGCCAGCTCACCGTCGCGCTGCTGCGCTCGGAGGAGCGCGCCGAAGCGCTGCAGGCGCGCTCCAGGCAGCTCGTCGGTCTGCAGCTGGGCGTGTTGCGAACGATGGTGCGCGCCCTCGGCATGCGCGATAAGACCAGCGCCCGCCACGCTGCATCCGTCGCACGCTACGCCAAGGCGTTGGCCACCGACCTCGGCTGCAACGAGGAGGAACGAGACGTCGTGCACGCGGCCGGGCTACTGCACGAGATCGGCAAGTTCACCTGGCCGGATCGCGTGCTGCACGCCGAGACCGTCCACGAGGAGGACATGGCGATCGTCAAGAACCACCCGCAGGAGGGCTCGATCCTGGTCGGCGCGCTCGACGGCTACGGCGAAGTGGCGGACGCGATCCTCTACCACCACGAGCGCGTCGACGGTCGCGGCTATCCGGCGGGCCTGATCGGCAAGGAGATCCCGGTGGCCTCTCGCATCCTCGCGATCTGCTCGATCTATGACACGGTCACCGCGCGTGAGAGCTATCGCGCGCAGATGACGCCGGAGGAAGCGATGGCCGAGCTGCGCCGTGGCGCCGACAACGGCCAGCTCGACCCCGAGCTCGTCGAGAAGTTCATCGCGCTGCTCGAGCGCGAGGGCCCGACCTTCGCCCACGATGCTGACTTCGAGACCGAGCTCGAATTCGAGCGGCGGGTACGCGCGATGGCGGAGCCCCAGTCCGGCAACCTCCCAGCTCCTGCGCACGCCGGCGACGACTGGCGCGCCACCGTGCGGAATCTCGGCCAGCGCGCCCTCAACAAGGGCTGAAGGCGCCGCGATCGGCGCCTTCAGGTCCCAACTACAGTCAATTCCTACGTCTACGCTTTGTGGAATTCAGGCATAAACGGACTCCTTCTCCATCGGGGCGCCCGTAACACGGCGCCCTGTCTCCATCAATGGTGACGTTGAGTAGGTTTGCGTCGCTACACAGAGGATTCTAACGCAAGCCGCAGACCTGAGCACTTTGCGGAGGTTCATGCATGTTTCGTTGCAGACGACCTGGATCGCGTCGCGCCGCGACGGATCGGAGCGGGCGCGTCGGCTTCTGCGCGCAAACGTGGACAAAGCTCCCCGCTGCTCAAGTTGTCAGGCCGGACGGTCGAAACAAGCAACAGCGAGGGCGGAGCGGAGGCGCAGGCCTCCCGTGACGCCACCGCGCCCGGCAACTACGAGACGACCGAGGTAAACCAGATGCCGCTCAGCCCCGTCCCCACCCCCAACGGTCGGCAGCTCGTCTTCACGAGCTCCCAGGCGGCGCGCTACCTGGGGGTCTCGCTGGCCACCGTCCGCCGCTGGACCGACGCGGGCCACGTCGCCTGCTACCGCACGCCGGGCGGCCAGCGTCGGTTCTCGCGTGACCAGCTCGACGACTTCATCACCTCGATGCAGCGTGCCGGCCACACCGCGGAGACCAACGTGGTCGCGCATCCCGCCGCCAAAGTGGCCTGAGCCGGCCTCGGCGCCTGCTCGCCGGCGCGTCGCGCGTCGCTCGCTCAGCTGGCCAGGCGCCCGAACTTCTCGCGCAAGCGACGGTAGAAAGACGAGCCGGGCAGCTGAGCGATCGTGCCGACGTCGTTGACGAAGCGCGCCTCGATGTGCCCGTCGGGCGCGATCTCGCCCACCGGGCGCCCATCGACCGCCACGTCCAGCGGCTCGCGGGAGCGGTTGAAGATCGTCAGCCGATCGTCCGGCGCGACCACCAGCGCGCGCGCGGTCATCGAGTGTGGCGCGATGAACGACACCACGAAGCCCTCGACGCCCCACGCCATCACCGGGCCGCCGTTGGCGAGGTTGTAGCCGGTCGAGCCCGCCGGGGTCGCCACCACCAAGCCGTCGCAGCGCACGCTTCCTGCCTCCTCGCCGTCGAGCGCGTACGCCAGCTCGGCGACGCGCTCGCCGACCTTGCGGTGGATCGCCACGTCGTTGATCGCCCTCTGCCGGCCGTTCGCGTGCGCCGTGGTCGAGTTCTCCCCGACAGGTCCATCGAGCACGATCGCGGGCAGGCGCAGCAGCTCGAAATCACCGCTCAGCGCGCGGCGTACACCGTCCTCGATGTCCTGCGGCTCGACGGTCGCCAGGAACCCGATCTCGCCGAAGTTGATCGCGAACACCGGCACCCCGGTGCCCGCATAGCGCTGCAGAGCACGCAGGATCGTCCCATCCCCTCCCAGCACCACGCACAGCTCCACGTCGTCCTTGGCGGGCGCGTCGAGCGCCAGACCGGGAGCGGCCGTCAGCCGGTGCTTGCGCGTCTCCTCCTCGTCCAGTCGCAGGGTCACGCCCGCGTCGGCCGCGCGGGCGGCCAGCAGCGCGAGCGCCGGCGCGGTGTCTTCGGGACGACGGTGCGTGACCACCGTGATCTCTCTCACGGCTCGACCTCGCGCGCCATCCGCTCGAGCTCCTGCGGCTCGCGCGTGCCGCCGGTCGCGGGGTCGGTCAGCCACAGGAACGTCTCGAGGTTGCCCTTCGGCCCGGGAAGCCCCGACGGATAGCAGCCCATCACCGCCGCGCCAAGCTCTAGCGCCGTCCTGCCGACCGAGGTCAGCGCCTCGCGCCGGCCGGCCGCGTCGCGGACCACCCCACCTTTGCCAACCCTGCCGCGCCCGAGCTCGAACTGGGGCTTGACCAGGGCGAGGACGTCATGGCCATCCTGCAGGCAGCCGAGGACGGCCGCCAGCACCTTGCCGAGCGAGATGAACGACACGTCGACGGTCGCGAGGTCCGGCAGCGAATCGGTCCCCGCCGGCAGCGCCCGCGGCGTGAGCGAGCGCGCGTTCGTGCGCTCCATCACCGACACGCGTGGATCGGTGCGCAGGCGGTAGTCGAGGATCCCGTAGCCGACGTCGACCGCGATCACCTCGCGGGCTCCACGCTGGAGCAGGCAGTCGGTGAACCCGCCCGTCGAGGCGCCCACATCCAGCGCGCGCCTGTCGCGCACGTCAAGCCCACAGGCCGTCAACGCGTTGGCGAGCTTGATCCCGCCACGCGAGACGAACTCCGGCCGCTCCGCGACCCTCACGTGCGTGTCGGCGTCGACCAGCTCACCCGGCTTGGCCGCGCGGCGCTCGCCCGCCGCCGCGCCCGCGCGCGCGGAGTGGTGGGCCGGCTTCAGGTACACCTCACCCGCCATCACCGACGCGGCCGCCCTGCTGCGCGATGGGAACAGCCCACGCTCGGCCAGCAGAGTGTCGAGACGACGCTTGCCCATCGCGGGAGAACCCTTGCACACAAGCGGGGCGGCCGCCGGTCTGAATTGGACGCGGCTGATACCGAGATTGCCCATATGTGCGCGATGTCACATGTGGTCATTGTCTGCAGTAGATGCCGATATGTGCGCCATGTCACAGAAAACGCAGCCCGGCGCAGGCATGATGCTTAGCGATCGAGAGCGCAGCATCTAACTCTCCTGAATCCCTCCTCCCGAGACGGCCCGCTTCCCCGGCGGGTCGTCTCATTTAAGAGACCGTCCGCCGGCGCCGGGCGACCCGCCCGCGCGGGGCGAGCGGTCAGGCGCCGACGATCGCCGACCCGCTCGTGTCCAGGGCCGGCGCCGGCGAGACGGTGCGCGAGCGCTTGCGATCGGATACGGCGGCCGCGACGCGCTCGGCGATGCGCTCGCCGGTGAAGCCGACCTCCTCGTGCAGCAGCGCGGGCTTGCCGTGGGTCACGTAGCGGTCGGGCAGCCCCACGCGCATGATCCTGACCCCGCCGGCGCCCGCCGTCCCGGCCTCGTTCAGCGTCTCCCATACGGCCGTGCCGAACCCGCCGGCCAGCACGCCCTCCTCGACCGTCACCAGCAGGTCGTGCTCGGCCGCCAGCTGGGCCATCAGACCGGCGTCGATCGGCTTGGCAAAGCGCGCGTCCGCGACCGTCACCGCGATATCCGCGCGCCTCAGCTCCTCCGCCGCGGCCAGCGCCTTGCCGACGCCGCTGCCGTAGCCGATCAGCGCCACGCGAGCGCCACCGTCGGCAGCGGCGCGCCCGCCGCCGGCCGGCGCGGGGCTGCCCTCGGCCTCGATCAGGATCTCGCCCCTGCCGATCGTTATCGGCTGGGCCACATCCGGCAACGGCACGCCGATGCCCTCGCCTCGGGGGTAGCGCATGGCGATCGGGCCATCGTCGTACTCCAGTGCCGTGCGCAGCATGTTCACCAACATCGCCTCGTCGCGCGGCGCCATCAGCACGATGTTCGGCAGGCAGCGCAGGTAGGCGATGTCGAAGGCGCCGTGGTGGGTGGGGCCGTCGTCGCCGACAAGGCCCGCGCGGTCCATCGCGAACACCACGTTGAGCTTCTGCAGGCACACGTCATGGACGATCTGGTCGTACGCCCGCTGCAGGAACGTGGAATAGATCGCCGCCACCGGCTTGACGCCCTCGAGGGCCAGGCCGGCGGCGAACAGGATCGCCTGCTGCTCGGCGATCCCCACGTCGAAGTAGCGCTCGGGCATCGCCTTCTGCAGGATGCTCAGCCCGGTCCCCGAGTTCATCGCCGCGGTGATGCCCACCACGCGCTCGTCGCGTTCACATTCTCGCAGCAGCGCCTCGCCGAAGACCTGCGTGTACTGCGGCGCCGGCGCGGCACTCGCTCGACCACGCTTCGTGCCGGCGCTGGGAGCGGCGCTGGCGGGCGAGCCGTTGATGATCGACTTGGGCTTCGCCGCGTGCCACTTCTCCATGCCCTCCAGGCCGCCGTCCTCGGCGGGGGCGAAGCCCTTGCCCTTGACCGTCGCGATGTGCACCACCACAGGGCGCTGCGCGGCGAGCGCCTCGCGCAGCGCCTCGCGCAACGCGCGCACGTCGTGGCCGTCGATCACGCCCATGTACGCCCAGTCGAGCTCCTCCCACCACAGGCCCGGCGCCCAGAACGCCTTGATCGACTCCTTCAGGTGCGGCCCCAACCGCTCGAACGCGGAGCCGATCCCACCCGGCAGGCGCGTCAGGCCGCCCTCCACCCCGGCGCGCGCTCGCCACAGCTTGGGGTTCAGGCGCACGCGATTGAAGTAGCGCGACAGCGCGCCCACGTTCGGCGCGATCGACATGCCGTTGTCGTTGAGCACGACCACGATCGGCGTGCCCATGCCGCCCGCCTGGCCGATCGCCTCGAAGGCAACCCCGCCGGTCATCGCGCCGTCGCCGATCACCGCCACCACGTTCCCGTCCGCCTTCGATCCATCCGCCTCCTCCGCCAGGTGGCGCATGCCCTCCTTGATCCCGACCGCGTAGCCGATCGACGTCGACGCGTGCCCCGCGCCCATGATGTCGTGCGGGGACTCCGCGATCGAGCAGAACGGAGCGAGCCCGCCGTACTGTCGGATCGTGCTCAGCTGATCGCGCCGGCCGGTGAGGATCTTGTGCGGATAGGCCTGGTGGCCGACGTCCCACAGGATCTTGTCGCGCGGGGAATCCAGCAAGGAGTGCAGCGCCACGGCCAGCTCGCACGTGCCGAGGTTGGCGCCGAAATGACCCCCGATCTCTCCGACCGTGTCGATGATGTGCTCGCGCACCTCCTGCGCGAGCTGGGCGAGCTCCTGCTCGGAGAGCTCGTGCAGATCCTCGGGGCCGTCGATTTTCTCGAGCAGGCTCACGAGGTGCGCGTGTAGATGAAGTCGGCGATCCCCTCGAGCTCCGCGGTGGCGTCGGCCGGGGCACTCTCGTCCGAGCAGGAGCGGCTGGCTATCTCCGCCAGCGCCTCGCGCACCATCCGGTGCGACTCGGCCGCCAACTCCCTCGCGCGGTCGATTCCGAACTCGCTCACGTACGTGCGCTTCCCATGACGCTCATCGCTACCTCGTGGCTTTCCCAGTGCATCATCGGTGCCGGTCACATCCAGTATGTCGTCCACTATCTGAAACAACACGCCCAACTCTGCCGCGAACCGGTGGAAGGCGGCCGTCTCGGGGCCATCTTCGGCGCCCCTCAACAGTAGTACGCACAGTATCGACGCACCGATCAGACGGCCAGTCTTGAGCTCGTGAAGCCGCCTCAGCGCCGTCGAACCGGGCGGCGTCCGCGCGCTCACGTCGGCGTACTGCCCGCCGACCATGCCGTTCACGCCGGTCGCCCCCGCCAGCTCCGCGGCCGCTGCCAGCACCCGCTCGGGCGCCGAGCGCTGGTTGCGCAGCAGGTGTCTAAACGCCTCCGCGTACAGGCCGTCTCCCGCCAGGATCGCGACGTCCTCGCCGAACTTTACGTGGCATGTGGGCGCGCCGCGGCGCAGCTCGTCGTCGTCCATCGCCGGCAGATCGTCGTGGATCAACGAGTAGGTGTGGATCAGCTCGATCGCCCCCGCTAGCGGCATCACCTCCTGGTGGCGCAGACCGACCGCGCGCGCGGTCGCCAGCGCCAGCACCGGGCGGATGCGCTTGCCGCCGGCCAGCAGCGAGTAGCGCATCGCCTCTTCCAGGCCCCGCGTGATCGGCTCCTCGGAGAAGCTAATCCCCTGCAGGTATCGCTCGACCTCCTCGCGCAGGTGGTCCGGGTAGCCGGCATCGACGACCTGCGCGGATGGATACGCGGCGCTGGTACGCTCGCCGGACACCTAGAGCAGCGTGTCCTGGCCGGGGGCCGGGACGGAGACCTCGGCGCGCGCCAGCTGCTCGAGCTCCACGGCCGCCTGGCTCGCCAGCGACGCGCAGTCCTCGACGAGGCTCGCGGCGGCGTCGGGGGAGAGCCCACCTGAGCGCAGCTGCTCGGCGGCGCGCTCCAGGCGCGCGATCGACTCGTCCAGGCGCTCGATGCTCGGGGTGCTCATCGGATCTGCGCATTCTCGCGCACCTCGCGCAAGACTGCCGCAAGGACGCCATTGACGAATCCGGGCGCGTCGGGACCGCAGAACGTCTTGGCGCTCTCCACCGCCTCCTCGATCGCCCCCTCCGCGGGTATCGGCTGATCACCCGGCACGGCGTCCGGGTGCAGGATCTCGATCAGCGCCACCCGCATGATGCTGCGCTCCAGCGGCTGGATCCGCTGAACGCTCCAGCCGTGCGCATGGCGGTCGATCACCTCGTCTAGCTCCTCCGCACGGTCGGCCGCCGCGTGCGCGAGCGCGCGCGAAAACAGCGAGGTGTCCCCCGCCAGCGTCTGCGCGAGCGGCTGTGCGGTCAGGTCGTGTTGGTAGAGCGCGACCACGGCGGCCCTGCGCTGATCGGATCGACGCATTCAGCGGCACATCTTAGGCGCGCGCCACGTAGTCGCCCGAGCGCGTGTCTACGCGGATGCGCTGCCCGGGCTCCACGAACAGCGGCACCTGGATCACCGCCCCGGTCTCGAGCGTCGCCGGCTTGGTTCCACCGCTGGAGACCGAGTCGCCGCGAACGCCCGGATCGGTCTGGGCGATCTCCAGGTCGACAGCGCTCGGCAGCTGCACGTCGGCGGGCTCGTCGTCGATGAACAGCACGTCCACCTCGCTGCTCGGTGTGATCCAGCGCAGCGCGTCCTGCACCGTGCTCTCCGCGACCGCGATCTGCTCGTAGGAGCCCGTGTCCATGAAGTGCGCGTCCGTGCCGTCCGCGTACAGGAACTGCATCGTCCGCGACTCGGTGCGCACCGCGCGGAACTTCTCCCCCGCCCGGAACGTGCGGTCGATCACGTTGCCGTCGGAGGCCCGCCGCAGCTTCGTGCGCACGAACGCGCCGCCCTTGCCGGGCTTGACGTGCTGGAACTCGAGGATCTTGAAGATCGTCCCGTCGACCTCGATGTGGTTCCCGCTTGTGAATTGGTTTGTTGTGAGCAAGAAGTTCCCTGCAAATCAGTGGTTGTCGAGCAGCCGTGCGTCAGGCAGAGGGCTCTGCTATCCAGAGCATACGCACGCCGAGCAACTCGCCGAGACGCTCGAAATGATGATCGTAGTGGAGCACGTCCAGCCCCGACGTTTGTGCCGCGACGGCGACAGTGAGGTCAGCCAGCGGGAGGCGGTGAGCACCGTGAGAACCCTCGTCCGCCAGCTCTCGCATCGCCGAGAGCACGCCCCGCTGGACAGCACGATCGACCGCGATCTCACGCATGCCCGCCAGCGTCCGATCGACCGCGGCGATTCGCTCCGGGCTCGGCGCATCGAAGGTCAACTCGTAGCGCACAGGCCAGCACCAGGCGATGTCGCCACGCTCAGCAGCCGCAAACAGCAGCTCCCGCGCACGGGGAATCCGGCGTGCGAGCATCCATGCGGAGGTGTCGGCGAGGACCGCACCCCGGCCGTCCCACGGCTCGACGCTCACACGCTGCTCGGAGGCGAGTTGAGCCGATCGATCTCATCCAGGTCGAGGTCGAACCCATCCCTGTCCATCGCGGCGAACAGCGCCTCGATCGCCTCACGACGCCCACGCCGGGCCCGAAGCTCCATCTCGGCCCCCTCTACTGCAAGCCTGCGCACCAGAGACGCATCGGCCTCCTGCGTGCCCGTCACTGCGCGCACACGCTCCAGTGCGTCCCCCAGCTCCGGGTCGGCCGTCACAGCGATTCGTGGGTGCTTGCTCGGCATGCAAGCCCTAGTGTAGCTCGCAGGGGTTACTCTGACGGCTCCCGACGTGCGAGGCCGTACTCGAAAACTGCCTTAGCAATAGGTAGACCTCACATATGCGATATGATGATTTCATATGTCACGCCTTCTCTCGGTATCCGTTCCCGATGAGCTAGCCGCCGAGGCAGAAGCACTTGCCCGCGCAACCGGCAAGACAAAGAGCGAGGTCGTGCGCGATGCGCTGCGTCGCCACGTCCAACACGAGCATTTCGCCGACCTCCAGCGATATGGACGCGGGCGAGCCGAGGCCCTCGGACTCGCACCCGAAGACGTCGAGAGCCTGGTTGACGATCTGCGTGCAACGCACGCGTGACTCAGCTCGCGCTCTGCGACACGAACGTACTCGTATCTGCGTTCATCGCTGGTGGTCCACCGAGCCGAGTCATCGAGGCAGTGATCGACGGTCGTATCGAGCTCGTACTAGCTGCTCCCGTCATCGATGAGCTCGAGCGCGTACTGACCCTCAAGCTCAGCTTCGAGCCTCAGCGGCTGCGCGACATAGTCACGCTCCTGACGGATATCTCAGTCGCACGCGTTGACGCACCGACGACGCAGCCGGTCGAAGCGGTCACAGGCGATCCTGACGACGATGTGGTCCTCGCTTGCGGAGTAAGCGCAGGCGTGCAGATCATCGTGTCGGGCGATCGTCGGCACATACTCCCGATTCGCGAGCATCGGGGCATACGCATCGTCAGCCCACAGGCACTACTTGCCGAGCTGGCCGGAGAGCAGTGACTACACACCAATCTCCAAATGCACGAGACGTCCCTCTTTAGCCGCAACCACTGCCAGACCTCCGTCGAGCGTGACCAACCCGACGTCCAGCCGACGAGCGAGGGTCAGGTACGCGGCGTCATACGCAGTCAGGGTGTCGCGCAGCCCCCATATCTCGGCGGCGAGCTCGATCACGGGATAGGCGAGCGTTCGCAGATCACGTAGAGCAGCCAGCGCCTCCGCAGCCCGCAGCTGGGTGAGTTCGCCTCGAATCGCGTAGCGCCGCAGCGCCGAGAGCGCCTCGACGTTGAAGTGCTCGGGCACGTGCAACTCGGAGTGCTCCGCGAGTGCCGC
>Ga0302325_10018755_pt1 | contig 14563 bp, 9 predicted proteins | sample Palsa_T0_2_FD_201948 | JGI IMG/M metagenome (GOLD analysis project Ga0302325, IMG submission 201948) | Peat permafrost microbial communities from Stordalen Mire near Abisko, Sweden - Palsa_T0_2 | ecosystem: Environmental > Terrestrial > Soil > Palsa > Peat permafrost | place: Sweden: Abisko... | reverse complement strand
CTCTCGCGCAAACGCCGGCCCATCCGGCCGCAGCCGCCCCCAGGCCACCCGGGTACGCCGAGGTTCCCGCCGTCCATGCCAGCGATGCACAGCAGCAGTCGGCCTTTGGAACAACTGGGACAATTTGTTCTCCCGCATTTGCATTCTTGTACATCTTGTTCCCATCCAATAGATGATGAGTTCACCAGACGCTCCCGCGATCATGTCGCCCGCAGATTCGCTTTCAGACCACCGCTCGATTCGTTTCGGCTTCGAGAACACCTATGCGCGTTTGCCGGACCGCTTTTATGCGCGGGTGGACCCGACTCCAGTAGCGGCCCCGCGCCTGGTTAGGGTGAATGTGGAACTGGCCCGAAGTCTCGGGCTCGACCCGGACGCGCTGGCAAGTGCGCAAGGGGTTGAGATACTGGCAGGCAACCGCGTGGCTCAGGGGTCTGAGCCTCTGGCACAGGCCTATGCGGGGCACCAGTTCGGACACTTTGTGCCTCAGCTTGGCGACGGACGTGCCAACCTGCTTGGGGAGGTGTTGGGGCGGGATGGCGTGCGCTATGACATTCAGCTCAAGGGTTCCGGCCCGACGCCATTTTCCCGCCGAGGCGATGGCAGGGCCGCGCTCGGTCCAGTCCTGCGCGAGTACATCGTGAGCGAGGCGATGGCGGCGCTGGGTGTGCCGACGACCAGGGCCCTGGCCGCAGTGTCTACGGGACAACAGGTGGTGCGAGAAACAGTCTTGCCTGGAGCCGTGCTGACCCGGGTAGCAGCGAGCCACATCCGCGTGGGAACATTCGAGTATTTTGCGGCAAGGGGCGACACAGAAGCGACTCGCGTGTTGGCGGACTATTCGATCGCACGACACTATCCTGAGGCCGCGCACGCGAGGCATCCGTACCGCGCGCTGCTGGACGGCGTGATCGCGCGGCAGGCGAGCCTGATTGCGCAGTGGATGCTGCTGGGCTTCATCCACGGCGTGATGAACACCGACAACACTTCTATCTCCGGCGAGACAATCGATTATGGCCCGTGTGCGTTTATTGAGGCATATGATCCGGCTAAGGTGTTCAGCTCCATCGACGTGCAGGGGCGCTACTCGTATAGCAATCAGCCTCACGCGGCGCATTGGAATTTGACGCGTCTGGCAGAGGCATTGCTGCCTCTGCTGGAGCAGGAAGCGGGGGAGAAGGAGGCTGCGCTGGCCTCGGCCTACGAGGCGCTGGCTGGGTTCGGGCCGCAGTTCGAGGCGGCCCATGCCGCCGGTCTGCGCCGCAAGCTTGGGCTCCTCACGGAACGCGATGGCGATGCTGGGCTCGCCCAGGATTTGCTGGAGCGCATGGCAGTGAACCGCGCCGACTTCACGCTGACCTTCCGCCGGCTGTGCGATGCTGCGGCAGGGCCAGAAGGCGACGCGGGAGTGCGCGCACTGTTTGCCGATCCCGGCGCCTACGACTCATGGGCTGCGGGATGGCGCCGTCGCCTGCAAGAAGAGGTTGTGCCGGAGCAGGCTCGCGCTGAGGCGATGCGGAAGGCAAGTCCGGCATTCATTCCGCGCAACCACGTGGTGGAGGCTGCGCTCGAAGCGGCTGTCGTTCGGCAGGACTTCCAGCCATTCGAGGAGTTGCTGGATGTTGTGTCGCGCCCTTACGAGGACAGGCCGGATATGGAGCAGTACAGCAGGCCAGCTCGGCCCGAAGAGTGTGTCCGTGCGACCTTCTGCGGGACGTGAGCGCGTGGATTAGTTGGTGGGGAGTTGGGCAGTGGACCAGCCGCCGCCGAGGGCCATCTGGAGCTGTGCGCTGGCGACGATGCGGCGGGCGACGAGGGCGGCGGCGGCTCGTTCGTCGGTGAGTTCGATGGTCTGGTTGGTGAGGACTTCGAGGTACTCGGCGAGGCCGCGCCGGTAGCGCAGCAGGGAGAGTTCGGTGCTGCGTTTGGCGGCGTCGACTGCGCGCTGCTGCACGGTCGCCTCTTCTTCGAGCACACGAAGGGCGGCGAGCTGGTCCTCGACATCGCGGAAGGCAGAGAGGACCTGCTCGCGATAGAGCGCGGTTGCCTGATCGCGCTGGGCCAGCGCATAGGCCACCTGAGCTTTTCGCCGGCCGGCGTCAAACAGAAGTTCGCTTGCGGATGGGCCGGCGCTCCACTGTGCGCTGCCGGAGTTGAAGACCTGGCTGGCGAGGTCGCTCTCCACGCCGCCGGTTGCGCCGAGCGTGACATTGGGGTAGTACGCGGCCTTGGCGACCCCGATCGAGGCGTTGGCCGCCGCAACCTGCCGCTCCGAGGCCGCAATGTCCGGGCGGCGCTGGAGCAATTCCGAGGGCACTCCGGTGGGGACTACGGGCGGGTCGCCGGCGAGGGGCCGCTCGGGAATATGGAAGCCGGTGGCGGGCTCGCCGACAAGCACGGCGATGGCGTGCTCGTACTGGGCGCGTTGCACGCCGAGATCGATGAATTGCGCACGCGTTCCCTCAAGTTGAGCCTGCGCCTGCGCCACGTCGCTGTCGGTGCTCAAGCCTCCCTTCAGGCGGACCTGCGTAAGTTGAAGCGTCTGGGTATACGCGTCGAGCGTGGTTCGCAGCAACTGGGCCTGGAGATCGAGGCCGCGCAGTTGAAAGAAGGTGACCGCCAACATCCCTTGCAGGCTGAGACGGGTGCTGGCAAGATTCGCCGCGGTGGCCTGAGCGTTGGCGGAGCTGGATTCGATTTGTCGGCGAACTGCTCCCCACAGGTCGGGCTCCCAGGAGATATTGAGGGGGATAAGGAACTCCCAGTAGTCCGCGGCCGAGCCTGCGGGGCGCAGCGGCGTGGTGTTGGAGATGCGGTTGCGGCTGGCCGCGCCGCCGATGGATACGGTCGGGTAGAGGGAAGCGCGGCTCTCGCGGACGAGGTCGTGGGCCTGTTCGTAGGCATGCAGCGCCGCGGCGATGCTCTGGTTTGCGCTGGCACACCTCTGTTCCAGGTCACTCAATTGCTGGTCATGATAGATGGTCCACCAGGCGCCGCGGTCGGTGGCGTCGGCGGGAGCGGCGGCGGCCCAATCGCCATAGTGGCCGCTGTCGGAGTAAGCGGGCGGTGCGGGGACAGCCGGTGCCTTGTAGTTGGGGCCGACCATACAGCCGCCGAGCGCGAACGCGGCGAGCAGCGCGATCTTTCCGGAGTGCCTCTGCGGGTTCATGGATTGCCCCCGGCTGAGTGGTTCGACAGGTCGTCGCCTGGCTTGACCACGCGCACCGATTCACCTTCGGTGAGAGAGTCGGGCGGGTTGACGATGACGGATTGGCCGGACTGGAGGCCACCGAGGATCTCCATGGTTGAACCGTAGTCGCGGCCGGGAGTGACATGCAGAATGTGAGCGTGGCCGGTGGAGTCGACGACGGCCACATGGAGCCCGTCGGGCTCAAGAATCAGCGCGCTGACGGGTACAATCAGCGCCGGTACAGCGGACGATACGTTGAGGTGGACCTCTGCGTAGCTGCCGGGCAGCAGTTCCCCGGATCGGTTTTCCACGTCCACTTCGGCCAGCAGGGTGCGGGTTGCGGGGTCTACGGCATCGGACGATCGCACCAGCTTGCCGCGAAACGCCCGGCCAGGATATTGGGGGAGGGACAGGGTAGCGGTCACTCCGTTCTTTGCATCCGGCGCGTAGATCTGGGGAACATTGATGAAGACGCGGAGAGTCTGAATTGCCGAGATGTCGAAGACTTCCTTGCTGCTCGATGTGGTGCCGGCACCGGGCGTGATGGTGCTTCCGGCGGAGGAGACTAACTGGCCGATGTCGAGGTTGCGCGCGGTGATGACTCCGTCGAATGGCGCCTCGATTCGCTCAAACGATTGCAGCTCTTCGAGCCGCTGAACATTTGCCTGCGCGGAGTTGACTTCAGTGTTTCTGGCCTGAAGCTGCGACGCCGCGTTGTCGGTGTCTTGCTGGGAGACCGCGTTCTGGCCGATCAATCCCTGGTAGCGATCGGCGGTCACCTTTGCCAGGCCGGCGTTGCTCTGCGCGGTGGCGAGATCGGCGTTGGCCTGGGCAAGCTGCTGATCGAGCTCCGGGGTCTCGATGACCGCGAGGAGTTCGCCCTTTTTCACATGCGAGCCGATGTCGTGGTACCAGGCTTTGACGTAGCCCGTGGTGCGGGCATAGATGGGCGCCAGGGTATAGGCCTGAATGTTGCCGGGCAGTACAATCTCCCTCGCGCTTTTCTCGAAGACTGGCTGGGCAAGCGCGACGGGCGGAGCGGCGTTTGCATCGGTGTACTTCTCGAGTTTGTCGTTGGCATGCACGCGGCGCAGGACCCCGACGACTCCAACCACGACTGCCACCACGAGCACAATGAAGACCAGCATCGCGATGGATCCGCGCGAGACCTTTGGCGGAGCCTGGTTGGCCTGGGAGGGCTGATGGCCGGCTACGTTATGCGGCGTTGCGGTTTGGTCGTGATTCGGCTCTGGCAATCTGGACTCTCCGCCATTCATCGTTGCATCTCCGTATAGGCCGTCGGCGCTGGTTCGGTCGATTGGCTTCTCTTAAGTCGCTTCACGCATTGGCCTCGTGCTCAGCTTCCGGCTGAGTTCCCGGGTGCGGCGGATCGTTGCGGTGCATCAGGGAGAAGAAGACGGGAACGAAGGTCAGCGTGCCAAATGTCGCCAGCAGCAGACCTCCGATGACCGCGCGGCCCAGCGGTGCGTTCTGTTCGCCGCCATCGCCCAGGCCCAGCGCCATGGGGACCATGCCGATGATCATTGCGAGCGCGGTCATGATGACGGGCCGGAAGCGGGTGAATCCGGCGTTGAGTGCAGCCTCGGTCGCGCTGTGGCCTTCCTCCATCTGTTCTTTCGCAAAGCTGACGACGAGGATGGAGTTCGCGGTCGCCACGCCCATGCACATGATGGAGCCGGTGAGCGCGGGTACACTGATGTGGGTCCCGGTGAGGAACAGCATCCACACGATTCCCGCCAGCGCTCCGGGCAGCGCGACGATGATGATGAACGGGTCGAGCCAGCTTTGGAAGTTGACCACGATAAGCGCGTAGACCAGAACGATGGAGAACAGCAGCCCGAAGAGCAGACCCTGAAAGGAGCTGTGCATGGTCTCGATCTGGCCACGCAGAAAGATCTGGGACCCGCGCGGCAGCTTTCCTTGTGCTTCGTTTTTGATCTGCTCTATCTTGCCCGCCACGCTGGCCAGATCGGTGCCTTCCACCGAGCCGTAGACATCGATGATCGGTTGTGCGTCGTAGTGGCTTACCGTCCCCTGTTCGGCACCTCTCTGGATGGACGCGAGGTTGCCGAGAATCTGCGGCTGCTGGGGCGAGCCCATGGTCGCGATGGGGAAGTTTTCAAGGTCCTGCAAGCTCTTTACGTCGTACTGCGGCGTCTGCACGGCGATGTTGTAGCTGACGTGGTTCTGTGGATTGAGGTAGAAGGTCGGGGAGGTTTGGAAGCTTCCGCTCAGGCTGGTAAGCAGGTCCTGCGCCACATCCCGCTGGCTGAATCCGACCTCCTGCGCGCGCGTCCGATCGACGTTGACCGTCCACTTCGGAAGATCGAATGGCTGCTGAATGCGGAGATCGGTAGTGCCGGGGATGTGGCCGATCTTCTGCATCAACTGCTCGGCCAGCGCGCGATTCTGATCGACCTGCAAGCCTGCCACCTGGACATCGATCTGTGCGGGGAGGCCGAAGTTCAGGATCTGGCTCACCATGTCGGTCGGAAGGTAATAGAACTCTGTGCCGGGAAAGTCCTGCTTCAGTTTGTCGCGCAGGGCGCGGGTGTATTCAATGGTGGGGCGATGCTTCTCTGCAAGCGAGACGAGAATATCGGCGTCGCCGGTGCCCACGGGGGCCGAGTTTGAGTAGGAGAGGTTTAGGCCCGAGTTCGGAAGACCAATATTGTCGATGATGGTGCCGAGTTGAGCCGACGGAATCTCGCCGCGAATCACATTCTCGACCTGGTCGCAAAGGCGGGCGGTGTCTTCAATGCGCGTTCCAGTGTGTGCGCGCACATGCAATTTGAACTGACCGCCATCGACCGAGGGAAAGAAATCCTGCCCGAGCCAGGGGTAGAGCAGCGCGAAGGACGCGATCCAGAAGGCGACAATCGACAACAGAAACAACGGACGATAGTCCAGGCAGAGACTCAACAGTCCGTGGTACCAATTGCGCAGCTTCTCGAAGTAGTGCTCGAAGGTGATCTGGAATCGAACGAAAGGATTGCGGCTGGCGCGTGCCTGTTCGGCGCGGTCGTGCTCATGTCCTTTCAATAGATACTTTGCCATGGTCGGCACGATGGTCCGCGACAGGAAATATGAAGCGAGCATGGCGAACACGACTGCTTCTGCCAAAGGAACGAACAGATAGCGTGCGACGCCGCCGAGGAAGAACATAGGCACAAACACGATGCAGATGGCGAGGGTTGAGACGAAGGCCGGCACCGCAATCTGCGAGGCGCCGGTCAAGATGGCGTCTTCGACCTCCTTGCCCAGTTCGAGATTGCGATTGATGTTTTCGATTTCGACGGTGGCGTCGTCGACCAGGATGCCGACCGCCAGTGCGAGTCCGCCCAGCGTCATGATGTTGATGGTCTCGCCCAGCGCCGACATCGCCAGCAGCGAACAGACGACGGACAACGGGATCGACACCGCGATGATGACTGTCGACCGCCAGTTCCCGAGAAATATCAGAATCATGACCGCGGTCAGGCATGCGGCAATCACTGCTTCTCGCACCACGCCGCTGATCGCCGAGCGAACAAAAATCGATTGGTCCGCGATCGGCCGGACCCTGAGCGCGGATGGTAGTTGCGCCTCGATCTGCGGCAACTTTGCGCGCACATTGGAGATGATGTCCAGCGTCGAAGCGTTGCCCGTCTTCTGAATTGTCATCAAAGACGCCCGTTGTCCATCGACGCGCACAATATTGGTTTGCGGAGGAAAACCGTCGCGAACATTGCCAACATCGCGAACGTAGACGGTGGCGCCGTTTACAGTCTTGATGGGCAGATCATTGAGCGCCGGGATCGAGTCCGGAGCGCTGTTCGTCTCCACCTGATATTCGACGTGGCCCATCTTGACGGTGCCGGCGGGCAGGATGATACTTTGCGCGCCCACGGCGTTTACCACGTCGGAAGCGGACAGTCCGTGGGCCTGCAGCTTCTGGGTGTCGATGTCCACCTGGATCTGCCGCGTTTTACCTCCATAGGGGAACGGAATCGACGCGCCCTGGACCGTGGCCAGTTGAGTCCGAATGAAATTTGTGCCGAAGTCGTTCAATTGCTGCTCGGTCAAGCCATTGCCGGAGAGCCCGAGCTGCAGGACGGGCACACTGGATGCACTGTACTGAATGACCAGAGGAGGCGTTGTGCCCTGGGGATACTGACGCAGGGATGTCTGCGCGATCGCGGTAACCTGTGCCACCGCCTGCGAGATGTTCACGTTGGGGCGGAAGTAAATTTTGATGACGGAGATGCCGTTCAGCGTCTGCGACTCGGTATGCTCGATGTCATTGACCGTGGTGGTGAGGCCGCGCTCGAACTGGACCACGATCCGATCGCTCAGTTGCTGTGGTGAAAATCCCGAGTAGCTCCAGATTACGGACACGACCGGAATATCGATATTCGGAAAGATATCGACCGGCGTCCGCAGGATGACGACCGGGCCAAGGAAGAACAGCAGCAGCGACAGCACTACGAATGTGTAGGGTCTCCGAAGTGCGAGACGGACAATCCACATCAAATCACCTTTGGCAGAAGTCCTTTTGGCGCCGACCGAGCAGAACTCGCGTCGATCGAGGAAGTTAGCCGAACTGGAAGGTCGCAGCTCGTGTGCGAGATGTTGCCCGATAAATCGTTCAATATTTAGACGTTATCAGTCGCGATCAGGATGCAAGTCGCCCCCGTGACGCCTTCGTTGCCGAGGAAATCCCTATCGCTCTCAAGTGAGATGGTTGCAGTTTGATTTTCTCCGGCGCCGACCAGGGCTTCAACTACCGCTCGGCTCCCGGCGACTCTCTCCATTGTAATCCTGGATATCGATACCGGTGCCTCCTGTGCGCGCACGGCGTCAGTGCGCTGTGGGCGGCGGGGCCGTGTCGAACACATGGATTGCGGGAAGCGCGTTGTGCTCGTCGTCGAAGAGCGCGCGCTTGGCAATGGAGCCGCCGGCCATCGGCTCCCACCAGAAGATGCCGCGCAGCTTGTTGCCTGGAGCCTCGCGGACTACTCGGTCCAGCGCGGCGAGGAAGTCGCGCTGGCCTACGGGAGTCTGGGGGAATGGCACGGGCTTGCCCTTGAAGTCCTCGCCGGTCCGCCAATCGTAGGCGGTTTCCGCGACGATCGTGTCTTTGTGATAGGTGTTCCACACGAAGGCGAGATTGTCCTTCAGATCGTCGAGGCTGCCCTGCCACCAGGGATAGAACGACTGCCCAACTACGTCGTATGGAACGTGATATTGCGCCAGATGGTCGAGGAACGATTTGGTCGCGGCCTGGTTTCCTCCCTTATCGATATGGACCATGATTGCCGGACGCCTGGACCATCCGCGACCTTTGTCGACTCCATGAATCCCGGCCAGCAGCAGGTCGGCGAAGTTCTGCCATTGCGCGGGTAGACGTCCGTCCGGCCACATCATTCCGACCGTCACTTCGTTGCCCACCTGCACCATGTCGGGCAGCACGTGCTGCTTGCGCATCGCCGCAATGGTATCGCGCGTGTATGCGAATACCGCCTTCTGAAGCTGCGCGTGCGACATCTTCGCCCAGGCGCGGGGGACGGTTTGATGCTGCGGGTCCGCCCAGTCGTCCGAGTAGTGGAAGTCGAGCAGCAACTTGAAGCCGCGCGCCTTCGCGTCCTTCGCCGTCGCGATGGTGTAGTCAAGCGAATTGGGCAGGGAGATGGGGTCGACCATCACGCGCAGGCGCACCCAGGAGTAGCCGTGGTCCTTCAATATTTGCAGGCCCGGCTTGGCGATGCCGGCATCCTTGTAGGCGACGCCTCGGCCCTCCATCTGACGCAGGAAAGAGACGTCAGCGCCCGCGATGACATTTTGCGCGGGAGCGCTCGGAGCGGTGAGGGCGGGAAAGGCGAGAGCAATGACGCCGACCATGCTCGTAACAATCTTCATCGCAATAACGTATCAGGGTTTGAGGTGTTCCGCTTCGAGTTCGAGGAAGTCGTAGCGACGCCACCTGTAGATGGCGATGGAGACGATCCAACTGAGGGCGAAGAGCGCGACGATGCCGTATCCGAGCAGGCCGAAGTTGCCGTTGAGGGTGTCGATCAGGCGCCAAAACAAGCCCTTTGGGTGAAAGTGCCCGGCCAGGAGCCCGAGCGCTTCAATTCCTCCGACCGCAAAGGCGACGACCACAGACACCGAGGTGATGGTGATGTTGTAGTAAAGCTTGCGGATTGGCTTCACATAGGCCCAGCCGTACGCGCCCAGCATCAGGATGTTGTCAGTCGAATCGACCAGCGACATGCCGGCGGCGAAGAGTACGGGAAATACCAGGACGGACCACAACGACAGGCCTTTGGACGCCTCCGCGGCGGAGAGGCCCAGCAGTCCGATCTCGGTGGCAGTGTCGAATCCCAGGCCAAACAAGACACCCAGGGGGTACATGTGCCAACTGCGCGTGATCATGCTGAAGACCGGTCGAAACAGCCGGGTCAAAAAGCCGCGGCTGCCGAGCAGGAGGTCGAAATCCTCCTCAACGTATGCGCCTCCGCGACGGACCCGCACGAATGTGCGAACCACCGAGCGAAGGACAATGAGGTTGACGATGGCAATTCCGAAAAGGAAGAGGCTGGAGACCACAGTGCCGATGACTCCGCCAATCTCTCGAACTGCATCGATGCGATGCTGGAGCGCCAGGGCGGTTGCGGCAATGACGATAGAGCCCACGATGACGATGGTGGAATGTCCGAGCGAAAACATCAGTCCGACCGCGACCGGCCGCTTGCCTTGCTGCATCAATTTGCGGGTGACGTTATCGATTGCGGCGATGTGGTCCGCGTCTACTGCGTGGCGCAGCCCAAAACTGTAGGCAAGAAACCCCGTACCCAGAAGCACCGGATAGCGGTGAAACGCAACCAGAGCCCAGAACCAAGCCCCCAGGTTGAACCCCAGCAGGATGGCGTAGATCGCGACTATTTTGGCTTTGACGCTACCCGGTTCGTCGTTGAACAGAGTCCGCAGAAGGTTTGACATTGCTCACTCCATCCCGATTGTAATTGCGGATCGGGATGGAGTGGCGTTGCCAATCATTCGCAGTGCGAAACCTTACATCTCCGCCCATTGCGCATTGCCCGGTGTAACCCGATTGCCGGCACGAGGCTTATCCGCCCCTTTGCGCGCGACGGAGTGGGTGGTCGCGGTCCTGTTTGCGGCGGTCCCGCCATCGACCATCGCCCTGAGGCCTTCAACGATATCCCTCATGGCCTCCGCCTGCGCGTTCAGTTGCTCGGCCGCGGCCGCACTTTCCTCGGCGTTGGCCGCGCTGCTTTGCGTGACCTGCTCCATCTGGGTAATCGCTCGACTGATCTGGTCGATGCCGCTTGATTGTTCCACGCTGCCGAGGTTGATTTCGTCGACCAGTACTTTGATCTTGGAGGCGTCAGCCGTGATGGCGCGGATCGCGACGGCGACTTGCTCCACCTTTTGCCTGCCTCCGTCGGATTTCTGAATCGAATCCTCGATCAGGTCGGCGGTATCTTTCGCCGCCTGGGCGCAGCGCTGGGCCAGGTTGCGCACCTCGTCGGCGACCACTGCGAAGCCCATGCCCGCCTCGCCCGCGCGCGCTGCTTCCACTGCCGCGTTGAGCGCGAGGATGTTGGTCTGGAACGCAATCTCGTCAATCACCTTGATGATCTTGGATATCTTCTGGCTGGATGCGTTGATGCCGTCCATGGCGCTGACCATCTCGGTGAGCGATTTATTCGTCTTCTCGAATCCATCCTGGGATCGGGTGACCATCTCGGCAGTCGTTTTCGAACTCTCCGTCGTGCGGCGTGCCATCGAGTTGATCTCGGCGCTGGCACTCGAGGTCTCTTCAATGGTTGCGGTCTGCTCGGATGCGCCCTGCGCCAGCGACTGGCTGGAGGATGCCACCTGGCCGGCGGCCGACGAAATCTGCACTGCCGACTCCGCCAACTCGGCGACGCTGTTGCGGAGCGTGAGGTTGATCTGGCGAATGACGAAGACGAGCACGACTCCAACCACGCAAGCAAGCGCCAGCAGAATGCCGGTCATCCAACGGCTGCTGGCGATGGAAGACTCGGTTGCCAGGTCATCGCTGGCTTCTTTGTCCTCCTGCACCTTGAGGATTCGAGCAGTGTCGGCTTCGAAGCGCTTTTCTGCGGGCGTTAGCTGATTAATGGCCGCCGCGACCGCCGCGTCCATGTTACCGGCCATCGAATTCTGGAGGATTGCCTGTTCCGCCTGCTGTATGACCGGCAGCGTCTCCTGGATATCCTGTGCCGCCGACTTGGCATCTGGATTGTCGATGAGCGGCATCAGGGTATTGATGTTCGCCTGCAGTGCTTCCGCAGTGGTGGAGAACTGCTGATGGTAGGTCTGCATCGCACCTGCATCCCTCATATATCCGCGCACCTCGATCCCTTTTGCGAAGCCTGTCAAATCCGATCCCCGGGTGGCCATCTCATGAGTCAGCGTCTGCTTCTTCACCGAGACATGGACGATCTCACTCACCCGATCGCCAATGCTGGTGATACTGAGGAGTGCAGTAATGCCCAGAGCAAACGTAAAGACGACCAGCGTGCCTGCGCCAAGATACAACTTCTTCCCAACCGTGAAGGATGACATATTCTGAGCTACGCTTTCTGCCCATTGGGCATTGTGAGTTGTGAGTCAAGGCATGGTGTGTCCATTTCCCTGACATGCCGGCTTGAGTCGCGCGCTTTCACATCCAGCGAATGCGCAGTCTTCTGGTTATCGGCCAGTTACCGTGCGTGATTAGTGCCGGGCGACAAGGCGTGTGAATCTCCTGGATGTTGACCCCCTGGCCCGAGTTGCCAATCGAAGGTAACCAATCGAAGTTGGCGTCGCGAAAGGGCGCGGACCCAGACGTTCCTGCTTCCAGCTTTCCTGGTGTCATGTCTGGTTGCAGTCCGCCGATAAGCGCTCTGTATCCCGTAAGGCCGCACCCGCAACAACCGACCGTACTCTCGAAAGGACACCATGCAAGCATTGATGCTTCCCCAGACCTCCCTGGCCATGCCGCCCGATATCAGCAAGCGCGCGGGCAAATACCTGATCTTCCATCTTGGGCTGGAGGAGTTCGGAACAGAGGTCCTGAAGGTACGCGAGATCATGGGCCTTCAGGACATCACAACCATTCCCCAGGTCCCGGCACACGTCAAAGGAGTCATCAATCTGCGCGGCAAGGTGATTCCGGTAATCGATCTGCGCCTCAAGTTCGGAATGGAGCCGCAGGAGTATACGGCGCGGACCTGCATTGTGGTGATGCGCACTCGCCAGGCAGACGAAGACCTGATGATCGGGATGATTGTGGATGGCGTCGTTGAGGTCCTCAATCTGATGGCCTCGGACATCGAAGATACCCCTGATTTTGGCCCCGGAGTCGTCACTCCCTATCTCACGGGGATGGCAAAGATAAAAGGCAAAGTGAAGATACTGCTCGATATCGACCATGTGTTGAGCAGCAGTGAGCTGGACGGACTGACGGCGCTTCTGCAGTAGCGAGCAGATGCATTCTTGTTCAGTGCGGACGTTCCAGGTCGAGAAGCGGGAACCACCGAAGAGGCCCTATGTTGGAAGTGGCAACAAACGTCGATGTGACCGGCCTGATTGAGCGGATCGACGAACTCTCAACCCGATTGATCCTCGACGGAGTTGCAACGCTTGGGCCGCTGGATTTCGAGCGGTTGAGTCAGATGGCGGGCGAACTCGGAGTTGCGCGAGTCGAAACCGCCGCGCGCCGGACGGCCGAGAGCATTGCGTCGACTCCCACATCTTCGATTCCCGCGCTTACCGGACTGGTTAGCTCTGCCCTGGTGGAACTCCGCGGGTTGATGGACGACCCGCATCCCGATTCACCGGATACTCTGCTGGTTTCCGCATCGGCTCGAGATGATGCGGTCCGACTTGATGCGCTTGTGGAAACTCGCGAGACCAACTCGCTGGCGGGGGACGAGGACCTGATTCGCGAGTTCATCACCGAATCTGGTGAGCATCTCGCGACCATCGAGCGCCAACTGCTGGTGCTCGAGAAGGACAACTCCGCAACCGAGACGCTGAACGCAATCTTCCGCGGGTTTCACACCATCAAAGGCCTGGCCGGATTCCTCGAGTTTGCCGAGATCCAGTCGTTGACTCATGAGGTCGAAACCCTGCTCGACCTTGCCCGTACGTCGCAACTGACTGTAACGCCAGGCATCGTGGACGTAGTGCTGGAGAGCACCGACATCGTTCGGCATCAGCTCTCCGCCATCGCGCAGAAACTCGCCGGAGAGACCCCCGAGCCGACGCAGGTCGGCGCTGCGCTGTTGGAGCGCATTCGCCAGGCGGCACGGGGTCAAGATCCAGATCGCGAACCCGATGTAGCCGCGTTCTTGCCCGTCGGGGCACCGGCGCTGAGTCAGAACTCACCCGCATCCTTGCCGAATGCGGTTTCGCTGCCCGGTCGCAGGTCATCGGACGCGGAGGCGGGCCTGGCGGTCGAGCCTCAACGGCAGGGGCGTCGTGCCGGCGACTCATCGTCGGTCCGCATCGACACCGCCAAGCTGGATCAGCTTATGGACATGGTCGGAGAAATGGTGATCGCGCAGACCCTGATTCGCCACAGCCCGGTTCTTGCAGCGGTCAAGAATGCGATACTCCAGGGCAATCTGACCCAGCTGGCGCGCATTACGGCTGATGTGCAGCGGATCGCGACAGGCATGCGGATGGTCCCGATCGGAATGCAGTTCCAGAAGACCGCGCGACTTGTCCGCGATCTTGCGCGTCGCGCTGGAAAACAAATTCTCTTCGAAGCCAGCGGCGAGGACACGGAACTGGACAAGACGATCGCCGAGGAGCTCTCCGATCCGCTGCTGCACATGGTTCGCAACTCGATCGATCACGGCATTGAGTCGACCGAGGAACGGATGGCGCTGGGCTAAGATCCGGTCGCTCACATTCGTGTCGCGGCTTACCACCAGTCGGGCCAGATTGTAGTTTCAATCTCAGATGACGGTCGCGGCTTGAACAAGGAAAAAATCCTGGAGAAAGCGCATCAAAACGGTCTTATCCCGCATGGTGCGCAGCTTGCGGACAACGAGATATTCGCTCTCATCTTCGAGGCTGGATTCTCTACCGCCGAGAAGATTACCGACATCTCCGGCCGCGGCGTTGGCATGGATGTGGTGCGCAGACATGTGCAGAAACTGCGTGGCCGAATTGACATCCAGTCGAAGCCGGGCGAGGGTACGACGTTCTACATAAAGCTTCCGCTGACTCTCGCGATCATCGAGGGCCTGGTGGTTGTGGTTGGCCAGCAGCGCTACATCATCCCGATCTTCTCGGTCAGGGAGATGTTTCGTCCCGCGCCGGAGATTCTCT
>Ga0302325_10018751_pt1 | contig 14566 bp, 10 predicted proteins | sample Palsa_T0_2_FD_201948 | JGI IMG/M metagenome (GOLD analysis project Ga0302325, IMG submission 201948) | Peat permafrost microbial communities from Stordalen Mire near Abisko, Sweden - Palsa_T0_2 | ecosystem: Environmental > Terrestrial > Soil > Palsa > Peat permafrost | place: Sweden: Abisko... | reverse complement strand
ACATCGCGGCGACCAGGGCCAGGCCGATCATGAGCGCCGAGGCGGTCTGGGCGGTGCGCCGGGGGCTGCGCATCGAGTTCTCCCGCCCGAGCTTGCCCGGTTCCCCGAGCATCCGGGCCAGCGGACGTCCGATCACGCTGGACAACGGGCGGGCGAGGGCGGGGGAGAGCATGGCGACGCCGACGAAGATGCCGACCGCGCCCACGCCTACCAGCGCGATGGCCGGCTTGGCCAGCCCGATGGCCAGCAGGGCAGCTCCGGCTAGGGCCACGGCCGCGCCCCCGGTAAACCGGCGGCGCAGCGAGACGCCGCTATCAGCCTGGCGATCGCTGAGCGCGGCGATCGGGGGGATGCGCACGGCGTTGCGGGCCGGGCGGATCGCGGCGATCACGGTCACGCCGACGCCGACGGCCAGGCCCACCAGCACGGTCCGCGGCTCGAACACCAGCGATCCGGTGGGTAGCGTGATCCCGAACCCGCGTAGCAGCGCCTCCAGCCCGAGCGCGGCCAGCACGCCCAGGCCCAGGCCGATCACCGAGGAGACCAGTCCGGTGATGGCCGCCTCGGCCAGCACGGACCTGAACACCTGGCGGCGGCTGGCGCCGACGATCCGCAGCAGGGCCAGTTCCCGGGTTCGCTGCCCGACGGTGATCGAGAAGGTGTTGAAGATGGTGAACCCGCCGACGAACAGCGAGATGAACGCGAAGATCAGTAGCGCGGTGGAGAAGAATGACAGGTCCTGGCTGATCGCGGCCGTGTTCTCGTTTATCAGGGTCTGCCCGGTGACCACCTGCACCCCCGCCGGGAGGACCGCGGTGATGGCTCGCTGGACCGCGGGCTTGCTGGCGCCGGGGGTGGTCACCACGGCGATGTCATCGAACTGGCCCGGCTCCTGGAACATGGCCTGCGCAGTCGGCAGCGTGAACGCAGCCAGGCTCGCTCCGGCCAGGTTGCCCGCCGACCCGAACTCGGCGATGCCGCTGATGGTGAAGGTTCGCGTTGCCGCGGCCGAGAGGATCCGGACCTGCTGCCCCACGGTGAAGTCGTACTTGCCGGCGGTCCCGGCGTCCATCACCACGTCGTCGGCGGTCACCGGCGGGCCGCCCGCGGTAATGTGCAGGCTGGACATCTGCTGATCGGTGTCGAAGTTCACGCCGAGGGCCGGCGCGCCGCCCGTCGCGATCGGCTTGCCGTCGCGGGCCACGAACTGGGCGTAGCCCGAGACCTCTCCCTCGGCGGCCGCGACGCCGGGTACCTTGCGGACGGTGGCCTGCAGCGAGGAGGGCAGCTCGTTACGGACCGCGTTGGCGCCGCTGCTGCCCAGCTGCGGGTCCCCGCGGACCTGGAAATCGATGTTCTGGTAGACGCTGCCGAACAGCACCGAGAACGTGTTGTGCAAGGTGTCGGTCAGGACGAACGTGCCGGATATGAAGGTGACTCCCAGCACGATCGCCAGCGCGGTCAAGGCCAGCCGGAGCTTATGGGCCAGCATGCTCTTGAGGGTCACGTTCCGCATGTCAGGTCCCCAGCGTCCGCATGCGCTCCAGAATCGAGTCGGCGGTCGGCTTTTCCAGCTCGCTGACCACCTTCCCGTCGGCCAGGAAGACGACCCGGTCCGTGTACGCGGCGCTGCGCGGGTCGTGCGTCACCATCACGATCGACTGGCCCAGCTCGGTTACCGACCGGCGCAAGAACGCCAGCAGGTCTGCGGAGGAACTGGAGTCCAGGTTGCCGGTGGGCTCGTCGGCGAAGACCAGGTCCGGCTTGTTGATCAGCGCCCGGGCGCAGGCCACCCGCTGCTGCTGGCCGCCGGACAGCTCGCCGGGATGGTGCGTCAGCCGGTCGGCGATACCCAGCTGTCGCACCAGGTAGCCGAGCCACTCCTGGTTGACCTTGCGGCCCGCCAGGGCGGCGGGCAAAGTGATGTTCTCGGCCGCCGTCAGCGTCGGGATCAGGTTGAAGTACTGGAACACGAACCCGATCCGGTCCCGGCGCAGCTGGGTCAGTCCGGCGTCATCCAGGTCCCCGATGTCCAGGCCGCCCACGAACGACTGCCCCGACGTCGGCCGATCCAGGCCCGCCATGCACTGCATCAGCGTCGACTTTCCCGAACCGGACGCGCCCATGACGGCCGTGAACCGGCCGCGCTCGAAGGACACGCTGACCCCGGCCAGCGCATGCACCGCGGCCTGTCCCGTCCCGTACGTCTTGCGCAGGTCGACCGAATGCGCAGCCGGGACAACCTGGCCGCCGTCGGTCAATGCGTCCGGTTCTGGCGTAATAGATTTAAGCACCATATTCTTCCCCGAAATCCTGACTAATACCTAGAGCATGGCCATAATTGGCGAAGGAAACATCGACCCGCTGGCTTGATTTTCCTGTTTCGCAGGTATGAGCCGCGCGTACGGCCGGCCTGCCTGTTATTTAATACCGTATTCACTGGCATTTCGCCGCTAGCTGAGGAGGCAGCGAGCTCGCACGTGACGACGGACCGCGAGCGGTCGTCCTGCCCGAACCGGATGTCTAGGGAATCAATCTGCTAGGCCAGCGCTACCAGGGTCCGGAGCGACGCTCCCGGACGCTGCTCAAACTGCATAAGCAGAGACCGACACGGCTACGGGAAATATCCGTCGTGTCTTCACCCACGCTACATCAGGCCATATCGCACTTCAATAGATGCTGACTTATTTATGACGCTCACTAGAAGGAAATCGCCGCGCGCTATCCTATTCGGTCCGGGCCGCCGTCCAGTTCGCGTCGCTGTCCGGTCAGCTCGTCGAGCTTGTCGAGGAGCGGTTTCAGCGTGTAGCGGGTGATGACGGTTTCCCCGTTCGGCTTGGGTATGCGGCCTTGCCAGTTGCCGAATTCGGCTGTCCCGATGATCACGTCGGGGTGGGCTGCCCGGAACTCTTGCAGGCGCGGAACCTGGTCCGGCTCGTCGGCGACGCCCCGCAGGGCCGGGCGGACCGCCCCGGTGTAGCCGCTCACCGCCCGGCTCCCGTAGGGCCGGTGATCCCGGTGATGGCGCGGGCCCGGTGCCGGTCGGCCGCGAACAGCAAGGCGCGGAGCACGGGACCGTAATCGCGGTGGAAATCGCCACCGAGCGCGGCGACGAGTTGCTCGGCCGTGCCCTCCAGGTTCTGGTCTCGCCAGGCCGCTACGGCGGCGCGGGCTCTGTTCAGGTCTTCGTGGTTGTCTTCGCGGAATCTCACGGTCGGCGACCTGCCAACTGACCCCGGTCAACACTTGATGTCGCCGTCCGTTTCATGGCGGACGCCTCCCTCGCTATCGCGTACCAACGTGGTGAAGCCAGTTCACCCGTAGCGGTGAGTCGTGCGATAGTGACGACTAGGAGTGCAAGGGAGTAACCAGGAGCACGCTGTGCTCCCAGCTACGACGATGGCAACGCGAAGGTACGCGCGATGACCCGGATCGATGGCGAGACGCTGCGCGCATGGCGGCGGGCCCGCGGGTGGGACGTGCCGGCCATGGCACGGCAACTCCGCCGCGCCTCCAGCGAACCCATCGCAGCCCACGAAGGCCTCGTCCGGATGATCCGTGCCTGGGAGCACGGAAAACACGAGATCTCCGAACGGTACGAATTGCTGTACCGGAAGGCGGCCGGCGTGAGTGACACCGAGCCCGAAGGCAGCGAGGACACCGGAACACCATCGGAGACGCCCCTGGCACTCACCAGGCCGTCGGCGCTGTCGTGGGCAACTCCGGTATGTGATGCCGTGCTCAGCCCGACAGACGCCGCACGGCGGGCCGCCGCGGCCGTGACTGTGTTCCAGACACGCCTGGGTGACCTGCGCCGCGCTGTCGGCCGCGCGCAAGATGCGTCCCTGGCCTCGGATTACGCCCAGCTCGCTGACACGTTGCCCGGTCTCATCGGAGAAGCCGAACTAGCCCACCTCCGGGGAACAGCGCCGCCTGGCCTGCTGGAGCTCCTGTCGGACATTTACGCGATCACCGGCTGGACCCTTATCAAAGCCGACAGCCCTGCGGCCGCGTGGACCGCCGCGCAGCGGGGCCTCCGGCTCGCCGAGGAAGCCGACGATGTCCTTCGCAGCGCCGCCGCGACCCGGTGCCTGTCCGAGGTCCACATGCGGGCGCGGAACTTCGGGGAAGCAAGCCGGACTGCGTTCCTCGCCGCGACCTACCTCGACGCCGCGCCTTCCCGCGATCGGCCTGCCGTGCTCTGCCTGCGCGGCGGAGCGCTGCTCAGCGCTTCGGCCGCCGCAGCTCGCCGCGGCGACAGCCGCGAGGCACAGACTTCACTGAAAGCCGCGGCTACCTGCGCTGACCAGCTGAACCAGGACCGCGCGGACCTGGGCACCGTCTTCGGCCCGACGAACGTCGCGATCCACCGGGTAGCGGTTGCCGTGGAACTCGGTGACGCCCGGGAGGCGATCCGGCGCGCACCGGAGGTCGACCTTGACCAGATGCCTGCGCATCTCACCGAGCGGCGGGCCAGGTTCCTCATCGACGTCGCCCGGGGCCACGCCCAGGTCCGGGACGACGACGCCGCCATCGGCGCGCTGACCGAAGCTGAGACCATCGCCCCTGACGAGCTGCGCAATCACCGGCTGACCCGCGAGGTCATCCGCGACTTGCTCACCCGGGAACGGCGCTCATCGGGACTGCGCGCCCTCGCTGACCGATGCCACGCCCTTGCCTGAGATTCCTCCGGACGGCCCGCTGCGGGTCCTGCACTGGAACATTCATTCCTGGCGCACCGAGGACGGCAACTCCAACGTGGCGGCCGTCGCGGACCTGATCCGCGAGACCGCCCCGCACGTCGTGTCCCTCGTCGAGGTCGACGAAACGTGGGGTTCTCCCGGCCGGCTGAGCGACGTGGCCGGCCGTTGTGGGTACTCCTGGCTGTTCGCCCCTGTGTTTGAGTTCGGCAACGGCAAGCCCGAAGGCGGTTTCGGGAACGCCCTGCTGACCACCCTGCCGATCCTCGCGGTCCACCAGTGGCAACTCCTATGGCCGCCGCAGCTCTACCACCGTACCGAACCATCGGAGCCACGGGCCCTCCTCCTCGCACGTCTCGGCTGGCCAGGAGGGTCGTTTTGGGCTGGAAGCAGCCACTTGCCGCGCGAGGACGAGCAAGCCAGGAAAACCGCCCTGGAACGCCTCCGGACGCTCACCTGCGGCCTGCAGGAACCCTGGCTTGTAGCCAGTGACTTCAACACGCCCGCATCGTCATGGCTCGACCCCGCGGCACGTGTCGCGGTGTCGGCGCCGCTGATGACCTATCCGGCCAGCGCCCCAGCCGAGCCGATCGACTACTGCATCGCATCGCCGGGCTTCCAGCTGGACACCGAGGTGCTCGACTCAGCCGCTTCGGATCACCTGCCGCTGCTTATCTCCGCACATCAGCGCGTGCAGGCCGACTCCTCAGGGTGTCCCGCCTGCCACAAACGCTGGTAGGCGCCGCCGGACCGGATGAGCTCGGCGTGCGTGCCGCGCTCGGCCACCCGGCCGTGATCAAGCACCACGATCTCATCCACCTGGTCCAGGCCGTCCAGCTCGTGGGTGATCAGCAAGGTGGCCCGGCCGGCCGTCGCCGCGAGCAGATCCGCGGTCAGCGCGCGGCGGTTGGCCGGGTCGAGGTGAGCGGTGGGCTCGTCCAGGATGAGCAGGGCCGGGTCGGCCAGCAACGCGCGGGCCAGCGCGAGCCGCTGCCGCTGGCCGCCGGACAGGGTTGCGCCGTGCGTTCCTGTCGGTGTGTCCCAGCCGCGGGGCAGCGAGGTGATCCAGTCAAGCAGCCGGGCACCGGCCGCGGCCCGCGTGAGCTCGGCGTCAGTGGCCTGCGGCCGGGCCAGCCGCAGGTTGTCCCGGATGGTGGCGTCGAAGATATGCGGGTCCTGGGCGCAGCCGCTGATGACCGCGCGAACGTCGTCGGGGTCGTAGCCGGCCAGGTCGCGGCCGTTCAGTCGGACGGTACCCGAGCTGAGGTCGATGAACCGGAACAGCACCGCGGCCAGGGTGGATTTCCCCGCGCCGGTCACGCCGACCAGCGCGACCCGTCGGCCCGGGCCAAGGTCAAGATCGATATCCCGAACGGCCGGGGGGGCGTCAGGCAGGTAACGAACCGTGCCGCCGCGGATGGAGATCTCGATGGGCCGTCCCGGCGCCGGGAAGGGGGAGTCCGGATAGCGGACGGGGTCGGATGCGTCGAGCACGTCGGCGATCCGGTCGGCCGCGGCCCGGGACTGCCCGAGGGCCAGCGCGGCCGCCGGCAGAGACGTGACCACCTCGAAGGCGGCCAGCGCGGTCAGCGTGATCACGGCCAGCGGCACCCGGCCCAGCGCTCCCGACCCGGTGGCCGCGACGCCCAGCAGCAGGACACCCCACAGGGTCAGGCCGGACACCGCGGCGCCCAGACCGATACCCAGGCCTGAAGCCGACGCAGAGCGCCGGGCGAGGCGGGTGAGTTCGGCGTCCGCGGCCTGGACCCGGTCTAGGCCGGCCTCGACCGCGCCGAACGCGTGCAGTTCGGCCGCGCCGCCCAGCAGGTCGGTGACGGCCGCGCCGAGTTCACCGCGGGCGGGCGCGGCCCGCCGGGCCGCCCGGCGGGCCGCGCCCGCGGTAACCAGGGGCACCAGCACCCCGGCGGCGAGCAGGCCGGCGGCGAGTACGCCGGCCGCGGGCGCGAGGATCAGCAGGACCGCGGTGGTCGCGCCGGCTCCGGCCAGCGCCGCCGCCAGCGGCGGCACGATGCCGCGGATGAATAGGTCCTGCGTCGCGTCGACGTCGCTGATCAGCCTGGTGAGCAGGTCGCCGGACCGGAAGGCGGCCAGCCCGGCCGGAGCGAGGCGTTCCAGCCGCCGGTAGATCGCCACCTGGACGTCGGCGAGTACCCGGAAGGCCACGTCGTGCGAGCTGAGGCGCTCGAGATAGCGGGACAGCCCGCGGCCGACGCTGAGCGCGCGGACCGCGACCACCGCCATCGAGATCGCCACGATATTGGGGTGCTGCGAGGCGCGGGCGAGCAGGAAGCCGGAGACGGCCAGCAGCGCCACCCCGCAGCCGCAGCTGGCCGCGCCGGCCAGCACGGCGAGCAGCAGCCGGCCCCGCATCGACCTGGTCCCCAGTGCCAGCCGCAGCAGCCGCAGCAGCGAGTTCCGGCCCGCGGCCGGTCCTGGTCCCGCCGTCGTGAGGCCGCTCGCCGTCAAGACCTCACCGCCACCAGGTCAGGTGCGGGCGGCATATGCGGCCGCAGCGGCGCCTGCCGGAGCCGGCCCGCCTCGAGGGCGAACACCCGGCCGGCGTCGCGCGCCCGGCGCTGAGCGTGCGTTACCTGGATCACCGTGCGGTCGGCCATCAGCGCGGCGATGACCGTATCGAGCTGGCGAGCGCTGACCGCATCCAGGTGCGCGGTGGGCTCGTCGAGCAGCAGCAGCGGCGCGTCGCGCAGGAACGCGCGTGCGAGCGCGACCTGCTGGCGTTGCCCAGAAGATAGCCGGAGCCCGTGTTCGCCGACCGCGGTGGCGTAACCCTGGGGCAGGCTCTCGATGAACTCGGCCGCGCCTGCGGCCTGCGCGGCCCGCGCGATGGCCTCCCGGCTCGCCGCCGGGTTGCCTAGCGCGATGTTGTCGGCCACCGACGCGGTGAACAGGTAGGGCTGCTGGGGAACCCAGCTGAGCTGGCGGCGCCAGTCGACGAGCGGAATGGACGCCAGGTCAACGCCGGCCACCTCGATGCGCCCGCCGGTGGGCGGGACGAAGCGGAGCAGCAGCGCCAGCAGTGAGCTCTTGCCCGCCCCGCTTGGCCCAGTCAGCGTGATGTGGTCTCCCGGCCGGATCACCAGGTTCACTCCGGACAGGGCATCGCCGTCACGTCCCGGGTAGGTAAGCGTGACCCCGGTCAGCTTGATGGTGTGGTCCCGCAGCGACACCAGGCGATCAGCCGCCGATGCCCGGGGCCGCCCGGGTGCGGACGCCGCGGGTACCGGGGTATCGAGGATCGCGAAGACGTCCCGGGCCGCGGCGGCACCCTCGGTGCTGGCGTGGAACTGGGCGCCGACCGCGCGCAGCGGCAGGAAGGCCTCGGGCGTGAGCAGCAGCACGAGCAGCGCGGTCTGGTAGCTCAGGTGCCCGGCCAGCAGGCGCAGCCCGACCTCGACCGCGACCAGCGCGGTGGCCAGGGCCGCCGCCAGCTCCAGGACGAAGCCGGACAGGAACGCGACCCGCAGCGTGGACATGGTGGCGGCCCGGTACTCCTCGGTGACCTGGCCGATCACCTCGGCCTGCGGCTTGCCCCGGCCGAACAGCTTGAGCGTCGGCAGGCCCTCCACCACGTCGAGGAAGTGGCCGCCGAGCCGGGCCAGCAGCCGCCACTGCCGCTGCGTGGTGGCCCTGGTGTGCCGCCCGACCAGGATGGCGAAAACCGGAATCAGCGGCAGCGTGATGCCGATGACCACGGCGGAGATCCAGTCCGCGAATCCGACCCGGATTAGCACGGCCACCGGGACCAGGCAGGCCAGCACGAGCTGCGGCAGGTAGCGGGCGAAGTAGGCGTCCAGCCCGTCCAGGCCCCTGGTGGCCAGCGTGGTGACCTCACCCGACCGGTGCCTGGCCAGCCAGGACGGCCCCAGCCGCAGCGCGTGATGGACGAGCCGGCGGCGCAGCTGGGACTTCACCGCCGCCGCGGCCCGCAGCGCGGTGGCCTCGCCGCCGTAACTGGCCGCGGCCCGGGCCAGCAGCACGGCCAGCAGGGCGGCGAGCGTGCCGCCCAGCCCCGTGTCGGCCAACCCCGTGCCGCCGGTTCCGGTCGCCGCGCTGGCCAGCAGATGGGCCAGCAGGCCGGCCTGGACCAGGATCAGGCCGGTGCCGGCCAGACCGAGACCGACGGTGACCGCGAGGTAGCCGCGGGCCGCGGCGGAGTAACGCAGCAGCCGCGGGTCAAGCGGTCTCACGGCCGCCCGCCACCGGGCCCTGCGGGTTCCAGCTCGGTCACGGGCGGCGGCGTGGGTGCCTGCGGCCGGCCGGCGGGAATGTCGGAGCTGGTCAGCCGCTTGCGGAACACCCAGTACGTCCAGGCCTGGTAGGCCAGCACGAGCGGGGTGAAGACCACTGCGACCCAGCTCATCACGACCAGCGTGTAGTGCGCCGAGGAGGCGTTGGTCACGGTCAGGCTGAACGCCGCCGAGGTGCTCGAGGGCAGCACGTTCGGCCATAGGTCGCCGAACAGGGTGGCCACGGCCAGCGCGAGCGTGAGGGCCGTGCCCGCGAACGCCCAGCCCTCCCGGCCGCCGAACACGGCCGCTACGGCGCCGAGCAGGGCGACCGCGGCCAGGGCGGCGGTGACGTCGGTGGCCGGCCTGCCGTGGCTGACCTGGGTCGCCAGCAGGAAGGCGGCGGCCAGCGGGACGGCGGCCACCGCGATGCGTAGCGCCGCGCGCCGCGCCCGGGCCCTGAGCTCGCCGGTGGTCCGCAGGCTGAGGAAGATCGCGCCGTGCAGCATGAACAGGCTGAGCGTGACCAGCCCGCCGAGCAGGCCGTACCAGTTGAGCAGGGTCAGCAGGTTGCCGGTGTACACGTGCGCGGCGTTCAGCGGCACCCCGCGCACGATGTTCGCGAAGGCCACCCCCCACAGCAACGCCGGCAGCGCGGACCCGGCGAACATCGCCCGGTCCCAGTTGGCCCGCCAACGGACGCTGTCCACCTTGCCGCGGAACTCGAAGCACACGCCGCGGATGATCAGCGCCACCAAGATGATCAGCAGCGGGAGATAGAAACCGCTGAACAGCGAGGCGTACCAGAGCGGGAACGCGGCGAACATCGCGCCCCCGGCGGTGATCAGCCACACCTCGTTGCCGTCCCAGACCGGGCCGATCGTATTGATCATGACCCGGCGGTCGGTCTCGTCCCGGCTCAGCAGCGACATCAGGATCCCGACCCCGAAGTCGAACCCCTCCAGCACGAAGTAACCCGTAAACAGGATCGCGACGAGGATGAACCAGAAGGTCGCAAGGTTCATGACAGCTCCCGAGTCAGTAGGAGAAGACGGGGAGAGGTTCCGCGCCGTCAGGATCGGCGGCCTCAACGGGAGCACCCGCTTTGACGTGCCGGACGATCAGCCACCAGGCGATGGCCGCGAGCCCGCCGTAGAGCAGGGTGAAGACGGTCATCGAGATGATCACCGAGGAGACGGTGACACCCGGCGACACGCTCTGCGCGGTGGTCATCAGGCCGAACACCGTCCACGGCTGCCGGCCCATCTCGGTGAAGATCCAGCCCATCGTGGTGGCCAGGTAGGGCAGCGCGACGCCCCAGATCGCCGCCCGGTAGAACCAGCGGGCCCGCGGAATCCGGCGGCGCCTGGTCAGCCACAGGCCCACGAAGGCCAGCAGCGCGGCCAGCGAGCCGAAACCGATCATGAGGCGGAACGACCAGTACGTCACCGGGATCACCGGCTTGTAGCTGCCCGGCCCGTATTTCTTGTCGTAGGCGCGCTCGACATTGTTGATGCCCTGCACGGTGCCGTGCGGGTTCAAGGTGGCGATCAGCGACAGGAGGTACGGCACCCGGATGCTCCACAGTTCCTGGCCGCCGTTCAGCGAGCCGACGGTGAACAGGGAGAAGGACGCGCTATCGGAGGTGTTATAGAGGGCCTCGGCGGCCGCCATCTTCATCGGCTGCTGGGAGTCCATCAGCCGGGCCTGGATATCTCCGGTCACCGCGGTCGCGATCCCGGCGGCCAGAGTCACCACCAGGCCAATCCGCATCGCCCGGCGGAAGACGTCGACCTGGGAGTTTCGGGCCAGGTGCCAGCCGCTGGCGGCGATCACCACCATGCCGGCAATCACGAACGACGCCAAGATCACGTGCGGCCAGGCTGCGAGCAGCGTGGAGTTAGTCAGCAGGGCCACAATGCTGGTCAGTACCACGCGGTGGGTGCCGGCGTCGACGCGGTAGCCGACGGGGTGCTGCATCCAGGAGTTGGCGGCCAGGATGAAGTAGGCCGACAAGTTGGTGGCGATGGCGGCGACCCAGATGGTCGCCAGGTGCAGCCGTGGCGGCAGCTTGTTCCAGCCGAAGATCCACAGGCCGATGAAGGTGGACTCTAGGAAGAAAGCAAGCAGTGCCTCCATCGCCAGCGGCGCACCGAAGACGTTCCCGACGAAGGCCGAGTAGGCCGACCAGTTCATGCCGAACTGGAATTCCTCGACGATTCCCGTGACCACGCCGACCGCGAAATTGATCAGGAAGAGCGTGCCGAAGAACTTGGTCATCCGCAGGTAGACCGGGTCCTTTTTCCTCAGCCACGCCGTCTGCATACAGGCCACCAGGATCGACAGGCCGATCGTCAGCGGGACGAAGATGAAGTGGTACACGGTGGTAATCCCGAATTGCCACCGGGACAGCTCAAGCACAGTCATCGGTATCCCCTACCGACGGGGGACACGTTGACCGGCCCGCCACTCATAGAAACGCTCATCGGATGGTTCCTCGCGTGACTCGACGGTGTCACCGAGGTCCGGAGCGACATGCAGCGGGACTGCCCTGAAATAGCCGCGCCCAGATCGGGGGCGACTGATGCCTTACCATACGCTCAACGGGCAGGTGATGGTAAGGGGTGTCTGCTCTCGGCGGCACGCAAAGCCCCACCACACGGGGCTCCCGGCGGTTCGAACCAGGCGCGGCCACCAGCAGGAGCACAGCGAACCCGGCCAGTGACGAGGCGGCTACGCGCGCGCGGCGCGGCGAGCTGCGCCCCGCCCGTGCCATTCCGGGAACGTTGCCCCTCCGCCCGGCATGGGACGTAAGGCCCTAAAGCTGAGGGCCAACAGCACGTGTCTGTTAACAAATCGTGATCTAACGTCAAGAACCTAGCGACGAGGAGGCCGCTATGCCCACACCAGCCCAGGCCGAAGAGCGTCTTGAACTGCTGCTCCAGACCAGGGACTTCCCGCCGTCGGCCGAGTTCGCAGCCCAGGCCGAGGTCGCCGACGCCGCCGTGTACGAGCAGGCCGCGGCCGACCCGCAAGCCTGGTGGGCCGGCCAGGCCCGGCAGCGGCTGGACTGGGCCACCCCGTTCACCGAGGTGCTCGACGACAGCAACCCGCCGTTCTACCGGTGGTTCGCCGACGGCACGCTCAACGTGTCCTACAACTGCCTCGACCGGCACGTTCAGGCCGGCCATGGCGACCGGGTCGCCTTCCACTGGCACGGCGAGGAGGGTGAGCAACGCGACCTGACCTATGCGGAGCTGCTCGCCGACGTCCAGCGACTCGCGAACGGGCTGAAGGCCCGCGGCGTGCGCAAAGGCGACGTGGTCGGGATCTACCTCCCGATGATCCCCGAGGTCGTCGTGGCCATGCTGGCCTGCGCCAGGATCGGCGCCCCGCACAACGTGGTGTTCGGCGGCTTCGCCCCGTCCGCGGTGCGGGAGCGGCTCGAGGTCTCGGCTGCGAAGGTACTGATCACCGCCGACGGGGCCCGCCGCAAGGGCAAGACCGCCCCGGTCAAGACGGCCGTCGACGAAGCCGTCAACGACCTGGCCACCTTGGCGACCATTGTCGTCGTCCGGTCTACGGGTACGCCGTGCCCCATGCGGGCCGGCCGTGATGTGTGGTACCACGACCTGCTGTCCGCTGCCGACCCCCAGTGCCCGGCGGAGCCCATGGAGGCCGAGCACCCGCTGTTCCTGCTGTACTCATCCGGCTCCACGGCCAAGCCGAAGGGCATCGTGCACACCACCGGCGGGTACCTGACCGGTGTCGCCACCACCACCGCTATGGTGTTCGACCTGGAACCGGAGCGTGACGTCTTCTGGTGCACGGCCGACGTCGGCTGGATCACCGGCCACTCTTACGTCGTGTACGGCCCGATGGCCAACGGCTGCACGTCGGTGATGTTCGAAGGCGCACCCGACTATCCGGACAAGGACATCTGGTGGGACATCGTCGAGCGGTACCGCGTCTCTATCTTCTACACCGCCCCGACCGCCATCCGCGCCTGCATGAAGTGGGGCGCCCAGTACCCCGCCAAGCATGACCTGTCCTGCTTGCGACTGCTCGGATCCGTCGGCGAGCCGATCAACCCCAAGGCCTGGCTGTGGTATCACACGGTCATCGGCGCCGAGCGCTGTCCGATTGTCGACACCTGGTGGCAGACCGAGACCGGCGCGATCATGATCTCGCCGCTGCCTGGCCTGACCGACACCAAGCCGGGCTCGGTCGCCCGCGCGCTGCCAGGCGTGTCCGCCGCCCTGTTCGACGAGGCGGGGCAGGAGATCGAACAGGGCAGCGGCTTGCTGGTGCTGACCCAGCCCTGGCCCAGCATGCTCCGCACTCTGTACCAGGACCCCGACCGGTTCGTGTCAGCCTATTTCGACCGGTTCGGCCCCGGTGTCTACTTCGTAGGCGACGGCGCCCGCCGGGACGAGGACGGCTACTTCTGGATCACCGGGCGGATCGACGACGTCATCAACGTCTCCGGCCACCGGTTGTCCACCGCCGAGATCGAGTCGGCGCTCGTGGCGCACCCGGCGGTGGCCGAAGCCGCGGTCATCGCGGTCAGTGACGAGCTCACCGGCCAGTCGGTCGTGGCTTACGTCACGCTGTGCGGCGGCGTGTCACCCGAGCCAGCGCTCAAGGACGCACTGCTTCAGCACGTCGCCGAGCGCATCGGCAAACTCGCCAGGCCGAAGCGGATCATCTGGGCCCGGGACGTGCCCAAGACCCGGTCCGGCAAGATCATGCGCAGGCTGCTGCGCGATATCGCGGAGGGCCGCAATCCCGGCGACGCCACCACCCTTCGCGACGCGTCCGTGCTGGCCGAGCTACAGCAGGCCACCGCACGCGACGACCAGGCATCCACAGGCACGCCGGAGACAGGAAGCACGAAATGACAATCTCAGCTGCCCCGCTGCACGAGCAAGGGCAACCACGATCGACACGACCAGGCCTGGTCCAGGGCCGGGTGGCGCTGGTCACCGGCGGCACCCGCGGCATCGGCGCCGCCATCTGCCGTGAGCTAGCCGGCCAGGGGGCGCACATCGCGGCGGGCTTCTGGCACGATCACGAGGCCGCCGCGAAGTTCCTGGCCAGCACCGCCGCTGACTATCCGGGCCAGCGGATCACCGTGCACGAGGGCAACATCGGCAGTGCCGATGACTGCCGACGGGTGCTGCGCGAGGCGACCGACCAGCACGGCCGGGTTGACATCCTGGTGAACAACGCCGGCATCACGATCGACCGGACCGTGGCCAAGATGACCGATGAGGACTGGCAGAAGGTCATCGCGGTCAACCTGTCCGGCGCCTTCTTCATGGCCCAGGCCGCGGTCGAGCACATGATCGAGCATGGCACCGGCCGGATCATCAACGTGTCCTCGGTCATCGGCGAGGTCGGCAACATCGGCCAGGTCAACTACGCCGCGTCCAAGTCCGGCCTGTTCGGCCTGACCAAGTCGCTGGCCAGGGAGACCCTCTTCCAGCTCAGCCGGGCGGGGCGCCCGGCCGGGGACGGGATCGGGCTGACCGTCAACGCGGTCACCCCCGGCTACGTCGCCACCGACATGATGACCACCATCCCGGACAAGGTGCT
>Ga0302325_10018750_pt1 | contig 14567 bp, 14 predicted proteins | sample Palsa_T0_2_FD_201948 | JGI IMG/M metagenome (GOLD analysis project Ga0302325, IMG submission 201948) | Peat permafrost microbial communities from Stordalen Mire near Abisko, Sweden - Palsa_T0_2 | ecosystem: Environmental > Terrestrial > Soil > Palsa > Peat permafrost | place: Sweden: Abisko... | reverse complement strand
GACTGTTCACGCGGCGCTGTCACGGCAGAGGTCGCGGGTTCGAGCCCCGTCGTCCCCGCCATAAACCGAACATAATCAAGAGTTTATGGCGTTCCACCAAAAAGCTCAGAAAATACGACGGTGCTAAACGGTGCTAACCCCCGTGGCATCGTTTTTTGCTGGCAAAGGAAGTATGTCCATGAGCTTGATGGTTGAATAAGCGATCTTCTGGTCCTTGTTCCAAGAGGGAACCAACCCCCATCGCATCAGGACGATCTCGCGATCTCCCGTATCCCGATTGAGGCGCATACATAATCGGTTGGAAAGTCTAAGGAGCAACGTTGTAGCTGGGACCGAGGTCAAAGGCAGGATCACCCGCGCTCATCGCCTCAGCAATGCGTTGTTTGTCTGATCGTCTTGCGTAGCGTCCGCACATAAAATAGCCAAAGGATACTTGCCAATAGGTTAATTATTGCGCTCTGTCAGTTGGTATGCTCCCCGCACAAGGAATACACAGTGCGACAGGTCGTGGCTAGACAGACGGCCTCCGGATAAGTACAGCGGGCGCGTTGTAACACCCTGTCACTTTGATATTGCCCGAATCGAAGTGAAGGACGTTAGCGTAATCGATTGCGGGCGCGGTAGGACACTCGATGAGGCGGGCGTTGATTCCTTTCGCTGCGAGTTTAGCGTTTACATACGCAACTGCTGCTGGCAGAGATTCGCTCGTGGCAGCAGGGATACCCATCTCCGGGTGCAGGTGATGGTAATCCCTAAAAAGGTCATCAATCATAGGACGGATTTTACTTTCAGAAATCCCCAGTGCAGCGGGAGGAGCCTCTTCAATCCAGAAATTAACTTTGTGGGAGCTAATAAACGTCTGTGGACGATTCGCCCCACCCAGCACTTTATCCCCGCAACACCCTTCCGCAGTATCCCTTTCGCCAAAGCCACACTACCCGCCACCACTGACAACACCCGCGGCGACTCGATCCCAAGTACGCTCATCCCGCGCCAACCTCGCCGCAGCAATAATTGAAGCGCAAATCGCCAGCGTCGAACTGAAGCGGTCCCTGGTGCGCTCCTCATCCTCTCTAGCATTCGCCCGCCTCATCTCCCCCATACAGACCGCACCGGCTTCTTCATCAGTTGGTAAGACAATCGACCAGCGAAGATTTCAGAGGGCAAATACCAGCGGTGTTCCCCGCACAAGGGACAGTTTGGCGGGCAGTGTCTCGACCGGCGCGGCGATGTTCTCTCGGCAGCCTTGCAGCAAATCACGAAATTGTGGACGGATGATTGAAGACAGGAACATTCAGCCATTATAGGCGAACAAATGGCGAATGCACTGCACTGATTTTTTCTAACCCTGGCGTAAAGGTAATCACACTATCGTAACTATATGACTACGTCTGATGCAGCCTCTACTACTCGGCAGCCCAGGGAAAGCATCTCAAGCATATGTATATGTATCTAGGAAGGCATACAGATGCTGCGGCTTAAACTGGTAAGGGATTTGGAATTATCACGGATTGGGGTACAGGCGCTCGAACACATCAAGGCAACTAATGGTTTAACATCCTGGCAGTCGAAGAGACTCAAGTATCTGAGAGACAAGGTCGAGATCGGTAAGTGCGAAATACGAGATATCACACCGGCTCTTAGAGGTCAGCCTGGTATGTTGTTGCCGCTACAAGCCATTTGTTAACTGCAAGGACAGGCGTTGCAGCGGGTTCACGGCCTGCGCGTATACGTCGAGCGTGATCCTGCTGTCGCCCGCCTGAAGAGTTGCGAAATCCACAAAGGGTCTCGCGCCCTGGAAAAACCCTCAGATCACACTCCCATCGTCGTCGAGCTGAGTTAGCTGAGACGGGCCCTTGTCTCGCCAGTCGAGAGTCTGAAGGATTTCAAAGTTTACTAACCAGATCCAGGGCAGCCTCCTCCACCTGAGAAGCAACGACGAAGTCTTCGTCCGGATAATAATGCCGCAGGACTCTGCATGCAGCGGCGCAGCCCTCCAGAGTCGAGATGTTGTTATCGCCCAGCACGATCCAATGGCCTTGATGCTCTCCACTCGGGCGCACTTCCTTGAGCGTCTCTCGAAACTGATAGCTGGGATACTTGACCTCAATCAACATGCGATTGTTGCCGTCGGAATCAGCTACCGTCGATTGTGCGGCAGCCACGGCGTGCTCAATCGCTACTTCAAGCTGACGGGCCTGCTGCTTCGGGTCGTGCTCTGATTTCCTGGTGGTGACGTTCATGGGAGGCAAAGTGATGCCCCCATTATGCCTCTTGACTGGGTGTGGATATCCGGGGGTTTCTAAGAGGAGTGCGGTCGTAGCATCGATCGCACAAAGAGGCTAAATCAGGGTACAAGACTTTCCACATTAGGGCCGTCATTTCCACAAGAGAAAATCTTTTTGGCCCCCCATTTCTACAGTGTTTTGCGAGTACTATTACTTCAACGGAAGAGCGATCTTCCAGAGGAAGAGAGTCAACTATGATCGTCGAGTGAATCGGAAACGATAACCTCGAGGGACAGCGGAAAAGCTCTTGCAACGAATGATGTCGGAAGAGTGAAGAGGAACGCGGGCCTGGCTCGCGGGGTGCGAACGATCTCGGCATAACAGCGTTGTGATTTGGAAGCCGAACCAAAGCTTCAAAAAATCGGACAGAGAGGGCGGTTCCTCGAAAGAGGAACCGCCCTCTCGCTTTTTCGGCAATTGCTCTTCTCAAGGGGTGCCGATGGTTGTGACGACGGTTCGCTCCCAGCCGCATGAAGATAGGTAGTACTCGTCGCGGTGAGTGGCCCCAGCCCGTTAAGCCAGACTTCAAAGCCACCAATAAGCGCAAACCCCTTGCGCCCCCGCTCCACCAATAATTTGACATCCCTTCACCGGAACCGACATCTTAGCTAGCGATGACTCTCCCACTGCTTCTCCTTCTCGCATTCCTGATCGGCGGCGTCTGCGGCCTCCGCTCCATGACCGGCCCCGCCATCGTCTGCTGGGGCGCCCACCTCGGCTGGCTGCAACTCGACGGCTCCAGACTGGCCTTCCTCCACAACCCCATCTCACTCGTCGTCTTCACCCTGCTGGCGATCGGCGAACTCGTCGCCGACAAGCTCTCCTTCATCCCCAGCCGCACCCAACCCGGCCCACTCGTTGTCCGCATCCTCTTCGGAGCGGTCTGCGGAGTCGCCCTCGCCTGGACCGCCGGCGGCGCATGGCTGCCGGGTGGAGTACTCGGCGGCCTTGGCGCGGTGGCCGGCGCCTTCGCGGGCTATCACGCCCGCCGCTGGCTCACCGTCAGCCACGGCCTACCCGACTTCCTCATTGCTCTCATCGAAGACTTCGTCGCCATCGGAGGCGGCCTCCTCATCGTCTCCCGCTTCTAACCCGCTCGAACCAGGAGGAGAAATGCCGAATCTCGAGCAATTTGACGCCATTATCATCGGAAGCGGACAGGGTGGAAATCCGCTTGCCAAAGCTCTCGCCAAAGCAGGCAAAAAAACCGCCGTTATCGAAAGCAAACACGTTGGCGGAACCTGCGTGAACGAAGGCTGCACTCCCACGAAAACCATGATCGCCAGCGCCCGCGTTGCCTACCTCGCCCGCCGCGGCGCGGATTACGGAATACACATCGGGCCAATCTCCATCGACATGGAGCGCATCCGCCAGCGCAAGCGAGACATTGTCAAAAGCTTTCGCGAGGGCAACGAGAAAGGTCTCAAGGCCACTGATTGCGACGCCCTGATCATGGGCGAAGCCTCCTTCGCCGCTCCCCGGCAAGTGCACGTTGCCTGCAACGAGGGTGGCCAACGTCTGCTGAGCGCCGATCTGATCTTCATCAACACCGGTCTACGCTCCAAAGTTCCCGACATCGACGGCATCGCGACTGTCCCATATCTCGATAACGTCTCGATCATGGAATTGGCCGAAGTTCCCGAACATCTGATCGTCCTCGGCGGCGGTTACATCGGTCTCGAATTCGGCCAGCTCTTCCGCCGCCTCGGCAGCAGGGTCAGCATTATCCAGTCCGCACCCAAACTGCTCGCCCACGAAGACGACGACATCTCCGAAGCGGTGCGCAAAATCCTCGAAGAAGACGGCCTTGAAGTCCACCTCAACGCCGCCGCACAAACTGTCCAGAAGCAAGATACCGGGATTGCAGTCACCGCGAGAACCGCCAGTGGCGATCAAGCGATATTGGGCTCTCATCTCCTTGCTGCCGTCGGGCGCGTACCCAACACCGAACGCCTCAATCTCAAGGCCACCGGAGTCGAAGTCGACCAGCACGGCTACGTCCGTACCAACGAATATCTCGAAACCAGCGCCCCCGGCATCTACGCTCTTGGCGACGTCAAAGGCGGCCCCGCTTTCACTCACATTTCGTATGATGATTACCGCATCGTGTCGGCAAATATTCTGGAAGGCAAGCGGCTCAGCATCGCCGGGCGAATGGTCCCCTACACCGTCTTCATCGACCCCGAACTGGGCGGCATCGGGCTCACCGAAGCCGAAGCCCGTCTGCAGGGGAGGAAGATTCGGGTCGCAAAAATGCCCGCAACATCTATCGCCAGAGCGCTTGAGACGGACGAAACCCGAGGCATGATGAAAATTGTCGTAGACGCGGAGAATGATCAGATACTCGGTGCGTCAATTCTGACCGTCGAGGGGGGCGAATTGGCATCCATGGTTCAGATTGCCATGATGGGTAAACTGCCCTATACCGCTTTGCGCGATGCTACTTTTTCCCACCCGACATGGTCGGAAGCGTTGAATAATGTTTTTTTTAACTTCGAACAATGAACATAGAGATTTAGGGAAGGGAACTCGCAAGATGGTCAAGCCGCTGGATGGTCGCAAGAGAGTAGTCATCGAGGGAATCAAACCTGAAATCGATTCGGGGCGTTTTCCCATCAAGCGGATCATAGGCGACATCGTCACCATCGAGGCGGATGTCTTCGGTGACGGCCACGACCACGTCTACGCGCGCCTGCTCTACAAACAAGAAGGCGACTCCGCCTGGCAATCCGTCTACATGAAATCCATCACCAACGATCGCTGGACGGCCGATTTCCCCGTTACCGAAATCGGCCGCTACGTCTACACCATCGCCGGCGGCGAAGACCATTTCGAAACCTGGCAATCCGACCTGGTCAAGCGCATCGCCGCCGGTCAGGACGTCAGCGTCGATCTCCGCAACGGTGGACTCATCCTCCAACACATCGCGTCCCTCGCAACCGGTGAAGATGCCAAACAACTCACCGCATGGGCCACCACGCTCCTCGAAAAACACGCCGAAAAAACCACCGAAGAGCTGGCCGTTCAGCCCGAAATCCTCGAGGTCGTCCGCCGACATCCCGACCTCGCTCTCGAAAGCATCTACGACCGCGAACTAGCCGTAGTCGTCGATCGCCAGAAGGCCCGCTTCTCCAGCTGGTACGAATTCTTTCCTCGCTCGCAGGGGGCAAGCGTCGATGTCCACGGCACCTTCGCCGACTGCGAAGCCAGTCTGCCCTATGTTGCCAAGCTCGGCTTCGACGTCCTCTATTTCCCGCCCATCCATCCCGTCGGGACCGCTTTTCGCAAGGGCAAAAATAACACCACTACCGCCGAGCCGGGAGACGTCGGCAGTCCCTGGGCCATCGGCGCCAAAGAAGGCGGCCACACCGCGATCCTCCCCGAGCTAGGCACCCTCGCCGACTTCAAGCGCCTCATCGCCAAAGCCAAAGAGTCCGACATCGAGATGGCCCTCGACATCGCCTTCCAATGCTCCCCCGACCACCCTTGGGTCAAAGACCATCCGACATGGTTCAAGCACCGCGCCGACGGCACCATCCAATATGCCGAAAATCCCCCCAAGAAATATCAGGACATCTACCCCCTCGACTTCGAAAGCCCCGACTGGAACGGTCTCTGGGACGCCCTCCGCGACGTCTTCCTCTATTGGTCCGCCCAGGGAGTAAGAATCTTCCGCGTCGATAATCCCCACACCAAGGCCTTTCCGTTCTGGCAGTGGGCGATTGCCGAAATCAAGCAGCAATATCCCGACGTCATATTTCTCTCCGAAGCTTTCACCCGCCCCCGAGTAACTCAGCGCCTCGCAAAGTTAGGCTTCACCCAGGCCTACACTTACTTCACTTGGCGTAACACTAAGCAAGAACTAACTGAGTACCTCGAAGAGCTAAACGAATACCCATTGAGCGAATACTTCGGCCCCAACTTCTGGCCTAACACTCCCGACATTCTCCCCATCAGCCTTCAAAGCGGCGGCAAACCGGCATTTCTAGCAAGGCTGGTCATGGCCGCAACCATGACCGCCAGCTACGGCATGTATGGTGCTGCCTTCGAGTTACTCGAAAGCACCCCTTTCAAGCCCGGCGGCGAAGAATATCTCCATTCCGAGAAGTACGAAATCAAACACTGGGATCTGAGTTCACCTACCAGCCTCGCCCCGTATATTACTCAGGTCAACGCGATTCGCAAGGAAAACAACGCCCTGCAGTCCAACGCCGGACTTCAATTTCACCCAACCGACAATCCTTATTTACTCGCTTACAGCAAAGCAACCAAAGACTTCACTAGCCGGATCCTGACCATCGTCAACCTGGATCCCTTCAATGTACAGGCCGGCTTCGTAACCCTGGATCTCCCCGCTCTCGGTCTAACTCCCACTGAGGTCTTCGAGGTCCACGATCTCCTCACCGGCAATCGCTACTCATGGCAGGGCCCGCGAAATTACATCGAGCTGCGCCCTGCCGAACTTCCAGCGCATATCTTTTCTATCTGAAAATACCGCATCCTAGCGAAAGATATGGTCGAAAACGATACAGCCGCGAGAGTCAACCGTACCGAAGACTGGCAACATATCTTCGGCTCTGAGGTCCTACCCCAGATCGAAGCCGCTCTGCCGGACTTCATCCGCCGCCAGCGTTGGTTCGGTGCAAAGTCTCGAGCGATCCGCTCAACCTCGGTCATTGATTGGGGCACTTTTAACAACCGCCAGGCATCGCTCGCCTTAGTCAAGGTAAGTTATGAAATCGGCGAAGCCGATACCTATCTGCTCCCTCTCGCCATTGCTTCTGAAAAAGAGGCAACCATCCTGCCAAACGCCATCATCGCCACAATACCCTCGGCACAAGGCAAGGGCGTCCTATACGACGCTCTTCATAACATCCAGGCTGCGAACGCATTGATCGCAATCATCGGCGAAGCCATCCCTGTCAAGATGAACCAAGGCGAAGCAAAAGGCCTGCCAAGCACCATCTTCGCGGCCTTGCGCGGAGATAACTCCGAATTACCCGCCAAACTTGTCGCCACCGAACAAAGTAACTCCTCCGTCATTTACGGAAGCAAGCTCATCATGAAGCTCTTCCGCAAGCAAGCCGCCGGAACCAATCCCGATATCGAAATAGGCAGATATCTGACTGAAAAAGCCAGCTTTCATAACATCGCCCCTTTCGGCGGAAGCATCGAGTATCAAAACGAACGTGGCACTTACGCTTTCGCCATGCTTCAAGGCTTAGTACCCAACGAAGGCGATGGCTGGGAGTGGACCATCAAGCAACTCGAAGCCTACTACGAAAAGGCTTCAGCCAGGACGTTTCCATTGCAGGAAGCCGCGAATCTTCCCGAAGGCTTTGAATCGCTCTCCAAAGTAGTCTTGCCAGCCCAAATTTGCGACGCCATAGGGAGTTACCTCGAGGTAGCCGCAACACTAGGCCGCAGAACCGCTGAAATGCACGCCGCCCTCGGCGCAAATACCAGCAACGAAGCCTTCGCTCCCCAGCCCTTTTCCGCCAAGAACACAGAAGTTCTCCACGAGCAGCTAATCGCGAATGCAACCAACGCCTTCGAAGCCCTAAATCAAACCTTGACCCGCCTCCCGAGCGACATCACCGAGGCGGCGGGCTTGGCAATAGGTCGACAAAGCCAAATCTTCGACCAACTAAGTCAGCGCACCTACGGTGTCTTCGGAGGCCAACAGATCCGAGTCCACGGAGACTATCACCTCGGCCAGCTTCTCCGCACAAAATCCGACTTCGTCATCCTCGATTTCGAAGGCGAACCTGCCCGCACCATCGGAGAACGCCGCGCCAAACAGTCTCCGCTGAAAGACGTCGCCGGAATGTTACGTTCTTTCAGCTACGCCGCCTTCGCCTCGCTCACCCGCTACAGCACCCAGCATTCGATCGATCCCAGCTCCCTCGAACCCTGGTCCCACCTATGGGAGAAGGCCGTCTTCGCCGAATTCCTAAAGGCCTATCGCCAGGTACTCGAAGGCTCGCCAATCCTGCCCAACCAGGCCGACTTTCAACCCATGCTCGAAGCCTTCGTCCTCGACAAAGCCCTCTACGAACTCATCTACGAACTCAACAATCGCCCGACGTGGGTGAGAGTCCCGCTGCACGGAATACTATCGCTCTCCGGTGAATAGCCCTCTTCCCACCATGGCAGGAATGCTTTAGTATTGGGCGGCGGTAGCGTTTACATTCAAGAACAAAACATGTCCTATATCCTCTCACTCGATCAAGGCACCACAAGTTCGCGCGCCATCCTCTTTGACAAAGATGGCAAAGTCGCCGCCCAGGCGCAGCACGAATTCCCCCAAATCTTCCCCAAACCCGGCTGGGTCGAACACGACCCCTTCGAAATCCTCACCTCGCAGCTAAGTTCGGCTGTCGATGCTCTCGGCAAACTAGGCGTCCGCCCCCGCGACGTCGCCGGAGTCGGCATCACCAACCAGCGCGAAACCACTCTCGTCTGGGATCGCGAATCCGGCAAGCCCATCTACAACGCCATCGTCTGGCAAGATCGCCGCACCGCGCCCCTCTGCAAGCAACTCGCCGACGACGGAGCCACCGACACCGTCCGCGCCAAGACCGGCCTCCTCATCGACCCTTATTTCTCCGCCACCAAGGTAGCCTGGATTCTCGACAACGTCTCCGGTGCGCGCGAAAAAGCCGAGGCCGGCAAACTCGCCTTCGGCACCGTCGACACCTGGCTCATCTGGAACCTCACCAGCGGCGGCAAACACGTCACCGACTACACCAACGCCTCCCGCACCATGCTCTTCAACATCGTGGAAGGGAAGTGGGACGACGACCTTCTCCGTCTCCTCAATATCCCCGCCAGCCTGATGCCCGAAGTAGTTTGGTCCAGCCAGCAAATCTCCGAAGTCACCACCACTCTCGGCCTCGGCGCAATCAACATCGCCGGCATCGCCGGAGACCAGCAAGCTGCCCTCTTCGGCCAACTCTGCACCAACCCCGGCGACGCCAAGAACACCTACGGCACCGGCTGTTTCCTTCTCCAGAACATCGGCAACGAGTTCGTCCAGTCGCAACACCGCCTCATCACCACCCTTGCCTGCAGCCTCGACAAAAAGCTGCAATACGCCCTAGAAGGCAGCGTCTTCATCGGCGGCGCAGTCGTCCAGTGGCTCCGCGATAACCTTGGCATCATCCGCCACTCCTCCGACGTTCAAGACCTCGCCGCTACCGTCGATCACACCGACGGAGTCGTCTTCGTCCCCGCCTTCACCGGCCTCGGCGCACCTCACTGGGACCCCTACGCCAGCGGACTCCTTATCGGTATCAACCGCAACACCAAGCCCGGCCACATCGCCCGCGCCGCCTTAGAGAGCATCGCACTCCAGGTAGCCGATGTCGTGCAAGCCATGGACGCTGATTCCAAGCAGCTCTTCAAGGAATTGCGAGTCGACGGAGGCGCGGCGACCAACGATCTCATGATGCAATTCCAGTCCGACCTATTAAGAATTCCAGTTGTCCGCCCGGCCGCTATAGAAACCACCGCGCTCGGTGCCGCCTATCTCGCCGGACTCGCCACCGGCTTCTGGGAAAGCCCGCAAGAGATCTGGTCCAAGCGCGAAAGTGACACTCGCTTCACTCCAAAGATGGACGAGGCCAAGGCCAAACAAATCCGCGAGCGCTGGAACGAAGCGGTCTCACGCTCCAAGAACTGGACAAAGGCAGAGGAAAAATGAAACGCGATGAAATGCTCGCCCGGCTCAAAGCCCACACTCATCCCTGGGACATGGTCATCATCGGCGGAGGGGCCACCGGAGTCGGCGTCGCCGTCGACGGCGCAACCCGTGGCCTCGACGTTCTCCTGCTCGAGCGCGAAGACTTCGGAAAAGCTACTTCCAGCCGCAGCACCAAGTTAGTCCACGGCGGCGTTCGCTATCTCGAACAAGGCAATATCTCGCTGGTCATGGAAGCCCTCAAAGAGCGCGGTCTTCTCCGTCAGAATGCTCCCCACTTAGTCCACGACCTGGCCTTTGTTGTACCCAATTACTCCTGGTGGGAAACCCCCTTCTACGGCATCGGCATGAAGATATACGACCTTCTCGCCGGCCAATACGGCTTCGGCCGCTCCCGCATCCTCTCCCAGGAGCAAACGCTCGAGAAACTCCCAAATCTCCAGCGCGACGGCCTCCGCGGCGGAGTCGTCTACTATGACGGTCAATTCGACGACAGCCGACTCCTTATCCACTTAGCGCAAACCGCCGTCGATCACGGAGCAACCCTGCTCAACTACGCTCCGGTAATCGAGTTGACCAAGGGCGACGACGGCTACCTCGACGGAGTTATCGCTAAGGACACCGAGAGCGGCGAAACCTATAACATTCAGGCCAAGGTAGTCATCAACGCCGCCGGAATCTTCGCCGATTCCATCCGTCAAATGGCCAACGCCGAAGCAGCGAAGATGATAGCCCCCAGCCAGGGAATCCACCTCGTCTTCGACGGTTCCTTTCTACTCGGCGACACCGCCATCATGGTCCCCCACACCAGCGACGGCCGCGTCCTCTTCGCCATTCCATGGCACGGCCACACCGTAGTCGGCACCACAGATACCGAGATCGACGGCCCATCCTACGATCCGCTTCCGTTCGAAGAAGAAATAGAATTCGTCCTCGACACCGCGGGTCAATATCTAAGTCGCCCGCCCGCCCGCAGCGATGTGTTGAGCGTCTATGTAGGGATTCGTCCACTGGTGAAAGCCGCCGGCGGCGATGCCGGTTCAACGTCCGCGCTCTCCCGGGACCACACGATTCACGTCGACCAATCCGGGCTACTGACCATCGTCGGTGGCAAATGGACCACCTATCGCCACATGGCCGAAGACTGCGTCAACCACGCCATCACTCTCGGCAAACTCCCTGACACGGACTGTGTCACCAGGCATCTCAAAATTCACGGCTATCTCGACAATGTCGACGAACTCGATTCCTTTGCTGTCTACGGCAGCGATATCGGCCACATCCGAGCCATCGCCGCAAGCAATCCAGAATTGGCCAGACCCCTTCATCCGGCGCTCCCATACATCGGCGCAGAGGTCGTTTGGGCTGTCCGCGAAGAAATGGCCCGCACCCTCGACGATGTCCTCTCCCGCCGCCTCCGCGCCCTGTTTCTAAACGCAAAGGCGGCCATCGAAATGGCTCCGGCAGTAGCTAACATCATGGCTGTCGAGTTAGGCCTCGGAGAAAACTGGATCAACGGCGAAGTCCTGCGTTTCCAAACCTTCGCCACAAAATATCAAGTAGTGTAAGTTACTTACTTGGACATTCAGCGCAGAGACGCGAGCATCATATTGTTGTAGCAAGGATAGTGAACCAGGATGAGATCGCCCTTCTTCGGTGAGTTCATGGGGACCCTGATATTGATGCTGCTGGGCGACGGCGTTGTCGCCGGTGTTCTGCTCAAACGCTCCAAAGCCGAAAACAGTGGCTGGCTCGTCATCACTACCGCCTGGGGTTTCGCCGTCCTTTGCGGTATCCTCGTCGCCAACCTATGCGGCAGTGCAGACGCTCACCTCAACCCCGCGATCACCATCGCCATCGCCTTCCAAACCGGAGACTTTTCCAAACTCGCCTCTTATATCCCAGCTCAAATCGCGGGAGCATTTCTAGGCGCGGTACTGGTCTGGCTCTTCTATCTCCCCCATTGGAAAATCACCGAAGACGCCGAGGCGAAACGAGGCGTCTTCTGCACCATCCCCGCAATCCGTAACTACCCCGCCAATTTCTTCTGCGAACTGGCCGCCACGTTTGTCTTGGTTCTCGTCGCTGGGGCAATAGGCTCCAAGTTGGTCTTCGCCAATGGCGCCGCATTGGGCTTCGCCCCCTGGCTCGTCGGAGCGCTCGTTTGGGGAATCGGTCTCTCCCTTGGTGGCACTACCGGCTACGCCATCAACCCCGCCCGCGACTTCGGCCCACGCCTGGCCCACTTCGTCCTCCCCATAGCAGGCAAAGCCGGTTCCGACTGGAGCTACGCCTGGGTCCCCATCCTCGGCCCCGCCGCTGGCGGCATCCTGGCCGGCCTCTTCCTCAGGTTTCTCGCGGCCTGATCGAACCTTATCGGCGCAATCGCAATGGCCCAATGCGTCTTCCGCCGAGTACTATCATCTAACCAGTGAAATCATTGCAGGAGCCGCAAACTTGAGTATCGTGACATCCGACGCACTCGTCTTCTTCGGCGCTACAGGCGACCTCGCTTACAAACAAATTTTCCCGGCGCTGCAACGGCTCGCGAAACGAGGCAAGCTCGACGGCCCCGTGATCGGAGTGGCCAAAGCCGGCTGGAACCTCGAACAATTCCAGGCCCGCGCCAAAGACAGCCTCGAAAAGCACGGCGGCCTCGATCCCGAAGGCTTCACCAAACTGAACTCACTGCTTCGCTATGTCGACGGAGACTACAACGATCCCGCCACCTTTACTCAAGTCCGCGAACATCTCGGCGAATCGAAGCATCCGCTCCATTACCTCGCCATTCCCCCCAGCCTATTCGGCAAAGTCCTCGAACAACTCAAGATATCCAAATGCTCCGAGGGCGGCCGTGTCGTCGTCGAAAAGCCATTCGGTCACGACCTCAAGTCCGCTATTGAACTCAGCAAAGTAGTTCACACCGTTTTCGATGAAAAGCACGTCTTCCGCATCGATCACTATCTCGGCAAGAATGCGGTGCAGAACGTCATCTTCTTTCGCTTCGCCAACTCCTTTCTCGAGCCCATCATGAAGAGCGAGTATGTCGAAAGCGTCCAGATCACCATGGCCGAAACCCTCGATCTACAAGGGCGAGGGTCGTTCTACGATGGCGTCGGCACTGTCCGCGACGTCGTTCAGAATCACCTCATGCAGGTGCTCAGTAACATCGCCATGGAACCGCCCCCTGGCATCGCCCTCGAAAACCTTCGCGACGAACGCGTCAAGGTGCTCAAGAGCGTGGCCCCGCTACGGCCTGAAGACGTTGTTCGCGGCCAGTTCGCCGGCTATCACGACGTCCCCGGCGTCAAGCCCGACTCCCAAACAGAGACCTTCGTCGCCCTGGCCCTGCGCATCAATTCATGGCGTTGGCAGGGTGTGCCGTTCTATTTGCGCTCAGGGAAACAACTACCCATCACCGCTACCGAAGTCATCGCCCGCCTCCGCAAGCCGCCCGCAATTTTCCCCGGTGTCGATCCTGTCGCCAACTACATCCGCTTCCGCATCAGCCCAGTCCCTGTTATTGCGATCGGCGCCTCGGTCAAGGAAGACGGCGAACGCATGCTCGGCTGCCCTGCTGAGCTAGTAGCTACGCAAAGCTGTGGCAGCGAAGACTTATTGCCCTACGAGGAGCTACTCGGCGACGCCATGGTCGGCAACCAAACCTGGTTTGCTCGTCAGGACTACGTCGAAGAGGCCTGGCGGATTCTCGATCCACTGCTCCACAATGCCCCACCCGTCCATACTTATAAGCCCGGCACATGGGGTCCGGACGAGGCTGCAAAACTAACTCAAGATCACGGCGGATGGTCCAATCCAAAATGACCACCACAAACCTATCCGATGTTGTTGTCCCGGAGACGATGTTGTCCTTCAGCCCCCAGGACCATCGCCCCTCGGATATCTACAAGCTCATGGTCGGATCAATCTTGCCGCGTCCCATCGCTTTCGTTTCCACCGTCGACGCGGACGGAATCAGAAACCTTGCCCCCTTCAGCTTCTTCACTGCGGTATGTTCGAATCCGCCCACTATAGTTTTTTGTCCGGCAGTGCGCAGTTCCACCGCCGGCCAGAAAGATACTCTCCGCAACGTCGTCGCCACCGGGGAGTTCGTAGTCAACATCGTCTCTGAAGGCATCGTCGGCCAGATGAATCAAACCGCCGCCGAAGTTCCGCCCGAAATAGACGAGTTCGAGTTATCCGGCCTAACTCCAGTCGCCAGTCTTGTCATAACTCCGCCCCGCGTCGCCGAAAGTCCCGTCCAGATGGAGTGCAAACTCCGTCAAGTAATCACTATTAACGACCAACCCGGAGGCGGCAACATCGTCATCGGCGAAGTAGTCCGCTTCCACGTCCGCGAAGACTTGTTCCACGACTTCCGCATCGATCCCGGCAAGCTAAACGCCGTCGGCCGCATGGGCGGCCCCACCTACTCCCGAACCCATGACCGCTTCGATCTCGAACGCCCAAAATGATCCCCCAAGGGTCTACTGTCCCCCCGGAGTCGCTGAATAGATTTGCCATCTCGACCGGACCCTGAGCGAAGTCGAAGGGGAGTGGAGGGACCCGCGGTTGCC
>Ga0302325_10018749_pt1 | contig 14567 bp, 13 predicted proteins | sample Palsa_T0_2_FD_201948 | JGI IMG/M metagenome (GOLD analysis project Ga0302325, IMG submission 201948) | Peat permafrost microbial communities from Stordalen Mire near Abisko, Sweden - Palsa_T0_2 | ecosystem: Environmental > Terrestrial > Soil > Palsa > Peat permafrost | place: Sweden: Abisko... | reverse complement strand
GCTCCGCTGAAGCACAGGCCTGGCGCCTGGACCATCTCGCCGAGTACCGGACATCACGCGCATGGATGATCCGGGCAGCCGATCTTGCCGTGGACACCAACTGCCGGACCCCGGCTGAGATCGCGTACCAGATCGCCGGCGCTCTGCCCGAACCCGTGAGAACCCGAACACCATAGACTGCGCGACCAGCGGCATGAGCAGCATTCTCTGGACAGGACGGCGATGCATAAATATTCATCAGGCCGGACCACTGCATGTTGAGCCGACCGCCGGTCTGCTGGCTTACGTGCCTGAACGGGGAGTTCGGGGCGCCGTGGCCGTACGATCCGGGCGGTCACAGCCGCGGGGCTGCCGACGGTGGGAAATTTGGGCTGCCAGCGCTGCTGGCCCGTGCTACGTGCTTGCTTCGGCGTGGTGCAACGCGTCGCGGGCGTGTGTGAGGCCGCCGGGTGGGTAGCGGTGAGCCAGGTCGGTCAGCATGAATCGGCACACCCAGCTGCGCGCCCAGCCCGGGATCGTGTCCAGGTCGGCTGTCTCGGTCTACCCGTGCTAGCGCGTGTGAGGTATTTCTGCCCGGGGCGTCTGTTGAGGAGGCCTTCGGCTGACCATACGACGACGGTGGCCGGATAGCCACACTCGCCCGCAGGCGGCTTGGGTGAGCGCTGATCAGCTTATGGTTGTGACCCACCTGCGATCTACGCGAACATCGTCAGTATGAGTCAGCGCGTGACCAGCCCTGTCATGGTCGGCCGTGACGAAGAGCTGGGCCGGTTGCTGGCCGCACTGGAAGTGGCCGGGCGCGGAACGGCGGCCTCCGCGCTGCTGCTAGCGGGCGAGGCCGGCGTGGGCAAGACACGGCTGGTTGACGAATTCACCGAACGGGCGCGCCGCGATGGCACGTTCGTGCTGGTCGGCGCGTGCCTCGATGTCGGCGAGACGGCCGCGCCGTTCGCGCCCGTGGCGGAGGCATTCCGGTCGCTGCCCGCCGTTATGGATCCCGCGGAACTCTCCGAGGTGCTCGGGGGCAGCGCAGAACAGCTCGCCCGCATCGTGCCAGCGCTAGGCCAGCGGCCGGGCCACCTGCCTGCATCAGATGGTGCCCTGTTTGAGCACGTCCTGGGCGTGCTGGAGAGGCTGGGCGGGCACGGGCGCGTGGTTCTGGTGGCCGAGGATGTGCACTGGGCGGGCCGGTCAACCATCGAACTGCTGAATTTCCTGATTGGTAACCTGCGTGGGCCGGTGCTGATCCTGCTCACCTGCCGCGACGACGAGCCGAGCGGTCCGAGCCCGGCGCTGCGGTCGTTCCTGGCTGAGCTGGACCGCGGTGGCCGCACCGAGCGGGTCCGCCTCGGCCGGCTGGCCGACCCCCAGGTGGCCGAGCTCGTCGCCGCGATAACCGGAGGCGAGCCGAGCCGGCGCCTGGTGGACACGGTCCGGTCACGATCCGACGGTAACCCGTTCTTCGCCGAGGAAGTGCTGGCCGCAAGCGCCGACGGGCTCGCGCTGCCGACCGAGCTGCGCAACCTCGTGCTGGCCCGGATGCAGGCCCTGCCGACGGGATCCTGGCACGTGCTCCGTGCCGCTGCGGTAGCCGGGCGAAGGGTCGAACACAGCCTGCTGGCCGGGGTCACCGGCCTGGCAGAGCCGAAACTGCTGGCCGCGATGCGCCAGGCCGTGGAGCATCACGTGCTGACCGTGGACGGTGCAGTCTACGTCTTCCGGCATGCGCTGGGCCAGGAGGCGGTCTACGCGGACATGCTGCCGGCCGAGCGGTCGGCGCTGCACGGGAAATACGCGGCGGCTCTGGCCGACCGTGTTTCCCAGCGGGATCAGGCCAGCGCGGAAGAACTCGGTCAGCTCGCTCATCACTGGCACGCCGCCGGCAACTGGCATGAGGCGCTGCTGGCCTCGATCGACGCCAGCCGCGCCGCGCAGCGCGCCACGGCATACCCCGAGGCATACGCGCATGATCAACGAGCGCTTGCCCTGTGGGACTTGATCCCAGCGGCGGCCGCCACCAGCCCGGTGGACCTCACTGGACTGCTGCAGCATGCCGCCCAGATGGCAAGCCTGGCCGGGCACGCCGAGCGGGCGGTCAGCCTGGCGCGGGGCGCGGTCAGCAGTGCCGGGCCCGCAGCGGAGCCGCTCGCGGCTGGATCGCTGCGCATGCAACTCGCTGCGTACCTATGGGAGGCGGGCGACACCGCGGGTGCGCTGGCCGAGCTTCGCCAGGCGGCTGAGGCAGTGCCGGACGATCCGCCGTCCACCGAGGCAGCCGGGATCGAGGCGCAGCAAGGGCGATTGCTGATGCTGCGGGGATGCACCCGCGAGGCAGCAATACATGCCCGACGGGCCGTCGCGCTGGCGCGTGCCGTGCGGGCGGACGATGCGGAGACCTCGGCGCTGGGCACCCTCGCCGCGGCGGCCGCCGCGCGGGGCCGGCTCGGCGAGGCGGTCGACCAGCTGCGCCGGGCCGCCCGCCTGGCGGCCGGTCAGTCCGACATCGCGGGTCTGCTGCGGCTCCGGCAGAATTTGGCTGCCACGTTGTGGACGAGCGGACGCTGCGCGGACGGTGCCGACGTGGCTGTGGCGGCCGCCAAGGTGGCGCTGGAGGCTGGTTTGCGGACTCAGGCGGGGATGCTGCTGGCCAACGCCGGGGCAGCGCTGGTCCGCATCGGCCGCTGGGACGAGGCCGACAGGTTTCTCCAGATGTCCGCTGACGTCGTCTCCCCGTACACGCTCGGCAGCACGTATCACCTGCTTCAGCGGTCACTGCTGCGGTTGTGGCAGGGTGAGGTGGCGCTAGCCCGCGCCGACCTGGCGGGCATCCTGCAGAACTTTCCGGATCTCGATCCCCAGCTCGCATGTCCCGTCTACACCCAGCTGGCGGAAGCGGCGCTCTGGAATGACCGGCCCGGCGAAGCGCGTGAGGCGGTCACCACCGGACTGCGCGCGGTCGAGGGGAACGACGATCCCGCGTACGTCATGCCGCTGTGCCGGGTCGGCCTGGCGGCGGTGGCTGCGGAAGTGCGGCGGCCCCGCATACACCGCGACCACGCCGGTCTCAGCCAATCGCGCCGGGCGGCCGACCAGCTGATCGAGACGGCACGCGCCATCGCGGCCCCTTCCGATACCAAGTTGACCCCGGTCACCGAGGCTGAGCTGCTGACCGCAGAGGCCGAGTACGCCCGCGTAATCGGCGGTGACGCGGCAGCCCGATGGGACGAGGCGGCCGCCGCGTGGGCTGAGCTACGCTATCCATTCCCCCGGGCGTACGCCCGATGGCGCCAGGCCGAGCTTGAGCTCATAGAGGGCACGCGCGCTTCGGCCGCTGCTGTCCTCGCCGAGGCGTGGCACACGGCTGCATCACTGCCCGCTCAGCAGCTGCGGCAAGAGATCGAAGCGCTGGCCGCCCGGGCCCGCATCACGCTGTCCAGCCCTCAGCGACCCGTGGCTGACGGGCCTGAACCCGGTGCAGGCCTGGGGTTGACCAGCCGCGAGCTCGACGTGCTGCGGCTCCTCGCCGCGGGCCGGACCAACCGGCAGATCGGGGCGGAGCTTTTCATCAGCCCCCGTACCGCCGGTGTGCATGTGTCACACATCCTGGCCAAGCTAGGCCTGGCCAGCCGCGGTGAGGCCGCGGCCGAAGCGCACAGCCTCGGCCTCACCAAGCCAGCCGCCCCGACGCTGACACCGTGATCAGCGCGCATACAGCGCGGCAAAGTCCATCTCCACCCACATCTGGGCCACCTGGCCGGACTCCACCCGGAAGATACCCGTGAACCCGACGTCGGCCTGCCGCCCGACTGCGCTGACGTGCAAGAAGTCGGCCACCTGCCTCAGGTGCATCTCACCATAGAAAGCCACCATCGTGCCGTCAGCGTTGCTGAAGATGGGCCCGAACTCGGTGAGCTCGACGTCGGTGAAAGCCTCGTGGAACAGGCGGAGTATCTCCGTGACACGGCCCGATGAGACCAGCTCATCGAGCGTTGAGCCGTCGGCGCCGACCCACCCCTTCCGGACGACCTGCTCGACGATCGCTGTGCTATTCATGTCTCTCTCCTCCATACCCGGCCTGATGCTGCCATCCGGTGGCCCAGGTTCGGCCTCACCGGCGTTCACTGCACGCAGCATGCAACCGACGGTTAAGGAAAGGCATCTGTCACATGGCTTATCCGCCCAGCACGAGACGACGTATTTTGCCGGAACAGGCGCCATACAGGCCATTGAGCAGCCCGCACCGGTGCTTTCCGTATGCGCCGGCCGGGGCGATCCCGGACTGGCCGTATCTAAGCTTCAACCGCTCCGCAGGTTCAATTAGTTCGGAAGACGGCACCGACGCGCAGTTACGAATGATCTGCATCCAGATTCTCATCTACGCCCACTTCCAATCGGGGATGCATACTCGGCAGGGAGGATGATCTTGTCAAGTACGGGATGCACGAACCTGGTCTTATTGATCATGGTGTCGGCTCGCCGAAGAGTTCTTCGCCGTCGCTGACCCCGAGGAGGAAGACGAACCGGTGCAGGTCAGCGCAGAGAGTGTCCGGGTCGTAAGCGGGGTGGCCGACGAAGGCGGCCAGGCTACCGGTGAGGATCTGTTTCTGGCTGCCGGATAGCCAGTCGGCGAGGAAGGTGAGCCTCTCGGCGAGTTCGACGGCGTCGCTGAGGTCGAGGGTGATGCGGGGCATGGCGGTCAGCTCCGTCCGGTGGTGGCGGGTCCGGTTCCGGCGCGGTGGATGAGGCCGTCGAACAGGGCGGCCCGGTCGGCCTGTCCGTGGTCGCGGGCGTGGTCGCGCTGGCGGATGAGGATGGGCAGGAATTCGGTGCCGGTGCGGAAGTAGGCGCAGGTCTCGCAGGCCGATTCCAGGCGGCGGTCCAGGTCCGGGGGGCGGGTGCACAGGCCGTTGCCGAGCATCCGGGCGTGCGCTTCGCGGCGGAGCCGGGCCGTGCCGGTGGTCTCGTAGTCGGCGGGCAGCTCCGGCGGCTGCCCGTAGAGGGCGTCGATCTTGGCGCTGACCGCGGCGTATTCGTCGGCCACGACCCGGTTGGCGATCCGCGCGTAGATCAGCGTCATCTCCATCTTGCGGCGGCCGAGCAGCGCGGAGATGGCCTCCAGCCGCATGCCGCGGTTGACGGCCTGGGTGGCCAGCATGTGGCGAGCCGGTGCGGGTGCGCGCTGGGGACGCCTGCCGCGCGGCCGACGCGGAAGACGATGCGGCCGATGAGGTACCGGTCCAGCGGGCCGCGGTGGTCGGCGATCAGGCGCTTGCAGCGGCGGATGTGCTCGAGGTCGGCCGCGGTCCAGGCAGCGAGCAGCTCGACCAGCTCGGGGTGCAGCAGGACGTAGCGGTCGTTGCGGAGCTTGCCCAGCGGGATCCGCAGCCAGTGCACGGCGCCGATCTGGACGACCGCGTCGGCCTCCAGGCCGGCCAGCTCGCCGGCCCGCATCGGTACGGGCCAGCAGCTCGACGACCAGCCGGTCGCGGGGGTCGGTCGGTGCTGGCCCTGGCGGCGGCCATCAGCCGGGCCGCGTCGCGGTCGCCGGGGAACTTGGGCAGCGGCTCGGGCTTTGTCGGGATGTCCCCGGCGATGACCGGGTTGCGGCGCGGCGCGTCGGGCCAGTCCCACTCGATGATCCGCTCGAAGAACTGGCGCACGGTCCGCATCCGCTGCCGGTGCGTCTCCCTCGTGATCGTCCGCCCGCCCGCCCGGGGCTGGACGGCGAGCCACACCTTATAGTCCTCGATGTCATCGCGGCGGTGCTGTCCAGCCCGGCGTCGGTGATCATCCAGCGGGCGAACTGGCGCAGCGCGTTCTCCGCGGCGTCCACGCTGGCCGGGGCCAAGAACGCGGCCAGCCGCTGCAGATACCGCTGGATCGTCACTGCGACCTGCGGCGCCGCGGCCCGGATCTGCACCCACTGCCCGGCGTCGATCAGCTCGGCGGCGCGCCGGTACTCGGTGGCCAGCCAGTCGTTAGCCAGGTGCAGGTAGACCCGGGTCGACTCGATACTCAGATGCCCGGCCTGGGCCTGCACCACCTCCAGCGCCGTGCGTTCGCGGTAGGTCAGCTTGGTCTGTGACCTGGGGCTGCGGCCTGGTCCGGTCCTCCGCGGACGCCCTCGAACCGCGGCGAATGAGACCAGAACTGAGACCGGCGCGGCCCCCGCCCCTAATGGTTTTCAAGAACATGCGTGGTTCGTGGTCCATTACGGCTCCTGCCTCGACGTTCGGCGTCTTGGCCCGCTGTGCTGCTCAAGATCATCCCGTGTATATCCCGCGCTTCCCGTGACCCGCCACAGTTCTCTTCCCTGTGACGATCAGATCCGTATGTATAGGCAGACCGCCTACAACCCTGCGATGGCCCGTCGGCGGTATGGTGCCGTGGTACGCCGGTGATGATCACGGCTCCAGGATGCCGGGTGCGGGTTGGTAGGCGTTGATTACCGGAGCTGCGCGTGGGGAGGGCTCATGAGCACGCCATCGTTTTCCGTGGTAGGCGAAGCCGAGCAGGAGAGGGTATTTGCCACGCTCGTCCTGGCGTTCGCGGCCGACCCGGTGGAACGCTGGCTCTATCCGGAACCCCGGCAATATCTGTCGCATTTCCCCAGGTTCCTTGCCGCCTTCGGCGGCCGGGCGTTCGCCGGGCAGACCGTATGGAGCCTTGGCGAGTTCGCTGCCGTCGCTTTGTGGCTGCCTCCCGGCACCGAAGCAGACGGTGACGCCATCACCACCTCGCTGGCCGAGACCGTCGCACCGGACAAGCATGATGACATGTTTGCCGTCCTCGGCCAGATGGACACGGCCCATCCGGGCTACCCGCACTGGTACCTGCCGTGGTTCGCGGTCGACATCGCCCTGCAGGGCAGGGGGCTCGGCAGCCAGCTGATGGAGCCCTGCCTGCAGGTCGTCGACGCCACTCACCAGCCCGCCTACCTCGAAACCCCCAACCCGCGCACTATCTCCTTCTACCAGCGTCACGGTTTCGAGGTCACCGGCGAAGCGCACGCTGGAACCTGCCCGCCGATCACGTTCATGCTGCGAGCTGCACGGTAGCTGGCCAGGACCCAGCCGCGCAGAGCTACGCATTACGAGGGTGTTCTCGTGCGTTGCTCGCGGGTTCGATTCCCGCCCTAGCTTCATGTTCGCAGGTCGCTGCTGGTGGCGATCGTTGGCTGTTGATGGCGGTTCGGGGCATCTCGGGGGCACGCGTCCGTAGTGCGTAGGCCAAGTTCTCGGTGGGGTGGCGCCGTCGAACGACCGTCCGTTTTTCAGGCCGGGCATACTCCAAGTTGCCACGGATCGTGCGAGCGTTGTGCGCTGTCGCTGCCGTTAGTGGTTGGTCGGTGCTGTTGCTGTCGCCGTTGCTGTCAGCTCGGAACAAGTTGTCCGGCACCAGGAAGGCCGGACTGGCCTTCTGGTATAGAGGTGTCGTGGAGTTCGGTGCCCATCTGCCGCTGATGGACTTCGGCGGTCATCCCTTTACACTCGACCACTTGCTTCGGTACGCCAGGACGGCGGAGCAACTGGGCTTTGACATGCTGTGCGCCAACGACCACCTTGTTTTCGCGGTCCCGTGGCTGGACGGGCCCACGGCGCTTGCCACAGTCATCGAAGCCTCCGGCCAGATGACCCTGGCGACCACCGTGGCGCTGGTGACGGTGCGCGGGCCGGTTCCGGTGGCCAAAGCCCTGGCCGCGATCGACCGGCTGTCGGGTGGACGCCTGCTGGTCGCGGCGGGCCCGGGTTCCTCCCCTGGCGATTACCACAGTGTCGGCATCGAGTTCGGGCAACGGTGGGCACGCCTGGACGAGGCGGTCCGCACCCTACGCGTGCTGTGGGGCAAAGACCCAGAGCCGTTCACCGGCCGGTTCTACTCCACTGACGGGATCGACCTGCGTCCCCCGCCGGTGCAGGCCGGGGGTCCGCCGATCTGGATCGGCAGCTGGGGCTCCGACGCCGGGTTGCGGCGGGTCGCCCGCCTCGGGGATGGATGGCTGGCATCGGCCTACAACACCACACCGGCGTCGTTCGGTGAGGCGCTTTCCCGCTTGGACGGCCACCTTGCCGACCACGGCAAGGACCCAGAGACCTTTCCGAACGGTCTGGCCACGATGTGGTTTTACATCACGGAGAATCGCTCCGAGGCCGATCACATCTTCCGGCACCGAGTCATCCCTGCGATCAACCGTCCCGAGAGCCTGCTGCGGGAGCGTCTGCCAATCGGCCCCTCCGGCTCCTTCGCCGACCTGCTGGCTGCATTTAAGGAGGCAGGGCTGCGACGCGTGCTGCTGTGGCCGGTCGCTGACGAAGCCCGCCAACTTGAGCTCTTCTGCGACAAGGTGGCGTCCGCCGTCTAGCTGGGAGGGATTCGAACCCTCCCGCGTTCTGATCCGTAGGTGCCCGTACTGGTGTCCGGGCCCGTTCGAAACAGTCCGTGACCTGGGGCGCGTCCCTGTCGGCTGTCCAGGTGCGTCCAGAGAATCGGGAAGTCGTTCGTCCCGGTGGCTCCCAGCGTGGCTCCCATTCGCGGCTCGACGCCTGGCATCTCGTCGCCCTGGTCCTCGTCGTCGTGACCGCCTGCACGGTGCAGGGGATGGCCCGCGTCCGGTCCGGGCAGGCTCCCGCCTGGCCCTTGGTCTCCGACCGGAGTGCCCGCAGAGGTCTCCAGGATCAAGCGTGACTTCGCATGTACGTTCACCCGGCACTTTCACCTGTGCTCGTTGTCCTGCGGTCACATTCATGCTTGAGGCTGGAGGGGCGGACACATACGCTCAGCGGGCCATCCCCGGATCTGGGCTCAAGCTCTGCTGGTCCCGACTTTTATCACTTTAGTGCGCACCGCCTGGTCATTTGATGCGCGTGAGGCAGTCACCTGGTCAGTCTTAGCGATCGCGCGTCCCGAGGAACCTTCGACCGGGGCGAACCCTGATCTGCTACGGCCCTGACTCCCCGGGCGCAGACCGGTCGCGCATGCTGACCATAACCTGCCGGTGACGCTCGAAGCACTCTTCCCACACCGCGGGATCGACCGGACCGTCCGGTCCGAGCTGGCCCGAGTCGAGCAGCTCATACACGTCCTCCAGAGCTGCCTCGAAACCGTGCCCGGGCGTGAGCCGCCCCAGTAGCTGCGTCCCCGCCTCCAGAGCCCGGAAGGAGTGCGCAGTCCCGGTCGGCACGGTAACGGCCTCACCGGCATCGGCGCGGACCGTGTCGTCTCCGAAGCGCACCTGGACGCTGCCCCGCACCACCCGGAAGTACTCGACTTGGCCGGGATGCAGGTGCGGCCCGGGGCCGCTGCCGACATCGGCCAGCGTGATCAGGAATTCAGCGTGCTCGCTGTTCTCGTCGGGGCGGTGCAGGATCTGCATGGACTCGCCGCTGAGGGGGCACAGCAGATCGTCGGGCCCGGATCGCATAACAGGCAGCCTACCAGCGCCGATGTCCTGATAACAGGTACGATTGCCGCCGCGTCGTCGACCCGGCTTGCTCACCGTAGGACAGCGTTAGATGCTCGATGCTCCGCGACCCGTGCCGGCCGGAGGACACGATCCGCACCGCTACTGTCCCCCAGGGCGTCTTCACCGTGCGAACGTACGCCAGCCGACAAGACTATGAGCCGGTTAGTGCGCAAATCCACCGCTCTCTGTCGGCATACTCGCAGGCCACAGCTCTACGGTCGAGCGAACCCTTATCTGGCGATAAAAGTCAGGTTTCACCTGTGCTCGTTGTCCTGCGGTTCACAGTCATGCTTGAGGCTGGAGGGGCGGACACATACGCTCAGCGGGCCATCCCCGGATCTGGGCTCAAGCTCTGCTGGTTGGTCTTCTCATTCCACGACGTCAGCCCAGTCAGAGTGATCTTGCCCTGAGCCTATGCCGCGCACTCCACGCGGCAGAAGAGGATGTTCGGGTGGATAGCTGTCAGGGCATCTTATCATCTTTCTGTCCCCCGACCCTATCCAATCTTTTGACACAGCGATAATCGCGTGGAAACGACTATCATGGCAACCCTAGCACTTGTAACCTACTGGGTGGTATTCGCGGGCTGTTCTTCGCCGCCCTTCCTAGGGCCGCTCCGGAAGATCGGAGCAAGGCAGTGAGGGAAGGGCTATCAGCCACTCGGCAAGTGTTGAATTTCTGCGTATCGCAGCGAGCAAATCGACATTCGGCTGAGCTGCCCAAGAGCGCCAGGTACTGAGATCACGCAATGTCGGGTTGAACTGGCTAAGACCAGCCATCAGCCAGTGCGCTGCGTTTTCGTCCTTTTGGATTTTCAGCACTACAAGTAGCTTATTACGGACGTTGTCGCCCTTTGTCGCTGCGGCGAGTTGGACCACTCGGGCGGCAAGTTCTGCGGCTGCCGATCCTTTGTGGCGCTTTGCCAATAGCATGAGTAGGATGTTGCAGGCTCTGCGATTTTCCTCTACTGACGGGTTCAACCCAATCAGCGCGTCCACTAGTTGCACGGCCATCTCGCCGCTCGAACTGGCGAGTATCCCGAGTATGTTCTGCCGGGCTTGGCTCCCTTCCTCTGCCGTAGATGCCAATCGGACCAACCCATTTATAAGGTGTTCGGCGCTCCGGGTTTGGGATTGGGTGGCGAGTATCTCGAGTATGCCCTGACGGGTTTGAATCCTTTCCTCCGCCGTGAATGCCAGGCGGACCAATCCACCTGTCAGCTGTTCAGCCGTGTCGCCGTCGCTTTCGTCGGCCAGCAATGTCAATAGGGCGCGGCGCCCATGCCGCCTTTCCTCTGGCGTCGGGTTGAGCTCGGCAAGCTTGGGCGCAAGTTCTTTTGCCATTTCGCTGTAATCCGAACTGGACACTAGGCCGAGAAGAGCATTGTATGCCTGGCGTTCACCGTACCATGTTGGGTCGAGCACCACGACCACACGTGCCAACTGCGCCGCTACCGAGCCGTAGGTTTCGCCTGAAAGAAGCCTAACTAGAACTTGGAGAGCCTGGCCCTTGTCCTTTTCTGTGGGATGAAGCGCCTTTGTCGTTCCTGACAACGACGCGATCAGCGCGCGGTGAACCTGATGTTGAACTTCGGCCGGGGGATCGAGCCGCATTATTCCGTCCACCAGTTGTGCGGCAACTCCGCCGCCGGTCGCCGTATTTATAAGCTCGAGTAGTACTTCGCTGGCCTGACGCTTATCGTCGACCGCCGAGGCGAATTGGACCACTGCGCCTACCAGTCGCTCTACCGCCACGCTGGTGATTTCGCTCGCCAGACTGGCAGACAACAAGCGCCGGTAGCGTCCGATCGGGAGCCAGCCCTCCGCCGGGTCGAACCAGACGCCGCTATGCAGTTGCGCCTCAGCATTTCTGGTAGCAGTTTTCGTGACCAGCAATCTGAGTAGCGCGTCGAGGACAGAGCGTTTGCCTTCGGCTGTAGTGGTGAGCTGCAGAATCCCGCTCAGGAGTGCTTCGATTTGCCGTGGGTGTTCTGGGCCATCCGTCTTAGTCCCCAGCAACCCGAGCAGCATCTCAAGGGCTCGGCGTCTATTGTTCGCCGTTACAGCGAGTTGCACCAACCCGGCCACCAGTGCTTCAGCATCCTGAAAAAGGTCGTCGGTGTACAGCAAGTTAAATAGCGTCTTCCGAGCCTGGCGTTTGTCATTCGCCGTTACGACAAGTTGTGTTACGCCGTCCACCAGGGCTTTATCGCCCCAGGAACGGGTGCGGTCTGCCAAGATCCTGAGAAGCACGTCGAGGGTCTGGCGCTTTTCCTCCGCCGTTGGGGCGAGTTTCACTAGTCCGCTTACCAACGGTCCAGCATAACTAGCGTCGCTGGTTAGTAGTCTGATCAATGCGTCGCGGATCTGGTCCCTATCGTCTGTTGTTGAGGCAAGCCGGACTACCGTGGGCACGAGTCGTGCAGCTGTCCAGCCGGTCTTGGTGACCATCAGCGTAAGAAGCGCTTGGAGAACCTGGTGCCGATCTCGTGCTGTTGAAGCAAGCTCGACCAGCGCCTTCTCTGGTTGTGGGAATATCAAGCCGGGGTTCTGATCCAATAGCCTGAGGAGTGCCTCACGGGCCTGCTCGTTGGAGGTCACCCAGGATTCAGCTCCGTTGAGGTCGGTGATGTGCCCGGCCTGCGCGAGTTCCACTCGAGCCTGGCTAATCAGCCTAGCCATCTGGGGCGACCAGTCCGTTTCGGTAGACTCAGTGGCCAGCCGGGCCAGAAACCTCCGGAATTCCCAGGCGGCGTCAATTATATGCAAATCTTTGGGAATATGATCAGAACGCGCGGCGAGGCATATGAGGTTCCGTAGCACCTGATCGCGTTGCTGGTGCATGGCGATTGCCGCGGGAGCTGGGTACTCCCAGTCTGGGTCATACCAGATGTGTGGCAGCAGGGTCTCAGCAGCATCCTCTGCGCCTAGCCCGGCGACATACTCGGCTACCAAGTGCTCACGTACCGACCGGTGTATGAAACGGCGTATGGTCTCGCCAGTGTCCACGTCTGCGGGCCCAATGGGGGTTGCCACGTGATCCAGTGCAGCCTCATCGGGCTCAGACAGGCCACTGGGTGCGGAACGAATGTCGTCTGCCCAGTTCCCTACACCGGAAATCGAGTCACTGGTAGCTCCTGACCAGGCCCACACCCGCAATGTTCGCAGGCACGTGGCGTTATCAGGCTGGCGGATGCCGCCATGGCGCCAGCGCCCGGTAATTATGCGGTTGAGCACTCTAGCGTAGATATCGCGCCGAAAACCGGACAGGGGTTCGTCTGCGCCGATGATGCAGTAGAAGGCTAGGATCAATGGCACGGTTGCAGCCTGCTGCAAGCTAGGGCGCCGTGCGATCTGGGCGGCAAGACTTCTCCCCCACTCAGGACGTTCCTCGAACCAGCGTTGGATAAAGGGCTCGACGTCCTGGGGGTAGCGCAGTGGCTGGAGTTCGCCTACTAGATGGGATTCATTCCTATCCTCGATAACGAGCTGATGGTTCCAGCGGCTCCGTCGACTGGTAAGAATAATTCTCCATGGAAGTGTATCGGCTTGACGGAGCCGTTCGTCAGATCCGTGAGCTTCGTCGAGGGAATCGATTATAAGTACGGTGGGCGCGTTTCGCTCGGTGAAGAATATGTTGAGAGCTGCGCAGAGCCGAGAGCCCCCTAGGTCTCCGAGCTGGTTAAGCGCACTCGAGACGACTGCTGCGCGGATGTCGCCACCTGCAGCGAACATGTGGGAGCAGGTTGTGTAGAGCGGTAGCTCTACGTCATCGAGAGTCTGACCTGCCGCTAGTGCCCTCAGGGCATGTTCAGCGCAGCGCCGGGCTGTGCGCTTGGCCAGCCACGTCTTGCCCGAACCGGGGCCGCCGAGCACGATTAGCCGCTGGCATTGATCTGCTAGCTGGTCCGCGTCGAGATCCTGCGCGCGCTCCCCGTCTACCGCAGCAGTCATCGTTGTAACTCGAACCTTGCGCTCGATTGCGGCTGGGCTGAGCGTTGGGCCGCCGAACCGCCGGTCCCGCGGCCAAGGGTCGGTATTCAGCCAATCGATCAGTGTCCTGAGATACAACGCGATCTGGCCTTGCTGTGCCGCGCCCGGCGGCACCCGGTCGAGAACTCGCCTAAGCTGCCTCATCACGCTGGTGAAGCGCTCGGCATCCACCTCACCGCGAGAAGCAAGGCGGTCAATAAGATCCGCGTGCAACCCGAATAGCGCCTCATCCAGTGCGTTGGCCTGATCCATTTCCAACCGGTGCAGGCGAGCCAACAGCACCTGCTGGAAAACTTTTGGGTCCAGACCCGCGATTGTGAATTCCAACAGTCCACGGGCGATAGTCATTGCTGCTACGCGCGAGTCCTCCACTGTCCGGCGATCTCGTGGCGGCAAACAGGACGCGATCCGCATCGCTAGATCGTCAACGGTACCCCGCCCGACCACGGTCCAGGTCTGCTGATCCTCGAGCAGATGCCGCACAGCGTCGAACTCAGCCTGAGTTAGGCTGATGGAGTCGCCCGTCGCCGCTCTCACAAGGCGACTCAAGTCGTCTGCACGGCGAAACCGCCGGAACCAGCGCTGTGCCGTCCCAGCAAGCGCTTCCGCCGTCAGGTTCACAGGCACGCTGACAAGCGCCGGGCCGAACCCGTTCCCGATCAACCACGTCAGCACAACAAAAGGTTACCCGCCGGTGCGCGCCGATGCGATCTATAGCCGCCCAGGGTCCACAAAAAGCATACTAGTAGACCTGCGCTTCGTACGATTGCATTAGCGGTGCCACAACATTTCTTGCCGCATTCAATGACTTTCGAGCAATTGCCGGGCGGATTGCTATTCGAGGCGAGATTCTAAATCAGAATGCCTATAGCGCACACCGATACCTATACTGACAGAGTACTCATTTCGGCAGATCCGGATGTCGGTTCATGTCTGTAGACATGCCGGGATCCGCCAGTTGGGTGCGCCACCTGTTGCCTGACCGGCCAGGATAGGAATTGGGCCGCTGGCCAGGTCTTGGGCACGAATCGCCTGGGCTCTGATGGTGAGGTTAGTCCAGGTAATCGCGCAGAAGGTCGGACCGGGACGTGTGCCGGAGCTTGGACATGGTC
>Ga0302325_10018747_pt1 | contig 14569 bp, 9 predicted proteins | sample Palsa_T0_2_FD_201948 | JGI IMG/M metagenome (GOLD analysis project Ga0302325, IMG submission 201948) | Peat permafrost microbial communities from Stordalen Mire near Abisko, Sweden - Palsa_T0_2 | ecosystem: Environmental > Terrestrial > Soil > Palsa > Peat permafrost | place: Sweden: Abisko... | reverse complement strand
CCTGCAGCAGTCGATCACCGGCGTCGTGGCCGAGCGAGTCATTGATGTTCTTGAAATTGTCGACGTCGAGGAACATCACGGCCACCTGGTGCCGGCCGCGCTGCGCCAGGGTGAGGGAGTGCTGGACACGGTCGCGGAACAGGTTGCGGTTCGCAAGCAGCGTCAGCGGGTCGTGAAACGCAAGCTGCCGCAATTGCTCCTCGAGCGCCTTGCGCTCGCTGATGTCGCGAAAGTTGAGCGCAAGCCCCTGCACCGCCGGATCGTCCGTAAGGTTGCTGCCGACGATCTCAAGCACGTAGCGATTCGGACCGCGCTCGATGCGCAGCTCGACCGGCCCGACGGTGCCGCCTGAGGACGCCGCCACCTCGGCCAGGAAGGCCTTCAGCCGCTCGCCGTCATCGCCCGCCCAGAGGTCGAGAAGATTTTTCCCCGCGACAGCTTCCGGACTCAGGCCGAGCGTGCGCTCGGATGCCGGTGATGCAAACCGCAAGGCGCCGTCCACGGCGACGATCATGATGACGTCGGAGGCGTTCGCGATCAAAGAGGCGTAGCGCGCCTCGACCATGCGGGCGGCGCGTCGCTCGCGGGTCAATGCATCCTCGCGCAGGACAAGTGCCTGACGCACCATCACGAGCAGTGTGAGTCCAAACACGACGATGGTCATCACGGTCGCCGGGCTGCCGATGTCGCCGCGCGTGAAGGACACGAGCACGAGAAACGCCGTCAGCATCGCCGCGTACGGCAGCGACTGCGCGAGTGAATGCGACGCGCTCGGTGCCAACCCAGCCCTGCCCGCGCGCATCTGCTCGCGTCCGGCCGCTGCCAGCGGCACGTAGCAGGCAACATACAGCACGTCCTGAAGAGCGCCGGGCAGATAGTCGCCGCTGATCTTCGCCACGGACCACAGGATGTCAGCCAGGAACATCGTCGCGAATCCCACGAGCAGCAGCAGCGGGACGCGGCGGCCACTGGGATTGCCGACGCCCGCAAGCAGCAGTACTCCCAGCGTGAGCAGCAAAATGCAGTTGAGCGCTATGTACGATTGGCTGAGCGCGTTCTTGATCACGTCGATCTCGGTGCTGGACGCGGCGGGACGGATGACCAGGAACCAAAAGAATGCACCAAAGCCGACCACGAGGATCATCGCGTCGAGTGCGAGCTGCACCCAGCGTACTCGCACGGCTGCGGCGCGGATTAGAAATCCCACGGCCGCAAAGAACGCGGGATAGAACGCCAAATAGAAGACGTCGGCGACTCCGGGGAAGGGATCTTGACCGTGCAGCCAGGAGTTGACCCCGATGACCGTGCCGACGAAGTACAGCGCGAGCGCGATCGACAAGCAGCGCCAAGCCGTGCGGCCTGCGCCGGGCGCCATGCGGCGCGCGGCTGCGACCGCGATGACTACCGCAGTAAGGCAGGCCGGCGAGTCAGCCAACAGGCCGACGTAGTGGGTGACCCGCTCGCCGCCGAATCCCGCCAGCATCCACACCGAGCAGATGGCCACGTAGAGCACAAGCCCGATGAGAAGATTGTCGACCCAGCCTGGCGCGGTTTCGGAGCGATTGCCCTGCGCAGACCCAGCGCTAGTGCCCACCTGATACACCTTAGAGTGACTCCTCCGCGTAGCCGGACGTACGGCACCAGCATGAGGCGGCCGCCATAATGCAAAACTGACGTTTCGGGACGCGCCTGACAAGGGAGAAGAATCCATGTTGCGATGCACGTCTCGTTCGCACCCGGCGGTGCATCGCGGCCCGCGTGAAAGGTACGCATGTCACCGATAGTGCTTGAATTTGTGTGTTCCGGTTAACGGCTGGCGGCGGCAGGGTGACGCAGAATTGCAGGCCGCCAGGTGCAGGCGAGCTTAGCCGCGCGGCGACGCGAGCCCGCGGGCGCACGGGTATGGCTCGCCCTCGACCGGACGTCATGCCATCTGAACGCGGAACCTCGCGCCGCTAACCGCGCCCGGCGCGGTCACGGGTTCCTTTCGAGCAGCCTTACCCGCCCAAGGGTCGCAGCAGCGCCCGCGAAATAATGTGCCGCTGCACTTCGCTAGTTCCGTCCCAGATCCTCTCGATGCGCGCGTCACGCCAGATGCGCTCCAACGGCAGGTCGCTCATGAGTCCCATGCCGCCATGGATCTGCAGCGCCTCATCCGCGACCATCGCCAGCATCTCGCTTGCCTTGAGCTTCGCGATCGCCATGTCCATGTCGGTGGCTGTCTTCTGGTCCACCTTCCAGGCCGCCTCCAGGGTGAGAAGCTCTGCCGCCCGCAACTCCACGGCCATGTCCGCGAGCTTGAAGCTCACACCCTGGAACTTTCCGATCGGCTGACCGAACTGGACTCGGTCAACGGCCCATTGGGTCGCAAGTTCCAGCGCCCGCTGCGCTCGGCCGAGGCAGCTGGCAGCAACCTGCAGCCGTGTCGCGCCGAGCCAGGTGTTAGCCATCTCAAATCCCTTATGCACCTCGCCGAGAACTGCGGAGGCGGGCACACGACAGTCGTTGAACTCCAGAATGCTGTTGTGATACCCGCGGTGCGAGACATTCTTGTATCCGGGGCGCACGACAAATCCGGGCTGTCCGACATCGACGAGAAACGCGGTGATGAGCTTCTTCTTGCCGCGCGGCGAGTCCTCCTCTCCCGTGGCGGCAAACAGGATCACGAAGTCGGAGTGGTCGGCGTGACTGATGAAGTGCTTCGTGCCATTGATGACGAAGTCGCTGCCGCTCCTCACGGCGGTCGTTTTCATGCCGCGCAAGTCCGAGCCTGCGCCCGGCTCCGTCATCGCAAGGCACTCGGTCTTCTCGCCGCGCACTGCCGGCAGCAGATAGCGCTGCCGCTGCTCGCCCTCGCAGGCGAGAAGTATGTTCGAGGGCCGCGCGACGCAGATGAACTGCAAAGCGTAGCTCGTGCGCCCGAGCTCCTTTTCAAACAGAACGCAGGTCACGGCGTCGAGTCCGGTACCGCCCACCTCCGCCGGCATATTGGCGGCGTAGAGACCGGCATCGATGGCCTTGGACTTGAGCGTGCGCATCAGATCCGCCGGCAGCTCACCGGTGCTCTCCACGAGCGCCTCGTGCGGATACAGCTCGTGCTCGACAAACTCCCGCGTCGTCTTGACGATGAGCTGCTGTTCGTCTGTGAGCGCGAAGTCCACCGGCGTTTCTCTAGCCGCTAGCCGCAGCGGGTTGCGCCGTGCGGATAGCCTCGAACTTCTTGTACAGATCCTCCGGCATTGCGCACGCTTTCCCGGCCGCCGTATCTACGTGCACATGCGTCTGCATGCCGGCTGCAATCAGCTTATCGTCACGACCGCGATGCAAGTGATGTTGTACCTTCAGCCGCTTGGCATCGACCGACAGCACGCGTGTCAGCACATAAAGCGGCTCATTGACCTTCGCTTCGGCAAGGTAGGAAACCTGCGTGTCTACGGTGTAGAGCATGCGCCCCTTCCCGCGGTAGGCCTCATCGACGCCGGCCCGGCGGTAGAGCACGTCCATCGCGTCGCCAAATACCTGCAGATAGCGAAAGTCCGACATGTGGCCGTTGTAATCAACCCATTCGGGTCGAACGTAGGTGTCGATGCGTGCCAGCCCCGGTGCGACGGCATCCGCGCTCGCGCGGCCGGCGGCATCGGTATAGAGCCGCGCCTCGAGAGCTTTCAAAGTCGCGCCCGCGCCAATGTCGTATTGGCGCAGAACCTGCTGGATTGCAACGAGAGAGTCGTCGCGCAGGCGCTCGAGCGTACGGATCGATCTGCCGGCGGCTTGCTCCTTCGTCCCCGCAACCATGCGGTCGATGAGCTGCTCGGTAAGTTCCGGCGCCTCAAGCTTCGTCCACGGCCACTTCAAGCACGGACCGAACTGCGCGAGCATATGGCGCATGCCGCTTTCCCCGCCTGCCAGGTGGTAGATCATATTCGTGCCCATCGCGGCCCAGCGCAGGCCCGGGCCATAGACGATCGACTCGTCGAGTTCTCCGGTGCTTGCGACGCCATCATTCACTAGATGCAGGATTTCGCGCCACAGCGCCTCCTGCAGGCGATCAGTCAAGTGGCCGGGCACCTCGTGGCGCAGTGTCAGCGGATGCATGCCGATGTAGGCGTAGAAGCGACGCGCTGCTTTCATGGTCTGCGCCGAAGTGCGCTTGCCCCCCACGAGCTCCACGAGCGGCAGGAGATACACAGGATTGAAGGGATGTCCTACCAAGAGGCGCTCGGGCGCCACCATATCGCGCTGCAGATCCGAAGGCATGAGGCCGGATGTGGAGGAAGCGATAATCACGTCGGCCGCGGCATGGCGACTAACATCGGCCAGCACGCGTTGTTTGAGCTCGAGCTGCTCGGGGATATTCTCCTGGATGAAGTCGACGCGCTCGGCCATCGCGTGCAAATCGGTGGTGAACGACAGCTTGCCCTTCGGCGGCAGCGGCGCAAAGGTGAGGCGCGCGAGTGCCGGCTCTGCGTTCTCGACGGCGGCGCGGATCCAGTTCTCCATTTCCGGCTTGGTGTCGGCCGCGAGAACGTCGATCCCGAAGTGCAGCGCGCGCGCCGCCCAGCCGCCGCCGATGACGCCGGTGCCCAAGAGCCCGAGCGTGCGCACCGTTCTCATGGCGCTGGGCTTTCCAAGTCGCGCGGCGCCACGCCGGCTGCGCCTTCTGCGCTGAGCGCGAGCACACCGGACGATAAACCCATGCTAGGTCTCTCCCTCATGTTTGCAGCAGGATCGCGGCATTCGCGCTCCAGCTGACGAAGACTTCATCGCTCCAGTTGATCGTCCACTCGGACGTGCGGCGGTCGTTCTGCGCATAGACGGTCACGAGCTTGCCGCTTGCAGTCTTGATCCGGTACGTCGAGCGGTTGCCGAGGTAGCCGAGCTCCCAGACCATGCCCGTCAGCTGGTTGACGCGCCCGGCGGTTACCGGCTCCTTCGTGACACGGATTTTCTCGGGCCGCAGCGCGACCCAGACCCGCTGCCCGGTGCTGAAGCGTCCGAGATCATCGACCAGCAGCTCGCAGCCGATCTCCGCACAGCGCACCGTAATGAGCCCCGGCTCGCATGCCGATACCGTGCCTTCAAAGAGATTAGTCGAACCAATGAAGTCGGCCACGAAGCGGCTCTGCGGAAACTCGTAGATCTCCGATGGCGTGCCCACCTGCAGCACCGCGCCGCGGTCCATCACGGCGATCCGCGTCGCAAGCGCCATCGCCTCATCCTGATCGTGAGTCACGAAGACGAATGTGATGCCCACCTGGTACTGCAGATCCATGAGCTCGAACTGAGTCTTTTCGCGCAGCTTCTTATCAAGCGCGGACAGCGGCTCATCGAGAAGCAGCACTTTGGGCCGCCGGATGAGTGCGCGCGCCAGCGCGACGCGCTGCCGCTGGCCGCCCGAGAGCTGATGCGGCTTGCGCTTGCCCAGGTGCCCGAGCTGCACCATATCGAGCGCCTCCTGGATGCGCTGCTTCTGCACCGCAGCGTCGAGCTTCAGGCGACGCAGGCCATAACCAACATTGCGCTCGACCGTCATGTGCGGGAACAGCGCGTACGACTGAAACATGATGTTGACCGGGCGCTCGTGCGGCGGCACCCCGGTCATCTCCACATCATCGATCATGATGCGCCCGCTACTCTGGCGCGTGAATCCGGCGAGCATGCGCAGGAGCGTGGTCTTGCCGCAGCCGGAGGAGCCAACGAGCGCGAACATCTCTCCTTTGAAGATCTTCAACGTCACGTTGTCGACGGCGACACAGCCGTCATAGCTCTTGCCAACGCCCTCAATCACGATCTGCGGCTTGGCATTCGGATCGAGCCACGGCCGGTCGACCGTGCTGTTCGGTTGACTCGATGAAGTATTAGGGCGCAGTGCGGTCATTGGAGTCAGTGATCTGCCGGAGGTGTGGCGCGGCGGCGTTCGGGCGCGAAGAACGGTTTTTCCACCACGCGCGCACGCGCCATGCGCCGCTCCCAGACCAATTCGCGATTGAGATAGATCTCAGCCCACACCTCCGTCCCGAGCTTGAAGTGTGGAGCCTCCAGCATGCCGAGGGCGATATTGCGCTTGCAAGTGGGCGACCAGATCGCCGAGGTCACGCTGCCAACCGCCTTTTTTCCCGACCGCTCCTCGTACATGAGCGCATTGTGCGCAGGCTTGTTGCCGTCGATGTCGAGTCCCACGAGCCGCCGGCGCACGCCGCGCCGTTCCTCGGCCAGTAGCGCGCGCCGTCCGGTGAAATGGCCCTTCTTGAAGTCAACGAGCCAGTCCAACCCAAGCTCCAGTGGAGAGCGCGCGCGGTCGGTGTAAATGGTGTGTTCGGCGGAGACGAAATCGACGTTCGGCAGGATGAATCCCGCCTCTATGCGCGCAACGTTGAGTGCCATCGACCCGATTGGACGGATGCCGCGCGTACGGCCCGCCGCCATAAGACCGTCCCAGACAGCTTCCGCCTGATCAGGCCGCATCCACACCTCATAGCCCAGATCGCCCGTAAACCCCGTACGCGAGACCATGATTTCTTTCGCGCCGACTGCAAAATGCCCTATCTCAAAGGGCTTCAGTGCCTCGATACCCGTCATGCCGTAGTCTTTGAGAGCAGCGCATGAGGTCGGACCCTGCAGCGCGAGCGCGGCGATGTCCTCGGTCACCTCGGCGATCTCGACGTCGAAGCCGATCGCCGAATCGAGGAGCCAATCGAGCTGCCGCTCGGCCGTGCATAGACGATACTCGCGCTCGCTCAGCCGAAATATCGTGCCGTCGTCGATGATATGTCCGGCATCGTTGCACCACACGCAGTAGGCGACTCGGTTCGGCTTCAACTTGCCGACGTCGCGCGTCACAAGACGATTCAGGTAGCCCGTGGCGCCCGGGCCTGCGATCCGGTATTTCACCATCGGAGTCAGATCATAGACCGTCGTCGCATTGCGGATCGCGAAATATTCCTGCTCGACGCTGCTGAACACATCGACGGTGGTGTAGCCCGCCCACGGAATGAAGCTGTCGAGCTGGCTCAGCGCGCGCGCCCGTGCGTGAAACGGAGTCTCAAGGAGCGGCTGCTTAAAGTGCGACGCGCTGTCCATCAGGCAGCTCCTTTCAATACCTGGCGCGCCGCGTTGCGGCCGGCCGCGCCCATGACGCCCCCGCCCGGGTGGCAGCCCGCGCCGCACAGGTACAAGCCCGCGACCGGCGTGCGGTACTGCGCCGCGCCGGGCAGCGGGCGCACCATGAAAAACTGGTCAAAGGCGAGATCCACGTGATGCCAGTGTCCACCCGTGATGCGAAACTCACGCTCGATGTCGAGCGGCGTAAGCAACTGCGCGCTGCTGATGGATGCGCGCAGTCCCGGCGCATAGCGCTCGAGCGCGGCGATGGCAACATCCGTGAAGCGCCCTTGCTGCCGATCCCATCCGGCCGCAAGCGCGTACGGGGCGTATTGGATGATTGCCGACAGCACGTGTTTGCCGGGCGGGGCGAGAGCGGGGTCGTTGACGCTCGGCACGGTGATCTCAAAGATGGGGTCGCTGGAGAATTCCGCATACTTTGCGTGATTGTAGGCGCGCTCGATGGATTCGAGCGACGGCGCGATGAGAAGGCGACCCGCGAGCGCCTCGGCGCCGAGCCCAGTGAAGTTCGGACGCGCATCAAGCGCCAGATGCAGTTTGGCTGCAAGTCCGCGCGTGCGCAGATGACTCACGCGCCGCACGAACCCTGTATCGAGCTGTTCGCTGCCGAGGAGTCCAAGGAAAGTCGTCTTGGGATCGCAACTTGAGATGACAACATCCGCGGCGATGACCTGTCCGGACTTGAGCACGACGCCTTGCACGCGGTCCTCCCCCACGGCGATGCGCCCGACGGGGGATGCGGTGCGAATGGTGGCGCCGGCGGCGATCGCCGCCTTCGCAAGCGCCTCCGATAGCGCGCCCATGCCTCCCACCGGTTGAGCGAGGACGCTGCTGCCCTCGTGAGATGCGAGACGGTAGAGGAGCGTCAGTACCGTGCCAGGGGAGCGCGGTCCGAAATTGGTCCCCAGCACCGCATCAAACCCGAGTGCACCCTTCAACAGCGGCGTATCAAAGTGCTCCTCAAGCAAGTCATATACATTCATGCCGACGATGCGCAGCAGTTCGCGCATGTCGCGGCGACCGAGACGTCTCACCCGCCACGCAATTCCGAGCAGCGCCAGACGGTCCGACCAGGCGTCCGTGCCGAGCCGCGGGGGCACACTCGTCATAAGCGGGTGCAACGCCCGCGCCAGCCGCCGCAGCCGCGCCACGTACTCAGGATAGGCCATTGCATCTGCGCGCGACGCACCGGCGAGAGCACCGCCGTCGCCCACGCCGAGCGCAAGCGGCGCGCCGCTCGGCGACAGCGCGGTTGTTGGCATGGCGTTGTTCGCGAGCCTGAAGCCATGGACGCCGAGATCGAGGTCCGCGATCAGGCTCTGTGGCATCAAATGCAACAGATGGGCACAGGAGGAGACCCGATAGCCCGGAGCGAACTCGCGGGTCACCGCCGCGCCTCCGACCTGCTCCGCAGCCTCGAGCACGAGCACCGAGCGGCCACTCTTGGCAAGATAGGCGGCGCAGACGAGTCCGTTATGACCGCCGCCGATCACGACGCAGTCGTAGCGCGCATCCTCGGGCACTGCAGGCGCCATGGTCAGTGAGTCTTGCGCAGATCGCGCAACACGGCGCGCGCGGCATTTGCGCCCGGAGCGCCCATCACGCCGCCACCCGGATGGGTGCTGGAGCCGCACATGTAGACGCCGCGCACCGGCGAGCGGTATTGCGCGTAGCCGGGAATGGGTCGGTTGAATAGCAATTGATCGAGCGTGAGCTCGCCTTGAAAAATATTTCCCTCGGTGAGCCCGACCTCGTTCTCGATATCCCAGGGCGTGCGGATTTCCGCGTGTCGGATGAGATCTTTGAAGTTGGGACTGTGCTGGGCGATGGTGTCGATGACGGTTGCGCCGAAGGCTTGGCGCTTCTCTGCCGTCCAGTCGCCGTCGGCAAGGTGATACGGGCAATACTGGACAAACACCGACATGTAGTGCTTACCGTGCGGCACGAGCGTGGGATCGATCTGCGAGGGAATCAGCATATCGATGTAGGGAGCGCGCGACCAGCGGCCTTCCTTCCAGTCATCGTAGGCGCGCTCCATCATCTCGAGGGTATCGGTCACATGCAGGTCACCGCGGATGCTGGGCGAGCCCGCCGGTATTGCCGGAAAATCGGGCATGCCGTCGAGCGCAATATTGAGCTTGCCCGAGGAGCCGCGGATCTTGAAGTTGCGCACCTGCTGGAGAAACTCATCCGGCAGATGCGCAGCTTGCATGGTCTGCAGAAACGTTCGCCGCACGTCGAGGTTGGAGATGACGATGGAAGAGTGAATCTCTTCGCCGTCCGCCAACGCCACTCCCACCGCCCGACCGTGCCGCACCAGGATTTCGCGCACTTCTGCGCCGCTGCGTATCGTGCCCGAACTCGCCTTGAATGAGGCGCCGAGCGCCGCGGTGATCGCACCCATGCCGCCGCGGGCGAAACCCCAGGCACCGACGGTGTTGTCGATGTCCCCCATATAGTGGTGCAGCAGCACATAAGCCGTGCCCGGCGAGCGCGGGCCAAGTGCCGTGCCAATGATCGAACTGCCTGCAAAATGTGCTTTGACGATCTCGCTCTCAAAATACTCGTCGAGAAAATCCGCAGCGCTCATCGTCCAGAAACGCAAGGTATCGTACATGCGCTCCTCGCCCATGCCGTGGAAGCGTCGCCCGAGATACAGAAGCTCGCCCAAGTCGCGCGGCTTGAATGAGGTGGGATCGGGCGGCTCGCGCATCAGAAGCGGCTTGATGAAACGGCATTGGCGCATGACATCGCGCGCGTAGCGATCATAGGCCTCGGCGTCGCGCACGGAATGACGCGCGATTTCGCGCCGCAGTGCGTCGTGATTATCGTAGAGCGCGAGGTGCCCGCCGTCGCGCATCATGGTGCAGCCGCCATCGTAGGGGATGATCTGCAGCCCAAAGCGCGGCAGCTCGAGCGTGCGCATGATCTCCGGCCGCAGCAGGCTGCACACGTAGGAGCAATTCGAATACGTGAAGTCCTGATAGAGCTTACGGCTCACCGCGGCGCCGCCGATGTAGGCGTTACGCTCCAGGACGAGGACGTCAAGGCCCGCGCGGGCGAGATAGCACGCTGCGACGAGGCCGTTGTGACCGGAGCCGACGATAATGGCATCGTGGCGGCGGCGGCTGTCCTGCATCGATCCCACAGCGCCGCGCCAAGCTGCCAGGCGGCTCAGGCCGGCACTTTGTGCGTCGCACTGCCTGCACGCAGCGTCGTGTCGACAGCTACCTCAAAAGCCGCCAGCGTCTGCGTGAGGCAGGCGTCATCGTGCGCCGCGGAAACGAACCACGGCTCGCGCGAATCCGGCTCGCACAGGATGAGCTCATCGTGCAGCACCCTGGCGGTTGCGTCGTAGAAGGTGTAGTCACTGCCCTTCCAGTCGCGATAGTTGCGCGGCGGCTCGTGCGCAAAATACAGCCCGCTCATGGACGGATGGCCGACGAAGCTATGGGCTATGCCGCGCGCGCTCAACACCGTGCGCATGCCGGCACGCAGCCGCGTGCCGTACTGCGCGATCCGCTCAAGTGCATCGGTTTCAGCGAGAATTTCCAGCGTCTTCTCGGCGGCCGCCAATGACACCGAGTGCGCGGTGTAGGTGCCCCCGTGGGCGACGCCGCGGCCGAGTTTGCGCATGATCTCCTCGCGCCCGGCGAGCACCGAAATGGGATAGCCGTTGGCGACCGCCTTGGCAAAGGTGCACAGGTCCGCATTGACGCCGTACAGCTCCTGTACGCCGCCGCGCGCGACGCGAAAGCCGGTCTTGACCTCGTCGATGAGCAGCACCACGCCATGCTTGTCGCACAGCTCACGCGCGGCGCGCAGATATTCAGGCTCGGCCGCAATCCCCAGACAGTTGCCCATTATCGGCTCGATCAGCAGACAGGCGATCGAGCCGCTCTTGCGCTTGAAGACATCCTCGAGCTGGTTCGCATCGTTGGCCTGGACGAAGTGCGCGAAGCTGCGCGTGCTGACGGGGATGCCCTCGCTGTAAGGCTGCACGTCCGGATCACCGACCTGGGCCCACTTGTCCATGGGCGTGTACCACATTGCCGCGTCAAAGAGGCCGTGGTAGCCACCCTCGAGGATGACGTAATCGTCCTTACCGGTGAATGCGCGCGCAAGCCTAAGGCCCGCCATCACCGCCTCGGTGCCGGAATTGGAAAAGCGCACGAGTTCCGCGGCCGGCACCATCTGGGAGATGCGCTCGGCGACTTTCAACTCACGCTCCGTCGAGAGCGCAAACACCCCACCGACGGCCATGCCTTCGCGCGCGGCCTCATCGACGCGTGGATCTGCATATCCTAAAATGGCGGGGCCGTACCCCATCCGATAATCGATGTAGACATTGTCGTCGAGGTCGACGATGCGCGCGCCGCGACCGTACTTCACGTAGATCGTGCGATCCTCTCCCCAGTAGCGGAAGTTGGACGCGACACCCAGCGGCAGGCGCTTGACGGCGCGCTGGAAGTGCTCGTGGCTCTTGGTCAGTATTCTGGGCATGGCAGGCCCTCGGCGGCGGTGGCTCGGCAGCGGCGCAAAGGTAGCACCAAAAGGGTCACTTCGTCCAGATAATTATACGATCATACAGAAAATAAAATGCGTGAAATGCCTTTAAGTAGGCTATTTTTTGCTTGTCCGTCGTTTCCTGGAAGAGTATATTGAATGATCGTATAATCTGGCTGGAGGCGCGACAGTGAACTCAATTCCCGCTGTTCAAGCCGAGACCGCCGCGCCGCCGCGCCCGCGGCGCGCGATGCCCGCCTGGACGTACAACCATGCGCAGATGACGCGGCTCGAGCAGGAGCGCATTCTCACGCCGAGTTGGCAGATCGTGTGCCACGTCAATTCCATTCCAAACCCCGGCGATTTCATCACGCTCGACGTAGGACCTGAAAGCGTCGTGGCCGTGCGTGGGCGCGAGGGCGAGATTCGCGCCTTCCACAACGTGTGCCGGCACCGTGGCGCACGCATTCTCGACGGCTGCGGCAATCGGCCCGGCGCCATCACCTGCCCATATCACGGCTGGACGTACCGCCTCGACGGCGCGCTCCTCGGCGTTCCGGTGCGCGAGAGCTTTCCGGGACTTGAGCGCGCCGACTACGCACTGCGCCCCGTACGCATGGACGTGCAGTTCGGTTTTGTCTTCGTCTGTTTGGGAGGCGACCCTCCCCCTCTGACGCAGATCTGGGGTCGCTTCGCGCAGGACTTCGCTCCCTACCGGTTCGAAGAGATGGTGCCGCTCGCCCCGCTCTACTACGAGCACTGGGATGTGGACTGGAAAGTGGCCATGGACAACTATCTGGAGTCCTACCACGTGCCCATCGGTCATCCCGGGCTCTTCCGCTTCCTCACGCCCGACTACGACGATCAGTCGACGGTGCCTGGGGTTGCGCGCGGAATCAGCTGGCTGCGCGAGCAGCCCTCGTCCAAATGGACCGAGCGCTTCTATCAGAAGCTCGTCGGCACGGTGACCGCGGATCTGCCCGAGGCGAATCGTCGCTGCTGGAGCTTCTACAGCATGCTGCCCAATCTTGGCATCGACATCTTTCCCGATCAGATGGATTTCTTCCAGGTGCTGCCGCGCGGCCCGGGTAAGTGCACCATTCGCGGCGGAACCTTCGGGCTTCCGGATGCGCGGCGCGAAATGCGCCTGCTGCGCTATTTGAACGCGCGCATCAACCGGCAGGTGCAGCGCGAGGATGCATTTCTGTGCACGCGCGTACAGCGCGGCTTAGCTTCCAGCAGCTACCAGCCGGGTCCGCTCTCCAAGCTCGAGGGCTGCATGTTCGAATTTCATGAGCTGATCCGGCAGCGCATTCCCGAAGCGCGGCAGCTGAGCGCGCCCAACCACTTCGCGTAGGCCGAAGCTCAGTCGAGACGGATCCAGGCGGACTTCGTCTGCGTATATGAGAGCAGGCTCTCCAGGCACTTGTCGCGACCCTGGCCGGATTGCTTATAGCCTCCAAAGGGCTGCGTCATGTCGCCCTCATCGAAGCAGTTGACCCAGATGACGCCCGCTTCTAAATCGCGTACCGCGCGGTGGGCCGTACCCAAGTCCCGCGTCCACACTGCGGCGGCAAGGCCGTAGATCGAATCGTTCGCGATCGCGAGCGCTTCGGCAATGCCGTCCACTTCGATGGCGGCGGCGACCGGGCCAAAGATTTCCTCGCGCGCAATGGTCATGTCGTTGTTGACGCCGGAAAATAGAGTCGGATTGACAAACGCGCCTGGCGAGTCAGGCGTGGTGCCGCCGAATTCCAAACGCGCGCCCTCGCTCTTGCCGCGCCCGATGTAGTCGAGCACGCGTGCGCGGTGCGCGGCCGTCACGAGCGGCCCGAGATTGGTCTGCGGATCGAGCGGATCCCCCGCCGAATAGGCCTCGCGGCCGCGCTCGATGAAGCGCGCAATGAAGTCCCGCGCGATCGGTCGGTCGATGAGCAGGCGCGAGCCAGCGTTGCAGACCTCGCCCATGTTGCCGTAGATGCCGTTAATCGCGTAGCCCACCGCGCGGTCGAGATCCTCGAGGTCCGCGAGGAAGATCTGCGGCGACTTGCCACCGCATTCGAGGGCGACGCGCTTCATGTTGGAGCGGCCGGCGTAGACCAGCATCAGCTTGCCGATTTCGGTAGAACCGGTGAATGCAATCTTGGCGACGTCGTTGTGCAGGGCGAGCGCAGCGCCCGCGGTCTCGCCAAGTCCGTTCACCACATTTAGCGCGCCCGGCGGTCCGCCCGCCTCGATGAAGAGCTGCGCCAGCAGCAGCGCCGACAGCGGCGACTGCTCGGCGGGCTTCAGCACCACAGTATTGCCGGCCGCGAGCGCCGGCGCGGTCTTCCATGCGGCCATCAGCAGCGGGTAGTTCCACGGCACGATGCAGCCGACGACGCCCAGGGGCTCGCGCAAGATGTAGTGGAAGGCTCCGGCGGCGGTCGCCGTGACCGCGCCGTCGATCTTGTCGCAAAGCTCCGCAAAGTAGGCGAAGTTCTGCACGGCCGCCGGAATGTCGATGCCCAGCATGTCGCGAATGGGCTTGCCCATGACGAGCGTGTCGAGCAACGCGAAACGTTCCGCATTAGCCTCGATGAGCTGCGACAGCCGCGACAGCACGGCCAGGCGGTCGCGCGGGGCCATTCGGCTCCAGGCGCGCGATGCAAAACAGCGCTTCGCCGCGGCCACAGCAAGGTCGATGTCCTCGGCGGTGCCGGCTGACACTTCGCACAGCGCCATTCCTGTGGCCGGATTAACGACGGTCAGGCGGCCGCCCGCGACGGAATCGACGAACTTCCCGTCGATGAAGTGGCGCGTCTCGTATTTAAGGGTGGCGGCGCGCACGTGCCAGTCGGCGCTGCTCAACGCATTGGTGGTCATCGGAAAGCTCCCATAAACAGCTTGGACAACGGGCGACGGCTTGGGCGGCCCGCTACTGTCGCGCACGGCAATGGCA
>Ga0302325_10018746_pt1 | contig 14570 bp, 14 predicted proteins | sample Palsa_T0_2_FD_201948 | JGI IMG/M metagenome (GOLD analysis project Ga0302325, IMG submission 201948) | Peat permafrost microbial communities from Stordalen Mire near Abisko, Sweden - Palsa_T0_2 | ecosystem: Environmental > Terrestrial > Soil > Palsa > Peat permafrost | place: Sweden: Abisko... | reverse complement strand
GTCCCGCCGACGCTGCGATGAACCCTGACTCGCAAGCACCCCCGACCGGAGACGGCGCCGCCGACGCCGACGCGGCCGGGGCCAACGACGCGTCCTCGTGCGGGCCGCCGTCGAGCACCTGGTCGCGTTGCGCCGTCGAGCCGCTCGCGACGGCGGGGTATCGGCAGCCCGACGCCCGCTACGAGCTTTCCATCGGCGATCCGGACGTCCAGTACGACGCCGCCACCGGCACGTGGCTGGCCTGGTGGTCGACCGGGCTTGCCGCCGCGTACGCCGATACCCCGCAGCTCGGCATCAAGTACGCGCACAGCACCGACGGCGTGGCCTGGACGGTACAGCCCGCCCTCACCATCGAGGCGTCTACCAGCGCGAGCGACTGGGATGGCTCCAAGGTCGAGACGCCCTCGGTGCTCATCGTGCCGTCCAATCCGGCGTCGATGCGATACCTCCTCTTTTACTCGGGCGCGCCGATCGCGACGAAGACCATCAACGGCGCCGCCGTCACCTGGTACCAGATCGGCCTCGCCACGTCGGCCGACGGCACGAGCTTCACGCGGCTGCCGGCGAGTCAATCGCCCTACGGGGAGGCAGGGCTCGTGCTGAAAGGCGTCGACGCGTTCCCCGGGATGAGCGGCGTGGCGGACGGCACCGTCGCCGATCCGGAGATCGCGTTCGACGGGACGACGTTGCACTTGTTCTTTTCGTCGATGCCGGTGGATTCGAACGATTCGCCGCTGGCCTTTGGCATTTCGCACGCCACGTCCACCGACGGCATCCACTGGACGCCGTCGACGGGCAACCCGATCGCCGCGCTCAGCGGCAGCAAGGGACCGTCGGTCGTGCGCGACGCGGACGGAACCTGGGAGATGTTTTACCAGAACGACACGAGCGCCGATCTCGCCGAGGTCCCGAGCACCTTCAACCCGCAGCTCGGGATCTGGCGCGCCACGTCGGCCGACCTCTCCACGTGGACCGTCCCGTCGACGACCCGCGACCTCGAGTGGGACGGCGCGCTGCCGACCGAGAAGTACGGATGGATCGCCGTCGGCGACATGGCCCTCGTGAATGGCGAGTATCGCTACTACTACCCGGCGTTCAGCACGCTTGCGCCGCCAAGCCCCGACTGGGTCGTTCCGCTGCAGGGAGGCGACTACGCCACCTCTCTCATCGTCCTCGACATGGCCCACCGGCTGTAAGCGATGAGATGAAGAGACCGTTCTCTCCTCTCATTGACGGGCGATATCCACAAATTCTTCATCACTCCGTGGAATACCACCAGCCGATGGCGGTCGACGTCTCCGTAGTCATTCCCACGTTTCGGCGGCCGCGTGAGTTGGCCGAGGCGACGAAGAGCGCACTCGCGCAAGGCAACGCCGGCATCGCCGTGGAGGTGATCGTCGTCGACGACAGCCCGGAAGGCTCGGGCCGGGACGCGATCGCGGGCCTCGACGACGCGCGCGTCACCTACCTCCGCAACCCGGCGCCGACCGGGGGCCGACCCGGGGCGGTCCGGAACCTCGGCTGGCCCCGCGCGCGCGGGGCCATCGTGCACTTTCTCGACGACGACGACGTCGTCCCGCCCGGCCACTACGCGGCGTTGAAGGCCGCCTTCGCGGCGCGGCCCGACGTCGGGGTGGTCTTCGGGCGCGTCGAACCTTTCGGCGACGAGGCGCAGCTCGCGCATGAGCGTGAGTTCTTTGCCACCGCGGCACGACGCGCGCGGTCCAGTGTGTGGCTCGGACCCAAGGTGGGACTCGCTGCACAGATGTTCTTCCTCGCGACGCTGTTCGTGTGCAGCGCGGGGGCCGTGCGCCGGGAGTGCCTCGAGCCGCTCGGGGGCTTCGACGAGAAGCTCCGGCTGATGGAGGACACGGACTTCTACGGACGAGCCATCCGCCGCTTTGGTGCGCACTTTCTCGACCGTGTGGTCTTGAATTATCGCATCGGACTATCGCTCATGCACTCCCCCGCCGCAGACCGCGCGGCCCTCGCCGAGAGCTACCAGCGCATCCATGCCAAGTACCGGGCCGAGTGGGGAGCGTTGGATTTCTACGCCATGAAGGCGCTGGCGCGGACAGTGCTAAAATAGTTCTAAAGGCGTGACATAGCCCGCGTGACGAGGGTTTCTGATCCCCGCATGCCGCGACGTGCCATGGATGTGTCGCGACGCGTCGCATCGCCGCTCGGAGTTCGGGGAGCGCACCTGGTCGGTCCGCAAGCGCGACCGGTCCGGAACGATTGATCCATTTGCCGGGATTGGCCCACAATCTCCGGGACGAGACCTCGGGCCTGCTGTATGTCTACCCCCCCTTTATTGAGCAGGGCTTCGAGAGGAACCCATCGCCGATGATCACGGAAGGACCGGGCTTGGGCTCGTCGAAATCAGTCAAGGCCGCGAACGTGGAACCTGGGCGGCCCGCAGGGGGCCTGCGCGAGTCCAACGGATCCGCAAGTGCCGGTTCGCGAAGCTGTTCTGTCGATGACGCAGCGATCGAGGCTCTCTTCGCCGAGGACGCGCGCGCACGAAACCTCCCACCGGTCGTCTATGTCATCGCGGCCTACAACGAGGAGGGCGCCATCGGTCCCGTCCTCGACGGCCTCCGGTCTCCGATCTGTGGCCTGCCCGCGGCGATCGTCATCGTCGTCGACGGCGCCAGCGACGGCACAGCGGAAGAGGCGCGCAAGCACGGCGCCATCGTGTGCGACGTCCGGGTCCGGCGCGGTCAGGGGTCGGCGCTGAAGCTCGGCTACCGGATCGCGCGAGAAGGCGGCGCGCGGTACATCGTGACCACCGACGCCGATGGTCAGTACGACCCGGCCGACGCCGAGGGTGTGCTCGAGCCGGTGGTGTCTGGGACGGCCGACTTCGTAGCCGGCTCGAGGATCCTCGGCCGGGACGAGACGACCGACCCGTTGCGTGCGCTCGGAGTCCGGGTGTTTGCGGGCGTCATCAGCCTTCTCACTGGCCACAAGGTCACCGACCCAGCATTCGGCCTGCGGGCGATGCGCGTCGAGGTGCCCGCCGCCCTCGACCTGCGGCAGCCGCAGTACCAGGCGTCCGAGCTGCTGATCGGCGTCATCGCGCGCGGATTCCGCGCCACCGAACGCCCCGCTACGATGCAGCGCCGGCGGATCAGCGAGACGAAGAAGGGCCGCAACCTGCAGTACGGCATCCGCTTCGCCCGCGTCATCGCCACCACCTGGTGGCGCGAGCGTACGACGTCGGCGATAACCCCTGCTACAACGCGCGCGTCATGAAGATCCTCGTCCTGGGCGGCGACGGCTACCTCGGGTGGCCGACGGCGCTCCACCTCTCGAACGCGGGGCACGACGTCGCCATCGCCGACAATTTCGTACGCCGGCAGTACGACCACGAGCTCGGCGTGGAGAGCCTCGTCCCCATCGAGACGCTGCGAACGCGGGTCTCTGTCTGGAAAGAGAAGACGGGCCGCGACATCAAGACGTACGTCGGGGACCTGACCGACGCCTCGTTCACCTACCACATCGTCGAGGACTTTCGCCCGAGCGCGGTCGTCCACTACGCCGAGCAGCGCTCCGCCCCGTATTCGATGATCGACCGCAAGCACGCGGCCTACACGCATACGAACAACGTCATCGGCAACCTCAACCTGCTCTATGCCATCGCCGAGATCGATCGCTCGATCCACCTCGTCAAGCTCGGCACGATGGGCGAGTACGGCACGCCGAACATCGACATCGAGGAGGGGTGGCTCGAGATCGAGCACAAGGGCCGCAAGGACCGGGTGCTTTTCCCCAAGCGGCCGGGCTCCTTCTACCACCTTACCAAGGTGCACGACAGCCACAACATCGAGTTCGCCTGTCGCATCTGGGGCCTGCGCGCGACGGACCTCAACCAGGGCGTCGTCTACGGCCAGCTAACGCCGGAGACGGCGCTCGACGACCGCCTCGCGACGCGTTTCGACTACGACGCTGTCTTCGGCACGGTGCTCAACCGGTTCTGCATCCAGGCCGTCCTGGGGCACCCGCTCACCGTGTACGGCAACGGGGGGCAGACGCGCGGCATCATCGACATCCGAGACACCGTGCGCTGTATCCAGCTCGCGTGCGAGGCGCCGGCGAAGGCCGGGGAGTTCCGCGTCTTCAACCAGATCACCGAGTGGATGTCGGTCGGCGACATCGCGAGCACGATCGCAAAGTGCTCGCCGACGCCGGTCACCGTCGAACACCTCGACAACCCGCGCGTCGAGGCCGATGGCCATTACTACAACGTCAAGTGTACGGGCCTCATCGAGCTCGGGCTGACGCCGCACAAGCTGTCGGACACGCTGATCGACTCGCTGCTGAAGATCTCGAAGCGCTGGGCCCACCGCGCCCGACTCGAGGCGCTGCGCCCCACGGTGAACTGGCGAGCGTCGCGTCGCGGCGGGGACTGAGAGACGAGCGTGCCCTCGACCGCTTCAGCGCGCCGAGCCGAGGAAGGCCTCGTAGGTGAGGCGCAGGCCTTCACGCAGATCGACCCTAGGCTCGAAGCCGAGCAGCTCGCGCGCGGCGTTCGTGTCCGCAAGCGTATCGCGCATGTCCCCCGAGCGACGCTCGCGGTACTCGGGGGCGAGGGGCGCGCCGGCCAGGTCGCCGATGATCTTCAGCAGCTGGTTCAGCGACACGCGCTCGCCGCTGCCGATGTTCACGATTTGCCCGGCAAGCTTGCGGGGGCTCGACGCTGCCAGCAAGTTCGCCTCGACCACGTTGCCCACGTAACAGAAGTCGCGGGTCTGCTCGCCATCGCCGAAGACGACCGGTCGCTTCTTGTCGATCGCGGCCATGATGAAGTTGGGGATGGCCGAGGCGTATTCGCGCTTCGGGTCCTGCCTCGGGCCGAAGATGTTGAAGTAGCGCAGCGTGAGGGTCTCCAGGCCGTAGAGGCCCGCGAAGATGCGCATCAACTGCTCGCCCGACGCCTTGCTGACGGCGTACGGCGAAAGGGGCGACGGGGCGATGGTCTCCACGCGCGGCAGAGTGGGGTTGTCTCCGTACACCGCCGAGCTGCCTGCGAACACGACGCGCTTCACCCCGGAGTGCCGTGCCACGTCGAGCACCACGGTCGTGCCCTGCACGCCCGCGAAGATGGACGCCTGCGGGGCGACGACCGAGCGCTGCACGCTGGGCACCGCGGCCTCGTGGAACACGACCTCGACGCCGCGCATGGCGCGCGCCACCGCCTCGGGATCGGTGATCGATCCCTCTACCAGCTCGAAGCGGCCCGCCATCGACTCCAGGTTCTGCCGGCGACCACTGGAGAAGTCGTCGAGAATGCGCACCGACTCGCCCTTGGCGAGCAGTGCTTCGGTGATGGATGAGCCGATGAACCCTGCTCCCCCCGTCACCAAGTGCAGCGCCATGCCGGATGGTCCCCTCTCTCTACGGCACGTCTATATCACGCCGCACTTTATCGATGGATTGGAAGTGACTTGGTCATGACGGACGTGGATCGAACGAGCGCGCGCATCGAACGCGCGTCGCAGATAGTCGCCATCGCGGCGACCGCGTGGTTTGCGCTGGCGGTGACCTGGGGCCTGTTCGCGCGCATCGGCGGCGGGCACGACGCGCAGATCGCCACGCGCGCGATCATCGCCGAGAACATTCGGCAGTGGCACATCCTCGCGCCGGTGAAGGACTACGTGCTGAAGCCGCCGACGCCGGACATGTATTACGTCCACCATCCGTGGGGGATGTTCTGGTTTATCACCTTGTTCTCCGAGGTGCTGGGCCGAGGGACGTGGGTGCCGCGGCTCGCTGGCGTGCTCCTCAGCATCGCGATCCCGCCGATGCTCTACGGGATCGGGCGCCTCCTCTGGGGGCCCGTGTCGGGGGCGATCTGCGCCCTCGCTTACGTGGTGCTGCCGATCGCGCTCGCGTTCGGCAACCTGCCGGGGTTCGAGGTCCCGATCAATTTCAGCGTGTGTCTGGCCACGTGGGGCTACCTGAAGTTCGCCCAGCACTGGCAGCGCCGGTGGATGTTGGTGAGCCTGGCGGGCATCCTCGGCCTCGCGAACAGCGACTGGCAGGGCGTCGTCTTCACGGGCGCGGTGCTCGTCGGGCTCGCAGGAGGCAACCTGTGGTTTCCGCGATGGTTCGGGAGGGTGCGCCTGCGACCGTTCGTGGAGTGGTGGATCCTCGCCGGGCTGCTGACGGCCGCGAGCCTGCTCGGTTACGTCGCGTACTTCCAGCACTCCGGGGCGCTCGAGAATCTCATTCACTCCGAGACCCAGCGCGCGCGAGGCGCGGACACGGCGCCCCTGGCCGAGGTTCTGCGGATCCGCAGCTACTGGATCGACGTCAGCTTCACGCCGCTCGCCGTGACGGTCGGCAAGATCGCGGCGCCAATCTTCCTCGCGCGCGTCCTCGTCTTGCGTCGCCTGCACGAGATCTTTCCTCTCGCCATCCTGCTCATGGCCGTCCTCGAGTACGTGAAACTCAAGAACGGCGCGGACGTGCACATCTACTGGCCGCTGCCGTTCGCGCCTTACTGGGCGCTGTCCCTGGGCATGTTCAGCGCCGTCGCGATCGAGACCGCGCAGTGGGAGCTCGCGCGCCGCAATCGAGAAGACCCGCGCGGTCTGGTGCCGCTCGTGACGCTGGCGCTCTTCGGGCTGATCGCGCTCCGGGTGTTGCCCGATGGAATCACGGGGCTTCGCTACGCCAAAGCGACGGCCGGCCGCTTCAACGAGAAGGGCCGGCGCATCTTCGACGACGTCGACTTGTCGGAGGCCTTGGAGTGGATGGGCGATCGCATGGAGCCGAACACCACCGTGGCGATGGCCAAGGATCTGGCCTCTCGCGAATACCGGGGGCAGGAGTGGGCGCTGCGTCGGCCCGTCGAGAGCGTCGTCTCGTCGCAGTTTCTCACCGGTCCGGCCGAGGAGCGCTACTTCGTCGGCGACCTTCGTTTCTTGAACTCCGACGAGCAGCGGCGCGCGGCGTCGGCGTTCCACGTGGTCACCCTCGGGCCCTACGTGTTCATCGACCGCAGGGTGGCCAGCGCGCCGCTCGAGGCGTACGCCTTCGACGAGCGCGAGCCCAACGCACTCGAGTGGTACTTCACGTACCCCAGTGAGCCGGTGCGTACGGTGCGCCCAGACCCTTGGGCGACGTGGGAGCTTCGCGAGCACTACGAGCAATCCCCCAACCCCGCGCCCCAGGGCGCCCCCGCGACCCTCGAGCAGATCCGGATCGCCCACAACGTGGCCGTGGCCGCGGGCGACGTGGGCGCTGCCGAGCGATGGAGGGCTCAGCTCCAGGGGGCCATCGACACGAGCGTCGCGGCGGGGTTCAGCGACGGGACGCGTCTGCTCGGCAAGCGCTACGTGCACGGCGTGGATCCCCAGCTCGAGCTCTACTTTCTGGCCGACACACCGCTGGCCAACGAGTACCTGTTCGAGGTCATCTCGAACATCGAAGCTCCGCCGCCGCTTTCGCTCGTGCCGCCGGACGACAAGATCAAAAAGTACGGATCGCCCTTCGTCCTGTCGCCGCGACTCTGGCGCAAAGGCTTCATCTACGTCGATCGGGTCGACGTCCGGCGCAGGCCGGGCCGCGAACACTTCGCGGGCTACTTCGACACGACGACGTCGTCGACCTCGCCTGCCGTGGCGATCAACGGCGGCGCGGCGGCCACTCCCGCCGGCTGGGGAAGGGCGCCCAAGCTCGTCGGCGGCGGCGAACAGTTGCAGCTGATGACGATCCAGTGAAGTTTCTCCGGACGGCGGCGACGCTGCTCGTCACGGCTGCGGTCCTATGGCTCCTGCTGCGGCGCTTCGGGGGCGGCAGCGCGTTCGCCGAGGCCATCCGCGGCGCGAGCATCGCGTGGGTCGGGATCTCCTTGCTCGCCGGATGCGGGTGCGTGCTTCTCGGGGCCGAGCGCTGGCGCCTCGTGCTTGCGGCGATGGGCTACACGCTGCCGTTCGGGCGCTCGCTGGAGGTCGTCCTCGCGACCTGGCCCCTCGCGGTGGTCACGCCGTCGCGCGCCAACGACTTGCTCCGGCCGCTGGCGGTACGAAACATCGTTCCACTTGCGGCGGGCACCGGAAGCGTCCTCGCGGAGAAGGCGCTCGACCTCGTGGTCTTGCTGCTCTTTACGGCGGCGGGGGCGGCGGTGCAGGGCCTCTGGCTCTGGGCCGCCGCGGCTGGCGCGCTGACCGTATCCGAGGTCGCCGTGATCGCGGTGATCGCGCAGAACCGCGCCTGGCTCGAGCGTCTGCCCCTGCTTCGCGGACGGCGCGAAGCGATCGAAAAGCTCTTCGGGGCGGTCGTCGTCCTGCGCCGCGCACCGTGGCGGCTCCTCGCGCCCGCGGCCGTCTCGCTGGTCATTCGCTTCCTCACCGTCGCCATGACGCACGCCCTTCTCGTGGCCGTCGGCGCGAGCGTGCGCCTGTTCGACACCACGACCCTGTGGCCGGCGGCCACGCTCGTCGGCATCGCTCCGCTGACGCTCGCCGGCATGGGCACCCGCGACGCGACCTTCATCCACCTGCTCGCGGAGCGGGGAGCCCACGCCAACCCTGCCCAAGTGCTTGCGGCGACGGTGGGCTACTCGGCCGTCGGGACGGGGTTCTTCGCGGTCGTCGGCCTGCCCTTCATGATCCGCGAAACGCTGCGCGAACGTCGCGGCTGACTCACTCCGTCTCGCAAGGGGCCGTGGCGCGGGCGCGTCCGGTGACCGCGACGTAGACGCGCAGGTAGTCCGCGTGCGCAAAGACGCCCGTCACCGCGACGCGGTCGACGTGCCCGGCGACGCACGCGAGGGCGGGCCCGGGGGTCCGGAACGTCAGCTCGGGGCCGAGCTTGTCGGTGACGCCGTGCAGGCGCGCGCCGATGTCGAGGCGCAGAGCCTTGCGGGCGTCGTCGCGAATGCGGTCGCCGTCCGTCATCGCCTTGAGCGACAAGAGAAGGCTCCGCGTCTCGATCGTAGGTTCGAGGTCCGGCACGGCGAGCTCGTTGTCCACGACGCTCGGGTGTCCGACGAGGTAGATGTCGCCGTCGAGATCCGCGTCGATGCCGAGCCCGTGCACCGCGCCGCGCAGATGCATCTTGAGCACGAGCGCGCCCTGCGACTCGTAGACCTCCGGCGCCTCGAGGTACAGAGCCGGATAGTCGGTGGAGAAGTAGAGGCGTCCGCCCGTGAACGCCGCGCTCATCGCGCGCGTGAGCTCGTCGTACTTCGCCGCGATGGGCACCGTCACGGTGAAGGGCCCCGGCGTCAGCGCGGCCACGTTGGAGAGCGGGGGCAACCGGCCCGCGTCGTCATCCTCGGCGGCGGCGACGCACGGCAGGGTGACCGATGGCGCCACGACGATCGCCAGGTCTTTCTCGATGCCGTCGGCCAGGACCGTCGGCGCGGCTTCGATCTCGAGGACGCGCAGCCGCGCGCAGGCCGTCGCGTCTCCCACGGGCAGCTCCAGGGGGCGCGCGAGTCGTGCGCTCGCCTCGCCCACGAGCGGTCGCAGATCGTACGCGAAGTCTTTGAGGCGCGCCGTGAGCGGCTCTTCGATCGCCGCGTACACGTCGGCGATGCGATCGGCGAGCTTGACGCTCGTGTCGGTCGACGTCACGGACACCTCCACCGATTGCAGGCGCACGGCGTACGCGGCGCTGACCACCGGCTCGCCGACGACGCGTACCGCGAACGAAGCGCGCACGGGCTTGAGCAGGTCGACGACGGCGGCGACCTTCGTCGTCAGGACGACGCGTCCCTGGGCAAACTCGACGCCGAACGGGCCGCGCTCCCAGGTGTAGTGACGGTCGGACCCGAGCAGCGGAAACGTGCCCTCGCCCGTCGTGGGTGTGGCGTCGTCGAGGGCGGCGGCGAGCGCGCGTGACCCGAGGGCGATGTGAAGCACGACACGCGCCGGATCGGGATCCGCCTGAGGCGAGCCTGGCGACGCGAGGGGCCGCGACGGATACACGGGCCCGAACCGCGCGCACGCCGGCAGAGCGGCGAGCGCGAAGGCAAGGGCGATGGGCGCGATGGGCCCAAAATGCGAGACGACGCGATCGACCACGTGTGGCGCGTCTACACCCGGCCGGGCCGTAGCGCCATGGCTTGACCGGATCGCAGTCCAAAGTCATGCTCCGAGTCAGGCGTTTGGGACGCCCCCGGGTCCGCGGGAAGGGTCGAACCCCCCTCGTCGTCGCATCAGCCACCAACTCTTTGCAAGCCCGGTTGCGGACCGCGGGCAAAAGCAAGGAGTTGCCATGCGACGTGATCTACCGCCCCGGGCCAGCCTCGAGCACCTCAAGAAGCAGGCGAAGGACCTGCTCGACGCGCACAAGCGCGCCGACCCTGACGCTCTTGCACGCATCCGTGCCTCCGTCCCGGCCTACGCCGGCCTGAGCGTCGACGCCGTCGCGGCCGCGCCGTTCGCGCTTCACGACGCGCAGTCGGCCATTGCGCGGGAGTACGGCAAGGCAAGCTGGGCGGAGCTGCGCGACGCGGTCGCCGCCCAGGGGGCGGATGCAGGCCCCTCGGAGGCGCTGCTGCGCGCCCTCATTCCGCTCCCGTTTCCCGCCGAGGTAGGGGCGCTGATCCGCGACTTGGCTGCAAAGCGCACGCCCGCTGCAACCGCGGCGAAGAAGCCCCTTCCCGAGGTGCTTCCTGCCTTGACCATGCGAAACGCGGTCTTCCTTCCGCGCGCGCTCGGTCCGATCCACCTCGCGCGCCCGACGTCGCTGGCGACCCTCGCGGTGGCGCTCGATCGCGCCCCTCCCACGCTCGCGGTGTTCGCGCAGCGTACGGCCGACGAGGAGGCGCCCGACGCCGCGGGCCTGCACCCCGTCGGGTGCGAGGCTTACGTCCACGCGCGCGTGATGGACGGAGATGATCGCGCCTGGGTCGTACTCGAGGGGGTGCGATCGATCGCGCTCGTGTCGCTCGAGCCCGGGCCGCGAGGATCGCTGGCGGCGCGGGTGAAGGAGGTGGCCGTGGAAGAGGGCGACGCCGCCGAGGTGGAGCCCCTCGCTGCGTCGCTCCGCGCCCACGCGCGAAATCTCGCGAGCGCCTTTCCGGACGGCGCACGCCTCGTAGCCCTTATCGACGCCGCCGATCCCGAGCGGCTCGCGGATCTCGTGGTGGCAAACCTCCCTGTCTCCGTCGACGACAAGGCGCGCTACGCGTCCGCGCCGAGCCTGCCCGAACGCCTCCGCATCGCCTGCGCACTCTCTGGGGCCAAGCCCGCACCCTGAAGGCGGCTCAGCGAAGCGCCTTCGCCTCGACCTGCGGATCGTGCGTCACGTCGCGCCGACGACGATCCGCAGGTGCACCACCATCGCCCGGGTGCTGTTCTCCGAGTTGAAGACCACGACGCACCAGGTCCCGGCAGCGAGCGTGTCGGTCTTGTCGAGCGAGTGCACCTTGAGTCCCTCGAACGACGGGACGTCCTTGAAGGGCTTTCGCTTCTCGAACTGGGCGAGTTCTTCGGACGTCATGACGTAGAGTCGGAATCCCTTCTCCGTGTGGTCCTTGCCGTCGGCGACGATGTGGACGCTGCGCGGCGACGGCAACGTGAAGCCGGGGCCGCGCCACGCGTGCGGGGCGACGGTGACGCTCTCGTCGGCGACGACCTGGGGTCCCTGTACGGCGCCCCCGAGGAGCTTTTGCAGGTCCAGGTTGCCCACGAGGGGGATGTCGCTCTCCGCGTCACCCCCGCCATCGCGGCTCGAGCCGAGCGCCCAGTTGCGGCGGCAAGCGGGCAGCGTGGCGATGCCGGCGAGCACGAGGACCCCCGCGGCGATCCGCCGCCGCGAGCACGCTCGTGCGAGACGGAGCGCCCCCTTCACCGTTGGTTCCGCAAGAACAACGCCAGGGCGTCGAGCTGGGCGTCGAGGTAGGCCCGGACGCGCTCCTCGACGCCGGCGCCCTCGAGAGCGACGCGCATGCAGCGCATCCACGCCGCGGCCATCCGGTCGTCGACCGGCACGCGGCCGTGGCGCATCCGCAACCGTGGATGCCCGTACCGCGCGACGTAGTCCTGCGGTCCGCCGAGCCAGCCGATGAAGAAGAGGGCGAACCGGTCACGCGCCTCCCGTTCGACGCGGCCATTGGCGTCGCATGGGTGGAGGCGGGCGAGATCCGGCTCGAGCTCGGTCATCGCGTCGTAGAAGCGCTCTACGATGGCTCGGATCGGTGCCTCGCCGCCCAGGCGCATGAACGGCGAATCGGCTTCCGACGGAAGATAGGCGCTCCCCTGATCGGGCGGGGACATGGCGGGGAGCTTACGCCCTCGGGGACGCCGTCGCCCGTGGCTCGTGGGTGGCCGCCGTTTGCCCTCCGACCCCGGCGCGTCTATCCCTCTCCGCAGTGATCGAAGCCGGTTTTCACCGCCTCGCCCGTGCAACGTCCGAGTGGGTTGGGCGGCCGCACGCCTTTCTGCTCGCCCTCCTCGTTGTCGTCGTCTGGGGCATCACGGGGCCCATCTTTCACTTCTCGGACACGTGGCAGCTCGTCATCAACACGGGCACGACGATCGTCACCTTTCTCATGGTGTTCTTGATCCAGAACACCCAAAACCGCGACGCTCACGCCGTTCACCTCAAGCTCGACGAGCTGATTCGCGCGACCAAGGGCGCCCGCAACGCCCTCGTTGGCGTCGAGGACATGAGCGACGAAGAGCTCACGAAGCTGCAACTGGAGTTCGAGCACTTGCGCGAGGCAGTCGCCCTGCGCCGGGCGCGTCGACAGCCTGCAGGGGACAAAGCCCCCGTCCCCGCGGCAGATCCGTCGAAGCGGCCCCAGGCGACGGTCGTCAAGGACGGATAGCCCGGCGGCTCGGGTTCACGCCGGCCGGTTTCACGCCGTGGCGGCCGCGCTCCTCGCGAGGAACGTGTCGCGTTCCAGCTTCGTCGTCTCGACGTGAAGGATGAAGAGGCGCTTGGCGAGGAGCTCCAGCTCTCGCCCCCTGGGCAAGCCGGCGCTCCACATCTCGGCTTCTTGCATGCAGTCCTGCACGCTTGCTCGCAATTGCTCCGTGCGGGCGGACGGTGGCAACCCCTCGAGACGGCGGAGAACCATGTCGGTGGTCTCTCGGACAAGAATGAACTGCGCGTGGGACATCGGTGCTTCCTTTCTCACTTGCGATGGAGACAGGCGATCTTCGGTTGCGATGAAGACACGCGAAGGGTGCCGCTTCATCCCCGGCTGGTGGGCGCCTCGCGACGGCTCGTACGGAAACTCGCGCGGGGTGCCGTGCGCGCTACGATATCGGGGCACATGGCGACCGGACGGCTGCTCGCGACCCTCGCCCTCGGGTGCGCCCCGGCGATCGCGTGCTCCTCGTCGGACACGAAGGGCGTCGCCCCGCCGAGCACCGAATCGTCCCCCGCGGCATCGGATGATGGACCGTACATCGTGTACTACGGGGCCGGATTGCTCGAGGACGGCGCGCTCGTCGATGCGTCCGGCTACAGCGCCGTGCCGGCGGACGGGGCCGACGAACCGTCGCCCTCCGGCGCTCTCGACGGCGCCGCGACGCAATAAGCCGTCGCGCATCGATCGAAGGGAGGCCTGTTTTGCTTGCGACCTATCTGACGCGCGACTGGGGCCTGAAGGTCCCGATCATCGGCGCCCCCATGACGCCGATGTCCGGGGGATCGCTCGCGGCCGCCCTCTCGAACTGCGGCGCGCTCGGGATGCTAGGCGTCTCGAGCACCCAGCCCGTCGAACAGCTCGAGCGCGACGTCGACGACTACCGCCGCCTCGCCGGGGCGCACCCCTTCGGTATCGGACTGATGGTCTGGGCGCTGGACGCGCGGCCAGAGCTCCTCGATGCGGCCATTCGCGCGAAGCCGTTCGTCATCGCGATGTCGTTCGGCGATCCCGCGAAGTACATGCCCCGGATGCGCGACGCGGGCATCCGCGTGGCCTCGCAGGTCCAGGATCGCCAGAGCGCTCGCGCGGCCGAGGCCGCCGGCGTCGACCTCATCGTGGCGCAGGGCACCGAAGCCGGTGGGCACACCGGAGGGGTCGGCACGTTGCCTTTGCTCCAGATCGTTCTCGAGACCGTACGGCTGCCTGTCGTGGCGGCGGGGGGGATCGCGAGCGGGCGTGGGCTCGCCGCGGTCCTCGCGGCGGGCGCTGCGGGCGCGTGGATCGGCACGCCGCTCCTCGTGGCAGAGGAAGCGCGCAACTCGCCGGTGGCTCGGCGCAAGGTCATCGAGGCGCTCGAGACGGACACCGTGCACACGCGCGTGTTCGACGTCGTGCAGCGTATCCCGTGGTCCCCCCGATTCCCCGGCCGCGCCCTGGTCAACGCGTTCACGCAGCGGTGGGCGGGGCATGAAGACGAGCTCGCGCGCGACGACGAAGCTCGCCGCGTTTTTCAGCACGCGAAGCAGGCGGAGGATTACTCCAACGCGCTCATCTACGCGGGGCAGTCCGTCGGGCTGATCCACCGCATCGAGCCGGCTGCTTCGATCGTCGAGCGGATCGCCGCGGACGCGGAGTCGGCCCTCCGCGCCGCAACCGCCGTCGTCCCGCTCGCCCCGAGCGGTCCCCTTTCGTAGCCTTGTCGTATGCCCGCGAAGCTCGCCGTAGAAGT
>Ga0302325_10018745_pt1 | contig 14570 bp, 8 predicted proteins | sample Palsa_T0_2_FD_201948 | JGI IMG/M metagenome (GOLD analysis project Ga0302325, IMG submission 201948) | Peat permafrost microbial communities from Stordalen Mire near Abisko, Sweden - Palsa_T0_2 | ecosystem: Environmental > Terrestrial > Soil > Palsa > Peat permafrost | place: Sweden: Abisko... | reverse complement strand
CATACTGAGTTTCCTGCGGAATTATGTTCATATTACTCGACGTCTGACCCGAGGAAGCGGTGACCGAACTCACATTTTAGCCGCCTTAATTGCGGATGTGTGCGCTTTTGACGAAGGCCGGTAACGGCTGTCCTGTGAGCGTCTGGCAATCCTGCAGCGCGGCCATCTCAATCCGGTCAGTACGACCCCTGGACCGATCGTCAGCCGCGCACCGATTAGGTTCACCGCCGCACATCTGTGACGGCCGTCTCAGCGCCGTAATTACGACTGAACCCCAGGTCGGTCAATTCCGTGCATCCCCGCGGCCCGATGCAGTATCTTGCCCCTGATACCTGAAGGCAGGTTCGCCGGTCCCCTTGACTTTGCCCGGTCCTATATTAGAGAGCACTCCCGCACGATCCGACCGGGTTCTTGAGGAGAACGAATGCAACGTTTCGTCTGTGTCATGTTTCTTGTGGTGACTCTGGCCTCCTTTTCGACCCTGAAACTGGGAGCGCCGCTGATTTTTAAATTCACCCCGGAACTTGTCTCCATCGTCGTTCTGCTTTATGTACTCATCGCGGGAACCCGTCGTCGCTTCAATATGGTCGCGCCGAAGTACTGGCTCACCTTTGGCGCACTGGCCCTGATCATAGTTTGTGGCATTGCCACTAACGGTGTGGACTCAGGTCCGCTGCTGATGGATCTGCGATTGTATCTGCGCGCCATTCCGCTGTTCTTCCTCCCGGCGGTATTTGATTTCGAAGAGACACAGATAACGCAGCAGCTTCAACTATTGATGTATCTGAGCCTGCTGCAACTGCCCATCGCCGTCTACCAGCGTTGGGTGATACTCAGGGATATGAGATTTACTGGTGATGATGTACGCGGCACGCTGCTGCAGTCCGGAATACTGAGCGTATTCCTAATCTGCGCGACCTTGATTGCGTCGGGACAATTCCTGCGTGGATACATCAGCAGACTATGGTTTGTGCCCTTAGTCTTGCTGCTATTGATTCCCACAATGATCAACGAGACAAAAGTCTCTATTTTCTATGTGCCTCTGGGTCTGTTGATCGTGTTCTTAATCGGCGTAGAACCTGGACGACGCATACGGATTGTAGCTTGGGCCGCCGCACTCCTCGTGGGCTTTGGAGCGCTATATGTGCCCATCTACAATCGGATGAATATGTATGCTCCAGGTAAAGAAGACACCAACATTGCAGGTTTCTTGACCGACAAGAAGCAGATGAGTCGCTATCTGAGCAAGGACGTGGCCGGTCTGGGTACCAAGAAGGACATTCGTCGCGGCGATGCCATCAAGGTTCCATTGCAATTTCTGGCGCAAGACCCAATCCGCCTTGCTCTTGGGCTGGGCGTTGGCAGTATAGCGCCCTCGAATATGGGCCCGGAATTCGAAGGCAGGTATCGGCCGCTATTCCACGGCTTTCTAATAACTTCCTTCACTGATTTTGTAATTGAAATAGGCATTTTAGGGATCGGCATGGTACTCGTGCTCTACTGGCTGATCTTTCGCGACGCTCTATACGTAGCGCGCAATGATAAGAGTCGCATCGGCGCAGTCGCCTTGGGTTGGACTGGAGTCGTAGTGCTCATGGCGCTATCGCTCGTCTATACCGTTCCACATGAATTCGATTCGTTGTCGTATCTATATTGGTACTTTTCCGGACTGGTCGCCGCAAGGCGTGTGCGACTGGAACTGGGCACTTCGCCGCACGCACAAGGCACACTACATACCGCGTCGGCCGCTGCTCCTGTCCCCGCGGCGATGCTGCGGACGCAACAGCGGGCTGTAGCCACAGCCGCGGCGCGCATCACGACCCATTCGCGCACGCGTGAATCAGGGTAATTAAATGAAAATCCTGGCGAGACTCGGCGCCATCAACGGCATCCAATGGTACATCGCCCTGATTGCGTCGAGTCTTTCCCTAATCTTTACGTTCGTCGTATATCCGATGCTCGCAAACTCCAGCCATGCGGTCTTGGATCCGGACTGGCACGGTCCGCTGGGATTTGGGATCTGGAAGCTTCACAGCTTTTCCTACTATCCGAGTTCCGAGCCGGCTTCCGCGCGAGGACCGCTGTATCCAGCGCTTATCGCCGGCATGCTCGCCGTGACGAACGGCTGGTGGCCTTACTCCGTGCAGTTGGCCCAATGCGTGATATTTGGCCTGCTCTGCGCGTTGGTATTTTCGATCACAAAGGTGCTCTGGAACAGATCTCTGGCCGTGCTTGCCTGCGGGCTATGCGCCATTCATCCATTTCTTATCTGGTACACCAGCAGAATCTGGATAGAGACGCTGATGATCTTCCTTTTCACCGCACTGATCGGCAGCATAGTGCATCTGAAGCAACGTCCCACGTACTGGCGTGCGCTATTGGTTGGGCTGATTCTCGGCTTGAGCGTTCTGGCGAAATCGATCTATTTGCCGTTTCTCGTGTTGACGCCCCTGTTGCTGCTGTTGCCGCCTGGGGGAGGACTTCGCCCTGCGTTGGCAGCAATCGTCTTAGTCAGCGGATTTTTGGTTGTGACGCCCTGGATCATCCGTAATGGACGCGTAACTGGAATCTATGCCCCAGTCGTGGGCGGCAGCGGCTTCACGCTGCATCAGGGAAACGACTTCATAGAGGATTTTCGCAGCGTCCCGTTCTCGATTTCCGGACTCTTCCCGTTGAGCGTTGCAAGGATGAAAGCTGAACCTGTAATGCTTCCACCCACCGCCACTCGACTGCAGCGGCAGAATCTGTTGGATGCGGCCTGGGGACGCAGCGCCATTGCAAAGCTCATGCACTCTCCAGGGTTCCTGTTGAAGAAAATCACCTGCAATTTGTTTCTGTTCTGGACATTTAGCGATACGGCGATCAAATCCATATGTGTTGCCGCACTTCAATTGCCGTTGGTAACACTATTCGCCATCTCCCTGCTACTTCGACGGCGGCAAATCAACAATGATGCCCTCTGGATATGTGCGGCCCTGATCGCTCTCTTCTACTGCGCGCATCTGCCGACGCTCGCTCTGGCCAGATACTCGGTAGTGCTGGTGCCGTCCATGCTGATGATTTGCGTCGGTATATGGGCTCCAAAAAGCATTCGTGCGTGACTAACTTCACGTTCTCGGCGAAGTTTTGTGGGAAGCGTTGCGTGCGCGCGGGACGCAGTGCTAGTCTCGAGCACCGAGAATCGTAGGCTGAACGCCGCCCATTGAGCAGCGCTAACTTCCCTGGCATTGACGCAAGACTGAGCGCCACGCTTTATTGGTGCGGCTTGGCCCTAATCGGCGCGGCCGTCATCTCAGGGCTTATTGTGCCGGCGATGACCCTGGCACGCTTCGTGCCCCTCGATCCCAACGAAGGTTGGAATGCGTTTTTCAGCCAGATAGCGATGCGCGCAGGGGTCCTGTATCCCGAGCCGGCGGGCAGTCCGATCATCAATGTTTACCCGCCGTTGTCCTTTTACATCGTTGGCGTCGTCGGACATCTAATAGGAGACAATATATTTGCGGGGCGCACCGTCGCCTTGCTGAGCATGTTGATTGTCGGCTGCAATGTGTATCTGTGGCTGCGCGCGACCGGCTCTACGAACCGCATTGCCTGGTTGGGTGCCGGAGTGTTTGCTGCTTTTGCGGTTACCTACGCACATCCTTACGCTGGCATCAATGACCCGCAGTGGTTGGGGCACGCGCTAATGACCAGCGGCTTGGTCGTTATGTGGCGCGGGAACGCGAGTACGCGCGCTATCGCGCTCGGAGCACTGCTCGTGATCGCGGGAGGCTGGAGCAAGCACTCGATAGTTGCACTGCCCATTGCGACCACGTGGTGGCTCCTGCGGCGCTCTGGCTGGGCGTTCATGACATGGATCGCATGTTGCGCCGTCCTGATGGCTGTTGCCGCCATCCTCGTCTGGAAGCTATACGGCATTGCTTTTGTCCACAGTCTGCTTTTCGCCCGACAATATTCGATGCACCAGGCGATCAAAGACACCCGCACGGCTTTCAAATGCTTTGCGCCAATTATTGCCCTGTCCTTGCTTCTGCTACCGCGTGCACGCGGCTCTCAAAAGACCGAATTTGCAATCGTCTACTTGCTGGTAGCAGCCGTCGTGGCCACACTCGCATCCGGCGGCATTGGGATCGATATCAACAAATATTTTGATCTCATGATCTCCGCCAGCTTGTGCGCCGCATTGTCGGTAGAATCGCTCTGGGCATGGCGATTGCCGTGGCTACGGCGGACCGTGGAATTCGGTCCAGCGATGACTCTGCTGCTGGGCGTGTATCTGGCAGCGTACGCCGCAAGTTTAATGCCGTCGACGATTCGCTTCCTGGAGACCCTGAATGCACGCGAGCAGCAGACGCTCGCCGATATCAGTCTGGTCTCGAGCAGCGGACACGGTCGCGCCGCTTGCGAGACAATGGAGCTGTGCTACTGGGGGAAGAGTGAGTTCACGGTCGACATCTTCGACTTCGGCCAGAGACTCTTGGTCGGTGCGGAGCCCTTGACCACCTGCGCAACTTTATTTGACGGTCGGCACATTTTGCTGCTGCAGCTCTTTCCACACAGCGAAGGAGCATCAGAACAGTTGCCGTCGGCCTGTAACGCGGCCATTCGGCAGAACTACCGGCTCACATACGAATCCGCTTCGGGCGAATTCCTCACGCCTGCCGGCTAGGGATAATTTTCGGGATAGCTCGTATTGGTGAGCGGGTTGGCCGCGCAGGTCGCCGCCAGATTCGCCCACTTTGAGGCAGCCGGTATGCCTCCAGCCGGATACGCTTCATTTCCAAACAAGTGCGTCCAGAACAAATGTGATGCCTTGTAGGTCTGGTTGGCCGCGGTGATGATGTCCAGAGGAGTAAATCCGTCGGTCGCGCCCCACTTTTCGTAGTGCTTGCCAGCCAGCTCCTCCGCTTCGACATCTAACATGGCTCGGGCCTTTCCGCGATAATCTGGTCCCCGGTACGCTCCTCCCGGCGTCGTAACTCCCATATACGACTGAATGCCCCAGGCCAGCCCCAGGTTGGTGTTGGCGTAGCCTTGCTCGAACGCCGTCTGTCCGACCGTATCGGCTGTTCCCGGCGCGACGCGATTCCGAATCATCCACTGCTCAAAATTCTCGGCCGCATCCGACGGTGGCATGTACGTGTTCTGCATGATCACACTGGTATGGGGGAACGCGGCAGTGGCCGTGGTCAATAGGCCCTGCAAATTCGAAATAAGGACGCTGCTGTCGAAATCGGACCGAGAATAATGAGTTCCGGCGCTGGATATCCAAGCGTCCTCTTGGATCATGATCGCCTCAAAATAAGGGTCAGCATCGTAATGCGCGCCCATCGCGGACAATAGCGCCGCGTATCGAGCCATGACCGCTGGCCGCCATAGTGCCGCGCAGATAGCACCGGCTCCTGGGCTCGCACCCCACCAGCCGTAACTGCCGGAAAGCGGGCTCGGGCCGTAGACCGAGGAACTCTGAATGTACGAGGGTACACCCTTACCTTCAGACGAATGAAATGCCCCCGGTAACACCACCACGACCATGTGCTTGGGCTTGCCATAAGCCGTCTTGAGATGATTGAGGATGTCATCGAGTACCGAAAAGGTGTATTTGCCTTCATCATCCTCCAGCGCACTCCATGCAATCAGGACGCGGTAGCCCACGATCGCGTCCTGATTCCTCAAGTCGTTCAATTCGCCTTGCACATCGGCGAGGGTATTGTCCGGATAAAGAACTTTATACGACGCCATGTAGTGACCCGGGTTCCACTTTATAGTCCGCGCCGACTTACTCGACTCGGTGTCAGCAGCCTGAACCTGCGCAAACGCGATCAGTAATAGGCTCGCGACTAGAGCCGCTGCGGCTATTCGCACTCGATTCATGACTACCCTCTCTTGCAGAAGCCGTACCGACCGGCACTATCTAGTTGTGTATCCATAGTATTCCCTGAACCACTCCACAAAGTTGCGCACGCCGACCTCAATGGGAGTGTCCGGCTTGTAGCCCACATCAGCGATCAGCTCGTCAACGTTCGCATAGGTATTCGGCACGTCGCCCAGTTGCTGCGGCCGCATGATCTTTTCGGCCTTGCGGCCCATGCAATCCTCGAGAACTTCAATGTAACGCAACAGCTCGATAGGGCGATTGCTGCCGATGTTATAGAGTCGATATGGAGCGCTGCTGGAGGCCGGATCGGGATTGTTGCTGTCCCAGTCGGGATCCGGCTCCGGCACCCTATCGGTGACCCGCACTACGCCTTCGACGATATCCTCGACGTAGGTAAAGTCGCGCATGTGGTGACCGTGATTGAAGACTTCGATGGGCCGGCCGTCGGCGATTGCCCGTGCAAACGAGAACAATGCCATGTCGGGCCTGCCCCAAGGTCCGTACACGGTGAAGAAACGCAGGCCCGTCGTCGGCAGCTTGAATAACGCTGAATAATTGTGTGCCATTAACTCCGTGGCGCGCTTACTTGCTGCATACAGCGACAGTGGATGCGATGCCGGCTCGTGCTCCGAGAATGGCATCCGGGTGCTGGCGCCATAGACCGAGCTGGTCGAGGCGTAAACCAGGTGCTTGACGCCATGGTAGCGACAGCCCTCCAGCACGTTGAGTGTGCCCACGACATTGCTGGAGAGGTAGGCGTGAGGGTTCTGCAGTGAATAGCGCACACCGGCTTGCGCTCCCAGATGCACCACGAACTCGAACTTCTCGCGCGCAAACAGCGCTGACATTGCCTGCTCGTCAGCAAGATCGAGGCGCTCGAACCGAAAACCCGATTGCCGCTCCAAGCGCGCAAGCCTGGCAATTTTCAGCACGACATCGTAGTAATCGTTGAGGTTGTCTAAACCCACCACCTCATCGCCGCGCGAGAGAAATCGCTGCGCGGTGAATGAGCCGATGAAGCCCGCAGCTCCAGTGACTAGAACTTTCATACCAAATCCGAAGGCCATCTCATCATCGACGTCTTGCTCTCCGCGGGCAGTACATTGGCGTCCCCAAGGGGATTCGAACCCCTGTTACCGCCGTGAAAGGGCGATGTCCTGGGCCTCTAGACGATGGGGACGAAGGACGGCAAGCAGAAACGTGGTGGAGCTAGGCGGGATCGAACCGCCGACCTCTTGCATGCCATGCAAGCGCTCTCCCAGCTGAGCTATAGCCCCACGGAAGCGGCCTGAAGCTACGCAAGCCCAGGAATACTGTCAACACGCAGATACCCGCTCCGGGATCCTGTCAGACGGCGGACTGCGTCCAGCGCAGCGCCCGCTCAATGCGCGCCCCGGTCCGATCCGGACCCAGCAGCGCGAGCGTGATGTCGATCGGGGGCGAGACGGCACCACCCACGACCGCCACGCGCAGTGGCTGCGCGACCTTGCCCAAACCAAGCCCAAAGCGCTGCGCGACGGCGTTGATCGCCTCTTGGATCGAGCCCGCGCTCCATTCGCTCAAGGCTTTGAACTGCTCGTGCAATGCGCGCAGCACCGGAGCGGCGTCGGCGGTGAGATTCTTTCTGGCGGCCTTCTCGTCGTACGCCTCGAACTCGCGGAAGAAGAACAGGCTGTTCTGCGCCATCTCTCTCAATGTCCTGGCACGCTCACGTTGCGCATTGGCAATCCCCTCGAGCAAGCCAGTATCCTCGGTCACGACACCTAGGATCGCGAGCTGCGAACGCAAGCCCGCCGCCAGTGCGCTCACCGGCGCGCGTATCACGTGCTGCTGGTTCAGCCACAATAGCTTTTCCGGATTAAACGCCGCAGCGGCCTTATTGACATCCTTGATGTCGAAGGCCGTGATCATCTCTTCCCGAGTGAAAACTTCCTGATCACCGTGCGACCACCCGAGGCGCACCAGATAATTGAGCAGCGCGTCGGGCAGATAGCCCTCCTCCTCATACTGCAATACGCTGACCGCACCGTGGCGCTTGGAGAGCTTGGCTCCATCGGGCCCCAGGATCAGCGGCACGTGGGCGTAGAGCGGAGGGGCCGCTCCGAGCGCCCAAAACATATTCATCTGGCGCGGCGTATTGTTCAAATGATCGTCACCGCGGATCACATGTGTAATGCCCATGTCCATATCGTCGACCACGACACAGAAGTTGTAAGTTGCACTGCCGTCGGAGCGCTCAATGATCAAATCATCGAGCTCGACATTCTGGAATACGACGCGGCCGTGGATTTGATCCTCAACGACGACTTCCCCGTCGAGCGGATTCTTGAATCGTATGACCGGTGCGACTCCCGCTCGTGCCTCGAGCCGCTCGCGGCAACGTCCGTCATAGCGCGGCTTTTCCTTGCGCGCAAGTTGCTGCTCGCGCATCGACTCGAGCTCTTCCTTCGTGCAATAGCAGCGGTAAGCCGCGCCCTGGTCGAGCAGCTGCGCGATGACCGCGCGGTAGCGATCGTAGCGCTGACTCTGAAAATACGGGCCCTCGTCGGCCGCAAGATCCAGCCAGCTCATGCCCTCGAGAATCACTCGTACGGCTTCGTCAGTGAAACGCTCGCGATCGGTGTCCTCGACGCGCAGGATGAACTTGCCACCGTTATGCCGCGCATACAACCAGGAGAACAGCGCCGTGCGCACGCCGCCGATGTGCAGCATGCCGGTGGGGCTCGGGGCAAAACGGGTGACGACACTCATGTCAGGGACTCGCGACTGCGCTAACGCGGCCGATCAGGGGCGCGCATGTTACCGACGTGCGCATTGATTCGCTACGGGCGGCCGCTTAGACTCTTCGCCCCTTACCAGGGCGGTTAGCTCAGCGGTAGAGCACTGCTTTCACACGGCAGGGGTCACTGGTTCGATCCCAGTACCGCCCACCAGCAAAATTAGACCCTTATCAGTTCGTTATCCACCCTATGACCGGTCTGTACGGACTCCGAAATTGACCAATTTTGGCCCGCGAACCGACGGCCTCGTGTCGGTCTTCGTCCTCGCATTAAGTGTTAGCGGCTTGTGCGGCTGCACGGCACTCCTGCGGGGCAGGGCTGCGCTTGAGCCGCCCGCTCAAGTTGGGGTCGACTGTGCAAATGCTCTGGTGGTCGGTATTCATTGGGCAGCCCCCGATCGCCCTGGGATAGTCAGTTTTGACATATCTCGCGACGGGATGATCATCGGTCGGACTGCGGAGTTGTTCTTCACAGATCTCTCCGTCGCAGCGCGCAACCATTACTCCTACAGTGTTAGCGCCGTCGATCGCTGGGGTAACAAGGCCACCGCGCTGCCGATAGAAGTCGACACTCCAGCCGCTTCTGCCCAAGGCGACGCCCCCTACTGTGCCAGTCTGATGCTCGCATCAGTGAGCTTCGACTGGTCACTCGGGTATACGCAAGCAAACGGGAGTGACCTATGGCCGGTCACGTGGGGGTTGGACGGTCATGTCTATGCGTTCTTCGGCGATGGCGGCGGTATCGGCGGGGACAATTATCGCGGACGAGCAAGTTTCGGCATCGCAAGCTTCACTGCACCTCCTCCTGTCACGCCCTCCACCGCATATAACGTGTACGGTGGGTATCAAGCGGCATATCCCGCCCACATTTATGGCAAAGCGTCTGCGATCAGTGCGATCGGCAATAATTTCTATACGCTCGGCGGAATCTACAATGACAGTGACCTCGCCAAAAAGCCCACCCATCTATCGGGCTCTCCGGATCGCGTTCAGCTTGCGTATTCGATAGGCAATGCCCACTCATGGCAGGCAGCGCCGTGGATATTCTGCAGGCCAAACGAGCGCGAGCCCGATCCGTCGGCGGGCAACTTCTGTCCACTGGGGTTCGTCAACTTCGGGCGCGGTAATGGCGGCTCTCGCGACAAGTACGTGTACCTCGTGGGCGGACCTAATGAAAAGAGTTTCTGGAGTAATGAACCGGAAAGCGTTCCCGCATATACCTATCTCGCCCGGGTTCCGGAGTCGCAGCTGCTGAGGCAACGCGCCTACCGCTTCTACAGCGGCGTCGACCGACATGGAAAGCCAAGATGGGATGGCCATTCAACATACATGCAGCCGATCTTCATCGACGCTAATTCCAGGCAGCCGGGCTGTGGCGGCATCTGCGACATGACCAGCGGCCTGGGCGAGATCACTTATGACTTCGGGCTACACCGCTATTTGGGCATCGCTCAGGGGGCGTATGTCGGTCAGACTTCCTTTTACGAGGCACCCGAGCCCTGGGGCCCATGGCGCGTCATTCAATACAACAACATCGACCCGGTAGATGGTGGAGGCGGTTGGGCACGCCTGGGCACGAAGGCCGGGGGTTCCCTCGGCGTTCACATTGTCAACGCCTGGACGAGTCCGGACGGCTTGAGCCTTTGGCTCAGCTATTCCTCAGACGGCGTAGCCCCGCAGGACTCTGCATTCCCGCCCGCCGGCACGTCGATGGATTCCCTCAATCTCGTATCGGCGCATCTCACCTTGTCGTCGGCTGCTGCACGCGGCGCGGGCATACCAATTCACTGAGGTTGATGAAAGAATGCGTCAGTTCACTACGCACCAAAATGGGATGGGTAAACTCCCCAAGCAAAGATCTTCTTTATCCGTCCGGAGTCATTTTTGACAAAATACGCGCGGCCAATCCTCTATTTATCTCCGGCACTTGCCAGTCTCTTCGTGTTGTTTGCGAGTGTCTTTTCTTATTCGTGGTCAAGTAATCTCATCAATCTGGCGTGCTCAATACAGGACGATAGTTTTTATTACCTGATTCCCGGTTGGAACGCCGCACATGGTTCAGGCTTTACTTTTGGAGGCGAGAAGACATCTGGTTTCGAGCCACTCTATGAGCTTTTGCTGACATTACTCGGCCTTTTCTGTAACTCTCTCGGCTCCCTACTGCGAATCGCCATTAACTTTAATGGCTGGCTTTTTGCGTTGACCGCCCTCATTACAGGTCTATCGCTCGGCTCTTTGATCAAATCGGCTATGCCGAGCATCCGGCGGACCGCCATGGTACTGAGTCTGAACGTCGCCGTACTCAGTTTCGTTTGCCTGCACACGGTGTTTTTCAGCAGTGTCACCGGCAAGGAAAATGCTCTTGCAGCGCTGTTATTGGCTGCAATCATTTGCAATGTGTTCGTGACAAGCCAGGGCGCCTTTAGATCTCTTATTGTTGGGTTGCTTTGTGGACTTCTGCTATTGACCCGAATCGCGCCGTCCTCGATCGTTTATGCGGCCATTGCCATCATTTTGATGCAGGGTTGGAAGCACAAGTTTTTTGCTCTGAGTTCTTGCCTGGTTCCAGTGATCATTTGGGGCGTCTTTGCGCAGGCCTATTTTGGTCATTTGCTGCCGATGTCCATGCTGGTCAAGATGAGCCCTCCGAATCACCTGTCCGAATATCAATTGATCAAGGGTGGTGTCAAATATCTCTGGGAAAGTGCGAAGTTTTCCTTGTCCGCAGGCAGTCGATTCACCGTGCCGCCGTTGAATGTCAGAGAAGGCTTCCGTTCCACCTTCCAGATCGTGGTGATGGCAATCACCTTGGGGCTGTCGATGCTGGGGCTACTCAGGTGCATCTTCGCGCGACCGCCCTCGCGTGCCGTCATCGCTCTTCTGCTCTTCAACGCTGGCGGCGTCCTGTCCAATATCCTTTTCGGCGCGGCGCTCGCCGACAGGCAACCAGAGGAAATGTACTACTTTGTCTGGTATGTCTACGATCTTCCCGTCTTAGTCGCGGTCAATTGCGGCTTTGCGGTCGCGTGGGTGCAGTCGGAATTCAGCGGCTTGCGCTTCAGTTGGCTGGGCACAGCGGTCCTCGCCCTGGCGTGCGTGGCCTACTTCGTTGACGACGTCGCGTGGTATCAGCGGTTGAGGCCCTACGACGACGTCGCGGATACTGCGAAGTTGGCGGGCACCTGGCAGGGCAAAATGATTGCCTCAGCCGCTTGGTTTCGAGAGAACGTCTCTCCGACTAATCCAAACTACCGAGTGGCTTCGTTCAGTGCAGGAGCTTTATCGTTCATGTTATTCGATCATGTTATCGATCTGGATGGACTCGCGAACGACTCGGCTGGGAAGGCAATATTGTCGAACTCTTTTGCAGATTATATGAAAAGGACAAAACCTGAATATTTCATAGATATTTGCAAGGGGCTCGAGAATCAATTTGACAACCTGGAACGTCTGCATGTAGTGCCTTTTCCACAGCAAGGTGGCTACTGCATCGCTCGATTCGTCTACTAAGGATGGCGCGTCGTAGGCTCGGAGTAGTTCTAACGGTCAGCAGAGTGGCCTGGGTGTACGTCATGTTGAGCCTTGCGGGAGCGCATTCGAATGCCGCTGAGGACACGCCGACCAGCCGGGCCGCGATCGAAGCGCGAGTGCAATCCCTGATGGCGCAGATGACGGTGCCGGAGAAGATTGGACTCATTGCGGGCACTGCCACGATGCGCACTGGCTCGTTGCCGCGGCTGGGCATCCCCGCGTTCTACACCAGCGATGGGCCTCTGGGTGCACACTTGATAAGTCCTTCCACTGCATATGCCGCTGGCATCAATCTTGCGGCGACATGGGATACCGAGCTGGCGCGGGAAATCGGTCTTCAGATCGGACGTGATGCGCGCTCGCGCGGCGCCAACTTCCTGCTGGGCCCGGGCGTCAACATTTATCGCGCACCGATGAACGGGCGGAACTTCGAGTACTTTGGTGAGGACCCGTTTCTCGCCGCGCAAATCACCGTTCATTACGTCGAGGGCGTGCAGTCGCAGCGAGTCAGCGCCACCGTCAAGCACTTTATGGGCAATAACTCAGAGTACGCCCGCCATACCTCGGACAGTGTCATCGACGAGCGCACCATGCGCGAGATCTATCTGCCGGTGTTCGAGGCCGCCGTAAAAGAGGCCCACGTCGGGGCGGTCATGAGCTCTTACAACCTCACCAATGGCGAGCACATGAGCCAGAACGCCTATCTGGATACCGAAGTGCTCAAGCAGCAGTGGGGATTCGACGGCTTGCTGATGTCGGACTGGGGTTCCACCTACGACGGTGTCGCGGCGGCCAACGCCGGGCTGGATCTGGAAATGCCCCAGGGGCTGTTCATGAATCCGAATGTGTTGCTACCGGCGATCGATTCCGGCGCCGTTCTGCCTGCAACCCTCGACGATAAGGTGCGCCGATTGTTGCGATTGGCGGTGCGTTTCGGATGGCTGGACAACGCACAGATGGATATCGATATACCACGCTACAACCAAGCGGGCCGGTCAGTGAGCTTGCGCGCGGCCGAGGAAGGCATGGTGCTGCTCAAGAATGAGCAGCACGCGCTGCCATTAGACAAAACTCGCATCCGAACCATCGCTCTGATCGGCCCCGACGCCCATCCAGGTATGGCGACGGCCGGCGGTAGCGGCCACGTCCAGCCTTTCGCATCGGCCAGTGCGCTGACTGCCCTCAGCGACTTCATGGGTCCCGACGGTCGCGTGCTGTTTCACCGGGGTCTGCGCACGACGCAGCAAATCGCGCGCGCCACGGTTTTCACGACGACCCGCGACGGCAGCGCACCCGGGATCACGGTGGAGACTTACAGTAACGATCGGCTGTCCGGAACGGCGGTATCAACGCGCGTGTTGCCTACCGCCACCGTCGAGCAACGCCGACCCGAGGCCGGAACCGCGGATGTAGTGCCCGACTTCAATCACGACGCTGGAGCGCCTTCTGCTTCGCCGCAGGTCGCGGCCGCGGCTGCGGCCATGTCGATGCGCACCGAGGCGACATCCATGCGGATCACCGGCTACTTCAACCCATCGCGGACAGGACGCTACATTCTTACGGTGCGCGAGTCCCATCGCTTCCGTCTGCTGATCGACGATCAGGTGGTCATTGACGAGTCAGTGGTACTTAAATCGGCCCTAAACCATGTGGTCGTGCCCTTGAGCGCCGAGCCGCACAAAATCATCATCGAGCACTTTCATAGTGGTACCGGCGTGGCTCAAAACGATTTCATTCAGTGCGGCCTGGTACCCGAAGATGAGGTGGTCAGTCCCTCGGCCAAAGAGATGGCAGCCAAGGCTGACGTGGCGATCGTAGCCGTGGGATTTGATGAGGACAGCGAGGGCGAGGCACAGGATCGCGAATTTGACTTGCCGCCGGAACAGCAGCAATTGATCCGGGAGGTGGCGGCCGCCAACAGGCATGTCATAGTGGTCGTAACTTCCGGCGGCAGTGTCGGCACGGCCGGATGGCTCGAGCGGGTGCCGGCGGTGATTCAGGGTTGGTACGCCGGCGAAGAAGGCGGCACCGCACTCATCCGGCTCCTCTTTGGGCAGGCGAACTTCAGCGGCCGGCTGCCGATCAGTTGGGAACAGCAGCTCACGGACAATCCCTGCTTCCCGAATTATTACTACCAGGATCCACTGACCCGGAAGGTTATCTACGCGGAAGGCGTCTTTGTAGGCTACAGGGGCTATGAAAGAAATCACGTGAATCCATTGTTTCCGTTCGGCTTCGGCCTCTCGTACACGACTTTCCGCTACAGCCACATTGAAGTGCAGCCGATCAGCCTGCAGGCGGGCGCCGAACCCCAATTCGATGTTTCCTTTGAGGTTCGCAACACCGGCAAGCTTGCCGGCGCCGATGTTGGTCAGGTCTACG
>Ga0302325_10018744_pt1 | contig 14570 bp, 11 predicted proteins | sample Palsa_T0_2_FD_201948 | JGI IMG/M metagenome (GOLD analysis project Ga0302325, IMG submission 201948) | Peat permafrost microbial communities from Stordalen Mire near Abisko, Sweden - Palsa_T0_2 | ecosystem: Environmental > Terrestrial > Soil > Palsa > Peat permafrost | place: Sweden: Abisko... | reverse complement strand
TTTGGCAAGCATAATCTCCCAACGGGATAACGCCGTCGACGCGGCAATGTTCATGCGTAGGGAATATTGAACCGCGGGTGCCGTTCGAGCCACGCGGGTACCGGCAAGTTCTTCTCACGCAAAAACTGCGGATTGAATAGCTTTGACTGATAGCGAGAGCCGTAGTCGGCGAGGATAGTGACAATCGTCCGGCCGGGTCCCAGTTCCTTCGCCAGGCGAACGGCGCCGGCGACATTGATCCCCGAAGAACCGCCGAGGCAAAGGCCTTCGTGCTCGAGCAAGTCAAAGATGATCGTTACCGCCTCTTCGTCAGGAATTTGGTAGGCGAGATCTATCGGTGCGCCTTCAAGGTTCTTGGTGATGCGCCCTTGGCCGATGCCTTCGGTGATCGAAGAGCCTTGGGATTCGAGTTCGCCGGTCGTGTAGTAACTGTAGAGCGCGGCGCCCATCGGGTCGGCAAGCGCAATCCGCGTCGCGCTCTTGAAGGATTTCAACGCAATGGCGACACCGGCGAGCGTGCCGCCAGTACCGACGGCGCAGACAAAGCCGTCGACTTGGCCGCCGGTCTGCCGCCAGATTTCCGGTCCGGTGGTTTCCACGTGGCCTTGGCGATTAGCAACGTTGTCGAATTGATTGGCCCAGATCGCACCGTTTGGTTCGGTCGTCGCCAATTGCTCCGCGAGGCGGCCAGAGAGCTTCACGTAGTTGTTGGGATTGGAATAGGGCACCGCCGGCACTTCGACCAGTTCAGCGCCACAGAGCCGCAGCGCATCTTTTTTTTCCTCACTTTGGGTTTCGGGAATGACGATGACCGAGCGAAATCCCAAGGCGTTTCCGACCAGGGCGAGGCCAATTCCGGTATTGCCCGCGGTACCCTCGACGATCACGCCCCCCGGCTTGAGCTGTCCCTTTTTTATGGCGTCTTGAATGATGAACAACGCGGCCCGATCCTTGACCGATTGTCCCGGATTCATGAACTCGGCCTTGCCCAAAATTGTACAGCCGGTGGCGGCCGAGGCGCATTGCAGCTTTATCAACGGCGTATTGCCGATCGCCTCGATGATGCCGTCGCTGAATTGCATCGTCGCCAAATCCTGAAAGCGACGGACCTTAGAGGACTAAGCCATTGAAAACAAGGTGAGATCAATGATGGCCGCGATGTGAAAGATTTCGGAAACCATAGCGGCGCATGCCCGGCTGGAAGGCACGCCAATTCACGGATTGTTTGCGGGCAACGCGGTACTTCCGACGTTCCGCAACTGCGTCGTTTTCCCTTTACGACCGGTCGGGTGGGAAGCGATGAACCTCGACGTCAATACGCTGTTCCTCGTGACGGTTTATGTGGAGGTGATCCTCGGATTACTCCTCCTGTTCGCGTGGGCGCAAAATACCGCAGTCACCGCGGTAGCATGGTGGGGCTTCGCGGATTTGGTGCGCGCCGGATCGATCATGCTGTTCGGCCAGTATGGCCAAGTCTCAGATTTAATCTCCATCGACCTCGCTAACGCGTTACTGTTTACCGCCTTCGCCTTGACGTGGACGGGTGCGCGCGTCTTCGATCATCGCAAGCCCCGACCTGTATTGATGTTTGCCGGTGCGGCGCTGTGGCTCGTTGTCAGCCATGTGCCGGGGTTCGCTGGCGCATTCGAGCTTCGCGTACTCTTGAGCTCGGGAATCATCGCCAGCTACACTTGGGCTACGGCGTATGAATTCTGGCGTGGCCGCAATGAGGCGCTGGTTTCGCGCTGGCCGGCAATATTTCTGCTGTTCGCGCACGGTGCTCTTTATCTGCTGCGCACGCCGCTCGGCGCCATGCTGCCGGGGTTGCCGACGACGAACGAAGTCTTCGACAGCGTTTGGCTTACGGTGCTGAGCTTCGAGGCGCTGTTGTTCACGATCGCTATCGCGTTCATTCTGCTAGCCATGGCCAAGGAGCGAACCGAGCAGGGCCACAAGACAGCTGCCCTAATTGATCCGCTGACCGGCATTGCCAACCGTCGCGCGTTTTTGCAGGACGGTGAAGCGGAGCTCAAACGCCAGGCAGCAAATCCGCGGCCCTTGGCGGTGATGCTGCTCGACATCGACAACTTCAAATTGGTCAACGATCGCTTCGGTCACGCCGTCGGCGATCGCGTCTTGAAGATTTTTGCTGAGGTCACCAGCGGCTGCATGCGTCACATCGATCTATTCGGCCGCCTCGGCGGCGAGGAATTCGCGGCCGTGCTTCGCGACACTTCGCGCGAGCGCGCTTTGGCGGTCGCTGAGCAGATACGGCTTGGCTTCGCGGAGGCCACCCTCGATGTGGACGGCGCGCCGGTCGTCGCGACCGTCAGCATCGGTATCGTCGTCAGCTACGACGCGATGTTGGACCTGCCGGCCTTGTTGGCGCAAGCCGATCATGCGCTCTATCGCGCCAAAGATTCCGGGCGCAACCGGGTTGAGATCGCTTCGATCGAACTCATCCTCGATCGCGCGGCCCGAGGCGCAACTGAACTCCGGGCCGTGATTGGCGGTAAGTCCGCCAAACCGACCGCCAAATCGGCCGCTTAAACCGCCCCTCACCAATCGCGCCGTATCGCCGGGCAAACATTTTGCGCACAGCGGATCCGCTAATTGAACGGAGCTGACGGGTTCATCTTTATCGGTGGATTTGCTAGGGTCGCACCGGCGCAAGGCCTTTGCCCCCGGGAGATCCATCATGCTCGACGTCACCAAGCGACCAGGTACGGCTCCATTCGACACCGCGCGGCTCGACCGGCTGATGGACGAGGCCGGCTTGGATTTCCTTCTGGCCACATCTAAACACAACGTCCAATACCTGCTCGGCGGGCATCGCTCGTTCTTCTTCGACAATATGGATGCAATGGGGATCAGCCGGTATCTGCCGGTATTCGTCTACCCGAAGGGCGGGCCACAGAATGCCGGTTACTTCGGCCACGGCATGGAAACTTACGACGCGCAAGTGCGACCGTTCTGGGTCTCCGAGGTCAATACGAAGAGTGGCGGATCGGTCGATGTTATTCAGAAAGCCGCCGAGTATGTGAAAGGCCTCTCGGCAAAACCGCGCCGCATCGGCGTCGAACTCGCATTTCTGCCAGCGGATTCCGCGGGCACGCTGCGCAAAGTATTTCCGGATGCTGAACTCAAAGACGCGCTGTTTGTTCTCGAGCGGCTGCGCGCGCACAAGACTTCTGCGGAACTGGAGAAATTGCGGCTCGCGTCCGAGCTCGTTATCGACTCCATGCTTGCCGTGATCCAGAACCACGGGGAGGGGGCCACCAAGGCGGAATTGGCCGAAGCTTTGCGGCGCGAGGAAACGGCGCGCGGGCTCACGTTCGATTATTGTCTGATCACCGCCGGATCGAGCCTTAACCGCGCTCCCTCCGAGCAACGCTGGGGTAAGGGCGATCCGCTTTCAATTGATTCCGGCGGAAACTATCACGGCTATATCGGCGACCTTGCGCGCATGGGTGTTGTCGGCGAGCCCGACGCCGAACTGCAAGACATGCTGGCCGAGATCGAGGCGACCCAACAAGCCGCGTTTGCGCCAATCCGGCCCGGCGTCAACGGCGCGGAAATTTATGCGGCAGCCGAACCGATCGTCAGAAAATCAAAGTCGCATAACCACTACGAGTTTCTCGCCCACGGGATGGGGCTCGTCAGCCACGAGGCGCCTCGACTGACCAATTCCGGTCCGGTCCCGTACGACGCTTACGATGCGCAACGGCCGCTCGAAGCCGGCATGGTCATTTCGGTTGAAACAACGCTGCAGCATCCGCGCCGCGGCTTCATCAAGCTTGAGGACACAGTGGCGGTTACGCCGACGGGTCATGAGATTTATGGCAATCGTGCGCGGGGCTGGAATCGCGCCGGCGCCGTCGCCTGATCTTTGTGCCCGGAGGGCCGGGTCACCCGTCTTGTTGCCGCTATCCGGTTCGAGCCGCCGTCGTCGACTGACCCTTCGCCGCGGTGATCTGGGGATATTCGGCTCGCTGCAAAGCCCTTCTGACTGCGTGTCTGTGCCGAGGGGCCGCCGCCTTTCAGCGCCCGGCATGATTTTTGATTGTCACGCATGCGGGCTAAGACTTGCGTGAGCAAAGAGGTTTCGCGATGGACGAAGTGGCTGGTACCGCAGGCAAGCCGCTGGACCCGGATCTGAAGGACAGGGCCCGCGGGACCACACCCGATCATCCCGGCGAAGCGCGGCCGCACGTCCAATCGTTTCTTGCGCTTACGGCGCTTGGTGTCGTGTTCGGCGATATCGGCACGAGCCCGCTCTATACGTTTTCGACGGCGCTGAACGCTACCGGGCACCCACCCACCACGACCGAAGTGCTGGGGATCGTGTCGCTGACCTTTTGGGCGCTGATGATCCTCATCACCGTGAAGTACGTGACGTTTGTGCTGCGCGCAGACAACGACGGCGAGGGCGGCATCCTAGCGCTCCTCTCGTTAGTTGAACGTGACGAGGGCGGGGCACAGCGGGTCAAGCTTCCCTTCGTCGTTCTGCTCGGCGTTATCGGCGCCGCTCTGCTTTACGGCGACGGCGTCATCACACCGGCGATCTCTGTTCTTTCAGCGATCGAAGGATTGAAATTTAGTCCAGGCGCGGCAAATTTTGTCGTTCCAGCAACGCTCGTTATTCTGGTAGCGCTTTTCGCCATTCAATATCGCGGTACCGGGAGTGTCGGGCGGCTGTTCGGTCCTGTCATGGTTGTTTGGTTTCTCGTGATTGGGATTCTCGGCCTCGTCAGCATCGTGCAAGCGCCCGAAATTCTTTGGGCATTCAATCCGATGGCGGCCGTTCGCTTTGCCGTCGCAAGCCCGCTCACTTTATTCGTCGTGCTGGGCGGTGTTTTCTTGGCGTTGACCGGCGGCGAAGCGCTCTATGCCGATATGGGTCATGTCGGTACGCGTGCTATCCGGCAGGCCTGGTTCGGGCTGGTCTTTCCTGCGCTCATTTTGAGTTATTTCGGCCAAGGCGCGCATGTACTGGTCGATCCGACGGCTATCGCCAATCCGTTCTACAGTCTGGCGCCCTCCTGGGCGCTCATTCCGATGGTCGTGCTCGCCGCGCTTGCGACGATTATCGCCTCGCAGGCGCTGATTTCGGGGGTGTTCTCCATGACCCGGCAAGCCATTCAGATGGGCCTGTGTCCGCGCTCCATGATCGTACCGACGTCGAGCGATGAAGCCGGCCAAGTCTACCTTCCGACGGCCAACTGGCTCCTTATGGCCGGCACGCTTTTGGTCGTGGTCATGTTCAGAAGTTCGGACGCGCTCGCTTCCGCTTACGGGATTGCCGTTTCCGGTACCATGCTGGTCACCACCATGTTGCTGTACCGGGTGGCGGTTCACCGATGGAATTGGCCGCCTGTCGTCGCCGGTCTGGTGATTGCGGTGATCGGAGGCATCGAGGCAATTTTTCTAGTCTCCAACTCGCTCAAGATAACGCAGGGCGGCTGGTTTCCGCTTGTTATTGGCGCGGCAATCGCAACGTTGATGCTGTGCTGGCGGAAAGGCACACTGGTCATGCGCCAGCGGCTACTGGAAATGTCGATACTGCCGCTCGATCGCTTCCTCGGTTATGTCGACGATTTGGTAATCGGCCGCGCGCCGGGGCTGGGAGTCTGGCTCACTAAGGTCGAGCACGGCGCTTCGCCGATGCTGATCCGCCATCTTCAGCATAATCGGGTTTTTCACCAGCGGGTGCTGCTCTTGGGCTACGCGTTCGAGCGCCGGCCTCGCGTCCCGTTTGCCGAACGTCACAAAGTCGAGAATGTCGGACACGGCTTCTATCGCGGCCGGGTTCGGCTCGGATTCATGCAACCGCCCGACATTCCCCGCACGCTCGAGAATTTCCGGATGCTCGGCTTCGATGCCGATCTTGAGCACAAGCACTATTACGTCGCGCATGAGACCATTGTTCGGCGCGAGAAGGGGTCGGCGATGGGCCGAATTCCCTTTGCGATCTTTTCGTTCCTCAGCAAGATCGCGAGTCGCGCTCCGGACTATTTCAAAATACCCAACGATGGGGTGATCGAAGTCGGATTCCGCATCGAGATTTAGGCTTCGCTTGACAAGAAGCCTCTAAAGCGGCGCACTTAGCGGCACAACCAAGCTCGGGAGGAAAGCTGTGCGCTTTGCCGTCGCCTTTGGCGTTGCCGTTGTTGGCCTTGCATCCACTTGGTCGCTTGCATCCGCGGAAATGTCCGGAGGCAAGGTCAAGGTGGGCGTGCTGACCGATCTGTCCGGACCTTACGAGCAGAATTCAGGCGTCGGCTCCGTCGAGGCCGCGAAGATGGCGGCGGAGGAGTTCGGCGGCAAGGTCAACGGCGCGCCGATCGAGATTGTATCCGCCGATCACCAGAACAAGCCCGACATCGGCGCCGCCATCGCGCGCCGCTGGTTCGACCTTGAGGGCGTCGACGCAATCGCCGATCTGGTCAATTCGGCGGTAGGCTTTGCGGCGTTGGAAATTGCCAAGACCGACAACAAGGCCGTGCTGCTCACCAGCGCCGGATCGGCCGACTTCACCGGCAAGGCGTGCGCGCCCAACAATTCGGTTCATTGGGTCTACGACACGTACGAGATGGGGTCGGCGATCGGTCAGGCCTTGCCGGAGCTCGGCAAAACCTGGTTCTTCATTACCGCGGACTATGTATTTGGCCGCGCGCTGCAAGATGGCGCTACCGCTTTCATCGAAAAGAACGGCGGCAGGGTGTTGGGCTCCGTTCGCCACCCGCTCGGCACCAGCGACTTCTCGTCGTTCATGCTACAGGCGCAGGCGTCAAAGGCCGAGGTCGTCGCCATTGCCAATGGCGGCGACGACGCCATTAACGCGGTCAAGACCGCGCGCGAATTCGGCCTCACCGATAAACAAAAGGTGGTGCCGTTCGGACTGGATTCGCTTCCGGCAATCCACGCCACCAGCCTGCCGCTTGCCCAAGGCATGATGTACGTCTCGCCGTGGCTACCCGGCCGCGACGAAGCGGCGAAAGTCTTCTTCGCCAAATTCATGGAGCGCCGCAAAACGGCGCCGTCGACCTTCCAGGTCGGTACGTATTCGGCGGTTCGCAGTTATCTCAAAGCGGTCGAAGCGACTAACTCCGACGATCCGAAGGTCGTCATTGCCAAAATGCGTGAGATGCCGGTGAATGACGCGTTCACGCCGAACGGCCGGCTGCGGCCGGACGGGCGTATGGTGCACGACGTCTATCTGGTGCAGATCAAATCGCCGGCCGAATCCCAAGGCGAGTGGGATTTGCTAAAGCTCGTCGCCACCATCCCGGGCGATAAGGCGTTCCGGCCGCTGGAAGACGGCGGCTGTCCGGCGCTCGCGCACTGACGTGGCATTCGCGCCGATGCCGGATTTTTACGACGATCTCGAGACGCGCGCCGCTGAAGCGCGCGAGCGCGGCCAGTTCGCCGCGCTGCCCGATTTGATTGCGCGCGCTATGAGCGCGGCGGGCTGGCGCGAACAACTCGCCGGCGCCGATTCAACGTCGATCACCTCGCGTGAGGCGCTTGCCAAACTCCCTATCCTGCGCAAATCGGACCTGAAGGAGCGGCAATCTACGCGCCCGCCACTTGGTGGTTTTGCCGTGACCGCGCCAGGAAGGCTCAAACGCCTATTGGTGTCGCCCGGGCCGATCTTCGAGCCCGAAGGGCACGGCAAAGATTTTTGGAATTCGGCCCGCGCGCTTTTTGCCGCAGGCTTTCGCGCCGGCGACGTCGTCCACAACAGTTTTGCTTATCACTTGACGCCCGGCGGCTTCATCCTTGAGGCGGGCGCGCATGCGCTTGGCTGCGCCGTCATTCCAGGCGGAGTCGGCAACACCGAGCAGCAGATCGAGGCAATCGCTCACCTCAAACCTAACGGCTATACCGGCACTCCGGACTTTCTAAAGATCCTGCTCGATGCGGCGGATAAAACCGGCAAGGATTTGTCCTCGATCAAGCGCGCCTTGGTTTCCGGCGCGGCGTTGCCATCGTCGCTACGCAACGAACTCGGTTTGCGCGGCGTTGCGGTGCTGCAATGTTACGCCACGGCCGAACTGGGCGTCATTGCTTACGAGACGCCGGCGCTCGAAGGCATGGTGGTCAACGAAAGCGTCATTGTCGAGATCGTGAAGCCGGGCACCGGCGATCCGGTTGGTGAAGGCGAGGTGGGCGAGGTGGTCGTTACCTCCTTTAACCCCGATTATCCCATGATCCGGCTCGCAACCGGCGACCTTTCCGCCGTGCTCGCCGGACGTTCACCCTGCGGCCGCACCAACACGCGCATCAAAGGCTGGATGGGACGGGCCGATCAGACCACGAAGGTCAAAGGAATGTTCGTGCATGCGAGTCAGATCGCCGAGCTTGCCAAGCGTCACCCGGAACTCGGGCGCTTACGTTTGCGCGTGACGCGGCAAGGCGAGCAGGACGCGATGACGCTTGCCGCCGAATGTGCGGCGCCAGCGGGCGCGCTAGCGGACGCCGTGACCGCGAGTTTGCAAGCGGTGACCAAGCTCAAAGGCGCGGTCGAATTCGTTGCGCCGGGCTCGCTGCCGAACGACGGCAAGATCATCGCCGACGAACGGCCGGTGGGGTAGGGGGCCTAAGTGCCGCGAAACTTCGGCTTGCGCTTGCCGTGAAACGCTTCGACGCCTTCACGGAAGTCGTCGGATTGACGCAAGCGGCTATAGCCATGGCCTTCGAGTTCGATTGCCACCGATAAAGTTGCGTCTTCGGTGTCGTTGAGAAGTTTCTTGGCGGTGCGCTGGGCAATAGGCGAGAAGCCGCGCAATTCGTCGACCAAAGCATCGGTGGCTTTCTCCAGTTCGCTATCGGGCACGCATTCGATGGTGATGCCCCAGTCGAGCGCTTGCTTCGCGGGGATACGCTTCGAACGCATGACGATGTCTTTCGTCCGCGCGATGCCAACGATCTTTTGCAGCCGCGCCGACCCGCCGGAGCCCGGAATCTGGCCGAGCCGCTGTTCCGGCAAGGCATAGAAGCAGGTCTCGGACGCGATGCGGAAATCGCAGGCCAGCGAAATCTCGAAACCGACGCCGAAGCAGTAGCCGCGATTGGCGGCGATCACCGGTTTTGCGCAGCGCGCCGGCGCGGCAATGTTCCAGGCAAGCTTCGACACATGCTCGGGTGACGCATCGAGGAAACCTTTGATGTTGCCGCCCGAGGAAAAATGCTCGCCCACCGCGCGCAGCACGATTACGCGCACGCGTGAGTCCTCGTCGAGCGCCTCGAAGACGAGGCGAAGCTGGTCGCGCTGGGCCATCTCGATAATGTTGAACGGCGGCCGGTCGAGGATCACATCGGCGCGTTCGCGCGCGGCATCGATCTCAACACGGAAGCCGTCAAGCTCGGCGAGCCGCGCGTCGGCAAAAGTCATTGGTGTGCTCATTAATTGTGTCCGGTGTGAGGGTCGGAAGACTCCGGTCGGTATTCGCCGGCGACGAGCTTGCGGCGAAGCAATTTGCCGACCGGCGATTTTGGAATCTCGGTGACGAATTCGTAGCGCCGCGGACGCTTGAAATTAGCGATGCCGGAGCTTTTGCAAAAGGCGTCAAGTTCACTTGCCTCCACAGAAGCGCGGCGCTTCACGAAGGCACAGACGATCTTGCCCCAGCGCTCGTCCGGCACGCCGGCAACCGCCACTTCCGCCACCGCGGGATGCAGCGACAGGCAGCTTTCGATCTCGACCGGCGAGACGTTCTCGCCCCCGGTAATGATCAGATCATCGACGCGCCCGGTGACGAAGAGGTCGCCGTCGGCGTCCGTGCGCCCGGTGTCGCCGGTAAAATACCAACCGTCGCGAATGGCGGCTGCGTCTGCTTCCGGCCGCCGCCAATAACCTTCGAAGGATTCGTCGCCGGCGAGTAGCGCGACGATCTCGCCTTCCTCGCCGATTGCCGCGATCTCATTTGCGCTTTGGGCGCCCAGTCGCAATACGCGGATCATCTGATTAATCCCGGCGCGGCCGGCCGAGCCTGGTTTTTTGGCGGCGTTCTGGTCGACGGTGAAGGTATAAATCTCGGTGCTGCCGTAATGGTTCACGAACAGCTCGGGCCGGAACGCGGCCTCGAGCTTTTGTAGGAGCGCGTTCGTCATCGGCGCGCCGGCAAAGCCAAGCTTACGTACCGAGCGCACGTCTGCGCCGGCGAAAGCCGGGTCGTTCACGAGGTCGTGGTAGAGCGTCGGCACCAGGTAAAGATTGCTGACGCGCTCGACCGTTATCAATTCAAGCGCGCGAACGGCGTCAAATTGCGGCAAGCAGACGAATGTGCCGCCGATCAGCGACATGGCGAGCAATGAGCGCACGCCCATGGTGTGGTAGAGCGGCATGACGCCGAGCGTGCGCTCGCCTTTGGCATAAAGGTTTTGCGCGACGTGCGCGATCGCGGCCGCGCGTTCGGCGGAGTGCCGGCGAGGGACACCCTTGGGGCGCGACGTCGTGCCCGAGGTGTAGAGCATCAGCGACCAGGCGTCGGCTTTGACGCGCGGTGAAGCATCGGCCGCCTTGCCGGCGACAAGCTGCGTAAAGTGGAGGTCAGATCCGCCAGCGCTGCCAATCGCAATGCGCGGCAGATTCGTCGCCCGCTTGGCGGCCGCCACCGCCGGCGCAGACGCATCCTGGTAAGCCATGGCGTGGGCTTCGGCATTCTCGATGAAAAAATCGATCTCGCCGTCCTTCGCGCGCCAATTGACCGGAGTGACAATGACACCGGCGAACTGGCAGGCCCAATGAATGGTCGCGGCTTGCCAATTGTTTTGCAGCACGGTGACAAGGTGATCGCCGCGCTTGAGCCCCAGATCGTCGAAGGCGGCGACGAGAGCAGAAATCTTTCCGTACCATTCACGATAGCTCAGCCGCTCCGGACCATCGATGATCGCTTGCGCGTCGGGATCCCGCGCCACACTCGCGACAAAGCTCGTGCCGAGGTCAAGCAAGGCTTTAATCCTTACGCCATTGCCGTTCCGCTATCCGCGCCGCGTCTGTGCCCATCGCTTGCCTTTTATGGCCCAAGGAAGACCGCTCCTCGTCTCCTTATCGCAATAACTTCCGCAGCTTGGCTATATTGGCGGCGATCTACGCCCTTCGTGTACATCGTCGCGGACCACTAACTTCGCGGCCCCGTGGCCGGTCGGCCATCGCTCATCTTTACCAAAAACGAAAGAGGTCACGGCGGCCCTATCATGGGACCGTCTCGTTCAGCATTCATTCAGCGGAGCTTCATCACTTTGGATCGTTGAACAACACAAAAGGTGACGAGAAATGAGTGAGACGAACGGACGACGCGTGGCGCACAAGACTTTGGGCAAGCTCCTGGCCCTTGGGGCCTTGGCCGGAGTCTATTGCTTCGCGACTGTCGGAGCTGGCAGTCTGATAATGGCCGCAACCGACATGTCGGCCCAAGCACGTGGTGGTGGGCACGGCGGTGGTGGCCATGGTGGCGGTGGCCATGGCGGCGGTGGTCACGGAGGAGGCCACGGTGGTGGTCACTTCGGCGGGGGCCACGGCGGCGGCCATGGCGGCGGTCATTTCGGCGGCAGGGGTCACGGCGGACATTTTTGGCACGGCCACTGGTATGGCTATGGCGTAGGTCCCTGTTGGCAATCGACGCCGGACGGATACATTTGGATCTGCAACTGAGCTAAGACGATTATGCTAGCGCCGGGAGAGAAATCTCCCGGCGCTGGCAGCTAATGTATTCCCGCGGTTCGCGCGCCCCGTTCCCAGAAACGCGCCGGCAAGACGACTTGATGGTCAGACCTGATCAATGCTCGCCGGCGACAGCTCGCCTTTCCGATCCCGTAGGGACATACCGATCATTGGCCCGGACGGCCCGGCCCCCCGTTGGGACCGCCGCCTCCGGGGCGGCCGGAGCCGGAGCCTGGGGCGCCCAAGCCGTGTCCTCCTGGGGAGTACGGCCTCCGTTACCGCTGCCACTACTGCTCGACCCCGACGACGAATTGCCTGCGTTCGGATTCTGGTTCGGTCCCGTGGGGAACGAACCATTCTTACTGCCGCTGCCACTACCGCCATTGCCCGCGTTCGGATTCTGGTTCGGTCCCGTGGGAAGCGCCCCATGCGTACCGCCGCCGCCACCGCCAGCCGTAGTGCCCGAGACTGGCGCAAGCAGAGCCAGGCCGACGGTCGCAGTCGCCGTCGCCACGCCGAGCATGATGCTCAGTCGCTTTGGGATCATTGTCGCCCCCTTTTGCGTCTATCGTCAAAATCGTATCCTGCGCGTCCGACAATCGCCAGCTTCACTGTCATGCTTCGCGGCGGTGGAACTGTCGTCGTGGCTTGTGGCGGTCGCCACGCGGGCAATACATGGATCACGGCTGGACGTGAAGCATCTGTCGCCGGGGTGCCGCGCGCTATCTCTTGTCAGCACTTTTGCTCGTCGGCGGCATCTGGATGCTTCAGCATTCGACTAGCTAAAGAACGTGTCACCGCAGGAGATCGTGACTTCCAGTTTGAAATCTCGCCATTCGAGATCCGCCGGCGACGAGCGAGAAGCGACCAGCGAAGTCATGGCCGTTTCGCGTAAAGAGGCGGATGGCATTCGCCTCGCCCGATTGGATCCAAAATGTTAGATTGAGAAATCGCTCTAAGCGACTGATTTTAGTTGGCTCCCCGGGCCGGATGGGAACCCTGCAAGTCGAAAAGTGCGAGAAGTGCCCATTCCATCGGTCTTTACTATGTCGCCAACTATGTCGCCAACCCCTTGTCGCCGATGACTGCCGCCAGCTATATTTCGGGGTATGGCAAGAGCAAAACATGGAAGCTATCTGTTCCAGCGGCCCGGCTCGGAGAACTACTACGTCAAGCTCCGAAGTCCTGCCGGTCGCGTGGAGCGGTCCTTAGGCACGTCTGACCGCCGGGAAGCGGAAGTTATCGCAGGTCCGATGATAACCGCACACAAGGCCGCGCTGCTGGCGGCACGGCCCCGCATAGAAACGACTTGGGTTCGGGAATACGAGCCGGGGCTCCATACCGGCTTTGAGGGCGAGCGGATTTACGCTACGGCGACCGAACTGCACTACCTCGACGCAGAGGGCCATGCGGCCAGAATCGAACCCAACGGCGTCCTGACACGTCGGCTCGTCGGCGTAGGCCATCCGGTGCCCTTCTCCGCAGACCGCGAGTTTCGCCTGTTCGATGCAGCCCAAGACGAGCGGCCGAAAGTGCCGAGCAAGAACGGCGACGACGCGATCTTGGATACCTACCTCAATCATCGCAACATCACCGAGTATGACCGGCGCGAAGCTGAAACTACTTGGACGCTGTACAAGCAATTGACCGATAGCAAGCCGCTCAAGGACGCGAGCCGAGATGACGGCCGCAAGCTGGTGGCGCACTTCCAAGAATTGGGCAACAAGCGCGCCACGATTGAGAAAAAGCTGAGTTGGTTACGGGCGGCAGTGGAATTAGCTATCGACGAAGGCAAGTTGAAGTTTAATCCCTTCTCCAACGTAGTGCCGCGAGTCGATGATGAATTGAGGCGCGTGCCGCTCAGCGATGCGGACGTGAAGGCGTGCAAACAGAACCTCGATAAGCTCAGCGAAGCCGATCAACTGCTGTTCCGCGTTCTCGCAACGACCGGCATGAGATTGTCGGAGGCGTATCAAATCGACGGCGAGTTGAAGGAAAATGGCGTGCGTTATGTCATCGTCGGCGAGAAAACCGAACAAAGCAGGCGACGAGTACCGCTCCCGTCTGCGCTACTCCCATTCCTGCCCAAGGCCATCACGGGGCCGCTGTTCGGCGAGAACACGCGGGCCAATCACCGCGCCGCCAGCAAGCGGTTCGGTCGCTTCCTCAATGAGTGTGGCATCGACGATCCGTCCAAGGTACTTCATAGCTTAAGGCACCGGGCACAAGATCGCCTCAGAGCCGCCGGAGCACCACAGGACATCCGCGAAGCGTTGCTAGGCCATAGCAAGGTGACAGTAGGCGAGAGCTATGGCGCGGGATTCCCGGTAACGATGCTCAAAAAATGGATCGACAAGATCGGTTTTTAACGGCCGTCGCGCGGCTCTCTGCACGGGGCGGTCATTGGCGGTATCAAGCCCCGTCGCGGCAGATGCCACTGCGCTAATTTTGCTGCCGCTTTCGGGGGTGCGCGTTCAACCGGTCAGCGCAACACCGCTTGAAGTCTATCGGCTGGCGTTTCGAAGCCCAAGGTCTTTCGCGGTCGCTGATTGAGCCGCAGAGCAATCGCGTTCAGATAGCTCTGAGAGATGCGCGAGAAGTCGGTCCCTCTCGGGAAGTACTGACGCAGCAGGCCGTTGGTGTTCTCGTTTGAGCCGCGCTGCCAGGGACTGCGCGGATCGCAGAAGTAGACCTGGACGTTGGTGGCGACCGTAAAGCGCTTGTGGGCATTCATCTCTTTGCCTTGATCCCACGTCAGGGAGCGTCGCAACTGCTCAGGCAGCTTGCGGATCTGCTTGGCTAGCGCAGCAACAACAGTCTTCGTGTCCTTGCGGGCGATCCTGACGAGCATCGTGAAGCGGGTATTGCGCTCGACGAGCGTGGCGATGTGCGTGTCGTTCGC